>LNFM01014078.1_pt1 | contig 9991 bp, 9 predicted proteins | sample 596031 | NCBI WGS metagenome assembly LNFM01 (sample SAMN04254537, study PRJNA301005) | activated carbon metagenome | isolation source: dual media filters at the Ann Arbor, Michigan drinking water treatment plant | place: USA: Ann Arbor | reverse complement strand
TGAGCGATCAGCTGACACTGTCGGCCGAGACGCGCGAACGGGCTGGCAAGGGAGCCTCCCGCGAATTGCGTCGTCAAAACCGGATACCCGCCGTAATTTACGGCAACAAACAAGACCCCGAACTGATTCATGTCGAAGAAAAAGCCCTCATCAAATTGTTGATGACGGGTCACTTTTCGAACAGCCTGGTTCAGATCGACCTTGGTAGCAAAAAGCAGATGACGATTCCGAAAGACGTCGCTTTCCATCCGGTCACCGATCGCCCAACCCATGTCGACTTCCTACGCATCGTCAAGGGTGACAAGGTCGAAGTCAACGTGCCCGTCGTCTTCATCAACGAAGAAGCATCGCCTGGCCTGAAGCGCGGCGGCGTTTTGAACGTGGTTCGTCACGAACTCGAATTGATTTGCGACAACGACAAGCTGCCCGACGACATACAGATCGATGTTTCCGGCTTCGACGTTGGCGATTCCATCCATATCAGCAACGTCACGTTGCCAAAGGGTTCGGAAAGCAAGATAACCGACCGCGACTTCACCATTGCAACCATCGTTGCTCCATCGGCGATGAAGTCGAACGAGGGCGATACGACGGTTGAGGGCGAAGGCGAAGCCGAAGCTTAATATTAAAACCGGGGCGAGTTTTGGCCCGCCCCGGATATTCCCGCGAGGATATACCGCGATGCAATTATGGGTAGGGCTTGGAAATCCCGGAGCCACCTATGCGATGCACCGGCATAACATCGGCTTCATGGCGATTGATGCGCTGGCCGAGATTCACGAACTACCCATGCCAGCGAAAAAATTCCAGGGCTGGGTTCAAGAGCTTCGGCTCGGTCCCGAAAAGATTATCCTTTTAAAACCCGCAACGTTCATGAACGAAAGCGGCCGCAGCGTGCGTGCCGCGATGGATTTTTACAAGCTTGAGCCTAAAGACGTGACGGTTTTCTACGATGAACTCGACCTCGCGCCGTTCAAGGTTAAGGTCAAAACCGGCGGCGGCGCGGCAGGCCACAACGGCATCCGCTCGATCACCGACCATATCGGTCCCGACTTCCGCCGCGTACGCCTCGGCATCGGCCATCCAGGCGACAAAAACCGCGTAACCGGCTATGTGCTCGGCAATTTCCACAAGAGCGAGATCGACGATCTTGCTGACTTGCTTGGTGTTGTGTCGGCGGAAGCAGATTGGCTGGCCAAAGGCGATGACGTGCGATTCATGAACGACGTTGCGTTGCGGTTGCAGGACGAACCATGAAATCCGGCGCGCAACCGAATATGGTTCCGCGCTTTGCCTTCTTTGCACTCGCTTCGCTGCTCGCGATAGGTTGCGGTTCCTTTGCGATCTGGCGTTCAGAGGGCGGCGCTACTATGGCGCTTGGTAATGTTGTGGGCTGGGGAATTGGCCTGGTCGCCGCCGCTGCAATTCTTGTGTTGCCAAAAATTCCCAAAGCCGCCGAGATTTTCTTGGCCGTTACGATTGTTGCTTTGGCCACGACCTTTGCCGATAGCGGGCTGTCGGGTGTGCATCGCTGGATATCGATTGGGCCGCTTCGCGCCAACATAGCGGCGCTACTCCTCCCCGCGTTCGTTGCGATTCTCTGTGCCCGGCAAACGAACCAGCGATTAACGGCACTGTTATGGCTAGCCGCGATGACCCTGCTGCTTGCACAGCCCGATGCTTCTCAGGCAACCGCGCTTGCAATTGCGGCACCGCTACTTTTCGCACATTGGCCATCAAAATGGCGGCGGCCATTATTGGCAGTAACGGTCCTGCTGGCCGCAATGAGCTGGCTTCGCCCCGATGCGCTCCAGCCGGTGGCCGAAGTTGAAGGCATCATTGAGCTGATGTGGCAAATCTCCCCGTTACTGTCGGCGCTGGGACTGGCGGCGCTCGGAGCAACAATTATCGTTGTTCGACAGACAAGTATAACGGCCACCGCACTGGCCGCATATTGCGCCGTTGTCGCCGTAATGCCAGCCTTTGGCCATTTTCCAGTGCCGCTAGCCGGAGCGGGGATCAGCTTTCCGTTAGGCTGGTGGCTGGGTATGGCGATCATATTTCATAATCAAAAGAATGACCGAGCAACAACATAATATGCGGCGCGTCCTAATCGTTGGCCCTTGCGGATCGGGCAAATCGACCTTGGCCCCTATTGTAGGTGCGCGTCTGAACCTGCCCGTTTTCCACATGGATAAAATCAACTGGCGTCCTGGTTGGGTTGAAAGCAGCAAGGAGGAAATCCGCGAAAGGCTCGCGGGCATTGTTGCAACCGACCGCTGGCTGATTGACGGTACCTACGGCGGGACGCTCGGCGAGCGGCTCGTGCGTGCCGATACGGTGGTCTATCTTGATTATCCAATCCGCCTGTGCGTTGCGCGCCTGCTACGACGGATATGGACCTATCGAGGCCGGACCCGCCCCGATATGACCGAGGATTGCCCCGAACGATTTGACTTGGGCTTTCTGTTTTACCTGATGCGCTGGAACAGTGGACCACGGATGCGCTTGGAAGCGAAGCTGGTCGGACACGAGGACAAGATCATCCGATTGCGCAGTCCGGATGAACTCGAAAATTGGTTGGACTCGCTTCCACAAGCTGACCTACGTTAACAGCGTTATTCGCTAGCTGAGAGGATCCCCCAATGTCCCCCAAGTCTGAAATGAACCGAAGGTCGCTGCTCGGTGGAGCCGCCGCGCTGACTGCCGCAACCACAATTGCATCGTCGTCGGTCGCGCAAACGGCTGCACCATCGCTGAAGGGCAAATCGGTCCTGATCACCGGAAGCTCGTCGGGCTTCGGCTATGATGGTGCGCTGCATTATGCGCGTTTGGGCGCGAAGGTCATTGCCTCGATGCGCGTTCTACCCCGGCCAGAGGCGGACAAGCTCAAGGCCGAAGCCGCAAAAGAGAAACTCGATATCACAATCATCGAAATCGACGTCACGTCGGACGATCAGGTCGCAAAAGGTGTCGCCGAGGCCGAGCGCATCGCCGGCGGCGCGCTCGACATCCTAGTGAACAATGCGGGCGTCGGCTATGCTGGCCCAATCGAGCTTCAGGACATGGAAGCGACCAAACTGATTTTCGACACCAATGTCTATGGCCCGCACCGCATGGCGCGTGCGGTGCTGCCAGCGATGCGCAAGGCGAAACGCGGTTTGATCTTCAACATCTCGTCGCAACTAGGCCGGGTCATCGTGCCGTCGGCAGGGCATTATTCACCGACAAAGTTCGCGCTTGAAGCGATGAGCGAGGCGATCGCCTATGAGCTTGTCCCGCACAATATCGAGGTCTGCGTCATCCAGCCCGGCGGCTATCCGACCAAAGTATGGGTCAACCGCAACGTGTTGGCTAAGCAACTGAAAGATAGGCTGTCGCTCGAACAGGCCGCCGCCTACCCCGCTTTGGTATCGCGCATGGGCGAAGAAGATGGCTCTGGCCGCAGCGCCGATCCGATGGACGTGCCGCGTGCCATTGCCGAGATCGCCGCGATGCCCGCAGGCACGCGTCCGCTACGCCAGGCAGTCCATCCCGGTGGCAAACCACAGGAAGCAATCAACAAGGTTTCAGCCGAAACGCAGGTAGCTTGGCTCGGCGGTTCGCCTTTCGGGCCTTGGGTAAAGGCCGTGCATGATTAGTGGCTGTGTGCCGCTATTTGAGCGCCATAAAGCTCGCAAAGGCGAGGTCGATGGCAAGTAATGAAGCGGCCACCGCGCTCGCCAAGGCTGCCCTGCGGTTTCTGATCGCGTTGCGGTTGATGGCGACAATGACTCGGTTGAGGTCGTGATAGTCGAACTTTTCTGAAGCATGGACCCTGTGGATCAAATTGGCGCTCGCCTGATACCAGAACCATGCAGCAAGCGCGGATGCGACGATGGTTGCAAAATCCAGAAAGATGCCCAGCCCGAATAGCAACTGTTCCATTTCGCTCCCCTTTTACGATTTGGGGCGCTAAAGGCGCTCGTCCAGTCCAAGTCAAGAGTAGATCAAAATGGGTTTCAAATGCGGTATCGTCGGACTTCCCAATGTCGGAAAGTCCACTTTGTTCAACGCGCTCACCGAAACGGCGGCGGCGCAAGCGGCGAACTATCCGTTTTGCACGATTGAGCCGAATATCGGCAATGTCGCCGTTCCCGATCCGCGATTACAGACCATCGCCAAAATCGGTGGCAGCCAGAAGATTATCGAAACCCAATTGGGCTTTGTCGATATCGCGGGCCTCGTTCGGGGCGCATCGAAGGGCGAAGGCCTAGGCAACCAGTTTCTCGGCAATATCCGCGAAGTCGACGCCATCGTCCATGTGCTGCGCTGTTTCGAGGATGATGACATCCAGCATGTCGACAACAAGATCGACCCGATTTCGGACGCGGAAACGGTTGAGACCGAACTGATGCTGTCGGATTTGGAAAGCCTGGAAAAACGCGTTCCAAACCTTATCAAGAAAGGCACGCAGGGCGATAAAGAAGCCAAAGCCAGCGGTGTCGTTCTAAGCCGTGCGCTCGACCTGCTGCGCGAGGGCAAACCTGCACGGCTGACCAAACGCGACGATGCCGACGAAGAACGCTTGTTCCAGCAAGCGCAACTGCTCACCGCCAAGCCGGTACTCTATGTCTGCAATGTCGAGGAAGCCAGTGCCGCCAACGGCAATGCGCTGTCGGCAAAGGTGTTTGAAAAGGCCAAGGCCGAAGGCGCAGAGGCCGTCGTCGTTTCCGCCGCGATCGAAGCCGAAATTTCGACCATGCCGCCCGAAGACCGCGAAGTTTTCCTGGAAGATCTAGGCCTCACCGAAACCGGCCTCGCGCGCGTCATCCGCGCCGGGTACGAACTGCTCCACTTGATCACCTTCTTCACCGTCGGCCCAAAAGAAGCCCGCGCATGGACAGTCCACACGGGCGATACCGCCCCCAACGCGGCAGGTGCGATCCACAGCGATTTCGAAAAAGGTTTCATCCGCGCCGAGACGATGGCCTACGAGGACTATGTCCAGTTTAATGGCGAAGCAGGAGCGAAGGAAGCGGGCAAATGGCGGTCGGAAGGCAAGGACTATCTCGTCAAGGACGGCGATATCATGCTGTTCCGGTTTAACGTCTAACGCGGCGGCGTATCGAAGGCCGCGATAATCGGACAAGGCCCCACGTCACTGGCGGCGCATTCCGTTGCCAGATTTTCAAGAACGGCACGCGCTTGCGTCAGCTCTGCAATTTTAACATCAAGTTCGGCAATCCGTTGATGCGCCAAATCACGAACGCTGCGCCGGTCGCTGCTGGCGTCTAGCCGCAAGAGCTCGGCTATCTCGCTCAGCTTGAATCCTGCCCTTTGCGCGGTGCGGATGAAACGAAGTCGCTTAAGGTCGGTTTCATCATAATAATGAATGCCGTTGCGAAGACCGGATTGGCGTCCCGGCGGCCGGGGCATCAGGTTCGATCGTTGGTAAAATCGTACGGTTTCAACGCCTGTTCCGGCCGCAATGGCAAGTTTGGAAATACTATAAGTAGTCATGCTTGACTCCGTACCATAGTACGGATGCTACATGAAGTGCATATTACCCAATGAAAGATAGCATGATGGCCCAAACCGATTCAAAAACCGCCGACATTCACCGCATGGTGATGCCAACCCATATCTGCCCCTATGGCTTAAAAGCGCAGCATTTGCTCAAGCGCAAAGGCTATACGGTCAACGACCACTGGCTTGAAACCCGCGAGCAAACCGACGCGTTCAAGGCAAAGTATGATGTCAAAACCACGCCGCAGATCTTCATCGATGGCAAACGGATTGGTGGCTATGACGATCTGCGCCGCTATTTCGGCCTAAAGGTTCCGGTCGAAGGTGAAACCAGTTACCGGCCGGTCATCGCTTTGTTTGCGATGACCGCGCTCATGGCCATGGCGGTCAGCTACGCGATGATGGGATCGCCTTTTACCGAACATGCGGCAATGTGGTTCATATCGCTCAGCATGTGTGTGCTGGCGCTGCTCAAGCTGCAGGATATCGACAAATTCGCGACGATGTTCCTCAATTACGACCTGCTCGCCAAACGCTGGGTTCCCTATGGATATATCTACCCTTTCGCGGAAGGGTTGGCTGGCGTGCTGATGACCGCCGCGATTTTGGACTGGATATCGATCCCGCTCGCCTTGTTCATCGGCGGCATTGGCGCAGTGTCAGTCTTCAAGGCGGTTTATATCGACAAACGCGAACTTAAATGCGCCTGCGTCGGTGGCGGCAGCAATGTGCCGCTTGGCTTTATTTCGCTGGCCGAAAATCTCGGAATGATTGGCATGGCGATCTGGATGATCGTTCGATCCGGGGCAATGTAAAACTCCCCGAGTTGCCTCGGGGAGAATAAACTTACTCCTCGTCAGGGTCCTTCACCTTGAACGGATCGGTCACCGCCGGCTGCACCGGCAACGGTTGACGCGGCAAGGTCTTGGCGCTGTTCGCTGATTGCCACAGCATCCCTGCCATCACCACCGCGGCCTGCCGCATGTCTGCGGCCTTCAGATGATCGAAGGTGTCGGTATTGCTGTGGTGCGTGCGGGTCGAATAATCGAGAGGGTCCTGAATGAACTGGTACGCTGGCACACCGACAGCCTGCATAAATACATGGTCGGTGCCGCTGGTGTCAGCAGCAACGACGCGGCTGGCGTCCATACCCGAAAACGGCGATAGCCATTCCTTCAGCAACGGCACAGCGGCGGCATTGCCTTCCGCGTAAATGCCGCGGAATTTGCCCGATCCATTGTCCATGTTGAAATAGGCCTTCAGGTCGTTGTACCCAGGCTGTGGAATGATTGGGTAACGGTATGTCCAGTCGTAAAAGGCTTCGAGACCATTGGGATCGGTGCCCGCCTTCGGTTCACGGCGCGCCAGATATTTCTCGGTATAGGCACGGCTGCCGATCAGGCCTTGCTCTTCGCCCGACCAAAGCGCGAAACGGATGGTGCGCTTCGGCGTACCCATCCGTTTCAGGATACGCGCGGCTTCCATCACCACCGCGCTACCCGCTGCATTGTCGGTCGCGCCGTCGCCCGCCACCCAGCTATCGAAATGTGCGCCGGCCATGACATAGCCCGCTTTCGGGTCGCTACCCGGAATCTCGGCGATGATGTTGTAACCGTTGCGATCGCTGTCATCGAAACGGACATTGTTTTCGAATTCGATGACTGGCTTGCGCCCGGTCTTGGTCAGGCGGACGAGGCGGCGATAATCCTCAGCCGACAACTCGATGCCCGGCAGGTTGAGCGTGCGTCCAGTGCGGAAATTATAGCCAGCGCCATGCACCAGCTTGCCGTCGCGGTATGACATCCGCACCCAACCGATTGCGCCTTCGGCCTTCAGGAAGGCATCGAGCTTTTCGACAAATTCCACACGCTTCAACCGTGCATTGAGCTCTTCGGGATCATATTCGGGCTGGTCGAAAGCATCGAGCTTACCCAGTTCTTCGCTTGTCCAGCGGCGAAAAGCTGCCTTGTCAGGCTCCGATCCTGTTCCCGGCATCGAGATCATCACGATCTTGCCCGCCAACTTGCCTTTCCACTCATCAAAATGGCGCAACTTCGACATCGGTGCGACGATCACTTCGCCCGACAGCACGCCATTCGTTGGCGGAGTCCACGCTACCGGAATCGCGGTCAGCTGCAACGGACGAGGCACGGTCATGCGAGCGCTCGACGAAATTATCTCCCAACCGCGTCCAAAATCAAAAGCATCGCGGCGGACATTTTGCAGACCCCAGCCGGTGAACTTGTCGACAGCCCAAGCCTCCGCCCGGCGCATCGCGGGTGAGTTGGTCAGGCGCGGTCCGATATCGTCGGTCATTTCCTGCGCAAGGCTCATGACCTGCGACCGGTTCATGCCTTCGTCAACCAGGCGATTGGTTTCATCGACCTGCGCGGCGGCAGGCATGGCAAAGGCAAGTGCTGTCAGCGACAGCGCGGCAAAATACTTTCGAATCATATAGCTCCCCAGCTCAAATGGATGGCAGCACCATCCACGGCAGGGTTCGTTATGCAAGCAACTGACGCCCGTTTTCTGCGAACGACATCAGGCTTCGGCGAACTATTTCCGGCCGAACAGCTTTTCGACGTCACCGAGCGCCAGCTTCACCCAAGTCGGACGGCCATGATTGCACTGCCCGCTGTGCGGGGTCACTTCCATTTCGCGGAGGAGCGCGTTCATTTCCGGCACCGAAAGCACGCGGCCTGCACGGACCGAGCCGTGGCAGGCCATGGTCGATGCGACGTTATCGATGCGTTCTTTTAAGGACAGCGCCTCGTCATAGGCTGCGAGGTCATCGGCGAGGTCTTCAACCAAGCCTTTGGCATCGCCGCCGCCGAGCATCGAGGGCGTTGCGCGCACCAACATCGCGGCGGGACCGAAGCGTTCAAGCTCGAGGCCGAACGTGGACAATTCTTCGGCGCGCGCCTCCAACCGGTCGCAGGCGGGTTCATCGAGTTCGACCACTTGGGGCAGCAACAAAGCTTGCGATGGCACCGCGCCGCCAGCAGCAGCCATCGCCTTGCGCATCCGTTCCAGCACCAGCCGCTCGTGCGCGGCGTGCTGGTCGACGATGACCAAACCGTCCTCGGCTTCGGCAACGATATAGGTGTTCGCCACCTGCCCTCGTGCGACGCCAAGCGGGTGGCTTCGGCTTTCGGGAACGGGGTCGGCGGCTTCGGCAGCACGTCCCATCAGCGGGGCAAGGTCTTCATGGTGAATGGCAAAGTCGGTTCGCCGTTCGGCAAGTGACGGGAATGCCGGACGGGCTGAATAATTGCCCTGATAGGCTGTGTAAGGCGCAGCAAAGATATCGCCCTGCGCAGTGCGGACAGGTTCCTGCTGCCAAGCCGCAAGCGCATCGGCTGCCGGTCGCTGCACCGCGCGAAAGCCGGACTGGTCGAGCGCATGGCGCAGACCCGAAACGATCATGCCGCGGATAAACGCAGGCTCACGGAAACGGACTTCGGTCTTGGCAGGATGGACGTTCACATCGACTTCGGTCGGTGGCAAGTCGAGGAACAAAGCCACCACCGCATGCCGGTCACGTGCCAGCATCTCGGCATAGGCGCCGCGTACCGCTCCGATGAGCAGCCGATCCTTCACCGGGCGGCCATTGACGAACAGGAACTGATGGTCGGCAACGCCGCGATTATAGGTCGGCAGGCTGGCGATGCCGCCCAGCCTTATGCCCTCGCGCTCGAAATCCAGACCGACGCTGTTGTCGATCAACTCCGCGCTGGTCAGCGCCGCCACGCGCTCCGGGCGCTCCATGTCAGGCTGCACCGCCAACACACGCCGCCCATCATGCTCGACAGTAAAGCCGATATCGGGCCGCGCCATCGCCAGCCGCTTCATCGTGTCGAGCGCGGCGGCATATTCGGCGCGCGGACTGCGCAGGAATTTACGGCGTGCGGGCACATTGCCGAACAGATTTTCTACGCGGACGCGCGTGCCGGGCGGCAAGGCGTCAGGCCCCTCGCCTACCAGAACGCCATGATCGACAGTACGTTTCCAGCCCTCTGCAGCGCCGACCCTGCTTTCCAGCGTCAACTTCGAAACGCTGGCAATCGACGGCAGCGCCTCACCTCGAAATCCCAAGGTCGAAACCAGTTCGATATCCTCATCAGGCAGCTTCGATGTTGCATGCCGCTCCAGCGCCAATGCCATGTCGGCAGGCGTCATGCCGCAGCCATCGTCAGTTACTTCGATCAGATCGATGCCGCCAAACACAAGGCGGACTGCTATGTTGCGCGCGCCCGAATCGATGGCATTTTCAACCAATTCCTTCAACGCGCTGGCTGGTCTCTCGACCACTTCACCGGCAGCAATACGATTGACCAGATTTTCCGGGAGTCTTCTTATTGACATCTGCGCGGCTCTAGCCCAAGCGCCCAGCCCAAGCGACTCCTTAATCGTTCGCAATCCAGCCAGATACCTGTTTCGAAAAACAGCAAATTCCGCTAGGACCGCGCGATTGTTCGGGACG
>LNFM01014077.1_pt1 | contig 9992 bp, 10 predicted proteins | sample 596031 | NCBI WGS metagenome assembly LNFM01 (sample SAMN04254537, study PRJNA301005) | activated carbon metagenome | isolation source: dual media filters at the Ann Arbor, Michigan drinking water treatment plant | place: USA: Ann Arbor | reverse complement strand
CAGAAGATGAAGTCCGGCAAGGGCTTCGACCTGGAAGACTTCCGCCAGCAGATCGGCCAGATGAAGAAGATGGGCGGCCTGACCTCGCTGCTCGACAAGCTGCCCGGCGACCTCGCGAAGATGGCCCAGGGTGCCAAGGTCGACGACAAGATGATCCTGCGCCAGGAAGCGATCATCCTGTCGATGACGCCTGCCGAGCGGGCGAAGCCCGAGCTCCTGAAGGCCTCGCGCAAGCGGCGCATCGCGGCCGGTGCGGGCGTCAGCGTGCAGCAGGTGAACCAGCTGCTGAACCAGTTCGAGTCGGCGCAGAAGATGATGAAGATGGTCAGCAAGGGCGGCATGGCGAAGATGATGCGCGGCATGAAGGGCATGCTGCCGGGCATGCGATGAGCGCGCCGCCGGCGCAGCAGCCTGGCGGCGAAGGGCCGGAAGCGGGGGGCGGCCAACGCAGCTATCGCTACTACGACCTGGTGATGGCCGGGTTCGTCTGCGTGCTGCTCTGCTCGAACCTGATCGGCCCGGCCAAGGTGGCCGAACTCGACCTGCCGCTGATCGGTACCTTCGCCTTCGGGGCGGGCGTGCTGTTCTTCCCGATCTCGTATGTGTTCGGCGACATCCTGACCGAGGTCTATGGCTATGCGCGGGCGCGGCGCGTGGTCTGGGCCGGCTTCGCCGCGCTCGCCTTCGCGTCGTTCATGGCGTGGGTGGTGGTGCAACTGCCACCGGCTGCGGGATGGACCAACCAGCCCGCCTACGAGGCCATCTTCGGCGCCACGCCACGCATCGTCGTCGCTTCGCTGATCGCGTTCTGGGCGGGTGAGTTCGTCAATGCCTACGTGCTGGCGCGGATGAAGGTGCGGATGCAGGGCCGCGGGCTGTGGGCACGCATGCTCGGCTCGACCGGCGTCGGCCAGGGCGTCGATACGTTGATCTTCTACCCGGTCGCCTTCTACGGCGTCTGGTCGAATGAACTGCTGCTGGCGGTGATGGGCGCGAACTACCTGTTGAAGGTGGGCTGGGAGGTCGTCGCGCTGCCGGTCACCTATCGCGTGGTGAAGTGGTTGAAGCGGGTCGAGCACGAGGACTACTACGACCGCAGGACCGACTTCAACCCCTTCACACTCAAGACCTGACCCCGCGCATGGAACTTCCGGTGTCGCAGCGTGCGCTGGCGGTGCAGGCGCCGATCATCCCGGCCATCGCGCAGGCGATCCGCGAGCATCCGGGTACGCTGTCGCTCGGGCAGGGCGTGGTGTACTACCCGCCGCCGGCGTCGGTGTTCGAGGCCGTCGGTGCGCTCGGGCGCGATGCGGCGCTGAACAGGTACCAGGCCGTGCATGGCACCGATGCGCTGATCGAGGCGATCGCCGCCAAGCTGGCCGCGGACAACGGCATCCGGGTCGATGCCGGCCAGCGGGTGGTGGTCACCGCCGGCGGAAACATGGCCTTCCTCGACCTGATGATGGCGATCCTCGATCCGGGCAGCGAGGTGATACTGCCGCTGCCGTGGTACTTCAACCAGCAGATGGCGGTGACGCTGGTCGGCGGCGTGGCGATCGGCGTGCCGACCGATGCCGACTACCAGCTCGACGTCGACGCGATCGAGCGTGCGATCACGCCACGCACCCGGGCGATCGTCACCGTGTCGCCGAACAACCCGACCGGCGCCGTGTACTCGCGCGAATCGCTGGTCGCGGTGAACGCGCTGTGTGCCCGCCGTGGCCTCTACCATGTGAGCGACGAAGCCTACGAGTACTTCGTGCACGCGGGCGACGCGCCGTTCTCGCCCGGGTCGTTGCCGGGCGCGGGCGCGCATACCGTCTCGCTGTATTCGCTGTCCAAGGCCTATGGCTTCGCCAGCTGGCGCGTCGGCTACATGGTGATCCCGGCGCACCTCTACCCGGCGATCGCGAAGATCCAGGACACCAACCTGATCTGCCCGCCGGTGGTGTCGCAGCTGGCTGCGACCGCCGCGCTGGCCGAAGGGCGCGACTGGTGCATGCCGCGCATCGCGGTGCTGACCGAGGTGCGCGAGGCGGTGCTGGCCGCGCTGGCGCCCCTGGCACCGGAGGTCGTCGTGCCGCGCACGCGGGGTGCCTTCTACTGCCTGCTGCGGCTCGCGCAGCCTCAGGATTCGCTCGCGCTGGCGATGCGGCTGATCGCGGAGCATCGGGTCGCGGTGCTCCCGGGGATGGCGTTCGGCGTGGACGATCCCTGCCTGCTGCGGGTGTCGTATGGCGCGATCACCCGCGGCGAAGTGGTCGAGGCGATCGGGCGGCTGGTCGAGGGGTTGCAGGCGGCGGGCTGAGCGGGCGGGAGGTCGCCAAGCCGTCTTCAGAAACGACCGACGAAGGCCCGATCGATCCGGTCTTTCCACCGCCAGAGACGGCGGGCGAGCGCGTCGGCCAGCGCGGTGCCCAGGTAGTCCCGGCTCGCCGGGCCGCCGATCGCGATCCCGTTGCGGATGGCGATCGCGCTGCGTGGGCCGAGTGCCGCCAGGGCGAGGGCCTCGCGTTGCGGGATGAACGGGACCGGTGCCTCGCCGGCAAGGCACCGGTACAGGTTCCCGGCGAGCGGCGGTCCCTGGCGCACCGCATGGACGCCCGCCTTCGGTCGCGGGTGCTGCAGCACGGACGCGCAGTCTCCTGCGGCGAACACCGAGGGATGCGACACGCTGGCAAGCGTCGGCTCGACGGCGATGAAGCCCCGTGGATCCAGCGCGAGGCCGCTGCCCTGAAGCCAGGCTGGCGCCGTGGCCCCGGTCGCGAACAGCGCGAGGTCGGCAGGGATCCGGCGGCCGTTGCCGGTGACCAGCGCGCCCGGTTCCACCGATTCGATGCGGGTGTCCCGCAACAGCGTCACGCCGCGGTCGGCGCAGGCGCGTTCCAGCGCAGCGCCCACCCGCCGCGGCGCGGCGGGCATCAGCCGCTCGTCGCCGCACAGCAGGTTGACCCTCGCCTCGGCGTGGCGGCGCATCCGGAAGGCCAGTGCGAGGGACACCTCGATGCCTGCGAGCCCGGCGCCCACCACGCAAAGGTCGACCGGCCGCGGCTGCGCGTCATGCTCGGCGATGAAGTGGTCGAGCCGGTCGATCAGCATCGGGAACGGCTTGCACGGCGCGACCGTCATGCTGCCGCAATGGCCGGTGTCGACGGCATCGGCGAGTGCGGGCGCCAGATGGGGCGTGGCGCCGACGTCGATCGAAGCGACGTCGTAGGGCAGCACCGCGCCGTCCCCGAGCTGGATCGTCTGCTGCACGGGATCCAGCCCGACGGCTGCGGCCTGCACGAACCGGACACCCGATCGGCCTGCGAGCCGTTCGATGTCGATCAGGCATTCCTGCGCCCGGTAATGGCCGGCGATCACGCCCGGGACCATCCCCGAGTACGCCGTCTGCGCATCGGGGCTGACCAGCGTCACGTCGACCCTGTCGTGCCATCCATGCGCGGCCACGATCACCGGCAGGTGGCTGTGCCCTCCCCCGAGCAGGACCAGGCGGCGGCGCGAGGTCAAGTTTTCACCGTTGCGCGATGAAGCGGATGTCGCCGAACCACGCCGTCGCCTTCTCCCCCGTGTTGTCGGTGTCGGTCATCACGGCGATGCCCGACACCAGCGGCGCGTCGTAGCCGAACGCCTTGCGGAAGTCCTCTGCGAGGTTGCGGCGGTAGGTGATCCACTCGCCCACGCGTGCGCTGCCGCTCTCGACCACGATCATCCGGACGCGGTCGGTGTAGGCATTCGGGACGGTCGTGCCGACCGGCGACCGCGTGTCCCAGATGTAGTTGATCGCGGCGCGCGGCGGCAGCTGCCCGTATATCGCGCGCGCCGCACGGTCGGCGAGCGAGATCGAGTTCGCGTCATGGGCGAAGGTGATGTACAGGCGTACCGGATAGTCGTCGCCGGCCTTGGTCTTCACGTCGGCCTTCGACAGCACGTTGCCGGCCTTCCAGCGCCATTCGATGATCGGGAACTCCTTCAGGTCGATCGTCTGCTCGCGCACCAGGCCGGAGGCGGAGGCTTCGGCGTCGGCGCGCAGCACGGTGTTCCCGCCCTCGCGCACCAGCGAATAGCGGGTATGCCGCTCGATGTTGCGGAAGGTCAGCGGCTTCCATCCGGCGGGTGATCCAGCCCCCTCGCGCTCGGCGGAAAAGCGGCCGACCTCGACGGCCGCCGGGGGCTCCTTCGCGGCCGGCGCTGGCGCCCGGGCCCGCGCGTGATCCGCGACCGAGAGGGCGACGCAGAAGGCGAACAGGGCCAGCCGGGCGAAGGTTGCGTCGCGAGCGGCCTTGCGATGCGTCGGGTCGGGCGGGGTCATCGGATATCCAGTGTGTCGAACAGCTCCGGCGCGATGGCGCGCAGCCGGTCGAGGTCTTCCGGCCGGTCGACGTCCCAGCCGACGGGCAACGCATGCAGCCGCCAGCCGAGGCGGTCCATGCGCAGGCGGGTCTGCGCATACACGGTGTCGGTACTCCATTCCATGGCGTCGAACAGCGCGCGGTCGTTCCGGGCGGCGCCGATAAGTGCATATCCGCCATCCTCGGTGGGCAGCAGCACGATGTCCGATGCGCTCGACGCATCCGCCCCGGGCGCGGGGTCGATCGCATCGAAGGCGGCCGACAGTGCCTCGACCGTGATCGACAGGCAGTCGGTGCCGACCAGCACCGGTCGGTCCTGCTTCCGGAGGGCGTCGTCCAGCGCGTGGTACATCCGGTGGCCGAGGTCGTCGCCGCGCTGTGCACGCAGCTGCAGTGGATGGCGGCGCGCACATGTGTCGAAGAAAGGGTGTTCCGGGTCCGGCGCACACCAGAGTTCGACCCGGGGGTTGCCGAGCCTGGGCAGCGCTTCGGTCACCAGGGCCAGCAGCCGCAGCACCAGCCGGGCATGCAGCTCGGAAGCGCCCACCTGGCCAAGCATCGGTGCCAGCCGGGTCTTGGACTGGCCTGGCACCGGTGCGCGGGCGAACACCTGCAGTACCCGTGTCATCGCGGAGGACCGTAATAGCGCCGGTGCAGGTCTGCCGGCGCCGCCCCGCGCCAGTAGTCGAAACGCAGCCGCCACATCAGGACGATGGTGCGCCACGCACCGTCGCGTTCCCAGCGACGGCCGGAGGTCGCGACAGTTGCACCGAGGCAGGCGGGCCTGCCGATGCGGCGCAGGCGCACGGACAGTTCTATGTCTTCCATCAACGGCTGCTGGGGGAAGCGACCGGCCTGTTCGAACGCCAGGCGCGTGACGAACATCGACTGGTCGCCGGTGGCGATGCCGGTGATGCGCGAGCGCAGGTTCATCATCGCCGCGACCACGCGCAACATCGGGTGCCGGCCCTCGATCCGCACGTCGAAGCGGCCCCACGCATGGTTGCCCAGTGCATCCGCGATCAGGCGGTCTGCCCCGGCCGGCAGTCGCGTGTCGGCATGCAGGAACAGCAGGGAGCCGCCGCGCGCGGCGGCCGCGCCGGCATTCATCTGCGCGGCCCGCGAGCGCGGTGCATCGATCACCGTCGCGCCGGCGGCGCGGGCACGCGCAGGCGTGTCGTCGGTGCTGCCGCCGTCGACCACGATCAGTTCCGCCCCGCGTGCGAGCAGGGGCGCCAGGGCATCGATCGCTGCGGCGATGCGCGCGCCTTCATCGAGCACCGGCATCACGATCGACAGCACGGGAGCAGCCATCGCGCACCGCGCTCAGCGCGCGACCACGGATATGGCGGCGAGGCCGGTCGCGACCGGGGTCGACGCCGACGCCGACGCCAGCGACCCGCCACAGCTGGATCCCTGCCCGGCGGTGCAGCCGTAGCAATGGTTGCGCACCTCGATCGGGAGCCCGGCCAGGTTGCGCCCGACCAGGTCGGACAGGTGCGCGCGCCGGCCTGCCGCGGTCGTCGCCGGCAGCGGCAACCCGAGACCGAGCATCTGGTTGAAGTCGCAGTCGTACACATGGCCCTGCCAGTCGACGCTGACCAGCGTGCGGCACATCACCCCTTCGAGGTTCTCGGGCCGGTGCGCCGAGCGCAGCAGTTCGATGTACCCGTCGAAGGTGCCCTTCGAGATCAGCGTGCTGCCGAAGCGCTGGATCGGCATGTTGGCCAGTGCGAACAGCCGGTTGAACACGATGCCGTAGCGGGTGGCCAGTTCATCCTTGTAGGCAGCTTCGAGCGGGCCCTGCGCCGGCGGCAGCGAGGGGCCGAGCGGGTTGTAGACCAGGTTGAGCACGCGGCCGCTGTCCTCGCGCCCGTAGCCCAGTGCATTGAGCCGGCGCAAGGCCTCGATGCTGCGCGCATGCACGCCCTTGCCGCGCTGCTGGTCCACGTTGTCCTCGAGGTAGCAGGGCAGCGACGCGGTGATCTCGACCGACTGTTCGGCCAGGAAGTCCGCGAGGTCTTCGTATCCCGGCTCGAGCAGGATGGTCAGGTTGCAGCGGTCGATCACCCGCACGTCGCGCGCACGCGCGGCACGCACCAGGTCGCGGAAGTGCGGGTTCATCTCCGGTGCGCCGCCGGTCAGGTCGATCGTCGAGATCGCCGATGCGTCGAGGTAGGCGATGACCTGGTCGATGGTCTCGCGGGTCATCAGCTCGGTGCGGCTCGGGCTGGCCGCGACATGGCAGTGCAGGCACTGCTGGTTGCACAGGTAGCCGAGGTTGACCTGGAGCGTGTCGGGCACGCCGCGCGACAGGGGCGGGAAATCGACGGGTTCGAGGCGCGGCAAGGTTGGATGCATCGTCTGGATCCTGCAGTAGGGAAGATCAGGCGCCGGCGCTGCGCGCAGCGCCGCCGCGCAGCTTGCGGATCAGTATCGGCACCAGCGCGAACAGTCCGAGCAGTGCGAAGGCGCCCAGCGTGGCCGGCGACACCAGTTCCGCCGTCGACTCGATGCGCCCGAGCGACTGGCCGAGGTTGGCGAACACGAACACGCCGGGAAGGATGCCGATCGCGGTGGCGATGATGAAGGTGCGTACGCCCACGTTGGTGAAGGCGGGCGCCAGGTTGACCAGCATGAACGGGAACAGCGGCACCAGCCGCAGGAAGAGCAGGTAGTTGAAGGCATTGTCGCTGAAGCCCTGGTTGATCCTCGCCGCGAGGCCGGGCGTCGCGGCCGGGGCGTCCAGGCCGAGCTTGCGCCGCGCGAACCCGGCGAACAGGTAGCGCGCCGCCAGGAACGCGCAGGTCGCGCCCACGGTGGCCGCGACGACGATGATCGCCGCGCCGATCCAGCGGCCGAACAGCAGCCCGACGGTCAGCGACAGCAGCACCGCGCCGGGCAGGCTGAGCGCCGTGGCGACGACATAGACCGTGAACGCGACGAGCACGGCCGCGAGGTAGTGGCGCTCGGTCAGCGCGAGCAGCTGGTCGCGGTTGTCCTTGATCGTGTCGAGCGACAGGTACTTCGGCCCGTCCAGCGTGAAGAAGGCGGCGATGCCGCCGGCGAACAGCAGCACCAGCCCCAGCTTGATCCAGGTATCGCGGCCGGTCATTGCGGGCCCCGCAGTCCGAACAGCCGACGTATCCAGCGCTTCACGGTCGGCGTCAGCGACGCCTTGAGCCGCTGGTCGGCGACCCGGCGGTTGATCTGCGCGAACGTCGGATAGACATGGATCACGCCGGAGATGTCGGAGGCCTTCATCTTCTTCGCCATCGCCAGCGCGTATTCCGCGATCGCCTCGCCGGCATGCGCACCGACCAGCGTGGCGCCGAGCAGCCGCCCCTTGCGGTCGGTGAGGATGCGCGCGAAGCCGTCGGTCTCGCCCTCGGCCCGTGCTCGGTCGAGTTCGGCGAAGTCGAAACGATAGCTTTCGAACGACAGCCCCCCGGCCTTCGCCTCGGCCTCGGACAGGCCCACGCGCGCGATCTCCGGTTCGGTGAAGGTGCACCAGGGCACCACCCGCGACTCGACCCGGGCCGGCAGGTGGAACAGGGCATTGCGCAGCACGATGCCGGCATGGTGTTCGGCGACATGGGTGAACTGCTGGCGGCCCGCGGCGTCGCCCGCGACGAAGATGTCCGGGTTGGTGGTGCGCAGCCGGTCGTCGTTGGTGATGCGGCCCGAGACCACCTCGACGCCGGCCTCGGCCAGCCCGAGCCCCTCGGTGTTGACCGCGCGTCCGGCGGCCACCAGCAGGTGGGTCGACTCGATGCTGCCGCTGCTGCCGTCGGCGCGCTGGAAGGTGGTCACGATCCGTCCGGCCGGTCCCGAGACGTGTGTCGGCGTCGCACCGAGCTCGAACACGATGCCGTCGCGTGCCAGCGAGGCCTGCACCACCGCGGCGGCATCGGCGTCCTCGCGCATCAGGACGCGCGGCTCGCGGGCGATCACGGTGACCCGGGTGCCCAGCCGGGCAAAGGCCTGGGCCAGTTCGCAGCCGATCGGGCCGGCGCCGATCACCAGCAGCGAAGGCACGGCTTCATCGAGCGAGAAAACGGTTTCGTTGGTCAGGCAGGGCACGCTGTCCAGGCCCGGGATCGGCGGCAGCACGGGTCGCGATCCGGTGGCCAGGACGAACCTGCGCGCGGTGATCCGTCGCCCGGCGGTTTCGAAGGTGCGCGGGTCGATGAACCGGCCACCCTCGAGCAGCACCTCGACGCCCAGTGACCGGAACCGTTCGGGACTGTCATGCGGTTCGATGCCGGTGATCACCTGCTGCACCCGGCGCATGACGTCGGGGATCGACGCCGGCGCGGTGGCCGCCGCGTCAGGGAGTCCATGGAGCGCCGCCACGGACGCCTGCCGCTGGTGGAAGACCTTCGCGCTCTTGAGCAGGGTCTTGCTCGGGACGCATCCGTAGTACAGGCAGTCGCCGCCCAGCCGGTGCTTCTCGACCAGCAGCACCTTGGCACCCAGTCCTGCGCCGCCGGCCGCCACCACCAGGCCGGCGGCACCGCCGCCGATCACGCACAGATCGTATTCAGGTTTCATCATGTCCCATGTTACGGCCGGCCGGCCGCGGCGGATTCACGCAGGGAATGCAGGACGCCCGTTTTGCATTCCGGGCGCGTATCCGGTATTCTGCGCGGCTTTTCAGCGGAATCCCGGTACGAGGGTTCCGGCCCTGAAAGTCCTTTTCTTCACTTTCGAAGGCCAAGTCACCATGGTAGTCATCCGTCTTTCGCGCGGTGGTTCGAAGAATCGCCCGTTCTACAACATCGTCGTGGCCGATTCGCGTCGCCCGCGCGATGGCAAGTTCATCGAGCGCATCGGCTTCTACAACCCGAAGGCGTCGGGCAAGGAAGAGGGCCTGCGGGTCGCGCTCGACCGGTTCGAGCACTGGACGTCGAACGGCGCGCAGCCGTCGGACACGGTGGTCCGGCTGACGAAGAAGTTCCGCGCGCTGCCGGCCGTGGCCGCAGCACCGGCCGCCGCCTGAGTCGACTGACCGGGCAGGGTCGCCCATGAGTGCGCGGCCGGCCGGCGAGGGTGCCGACACCCGTTGGGTCGTGATGGGGCGCATCGGCGCCCCCTTCGGCGTGCAGGGATGGGTGCGGGTGCAGACCTACTCGTCCGATCCCGACACGCTGCTGGACCATGAACGCTGGTGGATCCGCAGCGCACCGCAGGCTGCCGCAGCGACCCTGCAGCGGCCGGGTGCAGGCAGGACGCCGGGCGCGAAGGCGGGCACGGCGGTCCGATCGTCGAGGCCGGCGCTGGCCGGCAGCGAATGGCGCGAGGTCGAGGTGATCGAGGCGCAGGGACACGGCAGTGGATTGATCGCGCAGCTGGACGGGATCGACGATCGCGACCAGGCTGCACAGGCGAACGGCATCGAGATCGGCCTGCTGCGCGATGACCTGCCGCCGCCGGAAGACGACGAGTTCTACTGGGAAGACCTGATCGGGCTGGATGCAGTCGACCCGTCGGGACGCAAGTTCGGCGTGGTCAGCGGCCTGCTCGAGGCGGGCGCGCACGATGTGCTGGTGATCGATACCCCGGGCCGCACGCCCGCGGGCAAGCCGTTGCAGGTCCTGGTGCCGTTCGTCGAACGGCATGTCGGTGAAGTCGACC
>LNFM01014075.1_pt1 | contig 9993 bp, 5 predicted proteins | sample 596031 | NCBI WGS metagenome assembly LNFM01 (sample SAMN04254537, study PRJNA301005) | activated carbon metagenome | isolation source: dual media filters at the Ann Arbor, Michigan drinking water treatment plant | place: USA: Ann Arbor | reverse complement strand
ACTCGCCGCGAACTGCTTCGGACGATCGCCCTCGCCACGCCCGCCTTCTCCCAAACCGCTCTCCCCAGCGGGATCACCCGGCCCTGGATCGGACCCGACTATTGGGCTAACCCGCTCCAGGATTGGCAGCTTCACGACGGCCGCATGGAGTGCATCGTCTCGGGCGGAGACCGGTCCGTTGCCCTGCTCACGCAAGAGATCCTGCCCACCCCGGGCACCCTCCTGGTCGAGGTGGAGATGGGTCCGCTCGAACCTGGCACCAAGATGGAAGAGGGCTGGGCCGGCCTGCGCATCGGCATGCGCGGCAACTTCGGCGACTACCGGGACGACGCTATCTTCGGCCGGGGAGTAAACTGCGGCGTCACCACCGACGGGCGGCTATTCATCGCCGACCTCTCCAACTCCACACCGTCCCTCGACCCGACTAAACCTCTTCGCCTCCGCCTCACCGCCGAACCCGGAGTCCTGACCCTCACCGCATTCGACCCCACCGGGCCTGTGCTCTCCGAATACAAACGGGAACGGGTGCCGGCGGATTGGATGCCCGGCCTCGTGGCCGTCGTCTGCTCCCACGGGCCCGTGCGGCGTTCCCCGGAGCGGTCGACCGCGGCCGATTTCGGCTTCGCGGCGCGGCCGTTTACCGAGCGGGGTGGCAATGTCCGCTTCTGGTTCCGGAACCTGAAAGTCTCCGGCACCCAAGTGGCCGCCAGGCCAGAGCGGGCCTGGGGACCGCTCCTGTTCAACCAGTTCACCATCTCAAACAAAGTCCTGAAGATGACCGTGCAACTGGCGCCGGTCGACGAGCCGAACGCGACCGTCGAGCTCTATGCCGGAACCCGGAAACTGGGCTCGGCAGCGGTGGACCGGGATTCGGCAACCGCTACGTTCCGGGTCGCTTGGGAGGCCACGGCCGACACTCCGTATGAAGTCCGCTACAGCGCCGCGCGGCTGACGGGCACCATTCCGCGGGATCCGAATGACAAAGCCAAGCTGACCATCGGCGCCCTGACCTGCCAGGGCGATTACGGCTACCCGCATACCCCGATCTTTGAAAACCTGAAGACCGTCCAGCCCGACATTCTCTTCTTCACCGGAGACCAGATCTACGAGCGCAACGGCGACTACGGCATTCAACGCACGCCCGCGCCGGCGGCGCGCCTCGACTATCTGCGCAAATGGTATCTGTTCGGCTGGGCCTGGGGCGAGTTGACGCGGAACACGCCGTGCGTTTGCCTGCCGGACGACCATGACGTCTTTCACGGCAACGTATGGGGCGCGGGCGGACGGAAAGCCGAGGGCCAGGGCCAACCCGGCCAGGACTCGGGCGGGTACACGATGCCCGCTCCGTGGGTGAATCTCGTCCAGCGGACCCAATCGAGCCATCTGCCGGACCCGCCGGAAAAGACACCGATTGAACAAAACATCGCGGTGCTTTACAGCCATCTCGTCTGGGGCGGAATTAGCTTTGCGCTGATTGAAGACCGGAAGTGGAAAACCGCGCCGAAGACGGTGCTGCCCGACGCTCGAATCGTCAATGGCTTTCCGCAGAATCCGGAGTGGAAGGGGCTCGATTCGCCTACGGCCGAACTGCTGGGGCCGCGACAGGAGCAGTTTTTGGCCGATTGGGCGATGGACTGGTCGAACGGCATCTGGATGAAATGCGCGGTGAGCGCAACCATCTTCTGTACCTTGGCCACGCTGCCTGCCCCGGCCTTGACCGACGCAGTGACCACGAAGCTGCCCGTTTTGAAGCCGGGAGAGTACGGCGAAGGCGAGATCCCGACCATGGACCACGATTCGAACGGCTGGCCCCAGCACGGGCGCAACAAGGCCCTGCGGCTGATCCGGCAAGCCAGCGCCTTCCACATCGCTGGCGACCAGCATCTGGGCAGCACCGTGCAGTACGGGATCGATGATTGGAACGACGGCCCATTTGCGCTGTGCACGCCGGCGATCTCGAACATCTTTCCCCGGCGGTGGTTTCCGCCCAAGCCGGGCCGCAATCCCCTGCCCCACAGCCCGCGCAACACGGGCGAGTTGACGGATGGATTCGGGAACAAGATCACGGTGCATGCGGTGGCGAACCCGATGCAGTTCGGGGTTCTGCCGACGGCGCTCAACAACCGGGCGCCGGGCTTCGGCGTCGTGGAGGTCACGCGGGCGGACCACAAGATTACCCTGACGAATTGGCCACGCTGGGCGAGTATCGCCAAAGGGGACAGGCCCTATCCGGGCTGGCCGATTACCGTTACCGACGTGCCGCGTTCGGCCTACCGCTTACCGGAGTTGACCGGGCGCACGCGTTGCGTGGCCGAAGTCCAGGACGCCGAGGGGCGCGTGCTCTACAGCCTGCGGCTGACGGGCAATAAGTTCGCCGCGCCGGTGCCCGGCCCCGGAGACTACACGGTCCGGTTCCACGATCCAACGACGCGGTATGAGGAGTTTCACCGGCGGCTGGAAGCGCAGCCGGTGTAAAAGAACGGCGCCCCCCCGTCCGGTGGGGCGGGAGGCGCCGAGGTTGACCGTCAGAACTGCAGCATGACGGTGATGTTCATCAGCGGTTGGCCGCCCAGGGATGCCGTCCGGGGATCGGACGACACCCGGCCGAACGTCCGCGGATTCTGGAAGTCCACGGCTGTGGGGGGCGGGTTGAAGTTATAGGTTTTCAGGGCGTTCTGGAAGTCCCAGCGCAGCTGCGCTTTGATGCGCTCGCGGATCTGGAAGTTCTTTTGTGCCGAGACCGGAGACCAGACCAGGGGCAGGCCGCTCATGATGTTGCGGCCGGCGTTCCCCACCACGAAACTGCAGGCGTTGAGCAGGTCCGTCCGGGCCTGGGTACCGGCGGCCGGGAGGGTCTGCGGACAACCGCCCGGCAGCGCGAAGTGGCTCATGTCAACGACCGGGTTGGTATTCTGCACGTTGAAGCGGTCGGCGCCGATGTCGCGCCAACCGTCCCGGATGCTGGGGGTGCTGACGACGTCGGGGCGCCGGTTGCCGGCGAAGCCGGGGTAGTAGTTATACGGCGAGTTCTGGAAGGTAAAGTTCAGCGGGTTACCGGATTCGAAGGTCTGGATCCAGGAGACTTCGAAGCCGCTCACCAGCCAGTTCAGCGTCCGGTTGGACGGGGAGAACCTTTTGTTCTTGCCCATGGGCAGCTCCCAGTTGATAGTGGAGATCCAGCGGTGATTGCGGTCGTAGCCGGCGCGGCCGTTCTCAAGGCCGCGGTTCTGAATGGGCGCTACGCCCGAGCCGGCGTTGTCGGTGTCCTGGCTGTTGATGGCCTTCGAGAACGTGTAGAACGTGCTGAAGAACATGCCGTTGGCGTAGCGGCGTTCGAGCTTGGCCGTGCCGGAGTGGAAGGTGGAGTGGCCGAAGTTGGACCGCATCAGGACATCGCCAAAGTGCGGAAACGGACGAAAGTTCTGCGAGGCGGCCAACACCTGACTCCGGAGGGCCAGATCGTTGCGCGCGAAGTCGATCGGGAAGGTGTTGATATTCCAGTTTTCCAGCAGGCCGATGCCGGCCGACCCCTGGTAGCTGACTTCGAGCAGGTAGTTCTGCGACAGCTCGCGCTGCACAGTGCCGTTCCAGTTCATGGAGTAGGCGTTGCGGAGGTTCGGATCCCAGTCGGCGAAGTTGCGGGCGCTGAAGTTCTGGCCGCGGAAGGGCGAGGTGCCGTTCGAGCGGATGTTGAATTCAATCGGGTCCGGACCGCGGCTCAAACCCCAAACGGGAGTCGGGTTGCCGGGCGCCGCTTGCTGATTCGTCTGAGCGACCCATTCGTCAAACTGGATGCGGGTGCCGGGGAACTTGGTGTCGGTGGTGTACATCCCAAAGCCGCCGCGGAGGACCCACTTATCGCGGAACTGCCACGCTGCACCGATGCGGGGATTGAAGTTATTGTTATCCCGCTGGCTCAAACCGGAGCCGAAGACCAGACCGCCGGGCCGCCCGGTGACATCGTCCGTCGCTGTCGGGCTGAAGTTGGAAGGGCCGCCATACTTGGCGCTGAAAGGCGATTCGTTCGAATACCGAAGGCCGACGTTCAGGGTCAGCCGGGAGGTCACCTTCCAGTCATCCTTCAGATAGAAGCTGTGGATGGAGGACCGGGGCAGCCAACTGGTCAGCTCCGAGAAGAACTCGGCGTTGGAGACCTGGCCGGTGAGGAACCCGGCGAAGTAGTTCCCGGTGTTGGGCTGCAGAGCCCCGCTGGTCAACACACCGGAGGTGACGCCGTCGAACGACAGCACCGCGGGCCGGGCCAGGTTGGCCGAGTTCAACCGGAAACGGAGGAGTTCGTAGCCGAACTTGACCGCGTGGCGGCCCCGGATCAACGTCGTGTCGTTGCGGAACGAGATCGTTTCGGTGAGCAGGCGGCTGGGGGTAGCGCCGGTGAGGCCGTAGAGAGCGCCGGGGGTATCGTGGCCGCCGGAACCGAACGCGGGCATCACAGCCCCATCCATGTTCGGAATACCCAATTGCTGCGCCCAATTGCCGCCAAAGCTGGGCACTTCCGTCTTGTTTTCGCGGCGATAGTAGCCAACACGGGCGTCGTTGACGATGGACGGGGAGATGATCCAGGTCTTGCCTAACGAATAGTTGGCATTGGCAAACGGAGCCCAGTTGCCCTGCTGATGGTCGAACTCGGCACGGTCCTCCCGGATGTTAATGGGCCGCTGGAAACCGGACTGGCCATTGTAGGTGTAGGATCCGTAGATTTTGAAGGCGGAGTTGAACTGATGATCCAGACGGAGATTGTAGTCGTTGAAGAAGACGCGCGCGAACTCGTCGGCCATCAGGTTCCCAACGGGGCCAAGGGCGTTGAAGGTACCAGCCTGGTTGGGTGCCACCCACGGATCGAATTCGAGAACTTTGCGCGCGACGGGATCGAAGCGGGCGAGAGGGATCCGATTGCCAGGGACGGGTCGCGTTGCCACTGCCCGTTGACGAGGCGCGTGGTGGCGGGATCGAAGATCTGGTTCGGGTTGGCGACGCCAGGGAAATTGAAGTCGCCCTGTTTCATGGCGAGGGTGGGCGTCGTGGCCTGGACCTGGGCGACCTTCTTTTCATGCAGGCGCTGGTAGCCAAAGAAGAAGAACGTCTTGTTGCGGCCGGCGTAAACCTTCGGAATGACGAGGGGTCCGGAGAGCGTGGCGTCGGGCATCATGAAGAAGGCGGGAAAGCCATCGGGACGGCCGGGGCGGGCCTGGCTATCGCGGAGGCGATCAAAGTAAAGCCGGTGCTGCATCCGGCGAGTCCGGCCGAAGAAGGAACCCATGCCATGCAGTTCGTTCGTGCCGGAGCGTTTGACAACGCTGATGACGCCGCCAGCCGTGTGGCCGTACTCGGCGGGGGGCACCGTGGTGATCACCTTCACTTCGGCGATCGAATTCTGCAACGTTTTGACGTTGTTCGTTCCACCAAGTTGGTCGTTGCCGCTGACGCCGTCCTCAAAGAAGCCAGTGGTCGTGGCGCGCTGGCCGGCAATATTGTAATTTCCCAATGCGCCACCGTAGGCGAAGCCCCCGGTGGTCAGGCCAGGCACGATGTTCAGCGTGGAGTTCACGAAGCGCTGATAGAGCGGCAGTTCGTAGAGCACCGTACCGGCCACCACGGAACCCGTGGCCGACGTTTCCGTCTCCAGCAACTGGGACGTGCCGGTTACCTCGACGGTCTCGGCGACGTTGCCGACCCGCATCGGGACGTCGATCGCCAGGGTATCGCCGGTGCGCAGTTCGACGTTGTCCCGCACCGCTCGATTAACGCCTTGCCCTCGTAGGTGATCTTGTACGTTTCAGGCTGCAGGGAAAGGACGCGATAGATGCCCTCGGAGTTGGTTGTGGTGGTGGATGTGAAATTGGTTCCGGTTTGAACGACGGCCACCGAAACATTGGGCATCATGGCGCCCGACGGATCGATCACGGTTCCAGTTATGGTTGAAGTTCCGATCTGCGCCACGAGAGCGCTGACAGATAGAAACAGCGAAAGCAGAAATCCTGCAACGGTTCTATCGCTCATTTCGATCTCCCTTACGAGGTAGTTCAGCCTCAATACCGGAGGGGACCCTGCGGAACAGCGAGAAATCCCAATCGAGGCAGCCCCTCACGGATACGGGTGGACGCTATAAGAACTGATCCTCGGTGTCAAGGGAGGATCGGGTGGAAAACAACAGCACTAACCGGTTAGACCCGTGGCCGCCGCGCCTGCCCGGATGACCTTACTCGTGCTTGGCGCAGCGAGCACCCCGGCGTTGGTCCCAGGAATAACGGCCCCCGCCGGTCCAGACGAGACCGAGGAAGACGAAACCGTACGCGGCCGCTGGTTCGCCAACCCCGCCGGCAATGGCGTGGTAGCGCGCTGCCATCAACATCGTAAACGCCAGCGCGCCGGCGCACCAGCGCGTATAGACCCCCAGGGCCAGCAGGATCGCCGCCCCGAACTCGGCGGCTGTAGCGGCCAGCGCGAAGCCGGCGGGCCAGGGAAAGCCGAGCAGCACGACTTCAGGAAGCAGATCCCATTCGGCCCCGGTCCGGAAGTAGGCCCACGCTCCGGCCACCTTCTCCGCGCCATGGAGCAACGCCATGCCGAAACCGAAGCCTAACCGGAGCCAGAGTAAACCGATGTCGATCACTATTGTTTGAGTCTACTGAATCGGCGCGAGCCAGAACGCCTGGGTCCGCCGATTGTTGATGAGCGTTTGCGCGGGCAGGGCGGTTGGTCCGGCGAAAGAGGGTTCATTCGCGGGAATCATGACGACCTTTCCACCCGCAACCGTGAACCTATAGCTGCGCAGCGTCTTGCCTCCGGCGCGGAATTCGACCGAATAGGCGCCGGGGGTACCCGTCACATCCGCCCATTTCACGAAGCCGTAGCCCTGTGCTTTGTTGACCTGGAAGTCGCCCTTGAAAAAGGTCCAGTCACTCACGGTGGCGGTACCTTCAATCGAACCAATCTGCGCTCCGCCCCGGAGCAGATGGACGGAGAACGGCCCGTTTTTGCCAACCGTGTAGCCGGGGAGTTCGCGGGAGCTGACATACATGCCAATGCCCGCCAGGGGCACGTTGACATCCGTGAGGGCGGTGAGAAAAGCGGCCTTCGACCATGGCCCCGTGCGGACCATTTCGGTTTTTGGGTTGAACGCATCGCCGGAGCCTTCGGACTTCATGCTGAAGGAGTACGACGACACCTCTTTGCCGCCAATCTCCACCGCGACAACGTAGTCGCCGGCGGGGATAGGCCCCAGGGAGTCCTGATTGCCGGCGGTGCGGAGTTCGCCAAAAGCGCCGTGGGGCGCCCAGGGACGGATGACAATATCCTTCGTCACGACGGCGGCGCCACCGGCTCTTTTGATCAGCAGGCGGCCGGTGGATTCACCCGGCGGCGGAAAGAGCACGGGGATGGGGCTGTCCATCAGAAACGCCCCTTGGCCGGGGTAAAAGCGAATGCGGAGCAGGGCGTCCATGGCGACATGGGTCGGGAAAGACTGGGCGGCCAGGCACCCCGCAACGGACAACCAGAGCAGTAAACGGTTCAGCATGATCAAGAACTCGCAACCGGAGCCGACTGAAGTTCAAAAAATCTGCCCGGGGGGCGGAATGGCTGCGTGATATCGTTGAGAATTCATGCGTATTCTTCTTGGTTTTGCGGTGGCCACGCTGGCGTTTGCTCAGGATTACAAGACTTGGTCCGACTACGGCGGCGGCCCGGATTCGAGTCAGTATTCATCCCTGCGGCAGATCACGAAAGAGAACGTCGCCCAGCTCAAAGTGGCCTGGAGCTACCGGATCGGCGAAAACAAGAAGTACAACTTCAACCCGGTGATCGTGGATGATCTGATGTACGTCATGGGCGCGGGCAACACGATTGTGGCCCTGCAAGCGGCCACCGGAAAGCCGGCCTGGACCTGGACGCCCCCGGCCGATACCAAGGTGATCACCAACCGCGGCATCAACTATTGGGAAAGCAAGGACCGCAAGGACCGCCGGCTGCTCCTGGCGAGCAACCACGCGCTGCGGGCGATTGACGCCCTGACCGGGAAGAGTATTGCCGACTTCGGCACCGGCGGCAGCGTCGACCTCCGCGTGGGCCTGGACCGGGACCCAAAGCTGCTGACGGTGCTGCAGTCGATGTCTCCTGGACGGGTATTTGAGGATCTGATCATTCTCGGCTCGGCGACCAACCAGGGCTACGGCTCTGCGCCGGGAGATATTCGCGCCTACAATGTGCGGACGGGCAAACTGGTTTGGACCTTCCACACGATCCCCCGCCCCGGCGAGTTCGGCTACGACGGCTGGCAGAAGGACGCCTGGAAGACGGTGGGCGGCGCGAATGTCTGGTCCGAGATGTCGATTGACGAGAAGCGGGGCATCCTGTTCGCGCCGACGGCCAGCGCGAAGTACAACTTCTACGGTAAGGACCGGGCCGGGCACAACCTCTTCGCCGACTCGCTGCTCGCCCTCGACGCCCGGACCGGGAAGCGCATTTGGCACTACCAGATGGTGCACCATGACATCTGGGATTACGACGATTCGACCGCGCCCAAGCTGCTGACCGTGAAGCACGAGGGCAAGACGGTTGATGCCGTGGCGCAGGTGTCAAAGCAGGGGTTCGTCTGGGTCTTCGACCGGACCAACGGCAAGCCGCTGTGGCCGATTGAAGAGCGGCCGGTACCCAAGACCGACATGCCGGGGGAGACCACCTGGCCGACGCAGCCGTTTCCGACCAAGCCGGAACCGTTCGCCCGGCAGACGTTTACGGTGGATGATCTGAGCCCGTTTCTGAGCGCGGCCGACCGGGCGAAGTTCCGCGATCAGATTTTGAGCGCCCGGAACGAGGGGCTGTTTACGCCGCCGGCGGCGCGGGGCGCCATCCAGATGCCAGGAAACAATGGCGGGGCCAATTGGGGTGGGGCAGCGGTGGACCCCTTCAAAGGAACCTTGGTAGTGGTGAGCAAGGACCTCCCCTGTCTGCTGAAGCTCGATAAGAAAGTGGATGAGGTGCCGGGGATGACGGCGGAGGAGCGTTATGAGAGCCAGTTCGGCTTCATGATCGCCAGCGACGGACTGGCCGCCATCAAGCCTCCCTGGACTTCGCTCACGGTCTATGACCTCAACGATGGCTCGATTAAATGGAAGATCCCGCTCGGCGAGGTGCCGGAGTTGGCCGCCAAGGGAATCCGGAACACCGGGACGCACTACCCGAAGGTAGGGCCGGTGGTGACGGCCAGCGGACTGATCTTTACCGGGACGCGGGACCGCAAGGTCCGCGCGTTTGACATCGACAACGGCAAATTGCTGTTTGAGCAGGAGGTGCCAATGGCGATCGAAGGCATACCGTCGATCTACGAAGTGAATGGGAAGCAGTACATCGTCTTTTGCGCCTCGGCGCAGGTGGGGCTGATTCCGGCGACCCAGAAGCCGATTGATGGCGCCTACATCGCGTTGGCCCTGCCGTAGTTTAGGGCTGTTTCGCCATCCAGACGGCTGAAAGCCGGAACCAGGGGCGGTGCCGCCGGATGCGGACGCCCTGCATGCCGGCCTGGTCGAACAAGCTGGACAACTCGCCCGGCTGAAACCCGGCGGCGACGCTCACCGTGCCATCGTGAATCGTAATCGGGTGCCAGCCGAACAGCGGAGCGGTGAACGGCAGGAAACTCCAACCCAACCGGCTTCGTTCCAAATCGTTCACGACCACCGCGACCCGGGCCAGGCGGGAGAACTGGGCGAGGAGAGCAACGATCTCGGCGTCCTCAAAGTGGTGGAGAAACAGGTTGGCCATCACGATGTCGAACGAGCCGGGCGCGAAGGGCAGGGCGAAGGCGTCCGCCACCACCCGGTCGCCCGCGGCGCCTCGCAAGTGGTTCTCGGAGATATCGATGCTGACCACATGGGCTTGGGCCAGCGCGGCGGCGTGGTCGCCGGAGGCGGCCCCCACGTCCAAAATCCGTGTCCCCGGCCGGAGCAGCGGGTAGAGGACAGATCGCAACGTCTGGCG
>LNFM01016873.1_pt1 | contig 9994 bp, 6 predicted proteins | sample 596031 | NCBI WGS metagenome assembly LNFM01 (sample SAMN04254537, study PRJNA301005) | activated carbon metagenome | isolation source: dual media filters at the Ann Arbor, Michigan drinking water treatment plant | place: USA: Ann Arbor | reverse complement strand
GTGGTGCTGCTGTGCGGATCGCTCATCTTCTATTCGGTCTGGACGGTCAAGTACACGCCGGCGCTGATCCTGAGCATGCTGGTGAACTTCTGGATCGCGAAGCGGTTGCAGCAGCAGCGAAGCAAGAGGCTGCTGGCGGCGGGCATCGTCGTGAACCTGGCTCCGCTGTTGTGGATCAAGTACGCGCACTGGGTTGGCGGACTGATCGGGGTCGACATCGACGCGATGGAGCTGCCGCTAGGGATCTCGTTCGTGACGTTCCTGCAGATCGCGTTCCTGGTAGAGGCATGGTCTGGGAAGCTGCCGCCGGTACACGGCCTGCGCTACTTTGTGTTCGTCAGCTACTTCCCGCACCTGATCGCGGGACCGATCCTGCGCTATGGGGAGATCGATCCTCAGCTGAGGAAGATCGGCAAGGTACGCGTGACCGATGAGCAGATCGCGCGCGCGATGCTGCTCATCGTCGTCGGACTGTTCAAGAAGGTGGTGCTGGCAGACAAGGTCGGCGCTGTGGTGGACCCGATCTACGCAAGCGCGGCGACGGCGAACTTCTGGGAGGCGTGGACGGCAGGGATCGGCTACACGGTCCAGCTCTACCTCGACTTCAGCGGCATGTGCGAGATCGCGCTGGGCGTGTCATTGCTGTTCGGCATCACCATCCCGCTCAACTTTTTCTCGCCCTACAAGGCGCCGACCATCACCGACTTCTGGCGCCGTTGGCACATGACGCTGTCGGCGTGGTTCAGAGACTTTGTCTACGTGCCGCTGGGAGGAAACCGCCACGGCCTGATGCGGGCGCTGGCGGCGCTGCTGACGACGATGCTGCTGGCCGGGATCTGGCACGGCGCGGCGAACACGTTCGTGCTGTGGGGGCTGATGCACGGCGTGATGCTGGCTGCACACAAGCTATGGCTGCGGCAGCCTCGCCGCTTGCCGGACTGGGCGGGGCACTGGCTGACGCTCGGCGCCGTGGTGCTGGCATGGGTGCCTTTCCGTGCGACGAGCGTGAGCGACACAACGAGCCTGTGGGCGGCGATGGCCGGACTGAAAGGCGTCGCGCTGCCGGACGCGTTGGCTCCCCTTATGCCGTGGCTTCCAGCCACCTCGATGCGCGTGTCGGGAGCTGAACTGGTGGTCTTCGCGACGATGCTGGTCATCCTGGCAACGGCGAAGAACGTGCATGAGTGGCGGCTGTCGCCAGGGCTGCGCTGGAGCGCGGGGGTGACGACAGCGGCGATGGCGGTGGGTTTCTCGCTGAGCCAGCCGACAACCTTCATTTACTGGAACTGGTGAGGCTGCAGTGGGACATCGAAGCGGCGTTGGGAGAAGGGTCACGTGGCGTCGATTTCGGCTGTGGATGGTCGGTGGGGCAATCGCCGGCCTGCTGTCGGTCCCGGTCATCAACGCGGTCGTGGATCCGTACGACGTGTTCGGACACGGACTGGTCAGGAAGTCAGCGACGGCGAACGAACGGGTGTTCAAGTACAGGCACCTGGTGAGAACCGAGAAGTACGAGACCCTGCTGATGGGGTCGTCGGTGGTGGGGGTCATCGACCCGCGTTCACTGTCAGACAGGGCATACAACGCCAGCTTCTTCAGTGCAACGCCGGCGGACACGTTGAAGATGCTGCAGGCGCTGGACGCGGCGGGACGGCTGCCACCGCGCCTGGTGCTTGGCTTGGACCCGTTCATGTTCACCGAGCCGAAGCCCGGCGTGGGGCAGATGCGGCTGCCGCCGCAGGCCTCCGGTGAGAGCGCGTGGGCGTTCTGGCGTGACTACCTGTTCGCAGCGAGCGCGGGGACCGTGCTCGGCAAGCTGGTGGAATTGAGGGAGGCGGCGCCTGGCGTGGCGTTCGACGACGCACTCGGCACCTATCGACTTGCGAGGTTCGAGGTGGAGCGCCAGCGAGATGAGCAGGCTTACGTCCAGAAGCGGGTCAGGGCAGCACCGATTCCACGAACCGAGGCGTGGCTGTACGAGCCTTCGCTGGAGGACCTGGACGACTTGGTGCGGTGGTTGGACGACAGGGCGTCGGTCGAAGCGACGTACTTCCTGGCGCCGGTGCACCGGCGCATGCGCGACGCGCTGGGCCCTGGCCTCGCGACGCTCAAGGACAGGACGGCGTCGATCGTGGGAGAACGCTTGATCGATCTGTCGGAGGCGCCGATCAGCGAAGACGACCGAGCGTGGTACGAGACGAAGCACATGACCCCGAGCGCGGCAACCGGGCTGGCGGCCGACTTGGCGCGATCGAAGCGCCTGGCCTGGGCAGGCGACGAACGTTGAAGCAGCGGGAGAACCAGGAATGAACAGGAGCAAGGGCGAAGCGCACTGCGATGAGCTTCTGTCGAAGGTGATCGAGTCGGTTGCGCATGAGCGCGGTGAAGAAGCGTTCGCGGTGGCGAAGTACGTGGTGGGTCGCACGTTGAACGACGTCGAGCGTGCGACACCGATTGAGGATCATGCTTTCTTCCACTACGGGCGTGCGCTTGTGCGCGGCGTGCTTGAGGAGGCGAGCGAGCATGGTGGGGCATGCGAGGCCATGGCTGCCGGCATGCGCGACGAACTGAACGATGACGCGCCGTTGATCGATGCGGGCGTGCCACCAACGCTGCAGGAACGGGAGAGCATGGACCAGTTTCTTGAGCACCTGCAGTCGGCGATGGGCGTCCCGTACTTCCCGCGCCAGATCGACGACACGGTGTCGCTGGTAATGAAGGATGTCGTCGATGCAGGTCGCGAGATGCGGGCGAGAGGCGTTGATGTAGCTGAAGACTGTTTCAAGGGATACGCCGTATCTCTCATCATCGTGGCGCTGGCGCGGCAACTGAGACAGGTGGCCGGCGTCGGGCCGGGCCTGATGTATGCGGCGGGATATGCAATCACGCTGGAGTCCCACTGGTTGAGCGTGGAGGGCGAACAGGCAAGCCGGAAAGGCATGCTGGAGAGCATGCTGCGAGCGCAGGCGGCGGGCCGCAGCCAAACGAGGAACGGATCTGGCGACCGCAAGGCTTGACGGCGGGCCGGCCGGGAAAGGCGAGCGCGGGGGTTGATGCGCAGAACGAAGGTGCGAGGCTGACTTGGCACAAAAGGAGTCAGCATGGCAAAAGAGTTCAAGCCGCTCAACGAGGCGCAGATCGAGCAGATCGCCCGGATATACGACGGGCGTTCCGAGACAATCGACAAACTGGTCCGGCGGTTCGGTGCGCCGCGCTGGCGCATCGGTCGCGTGGCAAAGGAGCGCGGCTACCGGTCGAAGCGCAAGCGTGTCGTCTGGACGTTCGCGCTGGACACGATCATCCGAGAGTCGTGGGGCCGGCTGCCGATCGAGGAGATCGCCGCGCGCACGGGCGCGTCGGAGCTGGCCTGCCGGCTGCGCGCCAAGCGCCTGGGGGTGTCGTCCAGGAACCTCGAGGACCCGACCATCCGGACGCTGGAGGAGTACACGCGCATTGATCACCGGCAGTGGCACTGGTACATCGAGCGAGGCTGGCTCACGGCGTGGAAGCAACCGCGCACAGATGCGCCGCCGGCGACGCGTGTAAGCGTCGACAGCCTGCACCGACTGCTGAGAAAGAAGCCGGAGATCTACGACTACGAGAACGCACCAGTCTCGGTGCGTAGCGCGCTGCAGCTCGACAAGCTGCCGGCGCCTCCAGCATTCAAGCGAGTCACCTGCCGGTCGGATCATTGGTCAGACCGCGAGCGGCTGACTGCGGTCGGGCCGCGCGGCGGCGGCCAGGAACAAGCGCTGGTCAGCAAGATGCACATGTACAGCATGGAGTCGTGCGAAGCAGTGGGCGGCACGTCATTCTGGACGGCGATGTACGACTCGGAGCCGAGCTGCCCGCGCTGCGGAGCCCGGGTCTCGCGCTACAGCGAAGGCGACGGCGAATACTCGGATGAAGACCACGGCGACGGGGACGTCCTGGCCGCGGTCGCCGGCAAGCTGGGCCTGCGCTGGGTCGATGGCCAGCTGGTGGATGCGGACAACTGCGGCGTCCATGACGAACGGCTGCTGGCGTTGGTGTTCGACGGCAAGCGCAAGGGGAACCGGGCGTTCTCCGCGTTTCGCCGGCTGCTCGCGTCCGGACTGAACATCGGACGGCCAACCCCCGTGCCGGATGTGCGGTGGGCGCCCGACATCACCGGGATGAAGCTCAGGAGCGATCAGCAGGAGGCGTTCGCGGCGTTTCGAGAGGAGGGGCGCGTCGGGATCTACACGCCGCCTGGCCAGGGCAAGTCCTCGTTCGCGCGCTATGTCATGACGCGCCTGCCGGGCGAACACATCGTCTTCGTTCACAGCACGGTCCTACGCGACGACTGGATCAATGCGTTCAAAGCGCTGCCGGTCCGGGTCGAGAGTTTCATCGTCGACAGGCCGAACCTGCATGCGGTGATCGTCGTGTACGACACGGACGGCGCAGTGCGCTGCCGGGTGAACCTGTTCAACTACAAGACGCGCGCCGACTTCAGTCGACGAAAGTTCGTGGTGCGGGTCTTCGATGAGGCGCAGTTCCTGCCCGGCAATGAGGCGGTGAAGCTGCTGTACCGCGTCGATGCAGAGTTCCAGCTCAGCCTGACAGCGACGCCGTTCCGCGAGGACTGCCGCGCCAGCATGATCGACGTGATCAGCGCGCGGACGGTTGGTGGGGACTGGCAGCCGTATCGGGATCGAGGCGACATCCCCGACGTTCCGGTCGACGTGGTGATCGTTCCGAACGAGGACTTGAAGATCGCCGCGCTGCGTTCGCTGATCGACGCGCGGGAACGCACGATGATCTTCTCCGACAGCATCGCACTGGGAAAGGCGGTGGAGCGAGAAGTCGGGATTCCTTTCGTGCACGCCACGTCGAAGCGAAAGCTGCAGACGATCAAGGAGAACCGGGTCGTAGCCGTCTCGCGCACGGCGGACTGCGGGATCTCCATCAACGACGTCGAACACGTGGCGGAGTTGAGCTTCCAGAAGGGGGCGCGAGCGCAGTCGGTTCAGCGGCACGGACGGCTTCTGCATAGCAAGTCCGCGCGGAAGCACACGGTGCTGATGACGCCGGAAGAGCTGACCAAGCACTTCAAGCGGCTGACCGTTCTGGAGGAGAAGGGCTGCCGGATGAAGCTGCGGATGCTGACCGGGCTCCGCGGACGGCAGCCGACGACGACGCCGATCAAGCTCAAGGCCATGTTGAAGGCGCCGGCACGTCGACAGAACCGTTGGTGCGACGTGCTGCCGCTGGCGGCGTAGTTGAACGCGCGCGACGTAGCGATAGCGTGACCGCATGCTGACGCAAGACGAACGGCAACTATTGGACGCATGCCTGCGCGCGGCAGAGGAGCGCGTGCCGAACTTCAAGGTACGGCCTAGTCAGAGAGCGCTGATCGAGGCGATCGCTGAAACCATGGCGAGCTGCGTCGACGACGGCGATCAGCAGCGCGACGGAAGCCACGTTCTCGTCGGCGAGGGGCCGACGGGCATCGGCAAGTCGTACGCCATCGTGCTCGGGGCCTTGCCGATCGCGATGATGCGAAAGAAGAAGCTGGTGATCAGCTCATCCACAACGGCGCTACAGGACCAGCTGTGTCGCAAGGACCTGCCCGCGTTGCGAGCGGCGCTGCCGGTTCCGTTCACCTTCTCGGTGGCCAAAGGACGTGGGCGGTACGCATGCGCGGCCAAGCTGTTCGACCGCGCTGCGAAAGCCCGTCAAGGGGCGCTGTCGCTGGACGGTGATGACGAGCGCCCAGGTCGAGAGGGGTGGCGCGAAGTGCTCGAGGCCATGACGGATCAGTTGATCGCGGGCGATTGGAACGGGGACCGCGACACGCTGGCCTCCCCGGTGGAGAACGACCTTTGGCAGTCGCTGACCACGGACCGCATGGGGTGCGCTGGTACCAAGTGCAGCGAGTTCCATCGGTGCTCGTTCTACCGGGCCAGAGAAGCGATGAAGGACGCAGCGGTCGTCGTGGTGAACCATGACCTGGCGCTGGCCGGGCTCGCGATGCCGGTGGGGTCGGTGCTGCCCGCGCCGTCAGAGATGCTGATGGTGTTCGACGAGGCACACACGTTGGGGACGAAGGCGATGGAGCAGTTTGCTTCGCGCCATGCGGTGAACGCAGCGGGCGAATGGCTGGAGGGTCTGGTGGAAAAGGTCGGCGACGTGGTGGCGGCGCTGCACCTTGATGCGGACGTGCAGGTGGCCGCGAAACAGTACGCGCTCGGCTTGGAGGAAACGCTGCGCCGGCTGAGCCGGGCCATCGACGACTCGGGTGCGCTGGACGAGCGGCCGATGCGCCGCTTTCGCAACGGCGTGATCGCCGAGTGGGCGCAGGAGATCGGGATGCAGATCCACGCGCACGCGATCGGGCTACAGCAGACGCTCATGACGACGCGCGAGTTGATGCTGGATCAGTCGGTACGCGACCAGCGGCTGGTGCAGAGGCTGCTGTCAGCGCTTGGGTTCTTCGTCGTGCGCGTTGAGGAGGTGGTGGCGACGTGGACGCTGATGCTGCGCGACGACAGCAACGAGCGGGTGCCGACGGCACGCTGGATCGAACGGATCACAACCGGGCAAGGCGAAGGCGACTACGTCATCTGCGCTTCGCCGCTGTCGGGAGCGGAGAAGCTGACCGAGCTGCTGTGGCGCCGGGCCAGCGCGGTCGTATGCACGTCAGCGACGCTGACGTCGTGCGGGACGTTCGACCTTTTCCTGGAGAGCACCGGGCTGAACAGGTTGCGGAAGACGCGGCTGCTGAGCATCGAGTCGCCGTTTGACTACGAGCGGCAGGCGCGGCTCGTCGTGCCGAAGATGCAGTCGGACCCGCGCGACCCCAAGGCGCACACCAACGAGGTGTGCAGGATGCTGCCCGCTCTGGTGACGACACCTGGGACGCTGGTGCTGTTCGCCAGCGAGAAGATGATGCGCGAGGTGCTGCTGCGCATGCCAGACGACCTGCGCCTCGACATCCTGTGCCAGGGGCACGACAGCAAGGCCAACATCATCGATCGGCACAAGCGGGCGATCGACGCAGGACGACGGTCGGTCATCTTCGGCCTGGCGCCGACCTTCGGCGAGGGGGTGGACCTCGCAGGCGCTTACCTGACGCATGTCGTCATCTGCAAGCTTAACTTCACCGTGCCCACCGACCCACTCGAGGAGGCGCGCCGGGAGTGGGTGGAGTCGGCGGGCAGAAGCGCGTTCATGGAGATCTGCGTGCCGGAGGCGGGCGTGAAGCTGGCGCAGAGCGTCGGGCGACTGCTTCGCACGGACAAGGACTTCGGAACGATCACGGTGCTTGACCGGAGGTTGGCGACGAGTCGCTGGGGCCAGGCGCTGCTGAAGGGATTGCCGCCGATGCCGCGCGAGATCTTCGGCAGGGTGGTACGGCCGGAGCAGCGCGGGGGGTTGAATCGGTCGACCCGACCGGTAGTTTGAATCATCGGACCCAGGGTCCATTGAAGGAGGAAAGTATGTCGAACATCGCTGTCCGCATGCCGGGCGAAGTGGCCCACACGATCCTGGGCCAGTCGTCGGGGCGCATCCGCTCGGGCGGGAAGATCCGCGCCGGCATCAAGGTGCTCACCAAGGCGGCCGCCCGCAATGAGGACGTCAAGAGGATCTACGACGAAGGCGTGGCCAAGGGGCTTGCCTTCGATGACATCGAGAAGCAGATCAAGAACGCGTTCCCGACGCTGCCGGGCACGCCGCTGGTGCCGAAGAACCCGCCCTTCTTCACGGTGCGGCCGGGCGACTTCGCGAACCCGAAAGTGGCGGAGCAGCTGCTCAAGGTGCACGGCGAAGACCGCGGCGATGGTCTGCGCCTGTATCGGTTCCCGGTCGTGTTCCCGTCGGACCGCTGGCAAGACGTGCTGCCGCACTCGCTGCGGGTGTGGGGGTCGAGCGGGCTCAAGTTCTGGGCCGAGTACAGCGAGGACGGCACGCAGCGGCAATGCATGCGCTACGCAGCGCCGGCCCAGGCAGGCAACGGCAAGGTCGTCCGACTGTTCGGCGGACGGCGAACGGAAGCGCGGTGCGCCTGTGTGCCTGAGGAATGCGCCGAGTACCAGGGCAGGCAATGCAACCTGCAGGGTTCGCTGATCGTCTACGTGCCCGGAGTGGAGTCGGTGCTGCCGCTGGAGATCGCCACGCAGTCGTTCTATGGCATGAGCGACATGATCAACACGATGCGCAACGTGGCGTTCATGCGCGGTGGTCGCATCAGCGGCGTGCTGGACCGCGATGGCCGGACGTTCTATCTCACCAAGCAGCTGAAGACCGTCACGCACATCGACGACGCTGGCCAGCCGGCGCGTGTCGACCACTGGCTCATGACGTTGGAGGCGCCGATCGACGTACGCAGGACGACGAAACGTTGCGCCTGACCGCCGATGAAGCCGCCAGCGTACTGAGCGTGGGGTCGGTGGAGAGAGTCGAGCCGGCGACCCAGGTCGAGGCGGCGAACGCGGCGGGCGGTGGCGAGGGCGAGGGACTGGTGCGTGACGCTCAACCGAGCTCGCCGCCAGCGGCACAGTCGCCGGCGGCAACGATCGAGCCGACGGGGCAGGACGCAGGCGCGCAGGCGACGAAGCGGCGCTTGGACGCGGAGCCACGCAAGGAGGCGTCCCGCTCGCCGGCGGCCGAAGCCACGGTCGGCGGCGGGGCGGCAGGTGACGGCGCGGCGGCGCCGGCGGTGAGCACCGTCGGTGGCGGGCCGCTGCAGCACCTGCACACCATGCTGGCCGAGATGGAGGTCGGCGTCGATGAGTTCGACGGGTACGCCAAACGCAAATGGGGGCAGGGCTGGACCAAGAACCCGGCCGGCGTGAACCGGGCGACGGCGTTCGTCGAATCACACGCGGGGGATCACGGTGCGCTGAAGCACAAGATCGCTCAGGACAAGAACTTCAGCTGAGGAACGAGATGAGGATCGCTCACTTTTCGGATCTGCACTACTGCCCGAAGCTGGTGGCAGAGGCGGAGCGGTGTTTCGGGTTCGGCGTGGACCAGGCGATCGAGCGCGGGGTCGACTGCGCGGTGATCACAGGGGACTCGACGGACCATGCGCTTGACGCGCACGCGCCAGCGTTCGTGGCGCTGGCAAGGCAGGTGCGACGACTCGCTGACCATATGCCGGTGCTGATGCTGCAAGGCACCTGGTCGCACGAGCCGCCCGGCACGTTGAACGTGTTCCGGCTTCTGGGTGGCCGGTTCCCCATCCACGTGTCGGACCGCATCGAGCAGGTGGCGCTCACGCCGGGCGGCTGGGTGGCGTCAAGCGATTGGCGGTTCGAGGCGGTACCAGACGGTGCCCGGCTGCTGCTGTCGTGTGTGCCGACGCTGAACAAGGCGGCGGTCGCTGGGCTCGTCGGCGGGGCTGCGGCCGCCACCGAGCATGGCGAGCTGATCGCCCGGGTGCTCGCGGGGTTCGGACCGGTCAACACGGAGGCGGCGGCGTTGGGGATTCCGACAGCCGGCTTGTCGCACGGCACGGTCAACGGCTGCGAGACCGAGCACGGCGTACCCATGGCGGGACTGGACCACGAGTTCACCAGCGGTGCGCTCTTCGGCGCGCGGGCGTCGGCGTTCCTGCTCGGACACATCCACCGGCACCAGGCGTGGCACGGCGACGGCCGCGTGATTGCCTACCCAGGGTCGATCGGTCGCTTTCACTACGGGGAGATCGGGGAGAAAGGCTTTCTGCTCTGGAACGTGAGCAGCGCCTCGGCAACCTTCGAGTTCGTGCCAACGCCGGCCAAGCGGACGCTCGAGCTGAGCTTCGCCGGGGCGCCGGATCTGGAGGAAGTGAAACGCTTGGCCACAGAGGCGGACGGCGCGTTCGTCCGGGTCAGGTGGGAAGTGGCAGAGGACGCGCGGCACGGCGTGGACCGGGCGGCCATCGAGCGGGCGCTGGTCGACGCCGGCGCGGTCGAGGTCAAGCTTGAAGGACGCGTTCTGCCGGTGACGCGGACGCGGGCAGCGGGCATCGGCACTGCAGCAACCA
>LNFM01014074.1_pt1 | contig 9994 bp, 7 predicted proteins | sample 596031 | NCBI WGS metagenome assembly LNFM01 (sample SAMN04254537, study PRJNA301005) | activated carbon metagenome | isolation source: dual media filters at the Ann Arbor, Michigan drinking water treatment plant | place: USA: Ann Arbor | reverse complement strand
CGGGAACACCCCTGGAAAACACTACACTTGATTTGTGGTCTCAAATGACATTTATCAATCCTGGGTTACTGGGTGGGCAAACATTTTTCAAGAACGAGTTTCAGGTTCCGATTGAAAAGAGACGCGATGAATCAAAAACCAAAAAGCTCAATTCGATTATAAAGCCCTTCATGTTGCGTAGGCTGAAATCGCAGGTAGCAACTGATCTACCTGAAAAAGTAGAAAACGTGTATTACACCAACATGACTGTTGAGCAGGAAAAGAAGTACGAAGAGGCAAAATCGTTCTACCGTCATAAAATTCTTGATCTCATTGATAAAGAAGGGATCAACAACACACGCATGATGATTCTGGAGGGATTGACAAAATTACGTCAGCTTTCCAATCATCCAAAAATGGTTGATCCCCGGTACGAGGGTGATTCGGGTAAGCTCGAAGACGTTTCGCACATGTTGGAAAATGCACTGTTGGAAGGACACAAAGTTTTAGTGTTTAGTCAGTTTGTGAAACATCTTGATATCATAAAAGAGATGTTAAAGGGGCGTAAAATTCCATTTGCCTACCTCGATGGATCAAGCAATGACAGGAAAGAGCAAGTGGAGAGATTTAATAAAGATCCCGACCTTAAATTATTTTTAATTTCAATTAAAGCCGGAGGCCTGGGGCTAAATCTTACAGAGGCTGATTATGTGTTTATCCTGGATCCCTGGTGGAACCCCGCTGTTGAAGCGCAGGCCACTGACCGAGCTCACCGTATTGGGCAAAAAAAGAAAGTGTTCAGTTATAAGTTTATTACCCGCAACACCGTTGAGGAAAAAATTCTGACCCTTCAAAAGCACAAACTGAAACTTTCTGAAAACCTTGTGCAGACCGAAGAGAATGTAATCAAATCTCTTTCGCGCGAAGACATTGAAATGTTATTGAATTAAATGTCACTCACGTGATTTCCAGCGGTTATGAGACCATAGCCAACCTGCAGGATTTTGTTTGATAATTCGTTCCGTAGCTTTCACATAGTCCTCCACAATTTGTTGGCTGTCCTTTTCATAGGGCGGTTGTGCTACCAAAACACCTTCTGCCTCGTAATAGCCACGCTTGATTTTTTTTATCCCAAAAAAAACGGCTGGGTATTGGGTCATAAATGCAAGTTGCCCAAGACCTAAAAAAAATGCTGTACGCTGATTCATAAACTCAGTCCAATATTTTTTGTCATTTGAATGACCCGGAAACTGATCTGCCATGATGGCAACACCACGCAGGATATTTTTTCTTTTGATAACCTCGCGTCCAACTTGAAAACGCTCGATAGGAAAAGCACCAAATCTGTTGCGTCCCACTAATGAAAACCGATCAAAAGTTTTGCTGCTTTGCCGTTGATATACATAATCAACACCCAAAGGCAGGTATAAGCAACCCGATACCAACAACCATTCCCAGTTAAATTGGTGGGAGGTAAGGAGTAGAATAGATTGATTTTTGTCAGCGAATTGTTGTACGATCTCCGGGTTCTTATAAACCATTCTTCTTTCTAATTCCTCTTTAGAAATTGTTAAGAGTTTTACTGTTTCAACACCATAATCACAGAGATCCTTATAGAATTGTTTTTCAATCTGATTGCGTTCCTCCTGTGATTTTTCAGGGAAGGAATTCCGGAGGTTTTTTTTGACCAATTTTCTACGATACCCCACCAGGTAATAACTTACAAAAAAGAGAAAGTCCGAAAGAAGGTAGAGCAGGGGTAAAGGAACTCTCGACAGTAATCGTAGAATAAACATGGCTTCAAAAATAAAACAATGTTTTGATTACTTTTACCCTACATTCATACATGAAAGACAAAGTGGTAATTATAACCGGAGGCTCATCCGGTATCGGTAAAGCGCTGGCAGAGAGGTTTGGTGCCTCTGGGTCAAAGATTCTTATCACCGGTCGCCACAAAGAAGATCTGGACAATACCGTTAATGAATTACGTGCTAAAAACATTACCATCCATGCCTTTCAGGGTGATGTAAGTATAGAGGAGAATAACATTACTATGGCCCAGGAGGCACTTCGGGTTTATGGCACAATTGACATTCTTATTAATAATGCAGGAATTTCTATGCGGGCATTATTTTCAGAAGTAGATATGGATGTGGTTCGTAAAGTAATGGATACTAATTTCTTTGGGGCTCTGTATGCGACTAAATACTGTCTTCCTGAAATAACAAAAAATAAAGGTTCTATTGTAGGCATCTCTTCCATTGCTGGTTTCCTTGGTCTTCCCGGACGAACCGGTTATTCATCTTCCAAGTTTGCATTAAATGGATTTTTGAGTGTTTTGCGCACTGAGTTACTGGAGACTGGTGTTCATGTTCTCACAGCTTGTCCGGGTTTTACCGCGTCCAATATTCGCAAGCATGCCTTAACCAAAGACGGTCATGAACAAGGCGAGTCACCACGCACAGAGGAAAAAATGATGACTGCAGAAGAGTGTGCACATCACATCTATCACGCAGTTGTTAATAGAAGGCGCACACTAGTGCTTACCGGGCAAGGTAAGTTGGCCGTATGGTTAAATAAGTGGTGGCCTACTATGGCTGACCGGCTTGTCTATTACGTTATGGCCAAGGAGAAGAATGCTCCGATCCGATAACTTAGGTTTTTGTAACAAAAACCATTTTTAAATTATCTGCTTTGTTTATGCTCTTATAAAAGTCAATTAGCTCAGAGTAAGATTCTGGAGGAAACTCGCCTTTGTTCATTTTGATTCTACGCATATAAACCAACTTACCCTGATCCAATTTATACGAAGCTTCATACTCACCAAATCGAGATTTGATTTTCACTGGTTCAGGAACAAACTCCGGATATATTTCTTCCGGAATACTATAGTTAATGGTATCCAGGTCTAGATAGGCTAATTTTCGAATAACCTTCGTTTTACGTGTCTCTAGTTTCTCTGGAACATAGGTCGATCTATTCATGAGATTGGGTGTTAAAAACAGGCGCTTACCACTTACAGAGGCGAATCTATTTAACTCCAAATCTGTGGTAACAATAGCTGATGGAATTTTGCTTTTCTTGTTTATCATTGAAAACGACTTGATATCAAAACTCGGGATTTCAGTATTATCCTGAATCCACTTTCTTTGTTCATCATACTGATTTCCCAAAACAAAACTCAAAGAATTATTATCGTATTGAAGACCGGAATAGGTCGTTCTTACTTTAGCTTTTGCATTTCCGTTGGACTGAACAAAAACATCAGCTGTTCTGGATTGAACATTTTGCTCTGCCAGGTACCTCGGTGTATTTACAATCTTTGCACCGTTATCTGTGATGGCTAAAGCAGTTCTGTCTCCTGTATGCGTGCCCGCGTAACCGAAAGGATTTGTTTGACTTGTACACTCCAGCCAGATCGTGTCGGCACCATTGGGTACAAAGGCGACAGCGTGATTAAATTGAGAACTCGGAAATTCAGTGATCATTTTAGGAGCATCCTGGCCAGCGCGTATCAATGCATAATTAGCTTTTACACCGGCTACATCTAACAAGGAAATCATATAGTTGGATAGAGCTTTGCAATCTCCATAACCAGTTTGATCAACTACCGAGGCCTCAAAGGGTTGAAACCCGCCAATCCCTAATTGAATGCTTACGTAGCGGGTTTTGTTTTGCATGTACTCATAGATAACCCTTGTTTTATCTTCATTTGTTTTAAGACCAGAGGTTAATTGTTTAATTTTTTGTTTAGTGGATTCAGGTAACGCATTTCTTCCTTTATTGAGGGTACTAATCCATTGGCCAAATGCATCCCATGTTTCCATGTTGCCAACATAGCCATCAAACTCAAATTTTGTTGGGGCTACTTTTATCTCCGGTATTATGTCGCGCCTTGAACTTAATGGCTCAAATTTGATAGGCATGATATTGGTAAATTCCCAGGTTAATGATTCAAAACCATCAATCATTTCTTTCCGGGGCTCACTGTCAATATTAATGGTATGGTATCGGGGGGCAAGTTGTGGAGGGTAGATTAACTTATATAGAGAATGTTGAACGGAGATCTTTTCATTTGGAACGATTACCGAACCATCAATCATATAAAGGAATTTATACTCCTTCTCATATTCAAACACTACTGTGTAAGGGTAAATACTTTGTGAAAGATCTGCCGACTTTACCCGATTATCATTATAAAGGCCACCATCGTATACACTCTGATCAATGATTTCATTACTCTTCAACTTTTTGATGAGTATACCTTGCGCATCATATACACTTCCTGTAAACTTCGTTACTTTCGTTAGCTTATCATAGTCAACATCTTGTGTGGCGTAGTCTTTGGCGCGGTCGTTAAAAATAGTGATTGCATAATAAGCCGAGATGGTAGCTTTACTCTGCGTGAGGATTTTATAAATCATTTTATCCTCCCGAATGACAGCATTAACGTCTTTCTTAAATTCTTCCGGAATATCCCGCACCGGATAAAGCGGATCAACTGCATATACCCCAACTGCAATCAGTTGCAAGGCCAGGAGGAAATTCAGAGCTTTCATGGATTACTTCTTTTTTAATACAACCTGCTCATCTTGTTTGGCCACCACCTGGTTGAAGAACTCGCGCAGGTTAGGATACTCGACTTGGGAAAAGATGCTTCTGTTAATCTGAAAATTACTTACCACATTAATAATATTTCCGGCCTGAGTAATACTGTAGGTGTATCTCCCTGCATTCTCGGGTAGTGCTAACATTTTTGGTTTCGGTAACTCATCAACCTGGTATCCTTCCGGCATTTTTATTCTGCACATATAAATTTGTTCATAGGGACTGCCAAAATCAACTGGATACTCTCGATTTTCAAGTTTAAGTGGGTTTTCCTCAATGCGATTAAGAAATAGTGGGTTTAAATAAATCTGATCCCCTGCGGAAGTCATTTGCTCATTCATGACAAGCTCGTAGATTTCTTTTAATGGATGTTGAATTTCTTTGGTATTAGTTATTTCGCTTTTACTTATTTCCCACGATCGGCTACCCACAAAATTTTTAACATATTCAGCTTCGTCACTAGAAAAATATCTTTTACGGCCCGCTAACCCTTCATAGCCTCCGCGATCTATTTGCAGTTTCCCCGCAAGGTCCATCTCTTTCGTGATTTCTAAATCCGCATTCACCACTACCTTAGACCTTGTGGTGGATTGCAGAGGTATCCATTTATAACCTCCTTTCGAAACTACAAAGCCTTTGCCGCTTAAACATCTTTCCGGAAGTACTCCAGTAGGCAACAATTTCTCTGTTGCATCCAATAAAAACGATTTTTCGCCAGCCATGGCCAGCACAACAACATAATTAAATTGCGAAGATATTGGTGTTTCTTCCCGTATAAATCCATGATCACGTGTACTTATCAACACAGGGAAAGTGGAAATGCCTGCCTTATCCAGCATAGAAGCAAATAAAAGATTAATATCTGCGGAATTTCCTTTTTTATCTTCCAGCACTTTTTTCAACGGCTTTGAAATAAATTTCCAACTGGTTTCATCCCATAATATATTCTGTTTTACGTAGGTGCCAATGGCACTAATTTTTTCCTCCGGCTCTACGATCCCAGCCGTAATTTCTTCCACGGTTCTTTTCAAAAATGCGTTGCCCGATACCTGATCCCCAAAGTCAGCACTTTCTGCATACAGTTTATTAATGTCTTCCCAACTGCCCATGTAACGTTTTATGGGTTGACTTGGATATTGAGTATAGCCTAGCTCAAAATTAATTTTTGAAATATAATCGCGTGGGGTAGTGATGAAGGGCTCAGCTTTAAATGCAGGGACATTCTCCGCGGCCCAACGAAAACGAGTTTCCTCGTAATTAATTTTCTCCGTAGTAAAAGTAGTTTTACCACCCACAATCACCGATTCCTTCCTTGTTGTAATTGAAAGTGATGCCGGGAATTTGGTTGCTTCATTTATGGACAATTTGATATATCCCTGCATAAATTTATCATAGTTAAAATATTCAGGTATCCGTGCCCGGTATTCACTCATCACGGTAGGAATGGTACCTTGAAATTCCCAATCCTGAAAATTGAAAATGAAGTCTGACAAAATAGTATAGGTGATCTCTACGATTGAACCTACTCTAACATTGGGAAGGGTGACTTTTGTCAAGTCGAAGTTATCATTATACTTTTCCTTAAAAATGGCATCACTTTTCGCTTTAGTCTCAACAATCTTTCCATTGTCTAAATTATAAGTTACTGCTTTGAGGCCCGAAACTTTTTCCCCATCGGCCCCATCATGATAAACTGGAATACTGAAGTTGGCATAGTCAAGGCCGTCCTTGGTAAGGATTTTTATTCTCTTTACTCTTTCAAACTTTAATTGAAATCCTTCATTCTGACTATACTGAATTATAGTTTCACCGTAGTCAGCGAGAATCACTGCAGAAGCTGATGAGTCCTTATCGTACTTCGTCATTTTTAGTTCCTCAATAGAAATATCTCCAAACTTAATAGGTGGTTTTTGTGCTATGCTAATCGCGGGCAGCATAAGCAAAACCAAAAATTTCACTAAAGGCTTCATGGAGTCGGTAGGTTGGGTTAGTGAAAATAAAGATATTATTTGGTTCCCTAAAGAGATCGATGCATGTAAGTTTGTTTTACTTTTGGAACATTATTTCTGATTCCATTGGCCAAATCCAAAAGTCTTTTTTTCTGCCAAAGCTGTGGTTATGAATCACCCAAATGGGTAGGCAAATGTCCTTCCTGTGGTTCGTGGAATAGCTTTGTAGAAGAAGTAGTTTCTAAAGGTGAGACTAATCGTAATGAGTGGCGCCAGGAATCATCTAAAAGCAGAACCAGCAAACCTAAAACTCTCAATGAAATTGAGTCAACCGGTGAAATCCGGATCGCTACACCAGATCAGGAACTAAACCGCGTATTAGGTGGTGGCATTGTTCCCGGTTCATTAATTCTGATTGGAGGCGAGCCGGGAATTGGTAAATCTACACTCATGCTGCAACTCGGACTTTCTCTACAGAAAGCTAAAATATTATATGTATCGGGTGAAGAAAGTGAGCAACAGATAAAAATGCGGGCCGAGCGATTGTCAACCAAGCCGGCAGGTAGTTTTGAGAACTTTTATATGTTGGCTGAGACTTCAACAAAGAATATTTTTCAAGCTATTGAAACGGTGCAGCCCAATCTTGTCATCATTGATTCGATCCAAACGCTGCACTCACACATGCTTGATTCCACCGCTGGTAGCATTGGCCAGGTGCGGCAATGTGCAGGTGAACTAATGAAGTTCGCCAAGGAAACAAATACTCCGGTATTTCTTGTAGGTCACATTACCAAAGATGGTATGTTGGCAGGACCCAAAGTATTGGAGCACATGGTGGATACCGTGCTGCAATTTGAAGGCGATCGTCATCTAGCCTATCGCATCTTGCGCACAACAAAAAATCGCTTCGGCTCCACGTCTGAAATTGGAATTTATGAAATGCTGGGCAATGGCTTGCGCGAAGTTTCTAATCCATCTGAAATTTTAATCTCTCAAAAAGACGGACTGCTCAGTGGTGCTACAATAGGAGCGACCATAGAGGGCAATCGTCCTTTATTGATCGAGATACAATCGTTGGTAAGTCCGGCATCTTATGGAACACCACAACGAACACCTACGGGCTTTGATCAAAAACGCTTGAACATGTTGCTTGCTGTTCTGGAAAAGCGATGTGGCTTTCGTATGGGCACCCAGGATGTTTTTGTGAACATGGCAGGTGGCATTTATGTGGAAGATCCGGCAATCGATCTTGCGCTTTGTATCTCAATCATATCTTCCATGGAAGAAATTCCGGTTAGTGATAAAATCTGTTTTGCTGCGGAGATTGGTTTAGGTGGTGAGTTGCGGGCGGTCAATAGAATTGATCAGCGAATCTCCGAAGCAGAAAAGTTGGGCTTCGAAATAATTTATATTTCCAAATACAGCCAGAAGTCGTTGGATCTTAAGAAGACAAAAATTAGGGTAAAGTCATTTGGCAAATTAGAAGAAGTGTTTAAAGATTTGTTTGGATAATTCAAGAGCCACTGATTCACAGATTTAATGGAATCCTTTTTTACAGACACGCTTGGTTTCTCTTCGAATATTTTCAGTTTCCTGATTTTGCCGCTGCTCATTTTTCTTGCGCGCATCTGCGATGTTTCCATCAACACGATCCGCATTATTTATATGTTAGGCGGCAGAAGACTAACAGCTACTCTACTCGGATTCTTTGAAGCATTCATCTGGCTGTTGGTGATCCGCGAGATTTTCAAGCACCTGGATAACTGGCTTTGCTATGTGGCCTATCCGGCAGGATTTGCCTGTGGAATTTTTGTAGGCATGATCATCGAAGAGAAGATTGCCTATGGAAAAGTGATTGTGCGAATCATTACCCGAAAAGATGTTGCTCAACTTATTCAATACCTTAACACACAACACTTTCGTTTCACCAAAGTAAATGCCGAAGGCCCGGATGGTAATGAAACGCTTGTGTTTACTGTTCTTGAGCGCGAACGTTTGGATGATTTACTCACCAACCTTAAAGAGCTCATTCCCACCGCATTCTATACGATAGAAAAAGTCAAAGCCGCTGCCGAAAGCGGTGCATTGCCAGAGGAACGTGGTGGCTTAAGAATCTTTACCTGGCTGCGAGGTGTAATCAGGAATTAATCCTGCTCGTCCTTGAAGTCCTCCTGTGTGAATCACCAAAATCGTTGAACCTGCTTCAAAGAAATTCTTCTTGATCAAATCCATAATTCCAAACATCATCTTCGCTGTATAAATCGGATCAAGCGGGATGTTAAATTGTTTTTCAAACTCACTCATAAATTCCATTAACTCGTTCGTGACTTTCGCGTAACCACCAAAATGATAATCGTAAACCAGTTTCCAGTTCTTCTTCGAAGTGTATTTTTTGATTTCTTCTTTCAGGAATTGGGCACCTTTCAATACCGGAAAGCCGATAATTTTCTTTGACTCATCCAGGCCTTCAATCATCCCCGCTATGGTGCCACCCGTGCCCACCGGCAAACAGAGATAATTAAATTCAGTCTCTTTGTTTATTTGCTTTGCAAACTCTGCACAACCATTTACGGCCAGTTCATTTGTTCCCCCTTCGGGGATCAGATAAAAATCCCCAAACTGATTATGAAGTTGTTCAATGAATGATGCTTCTGCCTTATTCCGATACGCTTCACGCGAAACATAATGTAGATGCATACCGCTCTCTTTCACGAATGAAAGAGTAGGGTTTAAAGGAAGGGTTTCTTCCCCACGGATTATACCAATTGACTTCAACCCTAACTCATGCGCGGCAGCTGCGGTTGCATAAATATGATTGGAATAGGCGCCTCCAAACGTGAGTAAAGTTGCTTCTCCGGTTTTTAGTGCCTCCTCAAGATTGTATTTGAGTTTCCACCATTTATTGCCCGAAACAAATGGATGGTTCCGGTCTTCCCTTTTGATTAGCAGTCTAACTCCAGATTGCTCAAAAATCTGGCTTTTTAGTTGCTGAACTTGCGTTTTATCGTACTTTATCAAAGTAATTACTAAATTATTTAGTATTGTTGCTTTATGGATGAATGGTATTTCAAAGGTCGCGGGGCCCAGATCAAAACCGAAAGCCGGTTTCTAAAGGCTCAGTACGTTACCGATCATATCGAAGGTATTGACGAACCCTTGCTGGAATCACCCACCACTCAAATCTTTTTCGAAACTCCGAAAAAGATCGTGAATAAAGTAGACAGCCCCGATTTACCTATGATGTATTCCATGAATCCCTATCAGGGCTGCGAACATGGGTGTATTTATTGTTATGCCCGAAACACACACGAATATTACGGCTTCAGTGCAGGGCTGGATTTTGAAAGCAAGATCATTGTAAAGAAGAATGCTGCCACGCTGCTCGAGCAACATCTGCTGAACAAAAATTGGAATGCCATGCCCATTATGCTGAGCGGCAACACAGATTGCTATCAACC
>LNFM01014072.1_pt1 | contig 9994 bp, 7 predicted proteins | sample 596031 | NCBI WGS metagenome assembly LNFM01 (sample SAMN04254537, study PRJNA301005) | activated carbon metagenome | isolation source: dual media filters at the Ann Arbor, Michigan drinking water treatment plant | place: USA: Ann Arbor | reverse complement strand
GCTCGCCCGACGAGCTCGAGTCGGCGGCGGAGGTGGACGACGTGCCCTCGGAGGTGCCCTCGGACGTGCCCTCGCTCGTCCCGCCGCTGCTCGACGTGCCTTCGGTGGTCGGACCGCCGCTCGAGGTGGCGTCGGAGGTGCCCGACGTCGATCCGGAGCTCGTGCCGCCCGAGGTCGTGCCGTCGTCCGAGTCGTCCTTGCCGCACGCGGGGGCGGCGAGGAGCAGGAGCGTCGATACGGTGAGGATGCGGCGTTGGTCCATGCGATCCGGCGTAGCGCGGATCGGCGGCGGTCGGTGTCGCAAGAATCGCTGCGCGCAGGGGGCAGCGACGCTGGATTTCCGCGCGAGACGATGCCGAGCACGGGTCGTGTCGTGGCGCAGGAGCTTCGCGACCCTGGACTCGGATCCGCAGCCGCCCTAGGATGGCGCAAATGCGATCCGCGACGCTCACGCTCGCCGCCCTGTGCCTCCTCCTCTCGAGCTGCGCCGGCATGGTGAAGCGTCGCGGCACGGAGATGGCCGCGGCGCAGCTGCAGTGCCCCGCGGAGCAGGTGACGTTCACGCCGTCGACCGACGCGCGCACGCCCGCGAAGGCCGAGGGCTGCGGGAAGAGCGATCAGGCGATCTCGCACTGCATCACCTCGCAGGGCGGATCGGCGGGCGGCGGAGCGAGCTACGCGAGCTCGTGCGCAGTGCTGTGGTTCTCGTCGGCGGTCGACCAAGCGGCGTTCACGACCAAGTGCCCCAAGGAGCAGGTCACGACCGAGTGGCTCGCGCCCAACCTCGGCGTCGACGCCTGCGGCGAGCGGATGACGTTCACACCGACGCTCAGCGGTTGGGTGCTCAACACGACGAGCGCCCCGGCCGGCGGCTGAGCGCGAGCACGACGCGGTGCTCCGCCGCGAGACGGATCCGACAGCCCCGCGCTACGGCAGCCCCGGGCAGTCGAGGAGCGGCTGCTGCGAGGCCGTGCACGTGATGGTGAGGCAGAAGCCCTCGGCGATCGGCACCGCGCGCCGGAGCTGGTAGCCGACGTCGAAGCCCTCGTCGACGCAGGAGCCCTCGAGCTCGTCGCCGGTCGTCCACCGTACGCACGCCTCGGCGCCGGCGGGGACCTCGTCGCCGTCGCACGTCGGGATCGTCCGCGTCGAGCCGTCGTCGGTGCGGGTCTCGGTCATCACGCAGTCGACCTCGAGCGCGTCGGTGCTCGGGTCGGCATCGGCCACGCACGTCTCGACGCAGCGCCGACGTTGCGGCGGCCACTGCCCGGGCACGCACGCCGGGACGTTGGCGAAGTCCGCTTCGCACAGCCCGTACGCGGTGGGCGTGTCGCCCTCGGGGAAGGCCTCGGCGACGGCGCGCGTGCGACCCGGCGGATAGGCGGTCGCGTCCGCGGTCGTGCAGCCCGGGCCGATGCCGAAGCTCGCCTGCTCGATCGGGTCGAGGGCAGCGGCGAAAACGTCGGCGCCGTCGATTCCCCCGACCCCGCCGAGCACGCGGACGAACACGCGCTGGGCGTCGGAGGTGATCGCGTGCTGCTTGTCCTGCTCGATCACCGCGAGCTGCTCGATGTAGCGCGACAGCGGCTGCAGCACGCCATCGTCGTCGTCGACCTCGGCGCCGTCCGCATCGATCGCGGTCGCGTCGCAGTGATCGTACGGATCCCCCGGGCCCGTGCAGCGCATGCCCGCGTTCCAGCACACCGCGGAGCTCGGCGCGCCGGCGCCGTCGGCCCACAGCGCTCCGCCTCCGTCGGGATCGAAGATCGCGGCGTGCTCGGGTCGCACCGAGCAGTCGGACTCGTCGCCGACGAACAACACGAATAGCGCGGCCTCCGGGCGCAGGAACCCGAACGCGGGATCGTGGGGATCCTGCGCGCGCAGCAACGCGAGCCGGGTCGCCTCGAGCGGTGACTCGTACGTGCAGCCCGACACGCCGACGAGGCCGAGGCACGCGAGCGCCTCGGGCACCGAGAGATCGTCGGGCAGGTTGAGCACGCCCTCGTGGCGCTCGATCCACGGTCGACTGCGGCGCTCGCCGCCGGGCTCGATCGCGGTCGGCAGCGTCGCGATCGACCCGTGCCCGCACGCGTCCGTGCACACCGCACGCTGGTCGATCGCGCGGTCGATCGGCTGCTCGTTCGCGTCGGCGTCGGCGATGAAGTCGCCGAGCCGCGCGCGACATGACGTCGTGACGAAGGCGCCGTCCTCGGCCGCCGAGTCGCACCACGGCTGTCGCACGTCCGCAGTCGTGACCGCGATGCGGTAGTCGAGGACGCGATTCTCGGCGTCGTAGATCCGGCCCCACACGTCGAGCGCGCGGACCAAGTCCGGCAGGTGGTCGGCCATCGACGCCGAGTCGTCGACGACGAGCAGCACGTCGACCGCCGGCGGCGGCGGCACGCAGATCGTCTGGGTCACCTCGCCCTGCCGCTCGAGCCGCGTCGCGCGGGCGGGGTGCACGTTGCACGCGGTCGCGGTCGCGACGAGGACGAGGCGCGTTCGCAGCGGGGTCACGCCCGGGCGGGATGCCAGAACCGATCCGCGGGGATCACCGCGAATCCGTCGCGATCGCGCGGCCCCGGAGCCCGCACGCCGCCAACCGGGTTGGCGTCAGCGTCAGTCGTTCATCACGGTGTAGTCGATCCGGCAGCCGCGGAACTGGTTGTCCTTCGGGAGCCAGCCGTCGCCCTGGGGCACCACGATCTGCAGGGTCACCGCGAGATCGTAGTGGTACTTCGCGGGGTCGAGCTCCGCGTTCGCGGCGTGGACGCTGCCGGTGTCCTCGGGGTCGTCGCCGCGCTTCTGCACGACGTCGAGGCCCGCGATCTCGACGTTGCCGCGCAGCAGCGAGGCGCGGTAGCGGACCTCGTCGCCCGCGGTGTCCGAGTACGAATAGCAGCGCAGCTTCTTGACGCGGCTGGTGCCGTGCGTGACCGGGAAGTGGACGGGGACCGCGAGCTGGAGCGTCTCGCCCTTGTCGAGCGTGAAGCAGGCCGAGCGCCCCGGATTCCAGTCCTTCGCGTCGCCCTGCAGCAGCGTGAACGCGTAGCAGGGCAGGTAGATCGACTGCTCCGTCATCATCGCGGCGATCGGAACCCCGACGAGCTCCGAGAGCTTCGCGCCGGGCGACACCGCGGCCGCGGACGCGGGGCCACCCGGCGGCACGGTCCGCGGGCCGGCGGCGGCGTCGGTGCCCACGGCGAGGGCGCCGAGCAGGGCGAGGGCGGTCGGGCGCAGGGGGAGCTTGCGTGGCGGCACGCCCGGGGGAGTCACGGGCCGCGGCCGATGTGACAGTCCGCGACCGCGGACTCACGCGGGCGGTGCCGGCTCGCTGCCGACCAACCGCGACGCCTTGCTCGCGAACCACTGTGGGTCGAGCATCTTCGCGGACAGCTCGCGGGCGCGATCGGAGCGCATGAGCCGGGCGAAGGCCTCGCCGGCCCAGAACTTCGGGAGCATGCGGGCGACGATGCGCGCGCGGTAGAACGCGCGCTGCGGCAGCGTCAAGCCGAGGTCGCGGTCGAAGTGCTTGGCGATGACGTCGGCGGCGATGACCCCGCTCTCCATCGCGAACGAGATGCCCTCGACGCTGCCGGGCGAGACCAGGCGCGCGGCCTCGCCGATCCACATCGCGCGGCCCTCGGCGATGTCACCGATCCGCGTGGTGACCGTCGCGGGGTGCCCCATCCACTTGCCCCGCAGCTCCGCGCCCGCGAGCGCCGCGCCGAAGTGCTCGTCGAGCAGCGCCTCGAACAGCGGCTTCAAGTGCGTCGCCTCGGCGGCGTGCTCGGGGATCGTGAGGCCGATGTTGAACACGTTGCCCGGCTCGGGGAACGCCCAGAGGTAGTAGCCCGCGAGGCGGCGATCCCAGATCATCACGCCCTCGTCGCGGCGCAGCGCCACGCCGGTCCACCAGCCCATCAGCGTGCGGATGCCCTGCGTGGGGTGGGTGTCGATCGAGAACCGCGACGGCGAGCCGTTGGCACAGATGACGAGATCGGCCTCGAGGTCGCCGTGCTCCGTCGTGACGCCGCGGACGGTGCCGTCGGCGTCGCGGAGCAGCGCGGTGACCTTGGTCTCCTCGCGGAAGCTCGCGCCGTGGCGCACGGCCTCGGTGATCAGCGCGTTGTCGAACTCGACGCGGGGCACGACCCACGCGCCCTCGCGGCCGGCGAGCTGGACCTCGTGACCCTCGGGCCCGCGCGCGAGCAGCCGGGGCATGTGCACGCACCGATCGGCGAAGCGTGCCCGGAGCTCGAGCCGGTCGAGGAGCTCGAGCGCGTGGGGCGACAGGCCGCTGCCGCAGACCTTGACGCGCGGGTAGCTCGACTTGTCGAGCACGATCACCTCGGCGCCCCCGCGCTTGGCCAGGCTGAGCGCACAGGCGGCGCCGGAGGGGCCGGCGCCGACGATCACGATCTTGGGCTGCACCATGGTGAGCATCATCTCCCCACCGCGAGTGTGCACCGTCCGGGGCGCCGCGCACGGTCTGCAGGCGGAAGAATCGGATCAACGCACGCGTGTCCGAGCCCGATCGTGCGGGCACGCGCGGTGCGGAAATTCTCGCGGTCGGGTGGCGCCCGCCTACTTCGCGTCGGGCTTCGCGTCGGCCTTGGCGTCGGGGCTCGCCACCGCGGTCACCTCGCGCGGCGTCGCCGACGAGGGCGGCGGCGCGGCCGCGGGCTCCCCCGTCATCACCAAGGCGGTGAGCAGCAGCGCACACGTCGGTGCGGTCGGACCGGCGCAGCCCTCGTGCGCCATCTCGGGGCCGTTGCCCGACTTCGGCTCGATCTTGATCGAGCCGTCCTCGAGGAAGCTCATCGTGGCGGTGACCTCGGGGGTCGTGAGCTTGCCGCCGCCCTCGATGAGCTGCAGGCCCATCGGCTTGCCCTCGACCGAGACGACGCCGTCGGCGCCGACCTCGAGCGCGACCTTGCCGTCGGCGGTCGTCATCTTGCCGTCGGACGAGAGCTTGCCGATCGGCTTGCCCTCCATCGTGATCTCGCCGGTGGCCGCGAGGGCGAGCGCCTTGTCGGGCTCACCCTTCTCGAAGATCTTCGCCGCGCCCAGGACGAGCACGGCGCCGGTCGGCGTGACCGGGCCCGGCTCGACCTTTGCGGGCTCGGCTTTCGCGTCGGTCTTCGCGTCGGTCTTCGCGTCGGACTTCACGTCTGGCTTCGCGTCGGTCTTCGCGTCGGTCTTCGCGGCGACCTTGCCGTCCGCCTTCTTCGCGTCGCCCGACTTGTCGTCGCATGCGAGCGGAGTGAGCAGGGCGAGACACAGCGCGAGGGTGGTGTGGGGGTGCGGCATCGGGCGAGAGGGTAGCAGCGGTCCCGTGCGGAGAGGCCGTGGGCTCAACCGCCGGCCGGCGTCGCCACGAGATCCAGCCCGCCGCCCTCCCTGCGCAGCGACAGGCGATCGACCGTGATCGACCACGTCACCGGCTGCGGGCCGCTGAACATGCGGGCGACCGCCGCCTCGAGGTCGGTGGCCAGTGGATCGGCGCACGCGAGCTCGGTCAGCGCGAGCGAGGACAGGGTGAGCTCGTTGCCCGCCGCGGTGTAGCGCGCGGAGCCACCGTTGCAGCCCGCGTCGACCTTCACCGTGCCGTCGGCCGCGAACGACAGCGTCGCCGGCTTCGGCCAGGCCGCGTGCATCGCCGTGCTGGCGTCGAGGACCGCATCGACGCGCCACGTGGGCCCGACGAGCTGCAGATCGGGTGTCGCGACCGCGCGGTCGAGGTACTCGATCCGGACGCCGCCGCCCTCGAGCACGAGCGTGCTGCCATCGACGGTGATCGTCGGGCTCGCCTGCAGCACGCCGTAGTACCACGACTCCTGCTCGAGCTTGCCGGGGCACGCCATCTCGGTGGTCATCGCCTTGGTGACGACGAGCTTGCCGCCCTCGATCGCGAAGTGCCCACTCAGGTGGTTGCACCCGGCGTGGGCGCCGAACTGCCCGCGCTCGCCGAACGACATCGACAGCGCCGTGCCCTCGACGATCGCGCGCGGCTTGCCGCCCTCGGTGACGGCGCGCGCCAGGAACGTGCGGCCCTCGACGGACGGCGCCGCGGCGCTCGACGGCGGCGTGGCACCGCCGGACGCGGGGGCATCGGTCTTCGCGGTGCACGCCAGGAACGAGATCGACAGGCACACGAGGACGCGATCGAGCTGCATGGCCCGAGCATGCCAGCTGGTGCGGGCGGTGTCGTGCGGTCGAGCTCGGTCGACGCGGCCGATCGGGATCACGGTGTTCGTTTGCCCAACCACGACTCGGCGTCGGCGCGTTCGCGTGCGGGGAGGTGCTCGATCGCGGCCTCGGCGAGCGCGCGCGCGCCGACCGAGTCGGCCGTGGCCTTGGCGAGGGCGAACCGGGCCCGCGCGAGGTCGACGGGAGTCGCCTCGACGTGATGCTCGAAGATCCGCACTGCGCGTTCGAGTGACGCCGTCGCTTCGGCCGTGTGGCCGAGCGCCTCGAGCGACCCGGCGAGGCGCATCAGTTCCTTGCCGACCTGGCGGTGCTCCGGCCCGAGGCTCCGCTCGCGCAGGACGATCGCCCGCCGGTACTCGATCGTCGCTTCGGCGTGGCGACCCTGAGCCGCGAGGCTGCGGCCCAGGGTCGAGCGCGCGGGCGCGGCGTCCCCGTGCTCGTCTCCGAGGGTGCGCGCGAACACGTCGAGCGCGCGCCGAGCCTCGGCCTCGGCGTCGGCGTATCGGCCCGCGGCCTCGAGTACGGCGGCGAGGTTCGAGCGCACGAAGGCGGCGCGCGCACTGCCTGGGCCCATCGTGCGGGACACCGTGAGCAGGAGCGATTCGAGCTCGAGCTCGGCCTCGGCGTGACGCTCGGCGACCGCGAGCTGCGACGCGAGCCCGAAGCGCGCCGCGATGCTCGAGGGATGATCCTCGCCGAGCGCGGCCGTCGAGATCGACAGGCCGCGTCGGAACTCGACGTCGGCCTCGGCGTGGCGTCCGACCACGAACAGCGCGTTGCCCAGGGACTGGTGGATGGTCGCGAGGTCCGGGTGTTCGGGTCCCAACGCCGCCTCGAGCACGCGGCAGCCCTCGCGCAGCTGGGCGATGCCCTCGTCCGCGCGCCCCGCCCCGAGCAGCGCGTCGCCGAGGCCTTGGAGGAGGTGGCCGGTCTCGACCGCGTCGTCCCGTGGGTCGAGCTCGAGCGCGCGACGAAGGTGTCGCTCGGCCTCGTGAGTCGATCCCGCGACGGAGTGCGCGGCACCGAGCGCGCTGTGGGCCGCCGTGAGGGCGCGGGGCTCGTCGACGCGCAGGGCGAGCCCGAGGCCGACGTTCGCGTAGATCAGACCCTCCGCGGGCTTGCGCTCGTCGCCGGCGACGATGCTCACCAGCACCCTCGCCGCGCGGCCGGCGAGGTCCGGTCGCTCGGCCGCGAGGGCGAGGCGAAGCGCGTCCTCGGCGTCGATGCGCGCCGCAGCCGATCGACCGAGCTGGGCCCGCGCCCGCGCGAGCGCCACGAGAGACTCGGCCTGCAGCGGCCGGTGACCCGTCGCGTCGATGCGCTCGCGGAGCTCGAGCAGGTCGGCCTCGGCAGCCGCGTAGCGCCCGGCGGCGTACGCGGCGCGTCCGCTCGCGAGCGCCTGCTGCAACGCCGTGTGCTCCGCGGCCTCCGCCGGATCGAGCGGTGGTGCGGCCTCATCGTCCAGCCGCTCGACGTCCGCACAGCTCGCGAGCTCGGGCAGCTCAGCGGTCAGCCGATGCGCGTGCGCCAGGACCTCGGGGTCCGCGGTGGCGAGCTGCTCTGCGGCGGCCTGCAGGTCCATCCGCGCGCGCTCGAGGCAGGCGATCCTCAGATCCATCAGCGCGGGTGACTGCGCGCCGAACACCGTCGTCGCGCGACACGCCTCCGTATGAGACTCGATCCACTCCCGCGCGTAGGCGTCGAGTCGCGTGGTGGCGGCCCCGATCGCCGTCGAAGCCCACGGCGCGTCGAGTGCGACGACCACGGCATCGACCTCGGCGTGCCGCGCGTCGTCCCAGACACCGACGAGTCGCGCCGGCGCCCCGCTGCACGGCTCGGGGCCACGGGTCGACCACCATGCCGCGGTGGCGATCGCCCCCGCCCCGAGCACCGCCGAGACGCCGGTGATCCGCGCGCGCCGACGTCTGACGTCGCGATCGTCGAGCGCACGGAGCAGCGCGTCGATCGACGGCCACCGGTGGACGGGATCGGGGGCCAGGCCGCGCTCGACCGCGCGGCGCACGAACGGCGGGACACTCGACCCCGGCGGCACCTCGCGGATCGATCCACTCGCGATCGCGTACGCGAGTTCGGGCAGCCGTCGCGCGGAGAACGGCGGCACCCCGAACAACGCCTCGAACAGCGCGACGCAGAAGCTGAACTGATCGCTGCGCGCGTCCGCGGTGGAGCCGGCGAGCTGTTCCGGGCTCATGTAGGCCGGCGTGCCGGCGATCTCGGGGGCCGCGGTGGCGGACGACGCGAGGGTTGCGACGACACTGCGACCCGACGACAACACCTCGTCGGGCGCCACCGCGTGCTGCCGCTCACCCTGCGCGAGCCCGAAGTCCATGACGACCACGCGCCCGCCGGACGCGACCATCACGTTGTCCGGCTTGAAGTCACGGTGCACGAGGCCCTGCTCGTGGGCGGCGCGGAGGCCGTGTCCGGCGTGCACGAACACGTCGACGACCTCGCGCCAGGATCGCGTCGCAGCGGTCGACCACGCCCGGAGCGTCTGGCCGTCGATGAACTCCATCGCGAGGTAGACCCGCCCGTCCTGTGCGCCGACGTCGTGCACCGTGACGACATTGGGGTGGGTGATGCGGGCCATCGCCTGCGCTTCGCGGAACAGACCGAGCCGCGCCCCACCATCGTCGTCTTCGGGCTCGAAGCGCAGCAGCTTGATCGCGATCCGGCGATCGAGCTCGGGATCGTAGGCGCTGTACACCACACCCATGCTCCCGGCGCCGAGTCGTCCGAGCACGACGTAGCGTCCGATGGCGTCTCCCCGCTCGACCTGTCGCGTCGCCCCGGGCCGACGCGCCGAGCCTGCGGTCCCGACGATCGTCTCCGCGTCGGATGCCCGCGGCGCGGGCGCGGACTCCACGGTGGTGGCCGGCTCGCTGCTGTCCTCCGGCGCCACGACGGCGACCAGCGTACCGCGCCGCCCCTCGGTGCGGGCGGCCTGGGCGATCCGTCACTCGACGACGCGGATCAGCAGCTCGAGCTCGGTGCCGCGGCGGTCCACGGTGACGCGGAACTCGGCGGCCTTGCGGAGCTTGCTGTAGATCTCGAGCGCGGCCTCGGGGCCGTCGAGCGCGAAGCCGTTGATCGCGACCACGCGGTCGCCGTTGCGCAGGCCGAGCCGTCCCCACGAGAACGCGTCGCTGCTGCGGCGGATGCCGTACAGCTTCATGCCGCCCTCGGGGCTGGGCACGATCCGGCCGGCCTTCGCGAGCGTCATCGGATCGGCGATGAGGGCGTCGAGGGCGGCGCGGGTGATCGTCGCCTCGGTGTCGCTGATCGTGGTGATGCCCTCGAAGGGCGGGAGCGGGTCCTCGATCGCCGGCGCTGCGGGGTCCGGCGGCGCCGTGTCGAGGGACGACGCGGACGCCGGGGTGTCGAGGAGACTCGCGGCGAGGGCGATGATCGTCGGCTCGACGACGTCCTCGCGCGCGATCATCCGGACCGCGCGCAGTTCGGCGCCGTGCTCGTCCGCGAAGCCGAAGGTCACCTCGCGCCCGCCGACGAGGGCCTCGACGACGCCGTCGACGGCGGTGCGGGGGACGACGCTGCCGGGCGTGGTGGTCTCGCCGTCGCGCGTCAGTCGAGTCCACTGCAGCGCGCCGAGCCCGAGGATCCGCGGCAGGGCCTTGGTGGCGCGCCGGCCCTGCAGCGCCCCCGCGAGGCTCGGGAGCGCGGCGACGTCGATGACGACCGCACCGTCCGCGCCGGGGGCGATCGCCTCGCCGAGGACATCGAGCCCCTTCTCGCGCTCCTC
>LNFM01025983.1_pt1 | contig 9996 bp, 9 predicted proteins | sample 596031 | NCBI WGS metagenome assembly LNFM01 (sample SAMN04254537, study PRJNA301005) | activated carbon metagenome | isolation source: dual media filters at the Ann Arbor, Michigan drinking water treatment plant | place: USA: Ann Arbor | reverse complement strand
ATGTGAATCCTTTCGCAACCCTTTGCGTTGCACGAAGGCCCTGCATGTCACACATGCAGGGCCTTCGCCGCTTATGATCGCCTCGGTGCGATCGAAATTGCTGCGCTGCAACATCAGTCGTAGAAGATGCCGGTCGCGCTGATGGGTCAACCCGACCCAGCGATGTCGCAAGACATCCTGCCCCCACAAGGAGCTGATTTGGCCGACCCTGCAACTTCCCCCGCCGGCGTGCAAGCCGGTAGCCCGCCAGCGCGCGGCCTGCTCGCTTCATGGAAGCGGGTCCTCTCCGGCCAGCGCACGTCCCCGCCGGTACGCCTCAACCTCGCACTACAGGGCGGTGGCGCCCACGGCGCCTTCACCTGGGGGGTGCTGGACGCGCTGCTGGAAGACCCGCGTTTCGAGTTCGAGGGCCTGAGCGGCAGCAGGGCCGGGGCCATGAACGCCGTGGTCTTCGCGCATGGCTGGCTGCAAGGCGGCCGCGAAGGCGCCAGGGCTGCCCTGGCGACGTTCTGGACCGAGCTGGGCCAGCAGATGCCCTGGGGCCTGATGGCGCGGCGCAAGGGCGAGTCCATCGGTTTCTCGCCCGCGGGCCAGCTTTTCTCCAGCTGGGCCGGGCAGTTCTCGCCCATGCAGCTCAACCCCTTCGATCTCAACCCGCTGCGTGACCTGCTGGCGGCGCAGATCGACTTTGCGCGGCTGCGCACGCACAGCCCCTTCAAGCTCTTTGTCGGCACCACGCAGGTGAGCACCGGCAAATTGCGCGTGTTCCGCGAGGACGAGCTCGACGTGGACGTGCTGCTGGCCTCGGCCTGCCTGCCCAAGATCCACCGCACCGTGGTGATCGACGGCGAGGCCTACTGGGACGGCGGCTACACCGCCAACCCGGCGGTGTTCCCGCTGTTCTACGAATGCGAGGCGCGCGACGTGCTGCTGGTGCTGCTCAACCCGCTGCGCCGCGAGGGCACGCCGGGCTCCGTGGCCGAGATCGAGACGCGCATTGCCGAGCTGGGCTTCAGCGCCAACTTCATGCGCGAGATGCGCATGTTCGCCAGCGCCACGCGCTTCGCCGCCGCTGAACGCTTCGGCCAGGGCCGGCTGGAGCAGCGCCTGCTGGACATGCGTTTCCACATGGTCGACACCAGCCAGGTCGAAAGCCTGGGCCGCAGCGACAGCAAGCTGCTGCCGCACGGGCCCTTCCTGCAGCGTCTGCAGCAGCAGGGCCGTGAACACGCGGCGGCCTGGCTGCAGGCGCATGCCCCGGCGCTCGGGCGGCATTCGTCCATCGACCTGCAGGCCCTGTTCGGCTGAGCCCGCCGGGCCCCGCTGCCTTGTCTACTCTCCGTGCATGTGCACGGTGTTCTTGCCGGCGTGCTTGGCCTGGTACATGGCCTCGTCGGCCTGGCGCATGAGCAGGTCCAGGTCGATCTCGACCTGGTTGAACATGGCGATGCCGATGCTGCCGCTGGCGTTGTACACGAGGCCTTCGAGGTCGTAGGGCTGGGCCATGGCGAGCAGGGCCTTGGCCGCGATCTGGCGGGCTTCGTTGCCCGCCACGGCAGGGTCGGCGTCCAGGTGCTCCAGCACGAGCACGAACTCGTCGCCGCCGATGCGGGCCACCGTGTCGGACTCGCGCAGCACCCGGCTCAGCCGCCTGGCGATTTCCTGCAGCAGCAGGTCGCCCATGTGGTGGCCGTGTTCGTCGTTGATGTGCTTGAAGTTGTCCACGTCCACGAAGAGCAGGGCGCCGTGCTGGCCGTTGCGGCGTGTCAGCGTCAGGGCGCGCTGCAGGCGCTCCAGCAGCAGGCGGCGGTTGGGCAGGGCGGTGAGCGGGTCGTAGAAGGCGATGCTGCGGATCTCCTCCTCCTGCAGTTTGCGCACGGAGATGTCGCTCATGGTCGCCACATAGTGCGTGACGGCGCCGTGGGCGTCGCGCACGGCAGTGATCGTCATCCACAGGGGAACCAGTTCGCTGCTCTTGCGCTGGTCCCAGATCTCGCCTTCCCACTTGCCCGTCCTGCGGATGCTCTCCCACAGGGCCTCGTAGAAGGCGGCGTCGTGGCGCCCCGAGCGCAGGGTGCTCGTCTTGCGGCCGATCACTTCTTCGCGGCTGTAGCCCATCAGTTCCACAAAGGCCTGGTTCACCCGCAGGATCACGGTGTTCGCGTCGCTTACCAGCATGGCCTGACGCGACTCGAAGGCCACCGCCGCCACGCGTCGGTCCTGTTCGGCCTTCACGCGCTCGGTGATGTCGCGCGCCACGAAAACCACGGCGCGTCTGCCATCCACCGGGATGTCCAGCACCTGGGCCCGGCCCTCGAACACGCTACGTCCGCCCAGGCTGTCGAGTTCGTACTCGATCATCTGCGGCGTGCCAGCCTTAAGCGTCTGCTGGATGAAGGCGTTGAAACGGCGGGCCTCGGACTCGGGCATCACTTCGTCCAGGCGCTTGCCCAGGATTTCAGGCGTGGGTCTGTAAAGCAGCTCCTCTTCGGGCGACACCACTTCCAGGTAGCGACCCTCCTCGTCCAGTACGAGCAGCAGATCAGGTGAGGCCCGGGTGATGGCGCGGCGCAGCGCCTCGCTGCGTGCCAGGGCCTGCTTGGCCTGCCGTTGTTCCTGCAGGTCGTTCAGCAGCAGGGCCAGCAGGGCCGTGCTGGGGGCCAACACGAAGAGGTAAGGGAAGGCCAGCGTCTCCATCAGCTTTTGCAGGTGCTGCGCGGGCAGCAGCAGGAACCAGCCGAGGTTGACCAGGTGCAGCAGGGCGCCGAACATCAGGAAATCGAGCAGCTTGGGCTGGGCCCAGCCGCGTTGCAGGGCATGGCGCATGGCCAGGCCGAAGAGCACCGAGGTGGTGATGACGGCCACGCCCACCAGGGCGCCGGCGCCGCCCAGCCAGAGGCGGTAGGCGGCGGCGATCAGGCCGGCGATGACGGCGACCACCGCGCCACCGAAGATGCCGGCCACGCCCAGGATGACCGAGCGCGCATCGAAGATGACACCGGGCGCCAGGTTGGCCGGGTGCAGCATGCCGAAGATGCAGATGGCGCCGAAGATCAGGCCGGCGCTGACCTGAGCGCCGCGCGCGCGCTGACCCCAGGCGCGGATGTTGAACTCGTACAGCGCCGACAGGGCGAGCAGGAGCGCGGTGCTATAGATGAGGTCCAGCGTCATGGGCGTATCGGTTTCAGGGGCACATCGGCAAAGACAGATCCGTCGGTTGAGCAGACAGTCGCCACCCCATCATAGCGACCGGGTCTGCGTGCTCCGTTGCCGTGCGCGACCCGGGCATGCAGATAAACCCCTGGCGCACCACGGCGGTGGGGTGGGCGCGCCTCCCTGTATGCGGAGGCGCACCCCAGCTTGCGCGCCTTGGCGGGGCTCAACCATTTCACCATCCTGAACGAACTCGCCGCACCCAAGGGCGCCATCACAGGGGCGGTTTGCGCGCTCGCCGGTTTCTGAGCCTGACGGAGTAAGCTTGGCACCAGCTGAGCAGGAGTGAACCGTCATGAAACGCCGCGAACTATTGCAGAACCTGGCCTGTGCGCCCGCGCTGACCGCGCCGCTGTGGGCCGGGGCCGCCACGCCGCGCACCCTGCGCGCCGCGCCTGCCACGCTCGCTACCGCTGGCCAATCTGCTCTCCCGGTCTGGGCCTACGAGGGCCAGGTGCCCGGCCCCGTGCTGCGCTTCAAGCGCGGTGCCGTGCTGGACCTCACGCTGCACAACCAGCTTCCTGATCCGACCACCATCCACTGGCACGGCATCCGCTTGCCCAATGCCATGGACGGTGTGCCCGATCTCACGCAGGACCCGGTGGCGCCGGGCGGGCGTTTCCCCTACCGTTTCGCGCTGCCCGACGCCGGCACCTACTGGTACCACCCGCACTGGGGCACGCCCGAGCAGGTGGAGCGTGGCCTGGCCGGTGCGCTGATCGTGGAGGACGACGTGCCACCGCCGGTGGACCTGGACATCGTCTGGCTGCTCGATGACTGGCGGCTCGATGCCAACGGCCGCGTCGCGGAGAACTTCTACAACTTCCACGACGTGGCGCACGCCGGGCGCCTGGGCCAGCAGCTCACGGTGAACGGCCAGGTGGACCTGGTGCAGGCCTTGCAAAGCGGCCAGCGCATCCGCCTGCGCCTGGTCAATGCGGCCAACGCGCGCATCTTTGCGCTCAGTCTCGAAGGCTTGCCGGCCTGGCTGATCGCGCGCGACGGCATGCCCGCCGCTGCGGCCGTGCCCTGGGAGGGCGAGCTGCTGCTGGGCCCGGGTATGCGCTCGGACTTCATCATCGACGCCACACGCGCCGGCCGTTACCAGCTCAAGGACAGCTATGCGCGCGGCGAGCGCACGCTGGCCACGCTGGAGGTGCAGGGGCAGGCGAGTGCGGCGCGCGCAGCTCAGCGCGAGCCGCTGCCCGAGCCCGATCTGGCCGGCGCGCTGCTGCACACCCTGCGGCTGGGCGGCGGCGCCATGAACCGCGAGGGCTGGCCGCAGGAGCCGCTGGCCGAACGCGAGGCGCGGCGCCTGCGCCTACAGCAGGGTGCGCGCGAAGCGGCCCCGGCCTGGACCATCAATGGCCAGGCCCACATGAAACACGAGCGTGATCACGCCCAGCACGCGGCCGAGTTCCGCGTGCCCACGGGCCGTAGCGTGCGCCTGACCTTCGAGAACAACACCGCCTGGTGGCATCCCATGCACCTGCACGGGCATCACTTCCGCATCCTCTCGCGCAATGGCGAGCCCCTGCCCGAGCGCCCCTGGCGCGACACGGTGCTGATGGCCCCGCGGGACCGCGTGGAGGTGGCTTTCGTGGCCGAGAACCCGGGGCACTGGCTGATCCACTGCCATGTGCTGGAGCACCACGCCGGCGGCCTGGGCACCCTGTTCGAAGTGCAGGGCTGACGTTCGCGCCGCCAGGCGCCCCTGGCCTCAGGGCAGGATCAGCAGCGCGCCCTGGGTGGCGCGCGACTCGGCCGCCTGATGGGCCTGCACCACGTCCTGCAGCGCAAAGCGCGCGCCGATGCTGGCCTTGACGTGGCCGGCGGCGATGGCCGCAAACAGCTCGGCCGCGTTGGCGCGGAACACCGCCGGGTCGGCGTTGTGCGGAAAGACCGAGGGGCGGGTCAGGAACAGGCAGCCCTTCTTGTTCAGCAATTCGGGTTCGATGGCCGGTGCCGGGCCCGAGGCCGCGCCGTAAAGCACCACCATGCCAAAGGGCGCGGCCAGGTCCAGCGAGTGCATGAAGGTGTCCTTGCCCACCGAGTCGTAGACCACCCGTGCCTTGCGCCCACCGGTGGCCTCCAGCAGGGCGGCGGGCCAGCCGGCCTGCGTGTAGTCGATGGCCACGTCGGCACCGGCGGCGCGGGCAATGCCGCATTTTTCGGCCGAACCGGCCGTGCCCACCACATAGGCGCCCAGGGCCTTGCCCCACTGGCACAGGATCTGGCCCACGCCACCAGCGGCTGCGTGCACCAGGATCACGTCACCCGGCTGCACCCGGTGGGTCTTGCGCAAGAGGTACTGGGCCGTCATGCCCTTGAAGAGCAGGGCGGCGGCGGCTTCGTCGCTCACGCCGGCCGGAATGGCCACCAGCTTGTCGGCCGCCACATTGCGGTGGCTGGCATAGGCGCCCAGGCCGGCGTTCATGTAGGCCACGCGCTCACCGACCTTCAGGCCCTGCACGCCGGCACCCACGGCCTCCACCACGCCCGCAGCTTCGTGGCCCAGGCCCGTGGGCACGGGCAGGGGGTAAGTGCCCTTGCGCTGGTAGACGTCGATGTAGTTGAAGCCGATGGCGGTCTGGCGCAATTGCACCTCAAGAGCGGCGGGCGGTGGCAGTTCGACCGTGGTCACGGTCATCAGGTCGGCGGGGCCGAAGGCGTTGAGGACAACCTGGCGGGCAGTGGTCATGTCGGGTCTCGGGTGGTTTGGAAGAGGGGCCGGACCCGATTGTGGTCGATTCCGGCACCCTGCCCAGGCTTTAACATCGGAGCATGAAAATGACCTACGTCTTCGCCGCCATCCTCATTGCCAGCGTCATCGGCGCCCTGGTGCCCACCCGCCTGGTCAAGACCCTGATGCTCGTGCTCACCGGCGTGCTGGCCGCCTACGGCCTGTTCCGCCTGCTGGGCTGAGACCGCGCGCCCGTCTCAGGCCTGCGCCTCGCCGGGCTTGAGCCACAGCCGTGCCGGCACGTGGTGCTGCAGCTTGTCCACCGCCAGCTCCAGCAGATCGGGGTGCAGCTCGTGGCCGATGAAGGGCAGCACGTCGGCCGTGAAGTCCGTGCCCAGTGCCTTCAGGCGCATGGCGCCTTCGATGGCGTGGCTGTAGGGCATCACGGTGTCGGCCTTGCCGTGCAGCAGGTGCAGGGTGCTGCCTTCGTGCAGCGGTGCCTCGGGCAGGCGCGCAAAGCGCCCGGCGATGGCGATCACACGGGCGGCCACCGGCTCAGGGCGCAGCGCCGAGGCCAGCGCCATGATGGCGCCCTGCGAGAAGCCCACCAGCGCGGTGCCCGCGGCGTCCACGTCCGAGCGCTCCTGCCAGTGGCGCACGGCAAATTCAAAAGCGGACAGGGCGGCCTCCACCCGCGCGGGGCGGTTCTCTTCCGTCACATCTGTCACCGAAAACCACTGCCAGCCGCCGGGGGCGAGTTCGCTGGCATGGGGCGCGTCCACCGCCACCACCATGGCATTCGGGAAGGCCTGGGCGTAGGCCTGGCCCAGACCGGCCAGGGACTGCGCGTTTGAACCTACGCCGTGGAACAGCAGGATGAGCTGCGCCGCCTTGGCGGGGGGCTGCTGGACGATGAGGGCCTGGGGTGTGTTCATGCGGGTGTCCTTTTTTACATGGCCCAGATGCGCGGAGGCACGGCCTCCAGCTGCCAGAGCTGCTGGCGCCAGGCGGCGCGCAGGCTCTTGAGCAGTGCCATGGCCGGTTCCACCAGCGGGGCCAGCACACGCACCACCAGCACCTGGGGGTGGGGGCTGGTAGCGCCGGCGCCGGCGCGCAGGGCGTGTGCGGCGATCAGCTCGCGCACGCACTCCAGCGCGGCGTCGCGCCGCTCGCGCGCAATGGGCTCGCCCGCCACGAAAAACAGCGTGGCCATGCAGCGCTGGCCGGCCAGGCCCAGCGGGCCGTCCATCAGGCGCGCGTCGCTGGCGGCGATGCGACCCTGCTCCAGCCAGACGCCCGGCACTTCCAGGTGCTGCGCAAACGTGCCCTCGGCAAAAGGCAGGTCCGCCGCCGGCAGTCCCAGGGCCGTCACGTCCCAAGCCATGAGTTCGGCGCCGGGGGCCAGTTCGAACACCGCCTTGTTCTCGGCGCGGCACTGGTTGTAGGCCAGCGCCTCCAGCGGCAGCCATTCCAGGCGTGCACCGGCTTCCAGGCGGGCGTGCACCAGTTGGCGCGCGACCTCACCGCTGCTGCGATAGAAGCGCGTGGCGCCGGGCGTGGTGACCAGACCGTGGGCGCCGGGGCCGACGCTCAGTTTGATGTCAAGCGTGTCGCCGCCCACCAGGCCACCGGGCGGGTGCACCAGCACGTTGTGGCAGATCGCCCCGCCTTCGGGGTAAAGGCTTTGCAGGATGCGCAAGGGGCCGTCATGCAGGTAGTGCGCCACGCTGCGCGGGCCATCACGGGTGTAATCGAGTTGCAGCGAGGCGTGCCAGGTCATGCCGCAAGTCTAATGGGGCCAGGGGACAGGGCCGTCCGGGTGACGGACAATCGGGGCTTCCTGGAAAACCGACACCCATGACGAACAGCCCTTCCCTGTCTACCGAAGTCCCGGCCGAAACGCCGTCTGCTCCCGCGGTCTCCGCTCCCGATGCCCCTGCTGCCAAAACCGAAGGCAAGACCAGCCTGGCCGCGCGCAAGCAGTCGGCGCTGCCCGTGCTGGAGCAGCTCTTCAATTTCTATCCCCATCTCTTCGGGGCCGAGTTCCTGCCGCTCAAGCGTGGCATCTTCCAGGACCTGCTGGAGCGGCACCCCGAGGTGTTCCAGCGCGACAGCCTGAAGGCCGCACTGGCCGTGCATGCGCGCTCCACCCGCTACCTGCAGTGCGTGGCGGCCGGCAAGGCCCGGCACGACCTGGACGGCGTGGCCGTGGAAGAGGTGGCGCCCGAGCACGTCTTCCAGACCCTGGTGGAACTGCACCGCCGCCGCCAGGCCCGCAGCCAGGAGAACCTGGCACCCAAGCTGCGCGCCCAGTTCTCTGCGGCCTTCGAGGCTTCGGGCCTGAGCCGCCAGGACTATCTGGCGCGGGTGCCGGCGCAGGACGACACCATCATGGCGCTGCTGGACGAGGCCCTGAGCGTGAGCTCGGAGAAGATCGCCCGCGAGGAGGCGCTGTACAAGGCTTTCGAGGCCAGCGGCAAGAGCGCGCGCGATTTCGCCGACATGTATGGCGTGGCCGAGCGCGACGTCATCAAGGCTGCGCTGGCGAGCAAACGGCGCGCGCAGGCTGCCGCCGCGGCCACCGTGGCCACCGCCTGAAACCGGACAGGCCGCCCGTGTCCACGCCGCCTCCCGCCCAGCCGCGCAACCCGCTGCACGGCCTGACGCTGGAGGCCATCGTCACGGCGCTGGTGGCGCATTACGGCTGGCCGGGGCTGGCCGAGCGCATCCCGGTGCGCTGCTTTCAGGTGGACCCCAGCATCAAGTCCAGCCTCACCTTCCTGCGCAAGACCCCCTGGGCGCGCGAGAAGGTGGAGGGGCTGTACCTCTACATACAACGCGAGCAGAAGCGCGCGCAAGGCGGCTAGCCGCCTACGTAGTCTCAGGGGCGCGCCAGCGCCGTGAGCTGACGCACGTCGCTCATGCTGCCCAGCTTCCAGCAGGCGGCGATCAGCTCACTCGTCTTGCCCTTGCCGATCACCGGATCCGACAGGTCGCGGAACTTGCCTTCCAGCATGGCGTCGGTCATGGGGTTTTCCAGCGAGCCGATGGCGTGCTTCACGAACACGTGCACACGACGGCCGTCCTTCAGCACGGCGGTCACGTCGGCGCTCGCCTCGTCGATGCTGTCGTCCACCGTGGCCACCACCTTGCGGCGCAGCGCCACCATGTCGGGGCGGTTGACGATGTCATCGGCGTACTGGTCTTCACCGGCCTTGCCGAAGATCAGGCCGCAGGCGCAGCCGTGGTAGACGCTGAACTTGCCCTGCAGGCCGTCGGCCGGTTCCTTCTTGCCGGTGAGCTCCAGCACCAGCGAGTGCACCTTGAGTTCGATGCGCTCCACGTCGTCGGCCTTCACGCCTTGTCCGCGCAGTTGCGAGCAGGCGTCGATGCTGGGGTGGATCACGATGCCGCAGGCAAAGGGCTTGTAGCTGTTGAAGGAGATCTCGAAGCGCTGGCCGAGTTCGTCCGTGATCTCGTTCCAGGCGTACTTGGTGGAGATGGTCTGGATCATGCCGCGCGGCGCCTCCAGCGCCTTGGGGCTGGACGTGAAGCCCTGGCTGGCCAAGAGCGCGGACATCAGGCCGGCGCGCGCTGCGCCACCGGGGTGGAAGGGCTTGGTCATGGTGCCGAACTGCTCGCGCACGCCGATGGGCTGCGAGGCGGCGATGCCCAGCGCCATGGCGGTCTGCTGCTCATTGAGGCCCAGCAGGCGCGCGCAGCCGGCGGCCGCACCCAGCATGCCGGTGGAGCCGGTGATGTGCCAGCCGCGGTCGTAGTGCTCGGGGTACATGGTGTTGCCCACGCGGCAGGACACGTCGATGCCCAGCACCAGCGCGTCGATCACGGCGCGGCCGGACAGGCCCTTGTGCTCGGCCAGCGCCAGCACGGCCGAGGCCACGGGGCCGGCCGGGTGGATGATGGTCTTCAGGTGCGTGTCGTCGAAATCGAAGGTGTGCGAGGTGATGCCGTTGACCAGCGCGGCGCTGGCCATGTCCACCTTGTCGGCGCGGCCCAGCACGCTGGCCTGCGCGGCGGGCTGCAGCATATTGACGGCGGCCAGGGCGGCGTGCGCCGACTCGTGCTGCGCAGCGCCGACG
>LNFM01014070.1_pt1 | contig 9997 bp, 10 predicted proteins | sample 596031 | NCBI WGS metagenome assembly LNFM01 (sample SAMN04254537, study PRJNA301005) | activated carbon metagenome | isolation source: dual media filters at the Ann Arbor, Michigan drinking water treatment plant | place: USA: Ann Arbor | reverse complement strand
TGACCTTCACGATGTCGACGTTGCGGACCAGCCGGATGCCGATGCCGATCGACAGTTCGTTCTTCTTCAGGCGCGCCTTGGCGGCATTGACTGCAAACGCCATTCTCTCCTCCATGGGTTTGTTCTTGCCCGGAGGAGGCTATTCGCCATGACCTTTAAAGTCGAACGGATCGACCATGTCGTGCTGCGTGTGCGTGATCTGGCCGGCATGGTGCGGTTCTACGAACAGGCGCTGGGATTCCGCGAGGAGCGGCGTATCGAGCGGCTGAACCTCGTTCAGATGCGCGCCGGTTCCTCGATGCTCGATCTCGTGCATAGCGAAACGCAGGGCCCGGTCGTTGCGAACATGGATCACCTCTGCTTTCGCATCGAGCCGTTCGATCGTGACGCCATCGTCACGCAACTCGCGCCGTTTGGGATATCGGTCGGCGAAACCGTCGAACGCTATGGCGCCGAAGGCACCGGACCCTCGGTCTATTTCCATGATCCGGAAGGGAACCAGATAGAACTTAAGGGTCCGGCGCTTTAAGGCTTGGCCAACTCACACGATGTGATAGCCTAGAGCCAACGGGGAAGAACAAGCGCGCCAACGAGCGCGACCTCTGGGAGGATGAGAATGAGAAATCGTCTGGCAATCATTGCCGGCGGCCTTGCGGCCGCCGTGGTCATCGCCGCTCCTGCCTTCGCGCAGAAGCAGGGCGGGACACTTCGTGTGTCCCATCGCGACAATCCGCCGAGTGCCTCGGTGCACGAGGAAGCGACGATCTCGGTGAACATGCCGTTCATGTCGGTCTTCAACAATCTCGTGTTTTTCGACCCGAAGGAGAAGATCAACAGTCCCGACAAGATCGTGCCCGAACTGGCCGAGAGCTGGTCGTGGAACGCCGACAAGACGAAGCTCACCTTCAAGCTGCGCAGCGGCGTGAAGTGGCATGACGGCAAGCCCTTCTCGTCCAAGGACGTGAAGTGCACGTGGGACGCCCTGAGCGGGATTGACGAAAAGCAGGAGATGATCCGCAAGAACCCGCGCAAGGTCTGGTACAAGAACGTGAAGGAGATCACGACCAACGGCGACAACGAGGTGACCTTCACCCTCGCGCGCGAACAGCCATCGTTCCTGTCGATGCTGGCGGCCGGCTACTCGCCGGTCTATCCGTGTCACGTCGACTCGCGCACGATGCGCTCCAAGCCGATCGGTACCGGGCCGTTCAAGGTCGCGGACTTCAAGCGCAACGAGGCCATCAAGCTGGTGCGCAATCCCGACTACTGGAAGAAGGACCGCCCCTACCTCGACGCCATCGAGTTCAAAATCGTGCCGAACCGCAGCACCCGCGTGCTGGGCTTTGTCGCCGGCGAATACGATCTCACCTTCGATTCCGACATCACCTTCCCGCTGCTGAAGGACGTGAAGGCCCAGAAGGCGGACGCGATCTGCGAGGCGCGGCCGACCAACGTCCACACCAACCTGCTGATCAACCGCGACGCGCCGCCGTTCGACAATCCCAAGCTGCGCGAGGCGCTGGTCTATTCGCTCGACCGCAAGCCGTTCAGCGACATCCTGAGCCAGGGCAACGACCTGCGCGGTGCGACCATGCTGCCGCCGCCGGCCGGCGTCTGGGGCATGACTCAGGACGAGCTGCAGAAGCTTCCCGGCTTCGGGCCGGACATCGAGAAGAACCGCGAGGTCGCGCGCGGCCTCATGAAGGAACTGGGCTACGGCCCCGACAAGCCGCTCAAGATCAAGGTGGCGACGCGCAACATCGCCATCTATCGCGATCCGGCCGTCATCCTCATCGACCAGCTGAAGCAGATCTACATCGAGGCGGAGCTGGAGCCGATCGACACCACGATCTGGTACAACAAGATCCAGCAGAAGAACTATCAGGTCGGTCTCAACCTGACCGGCGCCGGCCTCGACGATCCGGACGGCGTGTTCTACGAAAACTTCTACAGCACGTCGGACCGCAACTACACGGCGTACAAGAACCCCGAGATCGACAAGATGATCGATGAGCAGTCGGCCATGACTGACTTGAACAAGCGCAAGGCCATGGTGACGAAGATCGAGCAGGCGCTGCTCAAGGACGGGGCGCGTCCGCCGATCGTGCATGGCGTCTCGAACACCTGCTGGGCGCCGGCCGTGAAGAACGTCGTCCTGCAGCACAACAGCATCTACAACGGCTGGCGTCTCGAAGACGTCTGGCTCGACAAGTAACGCCTAGGCGTACGGAGGCACGACGAGGATGGGAGCGTATCTTACCCGCCGCGTACTGTTGATGGTTCTGACTCTCTTCGGGATGTCGGTGCTCATCTTCGTCATGCTGCGCCTGGTGCCCGGCAACATTGCCGACATACTTGTGGATTCGGCGGGCATCGCCGATCCCAAGGAGAAGGCCAAGATCGCGGCCGAGCTCGGCCTCGATCGGCCGATCTTCGATCAGTACCTGCAGTGGATCGGCGGTCTGGCGCGCGGCGACCTGGGCTTCGCCTACGTGTCGGAGCGGCCGGCCCTCGAGGAAATCGCACCGCGCATCCCGATCAGCGCCAAGCTCGCGGGCCTGGCGCTCTTCTACTCGGTCATCCTTGGCTTGCCGCTCGGCGTCATCAGCGCCGTCCGGCAGAATTCGGCGATCGACTATCTGCTGCGCCTCATCAGCCTGAGTGGACTGTCGCTTCCCTCCTTCTGGCTCGGCCTGCTGATCCTGATGGCGTCGGTCCAGTGGTTCGGCATGATCCCGATCTACACGAACGAGCCACGAAGTTTCATCGACGAGATGCTGTTGCTCAGCATTCCGGCGGCCGCCGTCGGATTTCGAAGTTCGGCTCTGATCATGCGCCTGACGAGATCGTCCATGCTCGAGGTGCTGCGGCAGGATTACATCCGGACGGCGCGCTCCAAGGGCGCGTCCCAGACCACGGTCAACTACGTGCATGCGCTTCGCAACGCGCTGCTGCCGGTCGTCACCATCATCGGCATCGAGGCGGCGTTTCTCGTCGGCGGCCTGATCGTGACCGAGACGGTGTTCAACATTCCGGGCGTGGCACGCTTCCTCGTCGAGGCCATCCTGTGGCGCGACTACCCGATCGTGCAGAACCTGGTGATGCTGATCGCCTTCTGCGTGGTCGTCGTCAATTTCCTGGTCGACATGGCCTATATGGCACTCGACCCTCGCATCAAGTACGCGGACTGAGGGCACCCATGGCTGTCATCGACCATGATGCCGCGCTCGCCAAGGCCGGCGCCAACGTATCGGGCTTCTGGAGCCAGGCAGGCTTCCTCACCCGGCGCTATCCGCTGGGTGCGGTGGGCGCGATCCTGGTGCTGCTCTTCGTGCTGACCGCGTTGTTCGCCAACGTCATCGCACCGCACGATCCGCTGTCGACCAACTCGCGGGCCTCCCTGGCCGCACCGGGGGGCACCTACTGGCTGGGCGCGGACTTCATGGGCCGCGACATGTTCAGCCGCATCGTCTACGGCGCGCGCATTTCGCTCGCCGTCGCCGTCGGCGCCACGCTGCTGGGCGGCATCCTGGGCGTGGTCATCGGCCTGATGTCAGGCTTCATCGGCGGCTGGCTCGACCTCGCGACCCAGCGCCTGATGGACATCATGCAGTCGCTGCCGCTTCTGGTGATGGCGCTGGTCATGGCCGCGTCCCTTGGACCGTCGCTGGAGAACACGATCATCGCGATCGCGATCCCGCTGGTGCCCAGCGTGGCCCGCGTCGTGCGGTCGAGTACCCTGTCGCTGCGCGAGCAGCCCTTCGTCGAGGCCGCCCGGGCCATCGGCATGGGGGAAATCCGCATCGCCGTCCGGCACGTCCTGCCCAACACGCTGGCGCCGCTGATCGTGCTCGGCACGGCCCAGCTCGGTTCGGCGATCCTGACCGAGGCGTCGCTCTCCTTCCTGGGCCTCGGCATCCCGGAGCCCTATCCGTCATGGGGCCGCATGCTCTCGGAATCGGCGGCGGAATACGTCCGCACGGCGCCGTGGCTCGTGATTTTCCCCGGTGTCGCCATCAGCCTCACGGTGTTCGGCACCAACCTGCTGGGCGATGCCCTGCGCGACATCCTCGATCCGAGACAGCGTACATGAGTTCTCTTCTTGAAGTGTCGGATCTCGGCACGTGGTTCTATACGCGCCAGGGAATCGTCAAGGCGGTCGATGGCGTCGACTTCGAAGTCGCCGCCGGCGAGACGCTTGCCATCGTCGGTGAATCCGGCTGCGGCAAGAGCATGACCGCGCTCTCGCTGATGCGGCTGATCCCGGAGCCGCCCGGACGCATCGTGTCGGGCTCGATCAAGCTTGCCGGCCGCGACCTGCTCAAGATCTCCGAGGAGGAGATGCGCGACGTGCGCGGCAACGAGATCTCGATGATCTTCCAGGAGCCGATGACGTCGCTCAACCCGGTGATGACGATCGGCAAGCAGATCTCCGAGGCGTTGATCCTGCATCGCGACATGGACCGCAGGCAGGCGATGAAGCGGGCGATCGAGATGCTGGAGCTGGTCCGCATCCCCGAGCCAGTGCAGCGCGCGAAGGAATATCCGCACCAGCTCTCGGGCGGAATGCGCCAGCGCGCGATGATCGCCATGGCGCTGGCCTGCAATCCCAAGGTGCTGATCGCCGACGAGCCGACGACCGCGCTCGACGTCACCATCCAGGCGCAGATCCTGGAACTGATCGTCGAGCTGCAGCGCGAGTTCAGCGCGGCGGTCCTGCTGATCACGCACGATCTCGGCGTCGTGGCCGAGACCGCGCACCGGGTCATCGTCATGTATGCCGGCCGCAAGGTCGAGGAAGCGACCGTGGGCGAGCTGTTCGCCAAGCCGCTTCACCCCTACACGGTCGGCCTCATGAATTCGATCCCGCGTCTCGACCTGATGCGCGGGCAGACCGATCGCACCAACGAGCGCCTGCAGGAAATTCCCGGCATCGTGCCGCCGCTGTTCGACCTGCCGCCCGGCTGCGCCTTCGCGCCCCGCTGCAGCAGGGCGGACGAGAAGTGTCGCAGCGAACGTCCGGCCTATGAGGAGAAGCAGCCCGGTCACTGGGCCGCCTGCTGGCACACACATGGTTAGCGCAAATCCCCCCGTCATCGAGGTCAACGACCTCAAGAAGCACTTCCCGGTAAAGAAGGGCCTGCTGCGCCGTACCGTCGGTCAGGTCTATGCCGTGGATGGCGTCACCTTCACCGTAGGGGCCGGCGAGACGCTCGGCCTGGTGGGCGAGTCGGGCTGCGGCAAGACTACCGCCGGCCGTGCCGCCATGCGCCTGGTCGAGCCGACTTCGGGATCGATCAAGGTCGAGGGCAAGGAGATCATGGGCCTCTCGAAGGGCGAGCTGCGGCCCTACCGGCGGCAGATGCAGATCATCTTCCAGGACCCATTCTCGTCCCTCAATCCGCGCATGACCGCAGGCGACATCGTGGGCGAGCCGTTGCTGGTCCATGGCGTTGCGAACGCCAAGGAACGCCAGGAGCAGGTGTCCGCGCTGTTCGCCCGTGTCGGTCTCCGTCCGGCGCAGATGAGCAACTATCCGCACCAGTTCTCGGGCGGGCAGCGACAGCGCATCGGCATCGCACGTGCCCTGGCGCTGGGACCGAAGCTGATCGTGGGCGACGAGCCGGTCTCGGCGCTCGACGTTTCCATCCAGGCGCAGGTCATCAACCTCCTGATGGAATTGCAGGCGGAGCGTCGGCTCTCCTACCTGTTCATCTCGCACAATCTCGCGGTGGTCGAGCATATCAGCCACCAGATCGCCGTGATGTATCTCGGCCGCATCGTCGAATATGCCGACACGCGGTCGATCTTCACCAACGCCCAGCACCCCTATACGGAAGCCCTGCTGGCCGCCGTCCCGGTGCCGGATCCCGCCATCAAGCGGAAGAAGATCGTGCTTCAGGGCGACGTGCCCAGCCCCGTGAAGCCGCCGTCGGGGTGTCATTTCCATACGCGCTGCCCCTATGCCGTGGCGCGCTGCAAGGTGGAAGCGCCACCGCTGCGCGAAATCGCGCCGGGGCATCAGGTTTCCTGCCACCTGCGCTAGATGAAAAGCCCCTCTCCTTCGCTTCGTAGGCGGAGAGGAGCGTGAACTGGGGTCGCGCCGCGTTACAGACGCGCTAGACTGTCTCCCGAAAAGGGAGACAGAAACGCTATGGCCAATTGGGATTACATCATCGTGGGCGGCGGGTCCGCCGGCTGCGTGCTGGCCAATCGCCTCACCGAGGATGCCAACGTCAAGGTCCTGCTGCTGGAAGCCGGGCCGCCCGACAAGTCGATGTGGATCGACATCCCGGCGGGCTTCACGAAGCTGCTGAACCACGAAAAATTCAACTGGAACTTCCAGATGGAGCCGGAAGAGGGCGTGGCCGGGCGCAGCATTCCCTGTCCGCGCGGCCGCACGCTCGGCGGCTCGAGCTCGATCAACGGCATGCTTTACGTGCGCGGCCAGCCGCTCGACTACGACACGTGGGGGCAGTTCGGCAACCGCGGCTGGTCCTATTCGCAGGTCCTGCCGTACTTCAGGAAGTCCGAGAACTACGAGCCGGGCGGCGACGACAGCCGCGGCCGGGGCGGTCCGCTGAACGTCGCGCAGATGTGCGACACGCATGAGCTGTGCGATGCCTTCATCGATGCGGCCGAGGCCACCGGCTATCCGAAGAACGCCGACTATAACAACGGCAACCAGGAGGGCTTCGGCTACTTCCAGGTGACGATGAAGAACGGCAAACGCCAGTCGACGGCGCGCGCCTTCCTCGATCCCATCCGCTCGCGTTCCAACCTGACCATCGAGACCGACGCGCTGGTCAAAAAGCTGATCCTCGAGGGCAAGCGCTGCGTCGGCGTCTCCTACAGCGTGCGCGGCCAGGCGAAGGAGGCGCGTTGCGGGCGCGAGGTCATCGTCTCGTGCGGCGCCGTGCAGTCACCCGGCGTGCTCGAGCATTCCGGCATCGGCCAGCCGGAGCTGCTGCGCAGCCACGGCATCGAGGTGAAACACGAGCTGAAGGGCGTCGGCGAGAATTACGGCGACCACTTCGCGCCGCGCATGAACTGGCGCGTGAAGCTGCCGATCACGCTGAACGAGCGCACGCGCGGCATCAATCTCGTGAAGGAGGTGATGCGTTACTACACGACCGGCCGCGGTGCGCTCGCGCTCACCGCCGGCGTCGTCTACGGCTTCGTGCGTACCCGGCCGGGCCTCGACTCCCCCGACATGCAGTTCCACATGGCGCATGCCAGCTACGATACGGCGCAGAAGCGCGATCTCGAGCGCGAGCCCGGCATGACGGTGGTCATCGGCCAGTGCCGGCCCGACTCGCGCGGCTCGATCCACATCAAGTCGGCGATCCCGGGCAGCGCACCGGCCATCCGGCCGAACTTCCTGTCGGCCCAGATCGACCGCGACGCCACGGTCGCCGGCATGCAGATCGCCCGCAAGATCGTCTCGCATCCGTCGATGTCGAAGTACATCGCCTTCGAGAACAATCCCGGCGACAAGGTTCAGAGCTACGACGAGTGGCTGAGCTTCGCCCGCGGCAACGGCCAGACGACCTATCACGTGGTCGGGACCTGCAAGATGGGCTCCGATCCGATGGCCGTGGTGGACGACCGGCTGCGGGTCCACGGGATCGCCGGGCTGCGGGTGATCGATGCCTCGATCATGCCGACGGTTCCCTCGGGCAACACCAATGCACCCACGATCATGGTTGCCGAGAAGGGCGCGGACATGATCAAAGAGGATGCAAAGGCGGGCCTCAAGGCGGCTGCCTGACGGTAACAGTGGGGGACGTGATGAAGCCTGTGAGGTCCATCCTCGCCATCCTGGCGGTCGGCGGCCTGTTGTCGGCCTGTCACGGCTACACTCCCAAGACCGAGTCGAAGCGCGACATGCTGCAGGACTCGGGCTTCAAGGTCGTCTCGCTCAAGACGCCCGGCCAGGCCGCTTCGTTCAAGCAGCTGCCGCCGCACAAGCTCGTGCGGAAGACCTACAACGGCAAGCCGGTGTGGGTGTACGCCGACCCGACGATGTGCGGCTGCCTCTACATGGGCACGCAGGACAATTACAACGCCTACATCAAGGAGGCGTCGAAGCAGATGATGACCACCGCGATGCGCGCCAACTTCCAGGACGATCCCTACAGCCCGACCGGCATGGACAATGCCGTCGACAACGACATGGATTGGGGCGTTTGGGGCAACCCGGGCTATTACGGCCTGCCCTACTGAGGGCGGCCTGACATCGAAACGCCCGGCGGAGCGATCCGCCGGGCGTTTTTTGTGAAGGATGTCCGTCGTCTCGACCGGAGCGCGCAGCGCGAAGTGGAGAGACCTTCTCTCCACCAGAAGCCGGAAAATCGTTGGAAGAAGATCTCTCCGCTCCGCCTCGCTGCGCGAGGCTCCGGTCGAGATGACAGAGTTACTTCGGCTGCGTCGCCGGCACGCCGAGCGAGAGCATCAGGCGGTTGGCCCAGTTGAAGAACGAGGCCGCGCCGATCAGGTCGGCGATGGCGGCATCGTCGAGCCCGACCTTGCGCAGGCGCTCGACATGGTGCTTGCCGAAGGTCATCGGCAGGGCGGTCAGCGCCACCGACGCGGCGACGATCGCTTCCCAGCGCTCATCGAGCCTGGCCTCCACGCCTTCGTCGAGCAGGCGCTGCACGTCGTCGACCCTCTTCGAATAAGTCGCGGCGAAGCGGGCATGGACGGAGGCGCAGTAGATGCAGCCGTTCAGGCGGGACGTCGCCGCCGCCGCCAGCTCGCGCTCGGCGCGCGGCAGCCCCGCCTCGGGATTGTAGAAGATGTCCTTGTCGGTCCGCGTGCGGGCCTCCAGCACGTCGGGATCGCGCGCCAGCAGGCGGAAGTACGGCGACTTCACGCGCGCCGCGTCGACCAGGCTCTTGATGTGGTGCTCGGTCATGTCGGCTTCGGCCATCGGCTCGAGCCACGGCAGCCAGTCGAGCATGTCGCGCGTGAAGACCACCGGCTCGGTGTGCGGCGGCGGCGTCAGGGTCTTGTCGGTGCTCATAGGGTGCTCGCGAGGACGCCCAGGCCGGCTACGACCCGGATCTGGTAGGACAGGAAGGAGACGAGCTGGGAGACCGTCACGATATCGTTGGTCGACCAGCCGGCATCGAGCAGCGACTGCAACGATGCCGCCGACGCATCACGCGGATGGAACACCAGCATGTGCGTGTGTTCGAACGCGGCGGCGAGGCGCGGGCCGAGCGCCGCCCGGCCGGCATCGCTCACATTCCAGACCGGACCCGGCGCATCCTCGACCGAAAGCGGCCCTTTCGGAAAGTGGCCGTAGGGACCCTTGGTCCTGGCGGCCGCGACTTCGGTCGCGATGGCGGTGCGCAGAGTGGCGGGCAGCTTGGCGGCATAGAAGGCATCCGTCTTCGGCTCGCCGTGCAGGCCCGCGACGAAGGACGCGATGGCATGGCGCTCGTCGGCGCTGACCCCGCCCAGGTCCTTCGGCTCGAACAGCGAAGTGTAACTCGCCTGCGCGTGCGTGCGCGCCTCGGAGCGCTGGGCGCGGATCGCATCCAGCTTGGAGCCCGGTGCGATACCCACCAGACTGTCGATCACGTCTGTCATGCGACTTGTCTCGTCCCCGCTTTGACTTCCGGCGCCCAGCCCAATGCGGGCGCGACCTTGCCGGCGAACAGCTCGATCGACCGCAGGATATACGGGTGCGGCGGATCGATCGAGTGAACCTGCATCGTAAGATCGGTCGACCGCTGCAGCGCCGAATCGGCCTGCAGCACCTGGTGCCTACGCCGTGGGGCGATGGGAATATTACCCTCCGAGCAGGGCGGAGGACGGCGCCAGCTCCTTACGCTCGACCTTCTTCACGATCTCGGTGAGCCTGGCGTGGGTCGGTGCCTTCACGCCGATATAGTCGCCGCGCTCGGCGATGTAGCCGTTCATGAACTCGATCTCGGTGCGGCGGCCCTTGATGATGTCCTGCGCCATCGAGGGGCGCTGGATGTCGGCG
>LNFM01014069.1_pt1 | contig 9997 bp, 10 predicted proteins | sample 596031 | NCBI WGS metagenome assembly LNFM01 (sample SAMN04254537, study PRJNA301005) | activated carbon metagenome | isolation source: dual media filters at the Ann Arbor, Michigan drinking water treatment plant | place: USA: Ann Arbor | reverse complement strand
TCGCGCGCCGCATCGGCATCGGCCGCCGCCCGGCGCTGCTGAACATCGACACCACCTACATGTTCGTCGATCCCGCCTATTCGCAATGCGGGCGGGAGAATCCGGCCCTGATCGCGGCGCTGACGCGGCTGACCGCGCTGTTCCGGCGGCTGGACCTGCCGATCTACTACAGCCGCCGCGATGACCGGACGCATCCCAGCTACCGCGGCATCTGGAACCTGAAGCTCGGCACGGCGAATGACTACCAGTACAGCCGCGACAAGCGCGCCGATGAATGGCCGGAGGCCTATGCGCCGCGGGAGCAGGACCGGGTGGTGATGAAGAACAAACCCTCCTGCTTCTTCGCAACCCCGCTGGAGGCCTTCCTGCGCTATGACGAGGTGGACACCGTGATCATCTGCGGCGTCTCCACCAGCGGCTGCGTGCGGGCCGGCGCGATGGACGCCTTCTCCCATAATTTCCGCACCGTGCTGGTCGAACAGGCCTGCGGCGACCGCAGCCCGAGCGCGCATCGCGCCAACCTGTTCGACCTGGACATGAAGTTCGCCGATGTCGAAAGCCTGGATTATGTCGAGCGCGAGCTGAACGCCCGCTTCGCCGTGCCGCGCGCGGCGGAGTAGCGCGAGGCGCCGGTGGAGAGGCGGGGTTAATCTATGTCGCGCATCCTGAGTTCGGTCTCAGGAGAAGCGACATGTCCGAAGCCCCTCTGCACCGTCCGCGCCCCCTGCCGGACACGGATCTGGATGCCGTGACAGGCGGCTATGGCTGGCTTTCGAATCCCTTGCAGCAGGCGCGGGACAGGATGGCCCGCGACCCGGACTACACACCGCCCGCCGACTCCATCCGGGATCAGCTACAGGATCTCCACCAGCAGCAGAGCGACGCCCTGCTGCGGGAGGTGCGGGGGGATCAGCCGGATGTGGCTGCGATGATGGACGCCCTGCGCTAAACCGCGGTGACGCCGATCATCCCGTCGCGCGTCACCAGCGCTGCCAGCCTCTCGGCGTCCCAGCCCTCCGTGCCGGCGGGGCGCTTCGGCACGACCAGGTAGCGCAGCTCCGCATTGCTGTCATGCACGCGGAGCTCGACGCCCGGCGGCAGGGTGGTGCCGAATTCGGCGAGAATTCCGCGCGGGTCGCGCACCGCGCGGGCGCGGTAGGCACGGCTTTTGTACCAGGCGGGCGGCCGGCCGAGGATGCTGCGCGGGTAGCAGGAACACAGCGTGCAGACCACCAGGTGGTGCCGCGCCTCCGTGTTGAACAGCGCGGCGAGCTTCGTGCCCGCCGCATCCAGCCCCAGCTCCGCCGCGGCGGCCACCGCATCATCCGCCAGGCGCTGCGCATAGGCCGGATCGGTCCAGGCGCGCGCGACGATGCCAGCGCCGTGATGCGGGCTGCGCGCATCCATCCGCGCAATCTCCTCCCGGATCTCGGCCGCCGTCAGCACGCGCTTCGCCAGCAGCAGGTTGCGCATGGCAACCCCGCGCAGGCGCAGCGGCGAAAGCTGTTCCTCCGCCGCGTCATGGTCGTCCTGGTAGGGGTGGTGTTCGTGGTCGCCATGGTCATGGTCATGGTCATGGTCGTCGTGATGGTTGTGATGATCCTCCACCACATCCAGCCCCGCCGCGCGCAGGCGCTGTTCCTCCGCCACAACCTCGGCCTCCGTCACGATGCCCTTCTCGATCAGCAGGCTTGAGAAGGCGAGGATCCAGCGCTCGTAATAGGGCATCGCCCAATAGGTCCCGGCATCCAGCTGTTCCTGCACGCGGCGGCTTTCATCCGTGGTGAACAGCCGGCGCTTCGCATCCGCAAGCAGCATGCGGATCGCATCCGCCTCCTTCTCCCAATGCGCCGCCTCATGTTCCGCGCGCTGCACCGGGCCGTCGAAGCGGCCGCCGGCATCATGCGGCGGGTGGGTGTGGGGCAGATCGGTCATGGTACGTTTCCCGGCGTGTGGCGTGCAGGCTAGCGATGCCGCGGCATGCCAGGAAGCCTCGACAGCGCCGCGAGTCCGGGCGAAGGTCAGGACAATCAACATGGGGAGAGACTGGGAATGACGAGCCGCACCGCCCTGTTCGGGCGCCGCACCCTGCTGGCCGCCGGCAGCGCCGCCCTGGCGGCACCGGTGCTGGCGCAAAGCTGGCCCAGCCGCGACCTGCGGATGATCGTGCCCTTCCCGCCCGGCGGCACCACGGATGTGGTGGCGCGCCTGGTGGCGCAGGCGATGCGCGACAGGCTGGGCCGCAATGTGGTGGTGGAAAACCAGCCCGGCGCCGGCAGCACCACCGCGGCCGGCCGCTTCGCCCGCGAAGGCGACGACCATGCGATGTTCGTCTCCCAGATCGCCTCCCACGGCATCGCGCCGGCGCTGTACCGCAACCTGACCTATAATGCGGAGACGGATTTCCGCGCGCTGACGCTGATGGTGACCGTGCCGAATGTCTGGGTCGCCAATCCGGGCAAGGTGCCGGGCGGCGATGTGCGGGCCTTCCTGCGGGATGCCAAGGCACGGCCCGGGCTGCGCAACTTCGCCTCCGCCGGCAATGGCACCTCCACCCATCTGACCGGGGAGCTGATCAACCAGCAGACCGGCGCCGGGCTGCAGCATGTGCCCTATCGCGGCGCCGGCCCCGGCATGGTCGCGGTGATGGGCGGGGAGGTCGATACCTTCATCGACAACCTGCCCACCGCCCTGCCGCAGATCCGCGCCGGCACGGTCACCGCACTCGCCGTCACCTCCGCCACCCGCCTGCCGGAGCTGCCGGATGTGCCGGCGCTGGCGGAGCTGGGCGCGGAGTTCAACCTGACGGGTTTCGCGGCGGAAGCCTGGTTCGGCCTGCACACGCATCGCAGCGCGTCGGATGCCGTGGTGGCGCGGATGGGCGATGCCGCCCGCGCCGCCCTGTCCGACCCGGCGATGCAGGCCCAATTGGCCGAACGCGGCACGCAGCCCCGCCCCGTGTCATCGGCCGAATATGCCGTGCTGGTAACGGCGGAGCTGGCCCGCTGGCGCGAGGTGGTCCGGCAGGGCAACATCCTGGTGCAATAGCCACCAGGACAGCGCCTTGCCGGACCTCATCGAAGACCTCCTCGGCCTGGCGCCGGACAGCGCCATCGGCGCGCTGCGTCGCCGGCGCCCGGAAGCCCTGCGCCATGCGGAGGGTGCGTATCGCGAATTGCTGCTGCCCGCCGATCCGGGCGGGCTGAGCCTGGCGGAACGCGCGGCACTGGCCCGGCATGTGGCGGTGCGGGAGGGCGATGCGGCCCTCGCTGCGCATTTCGCCGGCCTCGCCCCGGCCCCCGGCCCCTCCCCCCGGCTGGATGCCTTGCTGGCCTATGCGGAAAAGGTGGCGATGCAGCCGGAGGCAACCGCCAAGGCGGATATCGATGGGCTGGCCGCCCTCGGCCTGACCGCGCGCGACATCGTGGCGGCGACCCAGCTGATTGCCTTCGTCCCCTACCAGATCCGGCTGCTGGCCGGGCTGCGCGCCCTGATGCAGGAGAAGGCGGCATGAGCCGGTTCACCCTGAAGCCGGTCGGCTGGCGGCCGCGCCTGGCCCCCGTGAAGGCGGAAACGGCGACGCCCGAGCAGCTTGCGGCGTTGGATGCCTGCCCGCCGGCGGTGCGGCGCAGCACCTATTTCCTGACATTGGCGCATGACCCGGGCTCATTGGGTGAGCGTGGCGCGCTGTTCAACATCGTCATGTATGCCGAAGGCGGGCTGGACCGGGCCGACCGGGAATTGTCCACCGCCGTCGTCTCCATGGTGAATGGCTGCGTCTACTGCACATCCGTCCACGCCAAGCGTTTTTCCGAATTGACGAACGACGAGCCGGCGATGCAACGGCTGCTGGACGAGGGCTGGGCGGCGGAGCCGGATCCGCGCCGCAAGGCGATCGCGGACTTCACCGAGGCGCTGACGCGCGACCCCGGCGCGACCGGCCCGCAGCATCTGGCGCCGCTGCGCGCGGCGGGGCTGGATGACCTCGAAATCCTCGACCTCATCCATTCCGTCGCGATGTTCGCCAACGCCAACCGGTTGATGCTGACGCTGGGCGACCCGCTGCTGCCGCGGGGTTAGTTCACCTGGGCGCCCGAAATCCGCACCAGCTCCGCGTGGCGGACCAGCTCCTCCCGCAGCAGGGTGGCCAGCCGGTCCGGCGTGCCGCCGCCATCGAGTGCCATGCCGGCGGCTTCCAGCGGCTGGCGCGCCACGGGGTCGGCCAGCACCTCATTCGCCAGGCTGTTCAGCCGGGCGACCAGCGCGGGGTCGGCGCCCTTCGGCAGCATCAGGCAGAACCAGGTGCCGAAGGCGAGGCCGGGCATGCCGAGTTCCGTCGTCGTCGGCACATCCGGCAGCTGCGGCACGCGGGTTTCGGACAGCACCGCGATGGCGCGCACCCGGCCCCCCTCCACCAGCGGCTTGGCGCCGGTCACCAGGTTGAACATGGCCTGGATGCGGCCCGCGATCAGGTCCGTGGTCGCCGCCGCTGGCGCCGCATAGGGCACATGGGTCAGCCGCGTGCCGGTGCGGGCGGCGAAAAGCGCCGCCGCCAGATGCATGGAGGATCCGTTGCCGGTGCTGCCATGGTTGATCGCGCCGGGATTGGCGCGGGCGTACTCCGCGAAGCCCGCCAGATCCCGCACCGGCAGGTCGTTGGTCACGGTCAGGATGTTCGGCACGCTGCCGAGCAGGATCACCGGCGCGAAATCGCGCACCGGGTCGAAGGGCATGTCGCGATACATGGCCGGGTTGGTGGCCAATGTGCCGGCCCAGCTCCACAGGATGGTGTGCCCATCCGGCTCCGCCCGCGCGGCCAGCGTGGCGCCGATATTGCCGGCCGCGCCGCCGCGATTCTCGATGATGACGGGCTGCGGAATGCGCTTTTCCAGCTCCTGCGCGAAGATCCGGGCCAGCGTATCCGCCGTGCCGCCGCCACCCGGCGCGGGCAGGATGATGCGGACCGGCCGTGACGGCCAGGCGGGTGCCTGGGCCAAAGCGGGGGAAAGGGCCGGCGTGGTGGCGCCCAGCGCCGTGGCGGCGAGGAGCATACGGCGGGTGAGGCTCATGGCGGCGGCTCCATCATGCGGGTTTGCAGTGGCTCAGTAGCCGCGGGCGGGATCCACGCGGTTCGGTGCCGGCTGCCCGGCCTGCATCGCAAGCAGGTTGCGGAACAGGATGTCCAGCGTGTCGTCATTGTAGGTGGCGGGGTCGTCGGAGGAGACATGCGGCACCACCAGCATCCCCGGCGTGCGCCACAGCCGGTGGCCGGGCGGCAGCGGTTCCGGCACCGCCACATCGGTCACGGCGCCGGCCAGCGCGCCGGACTCCAGCGCATCGCAGACCGCATCCTGGTCCCACACCGCGCCGCGCGCCATGTTCACCAGCTTGGCGCCCGGCGGCAGCAGGCCGATGCGGCGGCGGTCGATCAGGCCGCGCGTCTCGGGCGTCAGCGGGCAGGCCAGCAGCAGGAATTCGGCGCGCGGGAGTGCGGCATCGAGGCCTGCCGTGGTCACCACCTCGTCGCAGTCCGGATGCGGTGTCGCGCTGTTGCGCACGCCGATCACCTTCATGCCGAAGGCGCGGGCGTGCTTCGCGGCGGTGCCACCGATGCTGCCCAGGCCGACGATGCAGACCGTGCGGCCGGCGAGGGTGGAGCCGAAGCGCTTCGTCCAGCTCTCGGCGCGCTGCTGCGTGCCGAAGCTGGGGATATGGCTGGCCAGCATCAGCAGCGACATCAGCGCGAATTCGCCGGCCTTCGCCGCATGCGCGCCGCGGTTGTTCAGCAGCACCACCTCCGGCGGCAGCCAGGTGAAGGGCGCCAGGCCATCCAGGCCGGCGGAGGTGCAGGCAATGACTCGCAATTTCGGCGCGACGCCCGGCAGGGCGCCGACGGGGAAGCGTGCCTTGACCACCCGGGTCCAGGTCAGCAGCACCTCCGCCTCGGCCATGGCGGCGGCAAAGCCGGCATCGTCATCAGCGTAGGAGAAATCGGGCGAGCCGATCCCGGGGTGGCGGGCCAGGGCGGCTTCGACCTGGGCGGGCGAGACGGGAAACAGCGTCTCGCCCTGGGGGTTCTGGATATGGATGCGCATGGGCGAAGCCTCGCAGGCCGGCGCGGTGCGTCAAGCCACCCACTTGCCATCCCGCGCGACCAGCCTTCCGGCATGGAAGACCAGCCCGCGCGGCGGATGCCCGCCGATCGCCTCCGGGACATTCTCCACCGGGATGCTGAACAGATGCGCCGGATGCCCCGGCGCGATGCCGTGCTGCGCGATGCCCAGCGCCGCCGCACCCTCGGCGGAGACCATGGCGAACAATTCCTCCAGCAGCGGATCGGTGCGCAGATCCTCCCGCCAGCCGATCACCGCGGCGCGTTCCAGCATGTCCGCATTGCCATAGGGGCTCCAGGTATCGCGCACATCGTCATTGCCGCAGAACACCCGCACGCCGGCGCGCCGCAGCAGCATCAGCGGCGGCATGGTGGCGCCGCCGGCCCCGTGGGTGACCAGGGAGACGCCGGCCTCCGCCATCAGCGCGGCGGCGGCCTTCTGCTTCGACTCGGCAATGCCGCCGAGGCAGAAGCCGTGGCTGATGGTGACCTGGCCCTGCATGCCGGCCGCCCTGGTGCGCGCGCAGATCTCCTGCAGGCTGTAGAGGCCAAGCTCGCCCGGCTCATGCAGATGGATATCGATGCCGACGCCGCGCGCCTGCGCCACGGCAAAGATGCCATCGAGCTGGCCGGAGGGGTTGCGGTCCACCTCGCAGGGGTCGATGCCGCCGACCAGATCCGCGCCTTCGCGCACCGCGGCATCCAGCAGCTCCAGCATCGGCGCGCCGCCCTGGCGCATGACCCCCGCCTGCGGGAAGGCCACCACCTGCACCGTCACCGCATGGGCATGCGCCGCCTTCGCCGCCAGCACGCCATGCAGCGCGGCGAGGCCGAAGGCGGGGGTGATGTCGGCATGGGTGCGGATATGCGCCGTGCCATGCGCGACGCAGCGGCGGATCAGCTCCCCGGCCCGGTCGGCGGTGGGGCGCGGCAGGTTGGGCAGCAGGCGCTGGTCGGTGTCGATGCGGCTCTGCCGAAACGGCTCCGCCGCATGCGGCTGCCAGGGCAGGCCGAACAGGGTCTTGTCCAGATGCATATGGCCATCGACCAGGCCGGGCAGCAGCAGCGCCCCGCCGAGGTCGAGCGCCTCGGCGCCCTCCGGATCCTGCGCCTCCTCCGGCAGGATGGCGGCGATTCGTCCGGCCGCGATGGCGATCCGTGGCGTGCTGCCATCGGCCAGGCGCAGGTTGGTCAGCAGCAGCTCGGTCATGGCGCGGTCCCCTGGTGCGAGGGGCCATGAAAGACGGCGCGGCTGGCCAGGGGAAGCCCGCGCTCAGCCAAGCCCGGTGGCGGCGCTGCGGCTCCAGGCATATTGGCGCAGCAGCAGGACGATCTGCTCGAACAGGTCGATCGATCGCCACAGGGCGAGGCGGATATCCGGCTGTGCCGGCGCATCCGCGCCGGAGACACGCTCCCGCACCGCGAGCAGGGCGAGGCTGCGATCGGCCACCAGCCTGACCAGGAACTCGCAATCACGGTCCGGGTCGCTCAGCTCGGCGGCCGCAATCTCCAGCAGCGCATGCAGACCTTCGACCAGGCTGCGCGTCACCCCACCCGCACCTTCCCCCTCGGCCGGGGTCGCAGCCGCGGTGGCGAATTGCGCGACCTGGGCCTGCAACTCCGCCAGCACCTGGTTCGCATCCGCCAGCCGCAGCAGCCGGTCGCGCGCAGGTCCGGCCTCGACCTCGGCCACCGCATCGAGGGTGAAGGTCCGGATGGTGGCATTGAGGGTCCGACCGGCGCGGTGCAGCACGGCCAGGCTCGGCGGCCTCGGCCCCTCCTCGCCCGGGCGCGCCCCGTGCAGGAACAGCGGCAGGCGCGCCAGCAGGCGATCCTGCTCCTGCTCCACCTGGCGGATGGCGGTCGCGGCATCCTCGGTGCGGGGATGATAGAGATGCTCGGGGCGTTCCAGCGCCTCCTCGGCCGTGGGCGGGCTCAGCCGCACGACCAGCCGGTGGATCGGCGCGGATAGCGGGCTCGCCACCGCCGCGGCCACGATCTGGAACAGCCAGTGCACCAGCGTCACCTGCAGCGCCACATCATCCGTGGCGGCGCTGGTCAGCGCCACCAGGGTCGGCACGCCGGCGAAATGCTCCAGCGCCAGCAAGGGCAGCAGCATGACGCAGCCGATCGCCTTCAGGAGCACCTGGTAGACCGACAATTGCCGTTCGGTGCCCCGCAGCGTGCTGGCCTGGATCCAGCTCATCAGCCCGGAACCCAGATTGGCGCCCACCACGATCAGCATGGCCTGGTCGAGGCCGAGCAACCCGCCGCTGACCAGGGCGATGGCGATGACCGACACGGTCATGCCCTGCATGACGGTGGCGAGCAGCGTGCCGACCAGGAAGCCCCAGGGATAGAACTGGCCGGCGAAGGCCATCACGCTTCGCACCGCCTCCGAATCGCCCAGCGGCCGCGCGCCCAGAACCGCAAGCTGGACGCCCAGCAGCAGCAGGCTGAGACCCATCGCCGCATTCACCACGCAAGCGTGGCGCGGCGATTTGTGCAGCCCCAGCAGATAGGCCAGGCCCACCAGGCTGAGCAGCCCATAGGTCAGGACGCTGCTGTCGAGCGAGACCAGCAGCAGACGCAGCGAGGTGCCGGCATAGGCCCAGGTCACGATGGGCATGCCGGCCTGCACGGTGATGGCGCCGGCCGAGATCAACCCGACCACGATGAAGGTGACCGCATTGGCGGTCTGCACCACGGCGCCGGCGCCCACGCCCATCAGCGCGGCCTGGGCGGGCCGGCGCGTGAGGTCCGCCACCAGGCGCCGCAACCGCGGCCCGGCCAAATCCTTCATATTGGCGGTGAGGAAGTGGGTCCCGACGAAAATCAGGCCCAAACCTGCAAGCAGCGCGAAGGTCACGGCGGGAAAACCATCCGAATGGATGCGTTCCCTACGACGGACCTCGTTAAGAACGGGGCAAGCGATCCGTCCTGATCGATGCGGTCGGGCGGGACATCGCGGCAGTGTGACCGTCCGGTGCCGGCGAAGCCGCCGCCTGGCCTGGCCAGAAGGCGGTCAGCAGCAGCGCGGCGCCCGCCAGCCACAGCAGGATGATGCAGGCGGCACCAGCCGCACCGCCAGCAGGATGCCGAGCGGCAGCAGGATGGCCTCATCCAGCAGGCCGAGCACCGGGATGAAATCGGGGATCAGGTCGATGGGAGACAGCGCAAAGGCGGCGATGGCGGCGCAGATGGCCTTGGCCAACAGCGGCATGCGGGGATCGCGCGCCGCGATCCACAGCGCCACCACATCGCGCTTGATGGCCTTGGCCCAGGATTTCAGCCGGCGCAGCAGCCTGGCCTCCACCGAAGCTGGGTGGAATCGGGGTGCCCGGAATCGAACCGAGGACCTCCTGTACCCAAAACAGGCGCGCTACCAGGCTGCGCCACACCCCGAATGGCGGATACCTACGGTCCCCGCGCGTTCAGGGCAAGCGTCAGCGGGCCGTGCCGAAAATGGGGTGCAGGACGCGGTCGCCCACGCGGATGTCCAGCTTCTCCGTGATTCCGGCCTGAAGCTCCAGCGTGGCACGCACCGGGCCGCGGCTGTCCACGGGTGTCAGGCTGTAGGGCACGGTGCGTTCGGCGATGCGGTGGATGCGGCCATCGGCGGCGATGAACACCATGTCGAGCGATGCGATGGTGTTGCGCATCCACATGCTGCTTTCGCGCGGCTGGCCCCAATCGAACAGCATGCCCTCATCCGCGCCCACGGTCGGGCGGAACATCAGGCCGATCATCTGGTGTTCCGGGCTGATCGCCATTTCCACCTGGAAGGTGTGGCGGGTGCCGTCGCGGCCGAGGATGACCAGCGGCTCCGTCGGCAGCTTCGGCTGCGGGCGGTCGACGCCGGGCTGGGCCAGCGCCGGGCTGGCG
>LNFM01014068.1_pt1 | contig 9997 bp, 11 predicted proteins | sample 596031 | NCBI WGS metagenome assembly LNFM01 (sample SAMN04254537, study PRJNA301005) | activated carbon metagenome | isolation source: dual media filters at the Ann Arbor, Michigan drinking water treatment plant | place: USA: Ann Arbor | reverse complement strand
GTTTTAATAGTGTAAGTGTATCTATTTCCCCCACTTAGACTTTTGAAGATTAACTCAAAACAAGGCCGCAGAGTCAGATTGATCAGTTGGTAGTAACAGTTTTGCGCTGTTGCGAGCTTTGCTATTTTCTTGCATCTCTTACAGTCTTTGCCCTCCTCTCCTCCCCGTCCCTCCGCCGGTCCTGCTGTTAGGGGGCCCTAACTTTGATTGGAATTATATGAAGACCCGGTATTCGAAATTGGTTGCTGCTTCCGTTTCGCTGTTGACTCTGTCTGGTTTCACTGCCTGCAATCGTGAGTCGGTCGATCCTCAACAAAGGAGGGATGATAATGGCTGAATCTTTCGTTCCTCAGCGATGTCGTGAAGATCTCGATACATACCTCATCCGCGTGCATCAGATGGTGCTGAAATTGCAGACTGGCGACTGCCTGATGGTGCTGGACGGCGCGGCTTTGCTGCCGATTTATCACTGGACTGGCAGTGCCGATGATATCTCCTCCAAGGTGGAGCTAGCGAAGAAGCAGTTGCTTGAACGGAACGAAAAGGCTTGTAATTTGCCGATGATTGTTTTCACTCCTGACTTCGATGAAGGCTGGGGCCCAAGTGTTGACCGAGCTGCGGAGCTGGCTTATCGTCTCGATTGCAAGGTGATCTATAGCTATGGCTCAGTCGTGGTGCATGTTTACCCATGGCATGCTGGGTTTACTGCGGCGCTTTGCAGCGAGGTCATGTTGTTGGCTCATAAGACCGGGGCGACCATGGCGCGTGCATAGTTCAGGAGTTTCTGTCTTCACTTGGGCTCCAGTGAAGCAAGTTCCAATCTCACCTAAGTACCCTGAGGTCTTGTAATTTCTTGCCCATTGAAGACCTGAAATGCTGTCAATTCTTGCAGTGCTAGATGTAATTTAAACTAAAGGAACATCATGAACACCAGCAATGGAAAGACCGTTGAACAACTCGAGCGCGCTGTGCTCGAAGCAGCAGCTGTGCTTGCCAATGAACAGGTGGCGGAAGTCAGGTATGCTCGCTGCCTGGAGTCTGCGGAGTTGAAGTTGGAGCTGGCAAGGGAGGCGCAAAATGAAGCGGAGTTTGCTCTGTCGTGTGCTTCATTGCGATTGGAATCCGCCAAACACGAGACAATCGTCTGCAGGCGAGCCAGGAACCAAAATTTGAGCACGGCGCCGAGCCCCGAGTATCTGGCATTGATCGAGGCTCGCAAGCAGCTCCTCTCTCTCCCCGTGTTTACTGCGGCCGAGAGCGTCCTCGAGACTGCTCGAGACTATGGGGCGAAGACTGCCGCTTTCTGGGCTTGCCATTCGGTGCAAAGCAAGCTGGACGATAATTTGAGGGCTGCTCTTGAAGCTGAGCGTCTTGCCACTGAGGCACATGCTGAGGCCGTGAGAAATCTCCTACCGTTCAGTGCTGCGGTGGCTGTGGCAGAGCAAGAATTGCGCGAAGTTTGGGCTAGCAGGCCCAGAGTTTTGGCCAGCTTTGGCGCCCAATCGGCCTTGACCGACGCCGTTACTGAGCTGACTGGAACTGCTTCCCAGCAAGTGGCAATGAGCTACTTCTACACCAAAGACCTGAACATTGTTTTGCCTGAAGATGTCGGTCTGTAATCTTGCTCTGAGCTGAGCTCGATTTGATTGAGACGAACAATGGAGAGCGGATGGCCTTTGGCCTATGCTTTCCATTGTTTCGTTTGGGTCTTTTCTTACTTGCTGTTGAGTCAGGTTTTTTTTCCTAATTGTTTAGTAGACCGGTCTAATATCAGTGCAGAAAAAAAGCAAGGGCCCGGATGGGCCATTGCTTTTTGCCGTTTGGCGATCAGGTTTCTACCCGGCCAACAGCATGAAGAGCAGGAAGAAGGGCGCGATGAGGCCGGCGGCTAGACCAAGCAGGCCCCAGCCGATCTGCCCTTGGCGCGGGTTTTCGCGGGGCCGACCGAAGACGAAAAAGCAGAAGCCACCGCCGAAAACAGCTGCTGATGCGATCAGCGGGTTGAAGATGAAGCCGTCTTCGGTGTTCAGTCCGTTTAGGGCCACGCCGACTGCCAGGGCGACGATGAAGGTGAGGAAGTTTTTCAGGGGAGGTTTCATAGCTTTGCTGTGTTGCACAGTCGAGTTGATGGGTTGAACTGGCCTACCAGTCTAGTTGCACTGCCACGCAGATACCACGCCGTGACGCACCGGAAAGAGCAGTGCGTTGTAGCGAGCCGACAGCTCGTCGAACAGTTGACCGGCATCGAGGGCGATGGCGTTGTGCTCTTCCATCATGGGCACCAAAGCCTTCTGCTGAAAGCGCAGGCGCATTGCCGAGGCGCGAATTTCTTCGCCGGGGGCGAAGCAATCGCGCAAGTTGCGCAGCTCTTGCAACATCTGGCTGTGAACGATGTCGAGCTCGCTCTTGGCTGCGCTGGCAATCACCGAAGCGGCGTGTCCGACGTTGATGGCAAGCTGGATGCCGCGCATCAATTCGCTGGCCGATTCCGGTTCAGCGCGGTCGATTCGCTTCCAGTCTTCTTCACGCCAGGCTTCCAGGTCGTCGACCACAGAAGCAACCAGGGGGCCGACCAAGAGCGCGTTGATGTCGCTGCTCGAAGGTGCGTGTGAATGAGCGGGTGAATGAGAATGAGATACATGGTGGCGCATGATAGTTCTCCTAGATTGGAGGTAAATGAACGGTTCTGCTGTCAGGCGTGGCCGTCAGTACGATGAATGTCATCGTAGAAAGCAGGGTGGCCGCCATCGAGCAATTCGCACAGACAGCACATCGGCACCATGAGAATCATGGCGACGACAAAGAAGAATCCCTTGTGCTCAGGAGCGAAACTGTCGGCCGCAGCACAAGCGGAAATTGCCAACAGTGTGAGGGTGAGTAGAATGCCAATTTTGACTTGGCTCATGGTTGACTCCTTTGTATTTTTAAGCCTATGTTTTAGGCTGGCAGAATCAGATACTTCACCACGAATGGTGCCATCAAGCCGAGGGAGAGGCCGAGCACAGCCCAACCAGTGCAGACCACCAGCGCGTTTCGCGGCGGTTTGCCCAGGGAGAGCATGAGGTAGCTTGCGGCAAAGCCGACAATGGCGAAGTTCATGGGGTTGAAAATCGAGCCGCCCGGCCGGTAGGTGCTCAGGCTCGAAGTGAGCCAGAGCAGCGCCAAGCCGAGAAGCAGTGCGCCCAGAAAAGAGAGCGCATTCTTCAGTGCAGAGTTCATGATGTTGATGCTATCTCTAGCATTTTGTTCAAGAGTGAAGGGCAAGAGGAGAGGGCACTTGGCCCTCTCCCTTGTAGTTGCCGGTCTATCTAGACCTAGTGACGCAGGCTCAGTCGACCCTCAGTCGATGTAAGTGCCACGCGGCGGTTCTGCTGCACCCATGGAGCCGAACCACTTGTCGTAGATGCGCTTCCAGGTGCCGTCGCTCTTCATCTGCACGAGCACGCCGTTGGCGAAACGCACCAGGTCCGGCTGGTCTTTCGACATGCCGATGCCGTAGGGTTCTGCCGTGAAGCCCGAGCCGATCACCTTGGCGAAGGGGTCTTGCTTGGCCAGGCCAGCCAAGATGACGTCGTCGGTGCTGATCGCTTCCACCTGACGCATCTGGAAGAGAACCAGGCAGTCAGTGAACTCGATGGTCTCGACGAGCTTGGCCGCCGGATTGGCCGTGAGGATGTTCTTGGCGCTGGTGGAGCCGACCGGCGCACAGACGCGTTGGCCGCTGAGGTCAGCAATCGACTTGGCGGCCGAGTCTTTGTGCACCAGAATCTTCTGGCCGCTCATGTAGTACACCTCGCTGAAGTTGATCTCTTCCTTGCGCTTGGCGTTGATGGTGAAGGTGGAGATCACCATGTCGACCGAGCCAGCCTTGATCAGCGGGATGCGTTCGGCTGAGGACACGGCCACGATCTGCAGCTTGTTCTCGTTGCCGAAAATTGCCTTGGCCATGGCCTTGGCCATTTCGATGTCGAAGCCTTCCAGCTCGTTGGTGAGCGGGTTGAGGAAGCCGATGGCGTACTTGTCCTGGGAGACGCCGACGATCAGGCGGCCGCGGTCCTGGATCTTCTTCATGGTGCTGCCATCGGGCATGGCCATGGGGCGCGGCAGGGAGGCCGCCGGGCGCAGGCTGGCGGTGGCATCGGGGGCGGCGAAAGCCGGGCTGAGGCTGGTGGCCAGAATTGCTGCCGCACAGATGGCGACGAGCAGGCGAGTGAAGGTTTTCATTCTCATTCCTTTCAGATCAGGGAGCTGGCGCTCAGGCGCGGTATTCATTGATGCGGGGCGTCAGGCCGAAATAGGCCAGTGCCACCACGGCGAGGGAGAGGATGATGAAAGCCAGGTCGAGCCAGTTGATATTGCTCTCGGCGCTGGCAATCGAGGCTTCGAAGCTGCTGGTGGCCGTCTTCAGGTTGGCCGTCAGCACTTGGTTGAGGTCGTCGAAGGCCTTCTGAGCTTCTTGGGTGCCGTTGCCCAGAGCCAGGTTGACGGCTTGCGAGCGCTTGCCGCTCTTGTCGAAGGTGCGGATGCGTTCGTCTTGCTGCACGTAGACACGCAGAGCCGAGAGGGCCGCGGCACTGTCACCTTGCGCGTTTTGCTGGGCAGCATCGGCCAGCTTTTCCACCTTGACCTTGGCACTTTCTTCGTATTTGGCGCCCGCGCCCAGAGCGATCAGGAACAGGCTCTGGTCGGTCTTGGCGTCATAAGCGGCGCCACGGGCTTCCAGCCAGTTGTAGGCAGAGACGAAGGATGTCTCTTTGGCTTCCCCGAGGTTGCTGCGCTGCAGGGTCATGCCGACGATGCTGTAGGCCGTAAGGGCGACCACCACTGCGCTCGCGGCCAGAAGCGGCAAGTTGAAGCTGCGGCGCATCTTCTTGCTGATGAAGACTTGCATGTAGCCCAGCACCACCAGCAGTGCCAAGCCGGCGGCTGCGATCACGCCGATGTGGATCACCGAGGTGCTCTTGAAGCTGGCGTACTCGCTCTCCAGCTGCTTGACGTTGAGCTGGTCGATGGCCTGCGTCTGCGGCAGCATCTCGTTGTGCAGCATGGAGGAAGCCATGCGCAGGTAGGCGGCACCGACAGGGAAGCCCTGGCGGTTGTTGGCGCGTGCCGCTTCCACCAGGCCGTTGTAGGCTTGCACCTTGTCCATCAGTGTTTCGAGCGGCACCTGCTCGTCGCGACCGAAGCTGATGTTCTTGGCGGCAACGGTCAGTTGCTCACCCAGTTCCTTGCGCACCGCTTCGTACTTGACGCGGGCTTGGGCACCAGAGTCGGCACCGCCGGCGAGGAACTCCTGCGAGGCCAGGGAGTCCATCTGCAGCAGCTTGACCCGCACCGACTGGGCGGTGACGATGCTAGGCACGGCGTCGCGGGCGATGGTGTTGACCGAGCTGCGCGCCCCGCTGACGCCGACGTAGCCGGCGATGGCGAAGCAGATGGCGAGGATGAAGATGGCGAACATGCCCAGGCGCAACTTGCCCGGGGTGGTGCCCATCATGCCTTTGATTTTGCCCGAATTATTGGGAGCTTGCATTTTGATAACCTTTCGCAGTTATGTCAGATGACGATGGCGATGATGGTGACGACGGTGTGCTCGCCGATGATGATCTTGTCACCGACGACGATGGGCCTCTCTTCACCCACGGCGACGATGGACGTGCCGCCGTCGTGTTCGACCTTGGTGCCGTTGGCCGAGTCGAGGTCACGCACGGTGACCGTACCGTCGGGCTGCCGCGTGATCATCATCTGGCGGCGCGAGATGCCTTCGTCGCCGTCGATCACCAGGCTGAGGGCCACCTTGTTGTTGGGGCGGCCGATCAGGTTCTCGTTGTCGAAGAGCGAGTGCTTGCGCGGCCCGGTCTTGCCGACGACGACTTCGAGGTCGATGCGGGCCGAGCTCAGCGAAGCCGGGGCGCTGGTGGGGGTGCTGGTCGGTACTGCCGGTGGTGCGTAGTTCGGAGCGGGCGCAGCTGGTGCGGGGGCCACGGCCTGAGGCACTTCGCCGCCGGTCTTGTTGACGTAGTCGTAGCCGCAGACGCCGCAGAACTGAGCGCTGCCGTCGCGCACTTCAGTGCACATCGGGCAGTTCTCGTGAGCGCCGCTGGTCGAGGTGGCGGGCGTTGCCGTGGATGAAGGATCCACAGTCGGTGCCGCAGGGGCCGATCCGGGGACGGGGGCCAACTGGTTGCCGCATTCGGAGCAGAAGTCGGGGTCGACCGAGGCGTGGCCGGCGGGGCAATTGTAAGTGGTCATTACAGAACCTTTCTTTGGTTTGGGGTGTTGGAATGCGACTTACTTGACCCGCTTGGTGCGGGTGCTGGCGGTGTCGAGGTTGACCACATCGCCGGCGCTGGCGCCCTTGATGATCTTGACCGTGCCCTTGTCCGGGTCGACCTTGACGATCTTGTCGATGCGCTTGGTGGCTTCGTCGTTGCCGGTGGCGACGGCCAGCTCGCGCGCCTTGCCCAGGGCCTTGGTGGCCTTGTCTTCGTCACCGGCGTTGAGAGCGGCCACACCTTCTTGGATGTTGCGCGCCAGTTCGGCTTGGCCGGTGTAGTTGGCGACCTTGGGGTTGATCACCGTCGATTTCTTGTCGTCGGTGGTCCACTGGACCGTCACCTGGCCGCCTTCGTTGAGCTTGGTTTCGACTTCGGCGCCGTTGACGTTTTCGATCAGCGAGATGCGTGCCACCAGCTTGGTCGGGCCGTCGACCTTGCCGACAGCTTCGGGAGCCAGTTCGGCCACGATCATGTAGTCGCGCGACTCTTCACCCCAGGCACCGGTGTCGATGCGGCTCAGCCGCGGATTTGGCCCGGCCACGACCTTGCCAGCCAGGTCGAGCAGCTGAGGGGTCATCTGCTTGATGGTGGCGATCTTGACACCGACCGGCGTCCAGATCTGCAGCATGACGTTGCTGCGCGACAGGCCCTGGGTGCGTTCCACCACGGCCTTGAAGTCGGCGATCAGTTCTTCCGGCTGCTGGAAGCCGTCCACCGAGCCGCCCAGTGCCTGCTGCACCGTGCGCAGTTCTTCGGCCTTGTAGCCAACGCCGACGCCGCGGCATTCCACTTCGAATTGGCCGGCGCAGCGAGCCAGTTCCTTTTCCAGGGTGGAGACGTCTTCACCTTCGTTCTTGCCGTCGGTGAGGAAGTAGAGGATGTTGATGCCGCCGGTCACCTTGGCGAACTGGGCGCGGGCGCCAGCCAGCCAGCGGGCGAAGTAGGTGCCGCCGATGTTGTTCATGGCTGCCAGTGCTGCCAGGGCCTTGCGCTTGTTCTCGTCGGTGGAGAGCATGACAGGGACGATTTCATGTGCCGCGTCACCGCCCATGATGACGAAGAAGTAGGTGTTGCCGTCGGTGGGCATCGCTTCCACGCCCTTGATCACGGCCTTCTTGGCGCCCTTCCACTTGTCGCCGTCCATGGAGCCGGAGCCGTCGACGACGAAGCCGAGCACGCGCTTCTTGGCGCTGTTCGCACTGGACGTGGCGCCGGGAGAATTGCTCTTGATGGAGACGATGGCGACGACCGAGTTGGCGCCGTCTGCGAGGTCGGGGTTGTGGTCGATGCGGCCTTCGAAGCTACCAGCTTGGGTGTTGGTGGTCATTTGGATTTTCCTTGAGTTTCTGATGATTGACGATTGAATACTGTCTTGTAGTTGTTCAAGACAGCGCTTACTGGAGATAGGCGACGACAGCAGTGATGTTGTCGTGACCACCGGCTTCGCGGGCGAAGGTGACGAGCTTACGAGCCACCGTCAACGCGTCGACCTTGCCGGCCTGGGAAAATTTGCTCACGAGCGACCGCAGATGCTCCTCATCCTTGAGGTAGTTCCACAGGCCGTCGGAACATACCACCAACGTGCCTTTGCCGGACACGTTGAGGGTGCGGATGTCGGGAGGATCGATACCAGGATTGGTACCGTCCTCTGTCGCGCCCAGCGAGCGGATGATGGCATGCGCTCGCTCGTCTTTCTCGGCTTCTGCCAGTTGCATGCCACCTTCGCTCACTGCCCAGTTGAGCCATGAGTGATCGACGGTGAGCTGCTGACAGCCCGTATCTGAGATCCAGTAGGCTCGGCTGTCGCCGACCCAGCCGATGGTGACGCGCCGGCCATTCACCAGCGCTGCCACGAATGTTGCCTGCGCCGGCATAACGGGTTTGCCATCTTTGCCGACAGCATCTTTGTCGAAGGGCACCTTGCAGATGGCCTCCTGGCAGGCGACCACGACCTCGTTGTAGAGCACATCGAGATCGCTGCGGCCAGCACCAGCGAGCAGCATGTCGCGCGCCAGTTCTGATGCCGCCTTGGAACCCTTCATCGGATTCTGGGAATTGGAGACGCCATCGCAGACCACCAGTGAAAGTATTCCATCCTTCTCCGCGAGCCCCATGTAGTCTTGGTTTTCGCGGTATTTCATGCCGATGTCGCAGACACCAGCAACCCTTGCCGACAGCGCCTGGAAGAAATGATCTCGAGGGGCTGCTTTTCGTTTGGTGCCACAGCTGGTGCAGTGACCGTCGGGGTCAATACAGCCAGGACCGGCATGACAGCCTGGGCATTCGACCAAGGGATCGACGGCCTTGGCTGCGTCACCGGTTCCACTTGGATCAGAGACCGTGTGCTTGGCCGCTTCGTTCAGTGGTGTGCCGCAGGCCTCGCAGTAGGCTGCGCTGTCATCGTTGGCTTCATTGCATGCAGAACATTGCAAGATCGCTCTCCTTAGAATGCGGTGCGCGGACGCACCTGATTGGCGAGGTCGACGAGGCGGATGCGCTCCCCGTCATCGTGGGCGAGACGTGCCAGGTCGCGGTAGGCCGCTTCCAAGCGTGTGCGCACTTCCATTTCAGGCACTTCCTTGTCGAGCAGCTTGAGGGCGCCCTGCTTGGAAGTGACATAGCTCAGGGCTGCGGTGAACAGCTCTTGCACCATGGTCAGCTTTTCGATGCCGGTGAGCACCAGTGCTTCGATGGTCTGAGCGGCCTTGTTCAGATCGTCAGCTGCCGGCTTCTGGTTGCCGCCACTTCCAGACTTGATCAGGGTCTTGGCCAACGCCTTTTGGGCGTCGACATAGAGGCTGCTGGTCTGAGGCACCATGGCCAGTGCCATGACTGCTTCGTTGGTCTTGCCTTGGGCTGCCAGCAAACGAGCCTGTCCGAACAGTGCCGTGGCGTAGCCCGGGTCGACGCGCGAGACCGAGCGGTAGAAGTGGATGGCATCGTCCGCACTCTTCTTCAGTTCGCTGACTACGGCCAGAGCCAGACGCGGTGCCAGTTCCCCCGGCACTTCATCGAAGCAGGTGTCGAAGGCGCTGAGGGCGCTGTCGTATTGGCCGCGGGCCAAGAAAGAAACGCCGCGATACCAGATCACCCGCCAATCGAAAGCGTCGGCCGCTTCGATCTCTTTCAGGGTGGCTTCACCCTTGTCGTACTGCCCTTGCTCGATCAGGTTGCGAGCCAGCGCCAGCTTCGCTTCGTGCGAGTCGGGATACTGCTCGAGGGCGCTGACGATCACGCCTTCTTGGCGCTTCAGGTCGGCACTGGAGCCACCGCCCGTGCTGTTGAGGATGATGGCGGCAGCAGGGTCTTGCGTGTCCATGCGCAAGCGTGGCAGGCTGCTGATGTCGACCACCTGCTGCTGCGCCACGTCGCGCTCGAGCATGCGGTCATAGCCGAAACGGCCGCTGTTTCCAGGGCAGGCCTTGCCCGAGTCGATGGCGACAGCATCGCGCATCACGCCCAGGAGCTGTTCGTCCATCTCGTCAGCGCTCTGGAAGCGCATGTTGGGATTTTCGTGGGTGGCCTTGAGCAAGAAGCGATAGAACGACTCGTACTTCGCGTAGACCGGCTCGTCATCGGGCGTCAGCAGCTTGTGCTCGTTGGTGGTCTGGAAGCCCTTGAACTCTGTGCAGAGCACGGCCATGGTGCGGGCCAGGGTGTAGATGTCGGAGGCCGGCGAGGGACCCTTGGTGGCCAGCTCGGGAGCGGCATAGCCCACC
>LNFM01028271.1_pt1 | contig 9998 bp, 9 predicted proteins | sample 596031 | NCBI WGS metagenome assembly LNFM01 (sample SAMN04254537, study PRJNA301005) | activated carbon metagenome | isolation source: dual media filters at the Ann Arbor, Michigan drinking water treatment plant | place: USA: Ann Arbor | reverse complement strand
CCGGCAGGGTCCAGGGCGTCGGCTATCGCGACTGGACGCAGGCGGTGGCGCGGCAGCTCGGGTTGCGCGGCTGGGTGCGCAATCGGGTCGACGACTCGGTCGAGGCGCTGTTCGCGGGGGAAGCGGCGACCGTCGACAGGATGGTCGCGGCGTGCCGGCGCGGTCCGTCTCTCGCGCGGGTCGACACGGTCGAGGTACTGCCTGCCGTCGAGGCGGACGTGCCCGATAGCTTTACACGGCGGCCGACGGCTTGACGGCCAGCTGTCTGCCGAACACCTCGTCGAATGTCGCTGCCAGCGCCGCATCGAGATCGGCCAGCGTCACCGGCAGGCCGAGATCGACCAGGGAGGTCACGCCGTGGCCGCTGATTCCGCAGGGCACGATTCCGGCATAGTGCGAGAGGTCGGGCTCGACATTGATCGACAGGCCATGGAACGACACCCAGTGGCGAATGCGCACGCCGATGGCCGCGATCTTGTCCTCGCGCGGCTGGCCGCCGGCGAGTCGCGGCTTGTCGGGACGGCCGACCCAGACGCCGACGCGGCCCGTCCGTCGCTCCGCTGTCACGGCAAAGCGGGAAAGGGTGCGGATGGTCCACTCCTCGAGGTCGGAGACGAAGCGTCGCACGTCCTGCCGTCGCGCCCGGAGATCCAGCATGACGTAGACCACGCGCTGGCCAGGGCCGTGATAGGTGTACTGCCCGCCGCGCCCTGTCGCATGGACGGGAAAGCGTGTCGGCTCCAGCAGGTCCTGCGCCTTGGCGCTGGTCCCTGCCGTATAGAGGGCCGGGTGCTCCAGCAGCCAGATCAGCTCCCCGGCGCGGCCGGCGCGGATGTCGGCGACCCGCGCTTCCATGACGGCAAGGGCTTCCGGGTAGGGGACCATCCCGCCGGACAGGCGCCATTCCGGCTGGTTCATCATTGCGGCCGATCCATGAAGAAAACATCGGGGCTGGCGACGTCCGGCGCAATAGGGCTCGCAGTCGCCTTGCCACTGGGTGGCCTATTTGGTATCCCCCGCCCCATCGACCCGGCGCGGCCATGGCGGAATTGGTAGACGCGCTAGCTTGAGGTGCTAGTGCCGCGAGGCGTGGAAGTTCGAGTCTTCTTGGCCGCACCAAACTCGCCGGTTCGATCGAAAAGGGTAACCCTATCGCCGCCTTCGGGCGGCCCTTTTTGTTGATGGGGTCGAATAGGCAGCAGCGGAGGCCGGCGTGGCGGACGAATTGACCGAAAGCGCGCTGCGCTACCACCGCCTGCCGCGCCCCGGAAAGATCGAGGTCGTCCCGACCAAGCCGCTGGCGACCCAGCGCGACCTCTCGCTCGCCTATTCGCCGGGCGTGGCGGCGGCCTGCAACGAGATCGTGCGCGATCCGGCCACGGCGGCCGAGCTGACCGGCCGGGCAAACCTGGTGGCCGTGGTGACCAACGGCACCGCGGTGCTGGGCCTCGGCGCCATCGGCCCGCTGGCTGCCAAGCCGGTCATGGAAGGCAAGGGAGTCCTGTTCAAGAAGTTCGCCGGCATCGACGTGTTCGACCTCGAGCTGGCGCAGAACGACCAGGAGAAGCTGGTCGAGATCGTGGCGGCGCTCGAGCCGACCTTCGGCGGCATCAACCTCGAGGACATCAAGGCGCCCGAGTGCTTCTACGTCGAGCAGAAGCTGCGCGAGCGCATGTCGATCCCGGTGTTCCACGACGACCAGCACGGCACGGCGATCATCGTCGGCGCGGCGGTGCTGAACGGGCTGTCGCTGGTCGGCAAGGACATCGACAAGGTCAAGCTCGTGGTGTCGGGCGCCGGGGCGGCGGCGCTGTCGTGCCTGGGCGTGCTCGAGAAGCTCGGCCTGCCGCGCGAGAACATGTGGGTCACCGACATCGTCGGCGTGGTGTGGAAGGGTCGCAACGAGCTGATGGATCCGTGGAAGGAGCGCTACGCCCGCGACACCAAGGCACGCACCCTGGCCGAGGTGATCGGCGGCGCAGACATCTTCCTCGGCCTGTCGGCGGCGGGCGTCCTGAAGAAGCCGATGGTGGCCGAGATGGCCGCCAAGCCCCTGATCTTCGCCCTGGCCAACCCCAATCCCGAGATCACGCCGGAAGACGTGGCCGCGGTGCGCGACGACGCCATCATGGCGACCGGCCGCAGCGACTATCCCAACCAAGTCAACAACGTCCTGTGCTTCCCGTACATCTTTCGCGGCGCGCTCGACGTCGGGGCGAAGACGATCAACGACGAGATGAAGATCGCCTGCGTGCGCGCGCTCGCGGCGCTCGCGCGCAAGGAGCCGTCCGAGGTGGTGGCGCGTGCCTTCGGCGAGCAGGCGGGCGGCTTCGGGCCGAGCCAGATCATCCCCAAGCCGTTCGACCCGCGCCTGATCGTCGAGCTCGCCCCGGCGGTCGCCAAGGCTGCCATGGATTCGGGTGTGGCGACGCGTCCGATCGCCGATTTCGACGCCTACCGCCAGCAGCTCAGCCAGTTCGTGTTCAAGTCCGGCCTGATCATGCGGCCGGTGTTCGAGCAGGCGCGCCGCACGCCCAAGCGGGTGATCTTCAGCGCCGGCGAGGACGATCGCGTGCTGCGCGCCGTGCAGATCATCCTCGACGAAGGCGTCGCCCGGCCGATCCTGATCGGCCGGCCCGAGATCGTCCGGCGGCGCGCCGAGCGCCTTGGCCTCGGCTTCCGCCCTGGCATCGATGCGGAATTGGTCGATCCGTCGAGCGATCCGCGATACGACCGCTACTGGAGCGCCTACCACCAGCTCATGGAGCGGCGCGGCGTCACCGAGCCCACGGCGCGCAACCTGGTGCGCTCCAGCCCGACCCTGATCGCGGCGCTGGCGGTGCGGCTGGGCGACGCCGACGCGATGATCGCCGGCGCCTATGGCCGCTTCCGCACGCACTTCAATCACGTGCGCGACGTCATCGGCACCCGCGAGGGCGTGAAGAACATGGCGGCGCTCAGCCTGCTCGTCATGCCGACCAAGTCCCTGTTCATCGCCGACACCTACGTCAACGACGATCCGGATGCCGAGACGCTGGTCAACATCACGCTGCTGGCGGCCGACGAGGTGCTGCGCTTCGGCATCCAGCCCAAGGTTGCGTTGCTGTCGCATTCGAGCTTCGGCAGCTCCGATCATCCCTCGGCGCGCAAGATGGCGCAGGCCGTGAAAATGCTGCATGAGCGCGCGCCGACGCTCGAGGTCGACGGCGAGATGCACGGCGATGCCGCGCTCGATCCCGACATCCGCCGCAGCGTGTTCCCGCGCTCGCGCCTCGAGGATGCCGCCAACCTGGTGGTCTGCCCGTCGCTCGACGCCGCCAATATCGGCTTCAACCTCTTGAAGAACGCGGCCGACGGCCTGCATATCGGCCCAATGCTGCTCGGTACGGCACTGCCTGCCCATGTCCTCACGCCGTCGGTGACCGCCCGCGGCATCCTCAACATGACGGCGCTCGCGGTCGTCGAGGCCCAGCGCCTGGCCGAGGCGCGGGGATGAGCGGCGACGCGGAAATCCTCGACGAGGTCCCGCCGGAGCTGTTCCGGCGCGTCGAGGCCGCGCTCGCTGAAGATCGCACCGAGGAAGTCAGGAGCCTGCTGGCGAGGCTCAGCGCCAGCGGCCAGGCGTTCGTCCTCGAGCAGCTCACCGAGCCCGAGCGGGACAAGCTGGTCGGCATCCTCAAGCGCGACCTCGATCCCGAGGCGCTGATCGAGCTCGACGAGGAAGTGCTCGAAAGCGTCCTCGAGCAGCTCGACAGCAAGGATATTGCCGCCGCTGCCCACGAGCTGGAAGCCGACGACGCCGCGCTGATCCTCGAGGACCTGCCGGAGGACGAGCGCCGTCAGGTCCTGGCCGAGCTGCCGGCCGACGAACGCGCGGATATCGAAAGGGCGCTGGCCTATCCGGAGGGTACCGCCGGCCGCCTGATGCAGCGCTCGCTGGTCAAGGTGCCGGACGGGTGGACCGTCGGTGAGGTGATCGACCATTGCCGCGAGGCGACCGACCTGCCGGACGACGTCTACGACATCTTCGTCGTCGATGCGACCGGCCGGCTGCTGGGCTCGGTGCCGCTCGGCCGAATGCTGCGCACCAAGCGGCCGGTGCCGATCCGCGACATCGTCGATCCCGACATCCACTCGGTGCCGGCGCTGGCCGACCAGGCCGAGGTCGCCCACCTGTTTCGCGACATGAACCTGGTGTCGTGCCCGGTCGTCGATGCGGGTGGCCGGCTCGAGGGCGTGATCATGGTCGACGACGTGGTCGACGTGATCGACGAGGAGGCGGAGGCCGACCTCCTGAAGATGGGCGGTGTCGGCATCGACGACATGTACGCAAGCCCGGTGCGCACGGCCCGCCTGCGCGCCCTGTGGCTGACCGTCAATCTTGCCACGGCCGTGCTGGCGTCCCTGGTCATCGCCCAGTTCGAGCACTCGATCGAGAAGATCGTGGCGCTCGCCGTGCTGATGCCGATCGTGGCGTCGATGGGCGGGAACGCGGGCACGCAGACCGTGACGGTGGCCGTGCGTGCCCTGGCGATGGGTGAGCTGACGGCGGCCAATGCGTTTCGATTCGTCGCCAAGGAGGCCGCCGTCGGCGGTCTCAACGGCCTGGTGTTCGCCCTCCTGATGGGTGCCGCCGTGGTCGCCTGGTATGGCGATTGGCGACTCGGCACGGTGATCGGCGCCGCCATGATCTGCAATCTGCTCGCCGCCGCCCTGGCCGGCACCTTGATCCCCCTGGGCCTGCAGAAGTTCGGCATCGACCCGGCCGTGTCGTCGACCGTCTTCCTGACGACCGTGACCGACGTCATCGGCTTCCTTGCTTTCCTGGGATTGGCGACGGCGTTCCTGCTGTAGGGGAGAAGGAAAGCATGATCGGCTTCGCTTCCGTCTCCCCTGCGGCTATCCTTGGCTCGGGGAGGTGCCGTCATGCTCGTGATCCGTCGTCTGGTCTGCTCGCTCGTTCTGATCTTTCTTGCGGCCGGTGCGCAAGCCCAGAACAAGGTGCCCGGCGTCGCTGCTGACGTTCAACGACGCCAACGTCACCAACAACTACACCGTCCTGCACGCCAAGCTCTCGCAGCCGTTCCGCATCAAGTACCCGGCAGACAAGCTGGCAGAGACCTTCAAGGTGTTCCGCGACAAGCGCATCGACCTCGACATCATCGCGGCACTGAAGCCGGTGTACGATCCGGAGCCCAAGGTCGACGGCGACGGCAAGCTGCTCGTCGAGGGCCACTTCGACCCGGGACCGGCACGCGTCGCCTTCGAGCTCGATTTCATTCCGTCCGACGGCGAGTGGAAGCTGATTCGGCTCAACGTCAAGGTCAATCCCAAGTGAGTTCCTTCACGTCCAACTGACAAGACAGGTCCATGATCCGCAATGCGATGCAGCCCTTCGACTTCGGTCTGGGCGAGACGGCCGATGCCCTGCGCGACCAGGTCGAGCGCTTCGCCGCGGCCGAGGTGGCGCCGCTCGCCGCCGAGCTCGACAAGACCGACCGCTTTCCCCGCGAGCTGTGGCCGCGCATGGGCGACCTCGGCCTGCACGGGATCACCGTCGAGGAGGAGTACGGCGGCGCCGGGCTCGGCTATCTGGAGCACGTCGTCGCCGTCGAGGAGCTGAGCCGAGCCTCGGCGGCGGTCGGCCTGTCTTACGGCGCTCATTCGAACCTGTGCGTCAACCAGATCCGGCGCAACGGCAGCGACGAGCAGAAGAAGCGCTTCCTGCCAAAGCTGATCTCCGGCGAGCATGTCGTCGTGTCGATGAAGCTCAGGGCCGACAGGAAGGGCGACCGCTACGTGCTGAACGGCACCAAGATGTGGATCACCAACAGCCCCGATGCCCAGGTGATCGTCGTCTATGCCAAGACCGATCCCGCCGCAGGCCCGCGCGGCATCACCGCCTTCATCGTCGAGACCGACCGGAAGGGCTTCAAGGTCGCGCAGAAGCTCGACAAGATGGGCATGCGCGGCTCGTCGACCGGCGAACTGGTGTTCGAGGACTGCGAAATCCCGGCCGAGAACGTGCTGGGCGCGGTCGGGCGCGGCGTCAACGTGCTGATGAGCGGCCTCGACTACGAGCGCGCCGTCCTGGCGGCGGGTCCGCTGGGCATCATGCAGTCGGCCATGGACATCGTGGTTCCTTATGTTCACGAGCGCCGACAGTTCGGCCAGGCGATCGGCGAGTTCCAGCTTGTTCAGGGCAAGCTCGCCGACATGTACACGAGCATGAATGCCTGCAAGGCCTACGTCTACGCGGTGGCCAAGGCCTGCGATCGCGGCCAGACCACGCGAAAGGATTCGGCCGGCGCCATCCTCTACGCCGCCGAGAAAGCAACCCAGGTGGCGCTCGACGCCATCCAGTTGCTGGGCGGCAACGGCTACATCAACGACTATCCGACCGGCCGCCTGCTGCGCGACGCCAAGCTCTACGAGATCGGCGCCGGCACCAGCGAGATCCGGCGCATGCTGATCGGCCGCGAGCTGTTCGCCGAGAGCGCCTGACGGTTGACCGGGCGATCGGCTTTCCGTACACGGTGTGTACGAAAAACCGATCATGCCACGCTATCTCACAAACCGGGATATCGCCGACTTCCGCGCCGAGCTGTGCCGGGTCGCGACCGAGCGATTCGCCCGCTTCGGCTACGACGGCGTCACCATGCGCCAGCTTGCCGAGGCGCTGGGCTGCAGCCCCAAGACGCCGTACCGCTACTTCAAGGACAAGGCCGATATCCTGTCGACCGTGCGCGCCCAGGCGTTCGCCAGGTTCGCCGAGGCGCTCGAGGCGGCCGCGGAAAGCGCCACCAACCCGATCGATCGCATGCGGCGGGTCGGCGGCGCCTACATGCGATTTGCCGCCGAGCATCCGCACGCCTATCGCATCATGTTCGAGATCGACCAGCCGATCGACGACAGCAACGAGGATCTGGCGCGCGAGAGCGAGCGCGCCCACCGGTTCATCACCAGACAGTCCGAGGAACTGGCCGCGGCCGGCCTGATCGACGTCGATCCGGAGCTCTTCGGCTGGTCGATGTGGGCCGCCTCGCACGGCGTCGTGATGCTGCAGAAGGCCGGCATGCTGCAGCACGGGCCCGACCAGCGCACCCTTGCCGAGTTCCTCGGCATGACCATGATGCGCGGAGCGGCGAGGGCGAAGAAGTGAGCGGTTCGCCGGGAGCGCCAATGGGAGAAGAGGCCATGACACCCGGAGTGACTGCCGGCGAACGGTTTCGCAGTTGGGCCGACATCCAGGCCAACGCCGCTCGGGCGGCCGGCGGCTTTGCGGCGCTGGGCTTGCGCGAGGACGATAGCGTTGCCCTGATGCTGCGCAACGATTTCGCGACGTTCGAGGTCAACATGGCGGCGGGCCAGCTCGGCGCCTATGCCGTGCCCATCAACTGGCATTTCACGCCGGAGGAGGCGGGCTACATCCTGACCGACAGCGCCGCCAAGGTGCTGGTCGCGCACAGCGATCTGCTGGCTCAGATCGCGCCGGGCGTGCCGGCCGGCGTCAAGGTGCTGGTCGTGCCGACGCCCGCCGAGATTGCCGCGGCGTATTCGGTTCCGGAGGACAGGCAGCGTGCTCCCGACGGTGCCGGGACCTGGGACGCCTTCATCGCGAGCAGCGTGCCGAACACCGAGCCGCCCAAGGCCTCGCGCGGCAGCATGATCTACACCTCGGGCACCACGGGGCGACCCAAAGGCGTGCGGCGCCGGCCAACCTCGCCCGAGGTGCAGGAGGCCGCGACGAGGGAGATCGGCCGCTATTGGGGCCTCGTTGCCGACCCCTCGATCGTCGTGATGATGAACGGGCCGATGTATCACTCGGCACCGGCGGGCTACGGCATGTTCAGCGCCCGCCTCGGGCTGTCGATCGTGCTGCAACCTCGTTTCGACGCCGAGGACATGCTGCGCCTGATCGCCCGCCACAAGGTCACCCACATGCACATCGTGCCGACGATGTTCGTGCGCCTGCTGCGGCTGCCCGATGCCGTCAAGCGGCGCTACGACGTCTCTTCGCTGCGCTGGATAACCCATGGTGCCGCACCCTGTGCGCCTGCGGTCAAGCGACAGATGATCGACTGGTGGGGACCGGTGGTCACGGAATACTACGGTGCCACCGAGACCGGCGTCGTCGTCTGGCACGATTCGGCGGATGCCTTGCGCAAGCCGGGGACGGTGGGACGTGTCGTAGAGGGCGCCCTGCTGCGCATCGTCGACGAGAGCGGCAAGGACGTGAAGCAAGGCGAGGTCGGCGAGATCTACGTGCGTGGGCCGCACGTATCGGAGTTCACCTACAACAACGATGCCGCCAAGCGGCGCGAGGTCGCCCTCGGCGAGTTGGTGACGGTGGGCGATGTCGGTTACCAGGACGGCGACGGCTACGTCTACCTGTGCGATCGCAAGCGCGACATGATCATCTCGGGCGGCGTCAACATCTATCCCGCCGAGATCGAAGGGGTGCTGATCCAGATGCCGGGCGTGCGCGACTGCGCGGTCTTCGGCATCCCCGACGAGGAGTTCGGGGAGCAGATCTGCGCCTATGTCGAGCCCCTGGCCGGCGAGACGCTCGATGCCGGCCGAGTCCGAGCCTGGCTCGCCGAGCACGTGGCACGCTACAAGGTGCCGAAGCTGATCGAGTTCAGCGCTGCCTTGCCGCGCGAGGATTCGGGCAAGATATTCAAGCGCAAGCTCCGTGCCCCCTATTGGGAGAGGGCGGGGCGCAGCATCTGAAGGAGAGGCATGTCCGACGACGTCACCCTGTCCGGCAAGCTCAGGGCCAAGCTGATCAGCAGCAAGGAGAAGTGGGCCGAGGACGGCCGCCTGCTTACCGGCGAGACCGCGCGGCCCGGCCAGCGGCTGCCGCCCGGGCAGCGCCAAGTCGAGACCTGGCCGGTGCTCGATCTCGGCATCCAGCCCGAGATCCCGACGCATGCCTGGCGATTGTTCGTGGATGGGGCAGTCGACCAGCCGACGACGTTCAAGTGGGCCGAGTTCACCGACCTGCCCAGGACGCGGCTGGTGACCGACATCCACTGCGTCACCGCCTGGTCGCGCTACGACAATGCGTGGGAGGGGGTGACGGCACGCGACCTCATGGCCGTCGTCGGGCCGAAGGCCGAGGCGCAGCACGTGATCTTCCACGCCTACGACACCTACACGACCAACGTCCCGCTGGCGGATTTCGCGGCCGCCGACGTGTTGCTGGCGTGGAGCTGGAACGGCGAGCCGATCAGCCGCGAGCACGGCGGGCCGCTGCGCGTGGTGATCCCGAAGCTTTACTTCTGGAAGAGCGCCAAGTGGATCAAGCGCATCGAGCTTTCGGTGTTCGACAAGCCGGGCTTCTGGGAAGTGCGCGGCTATCACAATTACGGCGATCCGTGGCGCGAGCAGCGCTACGACGAGGAGACCTGACATGGCGTCGGCACACGATTTCACCTTCACAACCATCGACAACAGGCCGCTCGACATGAAGGGCTTTGCCGGCAAGCCGGTGTTGCTGACCAATGTCGCGTCCTACTGCGGGTTCACGCCGCAATATACCGACCTGCAGAAGCTGCACGAAACCTACGGGCCCAAGGGGCTCGTGGTGCTGGGCGTGCCGTCGAACGATTTCGGGGCCCAGGAGCCCAGGACGGAGCCCGAGATCGCCAAATTCTGCGAGACCATGTACGGCGTCACCTTTCCGCTCACCTCCAAGCAGAAGGTGAGCGGTGCCGATGCCCATGCGCTGTTCCGCTGGATCGCGCAGGAGGCGGGCGAGGACGCAGCGCCACGCTGGAACTTCCACAAATACCTGATTGGCAAGGACGGCAGCCTGCAGGGCGCCTGGCCGAGCCGCGTGCGCCCCGGCTCCGGCGAGATCACCGACGCCATCAAGCATGCGCTTTGACACATTCTCCTAGTAAGAAACTGGCGGCTTGCCGCCAGTTTCTTGACACGGCGGGTCGGCCCTCGGGCCGGTGGGGAACTCCTATGAGAATGCGCTGGGAGCGCGC
>LNFM01014067.1_pt1 | contig 9999 bp, 8 predicted proteins | sample 596031 | NCBI WGS metagenome assembly LNFM01 (sample SAMN04254537, study PRJNA301005) | activated carbon metagenome | isolation source: dual media filters at the Ann Arbor, Michigan drinking water treatment plant | place: USA: Ann Arbor | reverse complement strand
TCCGATGAAACTCTCGCCGGCCGCCGCCAAGAAGGTCAGCTCTGGACAAATCTGCGGCATTCCGGGCTATGACATCGGGATGCCGCTCCGCCGCTACCCACGCCAGTCCCGCCAGCTCGCGGCCTACGTCCTCGCCGGCGGCATCACGGCGATTGCTCATTACGCCACGCTGATCGGGCTGGTCGAATTCGGTCGCATCGACCCGGTGCCGGCGACGCTGGCGGGCTTCGTGCTGGGCGCGCTCGTCTCCTATGCGCTCAACCGCTGGCTGACCTTTGACGCCACCCGCAGCCATGCGCAGGCCGGCTGGCGCTTCGCGCTGATCGCGGCCGGCGGCTTCGTGGTCACCGGCATCCTGATGCATCTGTTTGTGGCCCGCGCCGGCCTGCCCTATCTGCCGATGCAACTCGTCACCACGGGCATCGTTATGGTGTTCTCGTTTCTGGGGCACAAGTTCTTCTCGTTCGCGGATCGAACGGGGTGAGTAGAAGTCACAATGGTACGCGCGCCCGAAACGCCATCCGCTGCGGATTATGCCCGAAATTCGGCACGCGCTCGATCCGCTCGAATCCCGCCTGCGCGATCAGCGCCGTAATGCCCTCGGCGGTATGGGTCGAGAGCCCGTACTGCGCTCTGAGCTTGCGGTAGTCCGAGAAGGCGGTGCGCACGAGTCCGGCCAGCGCGGCCTTCAGGAAGCCGCCGCGCCAGGCGAAGCCGAGCAATTGCGATGCATCGCTCAAAGGGCCGAGATCGGGCGGGATCACATCGGCGAGCACGAGATGCCCGCCGGGTTTGAGCTTCGCCCGCCAGAGGCCGAGCAGCGCGGTCAGTTCGTCGGGCTTGAGATACTGGATCAGCGAATTGGCGACGACGAGATCGAGCGAGCCCTCCGACAGCGCCTCGACCTCCTCGGGCGCGACGACGACGCCCTTGCCGAGTTGGCCGAACATCGCGCGGAGCCGGTCGCGGACATTGGGTGCGGCCTCGCAGAGATAGAGCTTTCCGCAAGCCGCCGCGACATGGTCGGCCGAAAGCGCCTCGCCGCAGCCATGATCGAGCACGACGGCGTCCGGCGCGGGTATATGGCCAACGATGTCCTTGGCGATCTGCCGGTAATGCAGCGCCTTGTGGCGGGGCGAGACATAGATCGGATTGTCGCCGTTCCAGAAATCGCGCCAGGACATGTTCTCGCTTCCGCATCAGGGACGGCCGGATCGTCGGCGTCGGGACGACTAATCCCAAGGCGCGCCGGGGCGCAACCGCGCCCCGTGCATCCGCGCAACAATGAGCAACTTCCTGTTGCTGAAGCGTTGCGCGACATTTCCCTGCGTCGGCTGCTGACCGTAAGGTCAGTGTGCTGTCCGGGGACCATGCATGCTGCTCCTGCCCAAGCTTTTGAAGCGCGCGATCCGCAAGGGTCGCCTCACCGTCATCGCGCCAGACCAAAAGCGCCATGTCTTCGGTCCCGGCCGCGAGGAACTGGTCTTCGCCGGCCAGCACAAGACCGCCGGCGAGGTGACGATCCGGCTGAAGGACGAGCGTATCGAGCGCGAGCTCTTCCTCAATCCGGAGCTGGCGCTGGCCGAGGGCTACATGGACGGCCGGATCGAGTTCGAGGACGGCTCCTCGATCCATGATCTGCTGGAACTGTTCTGGCTGCAGCGCTCGGAGCTGCGCAAGCATCCGCTGCAGAAGGCGATCCGCGCCATCCGCTTCCGCATCCGGCGCTTCCGGATGCACAATCCGCTCGGCGCGGCGGGCAAGAAGGTCAAGCACCACTACGACATCCCGACCGCGTTCTACCGGCTCTGGCTCGACGAGACGATGACCTATTCCTGCGCCTACTGGCATTCGCCCGAGGTCGGGCTCGCAGCCGCCCAGCAGGCCAAGCTCCGGCACATCGCCGCCAAGCTGAAGATCGAGCCCGGCATGCGCGTGCTCGACATCGGCTCGGGCTGGGGCGAACTCGCGATCTATCTGGCCAAGGCCTGCGGCGCGAAGGTGACCGGCCTCAACGTCTCGCCCGACCAGATGGCGGCGGCGCAGGCGCGCGCGCAGGCCGCGGGAGTCGGCGACGCCGTGACCTTCATCAACCGGGACTATCGCGAGCTGACGGGCACGTTCGACCGCGTCGTCTCGGTCGGCATGATGGAGCATGTCGGCGTCGCGCATTACCTCGAATACTTCGAAAAAATCCGCGACCTGCTGACGCCGGACGGCATAGCGCTCGTCCACTGCATCGGCCGCGTCGGCCCGCCCGGCTTCACCGGCCCGTTCTTCGAGAAATACATCTTTCCGGGTGGCTATGCCCCTGCCCTCTCCGAGGTCTTCGCGGCGGTCGAGCAGACCGGCCTGTGGTCGTCCGATTGCGAGTTCTGGCGACGGCACTATCACTGGACGCTGGCCGCCTGGCGCGAGCGCTTCATGGCCCGCCGTGAGGAGGTCGTCGCCATGATGGGCGAGCGCTTTGCCAGAATGTGGGAATTCTACCTCTCGGCCTGCGAAATCTCCTTCGACATCGGCGGAGACATGGTCTTCCAGTTGCTGCTCGGCCCGCACAAGAGCGCCGTGCCGGTGGTGCGCGACTACATCACGGACGCGGAAGCGGCGCTGGAGGCGCGGGGGTTTTAGCCCGGCGGCCTGGCCTTCAGCCTCGCCTCGAACCACGCCTGCGCCAACGCCGCCCATTCCCTCGGCACGTCGTCATGGTCGGAGGGGTGCAGCACCAGCGAAATCTCGCGCCGGCTCTCGCAGGCCGTCCAGTTCCGTGTCCAGAATACCGGCCCGGTCTCGAACGTGTCGGGCCTGACGCCCGTGCAGCCATTGACCCTGCGCCAGAGTTGCAGGCCCTCGAAGATGTCGCCCTGATGCAGTTCGCCGCCGCGCAGCGGTCGGCCCTCCAGCGGCACGGTGCGGTCGCGCCAGCCATGGGTCTGGAGCAGGTCGATCGGCCCGGTGCAAACCGTCGGATGAGGCCGCCAGAAGCCGCCGGCGACCGGCGCATAAGCCGCGCCCAGCGCAGGCTCCTTGCAGGCGAGATACCAGACCAGCGCGCCGCCGATCGAAAACCCTGAGACCAGCACGCGCTTGCGGTCGATCGAAAAGCGCGTCGCAGCGTCGTCGAGGACCTGCTTCGCGAAAGCGAGTTCGTCGCGCTGCTGCGGTCCCTCCGGCCGGAACGACCAGCCCGTGCCGAAGGCGTTCGTCGGCCGCATCAGCCCGTTGACGCCGAGCACGACATAGCCGGCCTCGACGAAGGGTCGCAGAAAGGAGCCCTCCTCCAATATGGTGCGGCCGAGCCCGCCAGCGCCATGAAAGAACAGCACGACCGGGCGCATCCCGCCTGCCGCCAGCGGCGTCTTCGGCACGGCGGCATGGTAGTCGCCCAGCGGCACGGCGCAGGGCGTTTGGGCGTCGCCACAAGGGCGTGGCGGCTCTACGGCCTGCGCCCGATAGCCAGCAACGGCGACGCCGAAAGCCAGCGCGACTGCCAGGACGATCGACCGCATGCCCGTGAACCGCCCTCCGCTTGCCCCGACCGACTATGGCAGCACCATCCCGATGCCGGCAATCCGCCCTTGACGCATCGTGAACGAGCCCCAACCTACCGGACATGACACGCCGCAAGCTCCTCTCCCTTCTCGGCCTCACCGCGCTCGCCTCCTCGGGCGGAGTCGCGTGGGCCACGCTCTCGCGCTCCCGCAACCCTTACTACCAGGGGCCGGTGACCGACCACTTCGACGGCCTGAGCTTCACCGACGGCCGCCCGGTGACCAAGGGCCTGATCGACATCTGGAAATGGCAGACCTCGAAGCGCGAGCGAGAGGTCTTCCCGGCGCATTATCCCGCGCCGCCGCAGGACAAGCCGCCGACCCGCTTCGACGGTTTCCGCATCGTCCATCTCGGCCACGCCTCGTTTCTGTATCAGGTCGCCGGCCTCAACCTGCTGATCGACCCGGTCTATGCGCAGCGGGCGAGCCCGCTCTCATTCGCCGGCCCCAAGCGCGTGAATGCGCCGGGCGTCGCCTTCGAGGACCTGCCTCCGATCGACGCGGTGCTGGTCACGCACAACCATTACGACCATCTCGACCTCGCGACGCTGGCGCGGCTGCACCGGGCCCACAAGCCGCGCATGATCGTGCCGCTCGGAAACGACACGATCATCCGCGCCCGCATTCCCGATGCGCGGCTGGAGCCCCATGACTGGAGCGACCGGGTGGCGCTGTCGGACACGGTCGCGACGACGCTGGTGCCGACCTATCACTGGTCGGCGCGCGGCGCCTTCGACCGGCGCATGGCGCTGTGGTGTTCCTTCATCGTCGAGGCCGCGGGCACGAAAATTTTCCATGTCGGCGACACCGGCTACCATGACGGCTCGCTCTATGAGCGGCTCGGCGCGGAGCACGGCCCCTTCCGCCTCGCGGTCCTGCCGATCGGGGCCTATGAGCCGCGATGGTTCATGTGGGACAACCACATGAACCCGGAGGAGGCCGTCAAGGTCATGCTCTCACTACGAGCCGAGCAGGCGATCGGCCACCACTGGGGCACGTTCCAGCTCACCGACGAGGGCGTCGAACGCCCGCCCGAGGCGCTCAAGGTCGCGATGGCCGAGGCCAAGCTGCCCGAGGAGCGCTTCATTCCGATGCGGCCTGGGCTGAACTGGACGGCCTGACGTCGCGGGCGCGTTCAGCGCGGCTGGACGTAGACGTTGATTTCGAGGTTGGGATCGGCCGGATCGCGCAGGTCGCTGACATACTCCTCGAGGAAGGCGTCCTTGGCGACGATGTTCTTGGCCTCGAGATAGGCCGTGATCGTCTCATAGGTCGAATCGATGTCGTCATAGGGCGCGTTGTGGACGAAGCGCAGCGACGGCCCGGCCGGCGACTGGCTGGCGCGCACGCCGTTGCCGAGCGGCGGCCGGCCGGCGCTCTCGGGAACGCGATCGACCGGCAGCATCGCCTCGAATCGGAAGCCGTTGTCGTCGGTCTCGACGAACAGCGTCAGCGGCCGGCCGGCGATGGCGAGGCCGGCGCGGGACGCTTCATCGCGCAGGATGCGGAAGCTGGCGACGAGCTTCTCGAAGCCCTGATCCCAGCTCGACTGCCCCTGCAGCGCCAGCACCGGCTTGGGGACCAGCAGGATCTGATCGACATCGCTGGCGTCGCCGGGACGACCGGCGAGCGTCGCGTTGGGATTGGGCGCGCCGGTCTGCTGCTGCGGCGGCACGGGCGGCAAAGGCTGGCCTGGCGACGGCAGGGTCGGCGGGGGGGCGACCGGCTGCGGCTCGACAGGGCCGGGCAGACTCGGCGCGGGCTGGACAGGCTGCGGCGTCACCGGACCCGGCAGAGCGGGGGCCGGCTGCACCGGCGTCGGACCGGGCGGTGTTTCGGGAACGGCGGCGGGCGGCGGGGGCGGCGTCTGCGCGGGTGAAACGGCGCCCGGCGGCGGCGGCAGCGGGGCCGATTCGACCGGAGACGGCGGCGCGACGCGGCTCTGGGCCATCAGCGTCGAGGATGCGACCGCTGAGAGGATGGCAAGGCCAGCCACGAGCGTCGGAAGGCTGAGTCGTGAATGCCGCATCGTCATGATCCTGACTGGCCGAAGAATCCGATTCGCGCCCTTGCAGCGCAACATAGACTATCCATCTCCGCGCTGAACGGCAGATGAGAGCGAGAGCCCCGACGATGGCTTTTTCGCGTCGCTTCGGGTTATACAACCGCCATTCGAAGGACATGTGACCTGATGAACGCCCTCGCGCAGCGCCGGTTCCTGAAGATGAACGGCCTCGGCAACCAGATCACCGTGCTCGACCTGCGCGGCACGAAGTTGCGCGTCTCCGAATCCGACGCGCGCGCCATAGCGGCGGAGCCGCGCGCCCGCTTCGACCAGTTGATGGTGCTGCACGATCCTGTCACGCCGGGCGCCGACGCGTTCATCCGGATCTACAACACCGACGGTTCGGAGGCCGGCGCCTGCGGCAACGGCACGCGCTGCGTCGCCTGGGCGATGATGGCGGACCCCGAGATGGGGGATTCGACCAGGACGACGCTGACGCTCCAGACGAAAGCGGGGCTGCTGCCGGCTTTTCGCGAGAGCGACCTCGTCTTCACCGTCGATATGGGCGCTCCCAAGCTGGATTGGGAGGACATCCCGCTCGCCGAGCCTTTCCACGACACCGCCCATTTCGAACTGCAGATCGGCCCGATCGACTCACCCATCCTGCACACCCCCTGTGCCGTCAATATGGGCAATCCCCATGCGGTCTTCTTCGTCGATGACCCCTATCGCTTCAACCTCGCGCAGATCGGCCCGCTGCTCGAAAACCACCCGATCTTTCCCGACCGCGCCAACATCGAACTCGCCGCCGTCACCGCGCCCGACCATGTCGTGCTGCGCGTCTGGGAGCGCGGGGCGGGCATCACGCAAGCCTGCGGCTCGGGCGCCTGCGCAGCTCTGGTCGCCGCCGTCCGGCGCGAACTCTCGGCTCGCAAGGCGACCGTCAGCCTGCCGGGCGGCGATCTTTTGATCGAATGGCGCGAGCGCGACGGCCATGTCCTGATGACCGGCCCGGTCGCATTCGAATGGGACGGCGTTCTGGAGCCAAACTGGTTCGAGCGCGCGGCCTGATGGCGGCCGAGCTCGTCAATTTCGGCTGCCGGCTGAACATCGTCGAGGGCGAGACGATCCGGCGGCACGCCGAACGGGCGGACTTGCGCGACATCGCCATCGTCAACAGTTGCGCGGTGACATCCGAGGCCGTGCGGCAGGCCCGGCAGGCGGTGCGGCGGCTCGCCCGCGCCGAGCCCGGCCGGCCCGTCATTGTCACAGGGTGCGCCGCGCAGATCGACCCGGCCGCCTTTGCCGCCATGCCGGAGACCTCACGCGTTCTCGGCAACGCCGAGAAGCTGAGGCCCGAAAGCTGGGCCGCGCTCGGCCGCTCCAACAGCCTGCGCATCAACGATGGCACAAGCCCGGACGACAAGATCGCGGTGGGCGACATCATGGCCGAGGCGCAGCTTGCGCCTTCGCTGCAGGAGCGTGCGCAGAACCGCACGCGCGGCTTCGTGCAGGTCCAGAACGGCTGCGACCATCGCTGCACCTTCTGCGTCATACCGTTCGGCCGGGGCCGTTCGCGCTCGCTGCCGCCGGACGCCGTTCTGCGGCAATGCCGCCAACTCGTCGCGGACGGCGTGCGAGAGATCGTGCTGACCGGCGTCGACCTGACGAGCTATGGCCACGACCTGGCCGAACAGCCGATGCTCGGCACGCTGGTGAAGACGATCCTGCGCGACCTTCCGGAGTTGCCGCGCCTGCGGCTCTCCTCGATCGACGCCGTCGAGGTCGACGACGCTCTGCGCGACGCCATCGCGAGCGAACCCCGCCTGATGCCGCATCTCCATCTCTCGCTGCAGGCCGGCGACGACCTGATCCTCAAGCGGATGAAGCGCCGGCACGGCCGCGACGATGCGATCCGCTTCTGCGCCGACATGCGCGAAATTCGTCCCGACATCGCCTTCGGCGCCGACCTGATCGCCGGCTTCCCGACCGAGGACGAGGCGATGTTCCAGCGCTCGCTCGATCTGATCGGCGAATGCGACCTCGCCTATGTCCACGTCTTCCCTTATTCGCCACGCCCCGGCACGCCGGCGGCCCGCATGCCGCAGCTTCCCGGTACGCTCGTATCGGAGCGTGCGGCGCGCCTGCGCGATGCGGCAGCCATCGCGCAGGGTCGCCATCTCTCGGATCGCATCGGCAGGCCGCTTTCCGTGCTGACCGAGCGCGGCAATACCGGCCGCGCCGAAGATTTCACGCTGGTGCGGTTCGGGCAGGACGTGGCTGCAGGCGAGATCGTGCCGGTATCGGCACGTTCAGCAGATGAGAAGGCGCTGATCGCGACCTGACGCGGTGCGCGATCAGGCAGGCCGGACGGGCCGGCGCGGGCTCCGCGACGCCTTACCCCTTCCCCGCAACCTCCTCGCGCAGCGCCCGGCGCAGCACCTTGCCGACATTGGTCTTGGGCAGGCTTTCGCGGAAGACGATCTGCTTGGGCACCTTGTAGCCGGTCAGGCCTTCCTTGCAGAAGGCGCGCAGCGCATCCGCCGTAAGAGCCTCGTCGCGCTTGACCACGAAGGCGGTCACCGCTTCGCCGGAGTGCTCGTCGGGCAGGCCGATCACCGCCGCCTCCAGCACGCCGGGATGGGAGGCCAGCACGTCCTCGACTTCGTTGGGATAGACGTTGAAGCCCGAGACCAGGACCATGTCCTTCATCCGGTCGACGATCCTGACCTCGCCATTGGGCAGCATCACGCCGACATCGCCGCTGCGGAAGAAGCCGTCTTCCGTCATCACCTTGGCGGTCTCGTCGGGACGGTTCCAGTAGCCGACCATGACCTGCGGCCCGCGGATGCAGATCTCGCCCGGCTCGCCAAAGGGCATGTCGTTGCCTTCGGCGTCGCGGATGGCGAAATCGGTCGAGGGCAGCGGGAAGCCGATCGTGCCCGTGAACTCGGCCGTATCGGGCCGGTTGATCGAGGCGACGGGAGAGGTCTCCGACAGGCCGTAGCCCTCGACGATCGGCTTGCCCGTGACGTCCTTCCAGCGCTTGGCGACGGCGGCCTGGGTCGCCATGCCGCCGGCGACCGCGAAGCGCATCTCGGAGAAGTCGACGTCCTTGATTTCGGGATGGCTGGCGAGCGCATTGTAAAGCGTGTTGACGCCGGAAAAGAGCGTGATCCGGCTGGCCTTCAGCGTCTTCACGAAGCCGGCGATATCGCGCGGATTGGCGATCAGCAGGCCCTTGGCGCCGATGCGCAGCATGAACATGCAACAGCAGGTCAGCGCGAAGATGTGGTAGAGCGGCAGCGCCGTCACCATCACGTGCTGATAGTCGCTCTTGCCCAGCGGCGGCTCCAACGCCCAGCCGAGCCAGAGATTGGCCTGCTCGACATTGGAGGCGACGTTGCGGTGGCTCAACGTGGCGCCCTTGGCGACGCCGGTGGTGCCGCCGGTGTACTGCAGGAAGGCGATGTCGTCGGGCGTCACGGTGACGGGCGTCATCGCGGCCGGGCCGGCCAGGATCGACTTCAGCGACACCGAGCCCGGCAGGTTGAAGGGCTTGACCACCTTCTTGACCTTGCGCGCGACGAAATTGACGATCGTGCCCTTGAAGCCCATCAGGTCGCCGGCGGTGGCGACCACGATCGCCTCCAGCTTCAGGTTCGGTCTGGCCTCCTCGACGACGTGGGCGAAGTTCTCGATCACAACGAGCGCGCGCGCGCCGGAATCGTTGATCTGATGGGTCAGTTCGCGCGCCGTGTAGAGCGGGTTGACGTTGACGACGGTAAAGCCGCCGAGCAGCGCGCCGAAGATCGTGGCCGGATAGGCCAGGATGTTGGGCATCATCAGCGCGATGCGGTCGCCCTTCTTGAAGCCCTTAGCCTGCAGCCATGTCGCGAAGGCCTGCCCGGCGCGTCCGGTTTCCGCAAAGGAGATCGTCTTGCCGAAGCTCTCGAAGGCGGGCCGGTCGGCATAGGTCGTGCAGGCGGTGCGGATCAGATCGGCCAGCGTGCCGATCTTGTCCGCGTCGATCTGCGGCGGCACGGCCTGCGGATAATGCGCCAGCCAGGGCCGCTGCTCGGGTTTCGGCGCGCCTGTCATCGCGTTCATGGTCGATATCCTCCCTTGCCCTCCGCATTCCGGCCGCGATCGCGCCCGTTGCGGACTGTTTTGCTGACCACACACTGCGAAACCGCGACGGCGGACGCAAGCGCCCGCCATCGCTAAATCGACACAAGGTTTAGATATGAACCTTTTTCGACACAGTCGGCTCAGCGCGCATGGGCAAGGGAATGGGCACTGGCATGGGTCTGGGCGTGCGCGGAGACGATCGCGTCGGCCGGCTTGCCGGCCAGTTCGGCAAGATGATCGAAGCGCGCCGAGAACGAGCCGACGCCGGCCGTCGCCGAACGGAGCTCGACGATCAGCCCCGTCATCTCCGCC
>LNFM01014065.1_pt1 | contig 9999 bp, 10 predicted proteins | sample 596031 | NCBI WGS metagenome assembly LNFM01 (sample SAMN04254537, study PRJNA301005) | activated carbon metagenome | isolation source: dual media filters at the Ann Arbor, Michigan drinking water treatment plant | place: USA: Ann Arbor | reverse complement strand
CCGCTGCTGATCAAGCACGGCTCCGCCGCGCAGCAGGCGCATTTCCTGCCGCGCATTCTCTCGGGCGAGGATATCTGGGCGCAGGGCTATTCCGAACCCAATGCCGGGTCCGACCTCGCCGCGCTGCGGCTGGAGGCGCTGGATGCCGGCGACCACTGGGTGCTGAACGGCCAGAAGACCTGGATCACCTTCGCCAATGACGCCAACTGGATTTTTGTCCTCGCCCGCACCGACAAGGCGGCGAAGAAGCAGGAGGGGATTTCGTTCCTGCTGCTGCCGATGGACAGCCCGGGCATCAGCGTGCGGCCGATCCTGAACCTCGACCTGCATGACGAGTTCTGCGAGGTCTTCTTCGACCAGGTCCGCGTGCCGAAGGACAGGCTGGTGGGCGAGGTCAACAAGGGCTGGACCTATGCCAAGGCGCTGCTGGGCTTCGAGCGCATCGCCATCGGGTCGCCGCGCCTCTCCGCCAATGCGCTCGCCGCGCTGAGGCGGCTGGCGGAGGCGATGGGGCGGGCGGAGGACCCGGCCTTCCTCGACCAATATGCGCGGTTCCGGCTGGAGCTGGCGGACCTCAAGGCGCTGTACGAGCGGTTCTGCGCCGCGCTGAAGCGGGGCGAGACGCTGGGGGCGGAGGTCTCGATCCTGAAGATCGTGGCGAGCGAGCTGTTCCAGCGCATCACCGACGCGCAGTTGGAGATGGCCGGCGAGCATGCGGGGCTGCTGCATCCGATGCCCGGCCCGGCGCTGCACCCGGCGGGGCAATTCCTGCTGGCGCGGCCGTCGACCATCTTCGGCGGCTCCTCCGAAATTCTGCGCAATGTCCTGTCCCGCGCGCTGCTGGAGTTGCCCGCATGAGTGCCCTGCCAAGAATCCGCGTGCTGGACATGACGCGCGTCTTCGCCGGCCCCTGGGCGGCGCAGATGCTCGGCGATTTCGGCGCGGAGGTGGTGAAGATCGAGCAGCCGGGCGGCGGCGATGATGTGCGGCGCATGGGGTTTCGGAAGACCGGCGCGGATGGCAAGCCGGTGGGGGAGACGTCGTCGTTTTTGGCGATGAACCGCAACAAGCGTTCCATCGCGCTGGATATCGCCAAGCCCGAGGGTGCGGCGCTGCTGCGCGCCATGGCGGCCAAGGCCGATGTGTTCATCGAGAACTTCAAGACCGGCGGGCTGCGCAAATACGGGCTGGATTATGCCTCGCTGGCCGCGGTCAATCCGAAGCTGATCTATTGCTCCATCACCGGCTTCGGCCAATCCGGCCCCTATGCCGCGCTGCCGGGCTATGACCCGATCTTCCAGGCCATGTCCGGGCTGATGAGCGTGACCGGCGTGGCCGATGGCGAGCCGGGCGCGGGGCCGGCCGTGGTCGGCTACAGCGTCTCGGACATCAATGCGGGGATGTATGCGACGGTCGCCATCCTGGCCGCGCTGCATCACCGGGATACGGTGAGCGGCACCGGACAGCATATCGACCTGGCGCTGCTGGATGCGCAGGTGGCGGCGCATTCGCATATCGCCATGAACCACCTGGTCTCCGGCCGCATGCCGGTGCGGGCGGGCACGGCGTCCCAGATCAATACGCCCTGGCAGGCGTTCTCCACCGCCGACCGGCCGCTGATGGTGGCGGTGGGGAATGACCGGCAGTTTTCCCAACTCTGCCAGGTGCTGGGGGTGCCGGCCGATCCGCGCTTCGCCACCAATCCGCAGCGCATGGCGAACCGGGATGTCCTGCTGCCGCTGTTGCAGGAGGCGTTCCTCAAGCGGCGGGCGCAGGACTGGATGGATGCGCTGAACGCGGTCGGCGTCTCCTCCGGCCCGATCAACGATTTTGCGGCGGTGGCGGAGGACCCGCAGATCCGGCATCGGGAGGTTTTTGCGCAGACGCCGGATGGGGCGCCCACCATCGCCAATCCGGTGCGGTTTTCCGCGACGCCCGTGGCCTATACCCGCGCGCCGCCGACGCTTGGCCAGCATACGGCGGAGGTATTGTCCGAGTGGCTCGGCACGGATGCGGCGGAGAGTGCGCGGCTGGCCCAGGCGGGCGTCGTCGCATGAGCATGGTCGAGATGATCCGCGACAGCGCCGGCGCCGTGGCGCCCCGCGGCGGCGATCTTTCGCGGGTTCGCGCGCTGCGCTTCACGCGGCCGGGCTTCGATGCCGCGGTGTGGCGGCAGATGGCGGAGATGGGTTGGCTCGGCCTGCGCGTGGCGGAGGAGCAGGGCGGCATCGGCCTCGGCATGGCCGAGTATTGCACGTTGGCGGAGGAGCTCGGCCGCGGCCTGGTGCCGGAACCGCTGGTGCAGGGCGTGCTCTCCGCCGCGCTGCTGGCGGCTTGCGGTGATGAGGCCGGGCTGGCCGCGCTGCTGGCCGGCGAGGCGCTGCCGCTGGTGGCCTGGCAGGAACGCGCCGATACGCTGGAAGCGCCCGGCACACCCGACGCGCCGAGACTCTTCGTGCCGATGGCGGCGGGAGCGAGCAGCTTCCTGCTGCCGATGCGCGAGGATGGCGCGCTGGCGCTGCACCGGGCGGAGGCCGTGCCGGAGATTGTCGAGACGCAGGATGGCGGCCATTACGGCACGGTCACCGCGTGCGGCACAGGGCTCGGCGCGCTGCCCGCCCACGCGCTGGAACAGGCGCTGGATGAGGCGGCGCTGGCGACTGCGGCGATGCTGCTCGGCGTGATGGAGCGCAGTTTTGCGATGACGCTGGACTACCTCCGCACCCGCCAGCAATTCGGCAAGCCGATCGGCAGCTTCCAGGCGCTGCAGCACCGCGCGGTGAACCTCCAGATCCAGGTGACGCTGACCCGTGCGAGCGTGGAGGCCGCGGCGGCGACGCTCGATGCCGGCGCCGCACCCGCCGCACGCCGCGCCGCCGTGTCGCGGGCCAAGGTGCGGGCGGCGGAGGCGGCGCTGCTGGTGACGCGCGCCGCGGTGCAGTTGCATGGCGCCATCGGCTACACGGACGAATACGATGTCGGCCTGTATCTGCGGAAGGCGATGGTGCTGGCGAACCAGTTCGGCAGCGCCGCGCTGCACCGGCGTCGCTTCATGGCGAACGCCGTGGATGCGGATGAGTGAACTACCGGCGCAATAGCCCGTAGGTCAGCGCGAAGGCGGCGAGGCCGAGGATCAGGGACGCGGCGACATAGGCGGCGGCGAGGATGGGGCTGCGCTCGAACAGCAGCCCCGTCTCCAGGCTGAAGGCGGAGAAGGTGGTGAAGCCACCGAGCAGGCCGGTGACCAGCAGCAGCCGCATCTCCCCCTGCACGCCGAGCGCCGCGGCCAGGCCGATGGCGGCACTGCCGAGGATGTTCACCGCCAGCGTGCCCCAGGGAAAGGCCACGCCGAACTGCGCAACGGCGAGCATCGAGATGCCGTAGCGCAGGACGGAGCCGATGGCGCCGCCGAGGGCGACGAGGAGGATGTTGGTGAGCGTCGGCATCCGATCCTCTACGGCGTCACGCCGAGTATCCAGCCTTCACGGCTCGCCTGTAGCGGCAGGTCCCGCAGCGGCCGACGGGTCTTCCAGGCTGCCGGAAGCGCAGCCGCTGCCACCAGCGCATCCGTGTCGTGGTCCTTGCTGCCAGGCGTCCCAACCAGGTTCACGCCGTGATGCGCGAGGACGATGGGAAGCAGGCCGATCGAGACCTTGCTGGCGCCCGCAATTTCCCGCGGGATCGCGGTGCGCGGGTAGATTTCGACAAGAACCAGCTTGACCCCCGGTGCCGCCACGTCGTCGAAGGGCCAGACTGCAAGTGCGGGCCCCAGGGCCTCGCGGAGTGCGTGCAGGAGACGCATGCCCGCGAGGGCCTGAACACCGGCAGGTTGCGAAGCAAGCCGCAGCGTGCTCCAGGGCTGTCCGAGTTTGGCGCGCTTGCAGGCCTCCTCCGTCTCGCGCAGCAGCAGCTTCACATCCGGCTGGCTCGCGAGCGTCCCGCCGCGATGGAAGCAGTCGCGCCACTGCGGGGCATCGGCCGCTCTTCGTCCTTGGAAATCCGGCGCGCCGCCAGCGGCATCTTCCACAAAGGCCCAGAGATCGCTGGCGGTCGCGCATCCGATTCGATCCTGGATGGGCAGCGGCATGGCGAAAGGAAAATCGAGGCCCGCGAGCGTACGACCCTCACCACGACCGGCACTCAGTAGAAGGCGGAATATGTCATTGCGGCTCCACCATTTCGTCGGCGGAGCGATCAGCTGGACCTTGCCATCCTGAAGATGGGCCGCGGCCGCGATGGAGCGCGCATCCACCGCGCCGCTCCAATCCACTGCCAGGATATGTGCGAAAGAGGTGCTCATTCCGTCTTTCCCTTACGCCGCTTCCGTTTCCGCAGCGCATCCCATTCCGCCATCCGCGCCGCCACCGCGGCCTCCGCACCGCGCTCGGTGGGGCTGTAGAAGCGCTGCTTCGGCATGCCCGGTGGCCAGTAGTCGGCGCCCGAAAAACCTTCCTCGGCGTCGTGGTCGTATTCGTAGCCCTCGCCGTAGCCGAGTTCCTTCATCAGCTTGGTCGGCGCGTTCAGGATGTTCGGCGGCGGCATCAGGCTGCCGGTTTCCTTCGCCGCGCGCATCGCCGCCTTGAAGCCGGAATACAGCGCGTTGGATTTTGGCGCGGTGCCGAGATGCACCACGACCTGCGCCAGCGCCAATTCCCCCTCGGGCGAGCCCAGCCGCTCATAGGCCTCCCACCCCGCCAGCGCGATCTGCAAGGCCCGGGGATCGGCCATGCCGACATCCTCCGAGGCGAAGCGCAGCAACCGGCGGGCGATGTAGCGGGGGTCCTCGCCGCCGGTCAGCATGCGGGCGAACCAGTACAGCGCCGCATCCGGGTCCGAGCCGCGCAGCGATTTATGCAGGGCGGAGATGAGGTTGTAATGCTCCTCCCGGTCCTTGTCGTACAGCGCGGCGCGCTTCGCCAGCAGGGCCGCGAGGCCCGCGGGGTCCAGCGCCTCGCCGCCGGGCGGCAGGGACAGCAGCTGCTCCACCATGTTCAGCAGATAGCGGCCATCGCCATCGGCCATGCCGGCCAGGCTGTCCCGCGCCTCCGCAGTTAAAGGCAGGGGGCGGGCTTCCTCGGCCTCGGCGCGCGCCATCAGGTCGGCCAGCGCGGCCTCATCGAGCCGCTTCAGCACCAGGACCTGGCAGCGCGACAGCAGCGCGCCGTTCAGCGCGAAGGAGGGGTTTTCCGTGGTGGCGCCGACCAGCGTCACGGTGCCGTCCTCGACCACCGGCAGGAAGCCATCCTGCTGCGCGCGGTTGAAGCGGTGGATCTCATCCACGAACAGCAGCGTGCCGCGGCCGTTGGAACGCCGGGCGCGGGCTTCGTCGAAGGCGCGCTTGAGGTCCGCGACGCCGGAGAACACCGCCGACAGCGCGACGAAGGACAGCCCCGCCGCCTCCGCCAGCAGCCGCGCGATGGTGGTCTTCCCCACCCCCGGCGGCCCCCAGAGAATGATGGAGGACAGGCTGCCGCGCGCCAGCATGCCGGTCACGCTGCCCTCCGCCCCCACCAGATGGTCCTGCCCCACCACATCGCACAGCCGCGCCGGGCGCAGGCGGTCGGCGAGTGGGCGCGGGCCGGGGGGCGGGGCCGGCGCATCCGCGTCTGGCGTGCCGAACAGATCGGGCGGTCGGGTCATGGGGGTGCAGTCTAGCCCGAAGCAGGGTGGCGGGAACCGGGCAGGCACGGCATGTTGCGCGCAATTCGACCCGGAGGTTCCGACATGTCCGTTCTCAGCCGCCGCAGCCTGGCAGCCGGCCTGCTGGCCGCGCCCTTCCTCGGCCGCGCCGCCGCCGCGCAATGGGCGCCCGCCCGCCCGATCCGCCTGCTGGCGCCCTACCCGCCGGGCGGTGGCGTGGACACCACATCGCGCCTGCTGGCAACGCCGATGGGCAGCTTCCTCGGCCAGCCGGTGGTGGTGGAGAACCGCGCCGGGGCCGGCGGGTCCATCGGCGCGGCGGAGCTGGCGCGCAGCGCGCCGGATGGGCTGACCATCATGATCGATGCCCTGGCCCATACGGTGAACCCGTCGCTGCTGCGCGGCCTGTCCTTCGACTACGCCACGGCCTTCACGCCGATCAGCCAGGTGGTGGTGCTGCCGCAGATCCTGGTGGTGAACCGGGACATCCCGGTCAGCACGCTGCCGCAATTCGTGGAATGGGCGAAGGGGCGGCAAGGCACGCTCTCCTACGGCTCCTCCGGCAATGCGACCGCGGCGCATCTGGCGGCGGCGCTGTTCCTGAACCGGGCGGGGCTGGATATCCAGCATGTGCCCTATCGCGGCGGCACGCCGGCGCTGCAGGATCTGCTGGGGGGTGCCATCAGCTTCGTCTTCGGCACCGTCTCCTCCTCCCTCCAACTGGCGCGCGACGGGCGTTTGAAGCCGCTGGCGGTCAGCACCGCGCAGCGCATCGCCGCCCTGCCGGATGTGCCGACCGTCGCCGAACAGGGCTTCCCGGGCTACGAGCTGAATGAGTGGAACGGCCTCTACGCCCCCGCCGGCCTGCCGCCCGCCACGACGCAGCGCCTGTTCGAGGCCGCGAAGCATGCGCTGGAGGATACAACGGTGCGCGCAAGGCTGGACACGCTGGGCGCGCTGCCGCTGGGCACCACGCCGGCCGATTTCGCCCGCTATGTGGCGCAGCAGCGGGAGATCATGGGCCAGCTGGTCCGTGACGCGAAGATCGAGGTGGGTTGACCACCCCGCCACCACCCCCGATCTGACCCGCCAATGAGACACGGAGACGCCCCGATGCTGCCGAAAGCCCCCCTGCCCCGCCGCGCTTTGCTGGCGGCCGCCCCCGCGCTGGCCTTTGCCGCACCGGCCGCGGCGCAATCCGCCTGGCCCAACCGATCGATCCGCCTGGTCGTGCCGTTTTCCGCCGGTGGCGCGGCGGATAGCGCGGCGCGGGTGATCACGCCGCATATGGGCCAGAAGCTCGGCCAGAACTTCGTGGTGGAAAACCGTACCGGGGCCAGCGGCAGCCTGGGCGGGGCGGAGGTCGCGCGCGCGACGGATGGGCACAGCTTCCTGTGGGATGCGTCCTCCCATCTGGTGAACCCGGCGCTGCTGCGTGGCCTGACCTTCGACTACGCCACCGCCTTCGCGCCGATCAGCCTGGTGGTGGCCTTCCCCTCCGCCATCGCGGTGAAGAATGATTTCGCCGCGACCACGCTGGCGGAATTCGTGGCGGCGGCCAAGGCGCGGCCCGGGGTGATCACGGTGGGCACCCAGGGCAATGCGACCGCCGGCCATCTCGGCCTGGTCGCCTTCGCCCGGCGGGCGGGGATCGAGGTGATCCATGTGCCCTATCGCGGCGGCGCGGCCGCGGCGCAGGACCTGGCCTCGGGTGCGATCGACGCCGTCTTCACCACGCTGGTCTCGGCCGGGCCGGTGGTGGAGGCCGGCCGGGCGCGCTTCCTGGCCGTCGGCACGACGGAGCGGGTGGAAAGCCGGCCGGATGTGCCGACCATCTCGGAAAGCGGCTATGCCGGTTTCGAATCCAATGAATGGGCCGGCCTGTTCGGTCCCGCCAGCACGCCACCCGCCGTGGTGCAGGCGCTGTCCGATGCGCTGGTGGAGGCGGTGGCCGTGCCCGCCATTCGCCAACGCCTGGTGCAGATCGGCTGCGTGCCCCTGGCCACCCGCCCCGCCGATTTCAGCCGTTTCGTCGCCGAGGGCCGCGCCAGCATGGCCGCCCTGGTGCGGGACGCGAATATCCGCGCGGAGTGAGCCACACCCCCCACCAGGCATCGGTCAACCGCAACCTCGCCGGCATCCTGCTGATGTCGGTGGCGGTGCTCGGCTTCTCGCTGAACGATGTGCTGGGCAAGTGGCTGGTCGCCACCTATGCCGTGGCGCAGGTGCTGGTGCTGCGCAGCATCGCGGCGTTGCTGATCCTGGCGCCGATGATCGCCCGCGAAGGCGCCGTGCCCCTGCTGCGCCCGCCCCGCCCGCGCTTGCAGCTGGTGCGGATCGCCTGCGGCACGCTGGAGGTGACGGCCTTCTACTGGGCCGTCTCCATGATGCCGCTGGCCGATACCATGGCCTTCTGGATGGCGACCCCGATCTTCGTGGCGCTGGGCAGCGCGCTGATCCTGCGCGAGAGGCTGGAGCGGAAGCGCTTCGCGGCGGTGCTGCTGGGCTTCGTCGGCGTGGTGGTGGCGCTCGGCGCCGGGCTGGACAATGGCGTGCTGCCGACGCTGGTCGCGATTGCCGGCATGCTGCTGTATTCCGGCTACCTGCTGGCGACGCGCGAATTGCGCGGCACCTCCGCCACCGTGCTGGCCACCTACCAGATGGGGGCCGCGCTGCTGCTGGGCCTGGTGCTGGCACCCTTCGGCTGGGTGCCGGTGAGCTGGGTAGATGCCGGGCTGCTGATGCTGCTGGGCGTGGTGGGGGTGGCGGCCCACCTGGCCGTCACACGATCCCTGGCGCTGGCGCCGGCGCCGGTGGTGGTGCCGTGGCAATACGCCATGATCCTGTGGGCGATCCTGTTCGGCTGGCTGGTCTTCGACGAGGTGCCGGAGCCGGCCATGCTGGCGGGCGTCGCCATCATCATCGGCGCGGGCTTCTGGCTGACCCGGCTGGAGCTGAAGGCGGCGCGGCGCGGATGAGCACGAAGCGCTGGGCCCCCAGGCCGGTCACAGGCATCCCGGATGGGACCGTGCTGTATGACGGCGTCTGCGTGATCTGCTCCGCCGCCTTCCGCTTCGTGGCGGCACGGGACCCGGCGGCACGCTTCCGCTTCACCGCGGTGCAGGACCCGCTGGGCACGCGGCTGGCGGGGCTGCTCGGCATCGACACGGTCATGCCGGAGAGCAATGCCGTGGTGATCGACGGCATCGCCTACATGAAGTCCGACGCGGCAATCCAGGTGCTGTCCCTGCTGCCGCGCTATGGCTGGGCGCGGCATCTGCGGCATGTGCCGAAAGGGCTTCGCGACTGGACCTATGACCGCATCGCGCGCAACCGCTACCGGCTGTTCGGCAAGACGGAGACCTGCATTGTCCCGCCGCCGGAACTGCGCCGGCATGTCGCGCGGGACGAGTGAGCGCAACCGCCCATGAAAAAGGGCGCCTCGCGGCGCCCTGTCTCAACTTCGATGAGGAAGGAGGCTTTACGCCTCATCCGCCTCGCTCGGCACCGTCTCCGGACGCGGGCCGCTGTCGAGGCCCTTGGCCGCGACGTCGCGCTCGATCAGCTCAATCACCGCCATGTCGGCCGCATCGCCGTAGCGGACGCCGGCCTTCAGCACGCGGGTGTAGCCGCCCTGGCGGGTCTTGTAGCGATCCGCGATGGTCGAGAACAGCTTGTCCACCACCTTCGGGTCGCGGATCTGCGCATAGGCCTGGCGGCGGGCGTGCAGGTCGCCGCGCTTGCCGAGGGTGATGATGCGCTCGACGTAGGGGCGCAGCTCCTTCGCCTTCGGCAGGGTGGTGGAGATCTGCTCGTGCTTCAGCAGGGCGGTCGCCATGCTGCGGAGCATCGCGAGCCGATGGCTGGTGGTAACGCCGAGCTTACGGCCGGATACGCCGTGACGCATGGTCCTGTTTCCTTAGAGAACCCGAACCGCAGCTTCAGCGACGGCCCGGTGTATTTGTGCAGCGCAGTTTCACACTCATAGTCGGGGAGCGTGACTGCCCCTCCGCCCGCTCAAGCAGCCCTCAGAAGGGCTCCTCGAGCTTCTTCGCCAGGTCCTCGATATTCTCCGGCGGCCAGCCCGGCACAGTGATGCCGAGGCCGAGGCCCATGGAAGCGAGGACTTCCTTGATTTCGTTCAGCGACTTGCGGCCGAAATTCGGCGTGCGGAGCATTTCCTGCTCGGTCTTCTGAACCAGGTCGCCGATATAGACGATGTTGTCGTTCTTCAGGCAGTTCGCCGAGCGGACCGAAAGCTCCAACTCGTCGACCTTGCGCAGCAGGTTGCGGTTGAAGGGCAGATCGTCGCGGATCTCCTCCACCACACGCTGGCGCGGCTCCTCGAAGTTGATGAAG
>LNFM01011035.1_pt1 | contig 9999 bp, 8 predicted proteins | sample 596031 | NCBI WGS metagenome assembly LNFM01 (sample SAMN04254537, study PRJNA301005) | activated carbon metagenome | isolation source: dual media filters at the Ann Arbor, Michigan drinking water treatment plant | place: USA: Ann Arbor | reverse complement strand
CCACCGTCATCGGCGTCGAGCCCGTCACGAGGCCCTGCAGGGCCTGCAGCTTGGTCTCGTACTCTTCCTGGATCACCGGCGTCAGGCCGACGCCGGGTGTGGTCTGCGTCTTGGTGCAGGTCTCGCAAGTGCGTTGCTCGCGCTCGCCGAGCACACGGGTTGCGAAGTCCGCGGCGGCCTGCGGCGAGGACCAGGTTTGGCACGTCAGCCGGTTGCCGCAGGATGCGCGCGGGATGGACGAGGTGTCCGTGACGCCGCGGCTGTTCAGCAGGTTGTAGCCCGCGCGGGTCACGTCGCCAACCACCTTGATCGAGCCCTGTCCCGAACCGCCCGCGTTGCTGCCGCCGACCCAGGGCACGCCGTTGTTGCCCTTGTTGGATTCGGCTTGCTCCACGGCGGAGACCGCATCGGTGCTGCTCACCGCATCGCGCAGCGCGAAACCTTCGGCGAGCTGGTCCCAGCCCGCCTGGCCGCCCGCCATGTCCGCCATCCGGTTGGCCATCGCCTTGCACGTCAGCTTGCTGCGGTCGAAGTCGAGCCGGGCCTGCAGCACGCCGTTGGTCAGCAGGTTGTAGAGGCCCGGATCGGCACGCTGGATGATCAGCGCCGGCAACGAGGCGACGGCGCTGGTCGCGCTCTGGATCACGTTGCTCATGATCTGCTGGAAGCCGTTGGTGATGCCGTTCAACTGGTTCTGCAGCGTCGTCGTGATGCTCATGTCGCCGCAGATGAGGTTGCTGTTCCAGCCGATGCCCACACCGATGCTCTGCATGTTCCCAGCGCCGCCCATGGACACGGCGCGGCCGCCGCCGATGCTGTAGAGCACGTCGTCGCCGATCACGCTGCCGCTCACGCCGACGCCGGTGGGGTTGATGCGGGTCTGCGCCCACGCGACGCCGGCCGCGGCGGTGACGGCGCAGGCGAGCGCGATGCTGAGCGTGTAGGGCTTGGCACGTTGTACGAGACGGGAGAGAGACGTTTTCATGGGCACACCTCAGTTGAAATCGACGCTGCCGAGGAAGACCTGGCCGCGGCGCTGGCAGCAGGCATAGGGCCGCCACAGCGCCCAGGCGTAATCGCCCTGTTGCGCCTGCGTGAGGCTTCCGCTGTGCGGGAAGACGACGCAACTGTTCGAGAGCGTGGGCGTCAGCGGTTGCCACTTGCCCGTCGAGGCATCGGTCTCCATCAGCGCGCCGGCCGGCCAGTAGCCGTCGCGGGCGCTGGCGAGCAGCGGCTGATACACGTGGATCTGGTTGCGGCGCGTTACGACGTCGCCGGCGCGTTGCGCGACGACGGCTCCGCTCTTGTGGTCATCGGTCTGGTGCAGGAAACCCCCGCGCGCATACACATTGCCCCACAGATTCAGGCCGGTGCGCGTGCCGATCTCGCGCCGGCCGGGAATGAGCGCTTCAGGGTAGAAGGCTTCGGGGATGTTGTAGCGCCAGGCGATGGTGTCCAGCGTGCTGAGTAGGTACGGCATGAAGGCCGTGCCTGCGCCCTCGCACGAGTAGCCGAACGAACTCGCGAATTGGCTGAACACGTAGCCGCCGGGGTGGCCGATGACGTCGGCGTTCTTGAACTTGGCGAGGTTGTTCTCGTTGTCGTGGTTCGTCGTGCCGTCGTCGCCAGCCTGCGCAGTCGGGTTCGGCGTGCTCATCGCGCGCACCTCGACCCAGGGGTTCTCGCCGGTGTTGCTGTAGCTCGATACCACCGCGTCCGGCACGTAGTGCCGCACCTTCACCGACGTGCGCACGGTGCAGCCCGTCCAGGTGCAGAACAGCCAGTAGCAGATGCCGACGACGCGGTACTCGATGCAGTCCGGCGACAGGGCCGACGACACGATGGTGGCCGTGTTCAGCGCGAAGCTCGATGCCGCACCGCCCAGCAGCACCGAGGCGATGGCGAGGCGAGCGCGGCGCGACGATGCCGACAGCAGGCGCTTCATGGCTGTGTCCTCCGATGGGCTTCGACGCGGGCCACGGCACGCGCCACGTCGGGCTCGCCGTAGACCACGTAGCGGCGATCGACCACTACGGCGGGCACCTTGGCGATGCCCAGCCCCCAGGCATCGGCCACACCCTGGTAGGCGCTGCCGATGCGTCGTTGCAAAGCCTGGCCGCCATCACGCAGTCGCTGCTGCACGATTGCGGTTGCGCGGTTGGGGTCGTTGGGCAGACTGGCCGCCAGCTCGGCCTCGATGCGCTCGGGCAGGTCCAGCTCGACCACGCGGGCGCCGGCAGCGGGCTGCACGGGATGGTGGCTGTCGGTCACGACGAGCACGTCGGCGGCCGATGCGGTCTGGCAGAGCAGGCACAGCAGAAGTCCTCCCGCGCACGCGATGCGCGTGACCCCCAGCCGCGGAATGGAATAGAACAAGGGAGCCGTCATGGCGGGTGTCCTGGAAATGAGAGCAAGGCCCCTAGTCGAACGCCGAAGGCATGTCTGCTGCGACAAGGAATGCGCACCGCGCACACCCCGCTTTCGCAAGCGGCACAAGGAGGAAAAACGGGAGCCGAAGCTCCCGTGGGAATCAGGCGCCCGCAGCCGAGGCCTGAATGGCGCGGCGGGCATGGACTTGCCAGAACGGATCGACCAACCGGCCGGCCAGTACGCGGGCGCGCAGGCGCAGGCGCTCGGCCGTGCTGTGGTTGTCCCAGCCAGCTTCGTAGGACGCCTCGCCGCGCAGGTCATCGACCTGCTTCGCGACGTCGGCGGCTTCCGCATCTGAGGCGGTGGGTTCGCACCAGCGGATGCGGCCGCCGCACTGCACCTCGCCAGTGACAACCAGCCGATCGAGCGAATCGCGGATCAGGACCAGTTCCGGCCGAAAGTCCAGCGCCTCGATCTCCGACCTCAGATCGAACTCGTCTTTTGACAGCTCGTCCGCTGCGAGGGCCAGGGCATCCTCGATCAGGCCGTGTTGGCCCAGCTCAAGGATGTGAGGTGTCCACCAGGTCCCGAAAACGCGATCGTCCTCGGGGTACTCGATATAGCCTTGGCAGGTGATCGTGAACTGGCGCCAGAACACATCCTCGCGGACGAAGGTTCCGGCGCGGTAAGGCGTGGCCACGAAGGTCACACCATCAACAACATGAGTCTTGGGTTGCATGGCAGTCTCCATAGAAGGTGCGGAACGCCATGCCGCCCCTGCGGGCGTGGGCGACCCGCGTGGGATGAACAACAAGCGATGGAAGAGCGGGCATCCGCCACCGCAGCGCGGCGGCTGTTCGCGTCGAAGGATGCGAGGCGAACGGGGTCGATCAGCGCGGCCAAGGCCGCGGCGTAGCCTTGAAGATCGGGGGCTACCTGGGCATGTCGCCGAGGGACTCGGCAGGCATTTCCTTCGATGCAGTGTCGGTGGTGCCGCCGGCCGCCAGCAGGTCGATGGCCGACAGCAGCGCATCGCCTTCCACCGGGCCATGCAGCAGCAGCGTCTTGCCGGACTGGCGATCCTGCAACCGCAGCGTGGGCGTGACCTTGACGCCCTCCTGCGCGGCGCTCGCCGACTGCGCGCGGATCAGCGTGTCAGGGCGATCACTGTCGAGGCACTGCTGGGCGGCCGGCGTGATGCCTGGATAGCCCAGGCCCTCGGGCAGGCCCTGGCCGTCGCCGCGGGTGTGCGCATAGACCCATTCGACCGCCCGCCAGAACGCGGCCGAGCCGCCGGCCTCACCAACGCACTCGACCAGGCGCGCATTGGCAGTCGCCGCAGGCTCGTGCGGCGCCAGCGGCAGGTGGTGCCACTGCCAGTTCACCTCGGGGTGCGCGTCGATCCACTGCTTCAGCGCCGGGAAGTACGCGCGGCAGAACGGACATTCGAGGTCGGCGTACTCCACTACCGTGAAGCGCGCATCGTCGCGACCATAGCGCCAAGGCGGGCCGCTCGCGGCGGCGAGTGCCAGCTTGGGCGCCTGGCTGAACTCGGCCGACGCTGAAGCGTCTTCGGCGATCGGCGTTTGTGGCTGTAAGCCCAGCCAGGCCGCCGCGATCAGCGCAACGATGAGCAGCACAGAGACCAATGCGACTGAGCGGGATGGAATGAAGCGAGCGACCTGCATGGTGTTTTCCTTACGCCAGCGCATCAAGCGCCAGCGATTCGATGCCGCGAGCGCGGTCGATCTTCTCGGCGATCTTGAAGGCCGCATCCAGCTCGCCGATGCCGTACTGCTGCATCAACTGAAAGCGTTCCGCCTTCTCTTCCGGCTCGGTCTGAGCCAGCGCCAGGTACAGGCTGGGCGGAACCGCACGGAACAGCACTTCCATGCTCTTGGAGAGGATGACGCCCTCGGTGAACTTGCCCGCCTCCTTGCGGGCCGACAGCATCAGGGCCTTCTGCGCCGGGTTCAGCTCGCGGAAGCGCGCGATCTTCTCCACCTCGTCCGGTGGCATCGAGAGGCAGATCCACCACTCGATCATGTTGAGCATGGGCTCGGCCGCTTTGGGCAGGTCGTCGATGTTCTGCGTTGCCAGCCAGTACCAAGCGCCGAGCTTGCGCCACATCTTCGTGATCTTCACGACGTAGGGCGCGAGCAGCGGGTTCTTGGTGATGATGTGGCCTTCGTCCGTCACGTTGATGATCGGCCGACCCAGGAACTGGTCGCGCTCGGCGATGTTGTTCACCGTGTTGATGAGACTGATGTACGCGATCGAGAGCTGCGCGTTGTAGCCCTCGCGCGCGAACGTGGCGAGGTCCACGATGGTGATGTCGGCCTCGGGCCAGGGCGTGCCGGGCCGATCGAACATCTCGCCGTCGACGCCCTGGCAAAACATATCCATCGCGTCCGCCATCTCCAGCAGGCGCGCGCGGCGCATCTCGGGCAGCGATGAGTCCCGGGCGCGCTCGCGCAGCGCGTCGCGCACGTCGCGCGTGAGTACGGTGCGCAGCTCGGTCACGCAGCGCTGGGCCGCATCGAGGATGCACTGCCGGATCAGGCTGCGATCGGCGCGCGTCATGCGCGCTTCTTCCTTGTCTTCGCCGCCGGTGATCATCAACCGCGCGGTGATCTCCAGCTCGCCGAGCACGTCGCGCTGCTCTTCCGCTTCCTCGCTGCGATTCGCTGCCTGCGCCGCGGGCTCCTCGTCCTCGTCCAGCGCATCGGCGTCCAGCGTCTGCACCTGGCTGGGCGTATCGACCAGCCGGTGCGCATCCGCGAACGGCGCGAGGCTGACCCCGGCGCCGGGCGCGAGCTTCACGCGATGCACCTTGAGGCCCAACCGCATGGCGAAGTCGCCGAACAGGCCGAAGCTGTTGCCGGCCTCCACGATGAACAGGCGCGGCCGGTAGATGGCAGTCACCTGGTTCAGGATGTTGTTGAGCGTGGCGCTCTTGCCCGAGCCAGTGGGGCCGAACAGAAACAGGTGGGCGTTCATCTGCCGGTCGAGCCGGTTCAGCGGGTCGAAGGTGATCGGCCCGCCGCCGCGGTTGAAGAACGTAATGCCCGGATGTCCCGTGCCCTGACTGCGGCCCCATACCGGCGCGAGGTTTGCGGCATGCTGCGCGAACATCAGTTGCGTATACCACTGGCGCTTGTCCAGCGCCGGATCGAACACGCACGGGAGCCAGCGCAGGTAGCTGTTCAGCGGCGCCACTTCGTCTTCCTCGCGCACCGGCTGTAGGCCGGCGTTGAGCATGACGTTCACCAGTTGCAGGCCGCGGCTGTCGAGCTGCGCCAGGTCGTGCCCGCGCAGGTAGAAGGCCAGCGCACCGCGGTAGAGCTTGTGCGCACTGCCGATCAGCCCACGCGCTTCCTGCACGTCGCGGCGAGTCTGCTCCGAGGCCAATGTCTCGCCGACCGACTTCTTGCTCAGGTGGTTCAGGTGCGCTTCGAGCACGTCCTGCGGCGTTGCCACGATCGTCAGGCACATCACCGTGTCCTCGGGCATCTGGTCGAACAGCGCATTGACCGCATCGCCGCCCTTGCGCGTCTCGCCAGTGACGTGGCCTGTGGCGGGTGGCATGCGCAGGCGATCCATCACGATGACCCGGTGCGGCATGCCGTCGAACACCCAGGTGCCGTTCGCCACATCCGAGCGGGGCTGGCCGAAGAACAGGCGTTGAGCGAAGTCTCCGCTGGCCAGCTCGATCTCGCCGTCTTCGGCTGCCTCGGGGTAGCGCGTGAGCGCATAGAAGCGCTCGCGGTCGTCGGCGCTGGGGCCGAGCAGCGTCGGGTGTGGGTTGAACCAGCGCAGCAGCCAGTCGTGGATGTCGGCCGCCTCCATGCGGCGGGATTTCACGCCAGCGTTGGCGAGGCCGCCCACGAGCCGATCGCAGATCGTCGTCAACGCCTGCTCGGGGGACTGGCCGCGCCGCGATGCTGTCACCGCATTCGCGCGCCGGTAGACCACCATGCGCACGCGCCGGACCTGGCCGCGCCACGGCAGGCGCGTCACGGTCGTGTCCTCGAACAGGCCCCCGGGCTTGGCGATGGCGCGAAGGTGGTGCGCGAAGAACCTCACGTAAAACTCTGTGAAGGTGCTGCCCTGCGCTCGCGGCCGCACGTAGTCGGACAGGCCGCGCAGGTAGTTGTCCCAGGTCGATTCATCCTGGGCGTAGAGCTGCACGACCCAGGGGTTCTCGTCGAGTTCATCGAAGGAGTCCTGCAGCGCGTTTTCCAATGCATCGCGCGCCTGCCACAGCCAGGCCATCTCGCGGCCTTCGGTGCCCACCGGCGCCAGCTCGAAGAAGCCCGCGACCGACTGACTGTCTTCCAGAAGCATGCTCTTGGAGCCGGGCAGGTACTCCACCCAGGGGAGCAGATCGGCGAAGGACGGCGACACGCCGTAGAGGGCCTGCAGGTCCGCCTCGGCGGCCGGACGGCGCGGCCGGTCATCGGTTGCGGTTCCCGGCTCGGGAATGCCGTGCGTCGCCAGCGACGTCAGATGCTGCGACCAGGCGTCCTCGCCATGCGGCTCAGGGCCAACCGATGCGAGGCCCTCGCGCGGCCAAGGCAAGGTCCAGGCCATCAGTAGTCCTCCAGGCGTTCGCCGGGCATGGCGTACTGCACCCTCTGATACAGGGGAAAGACGGTGGTGTAGCCGGGCACCGGCACCGGATCGGTGCCGGCCAGGTGTGGGAACACGTACATGACCAGATCGGGGTTGGGGAGCCGGTGGAACTGGCGGTAGATCTCGTTGGCCGCGGTGCGCGTGTAGGCAGCAGCGGTGGCAGGCGCCGCCTGCACGTCGGCCTCGGTCAGCGGCCGGCGCAGGCCCTGACGCGCATCGAGCAGTTGCCGCGCCGCTTGCCCGCCACCGGCGCTGCCGCCCGTCTCCTGGTTCCACACATCGAGCATGGTGTGATCGCCGTGCGGCAGCAACTTGTCCTTGCTGGTGGCGCAGCCGCCCAGCACCAGGACCGCGCACAGGATCGCGGCCGATTCAATCCAAATCCGACGCATGCTTGCCTCCGATGCGTTGATTGACCCGGCGCCCCTTGGCGTCGTAGTCGATGTTGAGCGGCTGCTCCAGATGCACCGCGACCTTGGCGCCGGGCCGCACGTAGACGGCGGCGAAGGCTTGGCCGTAAAGCTTGTTGACCCAATCGGCCATGTCGCGGACGCCCCCGGCCAGGATGCGGCCCATCGCCTCGTTGCCGCTGATGCCCACCGTGCCGAGCGAGCCGTTGCTGTTGGCGACGACGGCCACGCTGCCGTTGTCCGACTTGATCAGGGACGCCGCGCCGGCGCCCGCCGCGGTGATGAGGGCCTGCGAGCCCAGGTACTGCTGCGCGTTGCTGCGCCGCTCGCCGCTGACGCAGGGGATGCCATAGGGATCGCTGATCCAGCCCAGGCCGCCGTGCGTGGTGCTGTTTGCGTTGCCGCCCGAGCCCCCGCCGCCGTTCTGGTTGCGGTTGCCGTCCTCCGGCATCGTGCGCACCGTGCCGTCGTTAAAAACGAACGTCACCGAGCGAATCTGGCCGCGCACGCAGGAGAGCGTCCAGTCGCCCGAGGCCGTGCCGCTGACCACCGCGCCGGCCACGTCGGGAATGTCGATGCCGTTGGCGGTCAGGTTGTCCGGGCCGATCAGCACCTTGAAGGGGTACGGGTCGTTGACCGTGCCGTCGATGGGCACGCGCCCGATCAACGCGGTCATCGCGATGGAGCCCATCAGCGTCGAGTTCGACGGCACCGTGTAGACCGGCTTGGCCGACGCGCCCACCGCGCGGCTGCCCGCATCCGCCACCGTGCTGGCCACGTTGTCGGCCGTGTCGGAAAGCGTCTTCTGCGCCGGCCCGAAGCTGGTCGGGAAGTTCAGCCCGCCGCCGCTGCCGCTCTTCGCCGAAGGCTTCGCATCGTCAGGCTCAACCCAGCGCGTGCCGCTGGTGCTGCGCGCGGCGCCGCCCTGGGTGCCGCCGAAACCCTTGCCATCGCCTTCCTCCAGGCCGAGGCCCACCGGCAGGTCGGCCTGGCCGCCCTTGCCGGAGAGACCGTCCAGGCGCCGCTGCAGGTCTTGCAGCAGGCCCTGGGTCTGCTGGCGGTCGCTGGAGAGTTGCTCGCGGTCCTGCTGCAGGCGGCCGCGCTCGCCGTCGAGCGCAGACTGGATGCGTTGGTCGATCGCGCTTTCCCGCGCGCGCATGCGTTCGTTCTCGCTCTTCTGGTTCTTGTTGTCGTTGAGCGCCGTCTGCAGCTCGTTGCGCAACTGCTTGACCTGGGCCACCAGCGTCGCGACGGTATCGCGCGGCGTGTCGCCCTCGATGCCTAACGCCTTCATCTCCTCGGGCGTGAGCGGGTTGGCGCTGCCGGCCGGCGCCGGCCTGGCGCCGCGATCCCCGGAGAGCATCTTGATGCCGACGAACAGCAGCACCAGCGCCATCGGGATCAGCAGCCACTTCAGGAGGGGGTTACCTGGCCGGCCGCCGCGGCCGGCGGCAGGTTCACCGTCGCGTCGATCGGTGAGAGCTTGGGCAGCAGCGACTCGGCCAGGCCGTGGCCACGGGTAACGAGGTAGACGACCGTGGTGTCGGCGGCGCGGCCGGCCGGCGCTAGGTTCGGGTGCTGGAAGGTCGCGGCGAGGAAGTCGCCCTGCAACGCGCGCGGGTCCAGGTCGAGCCCGCGGGCGGAGATGTTGGTGAGCTTCACCGCCGTCACCCACTGGTCTTCGAGCCGCCACGCGGCCAGTGCCTGCGCATGCACCGGCAGCGTCGGCAGCAAGGTGGAAAGCTCCAGGCCGCGCCGCAGGTTGACGCGGCCGATGCCGGGAACGGGCTCTACGGTGCGCAGCGGCGCGTAGAGGTTCTGCGCTGCATAGCGCGTGAGCACGACCGCCACCGGCGTGGCCTGCTTTGCAGCAGGTGCCGTGCGTTCCGCATCGTCGTCCGCAGTCGCTGCAGGTTTTGCGGGCTCGCCGTAGCGGGTCGCCGGCACGTCACCTTCCACGATGCGCACGGGTTCGAGCGCCGGCTGACCTGCCTTGGCCGGCTCGGCCGCAATGTCGAGCAGGATCAGCGCGCCCGATTCCACGTCCTGCAATTGCAGCCGCGTGGGCAGGATTGGCGCATTGGCGCGCAGGTAGATCGCGCCTCCGGCGCTCTGCACGCGCAACTGCTCGCCGACCGTGGGCGGCACACCGATGCGCACGTTGCGTTCGATGAACACCACACGCTCCTGGCCGACCACCAGCGGCACCGCCAGCGGCAGGCGCTCCCAGCGTAGGATTTCGACGGCATGGACCGCAGGCACGAAAGCCAGGCACAGCAGCAGGCCGGCCAGGGCCGCCGCAGATGAACGCTTCACGAGGGACTTCATGGGGTGTCTCCCTGCAGGTTGGAGCCGGCGCTCGTGGCCCGGCCGGGTGGCGCCGCAGGCGGAGGGGTTTCGATGCGCTCCGGCGCGCGTGCATGGCAGTCCAGCGCCAGGCCGAAGGGGTTGCGCTCGGGGTCCACGTCCATACGCACGACCTTGAGCGCGTAGCGCACGAGCGCGCGCTTGACCTGCTCGGCGCCCAGGTACTCGTCGGCGCTCACGTCCAGCGTGACGATCCAGTTGTTGGCCGACACGGTGC
>LNFM01014064.1_pt1 | contig 10000 bp, 8 predicted proteins | sample 596031 | NCBI WGS metagenome assembly LNFM01 (sample SAMN04254537, study PRJNA301005) | activated carbon metagenome | isolation source: dual media filters at the Ann Arbor, Michigan drinking water treatment plant | place: USA: Ann Arbor | reverse complement strand
CGTGTAAACCTTGTTGAGTTGCTGCTTGAAGGCCTTGTTGCCTTGACCGGGAGCGCCTTGTGTTTCGAACATGCCTGCCATGGTGTTACTCCTCGGTCTCTTCGACACCGTGCTCGATGTCAAGTTTGTTCATGTACCAGGCGTAGTACCCAATGATCACGCAGTACACCACCAAGGCGCCTTGTGCACCCATCCAGAAACTGAACGGCCAACCAAAGAAGTTGAAGCTCAGCTCTCGTGCGAAGTAGCTCACCACAAACGTCACGACAAACCATATTGCGAGCAATACGGCCGTGATGTTGAGGTTTTTCCGCCAGTAGCGGCGGTGCTTGTCAGTCAGTTCCATGCGATCGACCTCCATCAAGAACACCCTCTCGGGCACATCACGGACGCCACCCCTGTCCCCCAGGCAGCCTGCCACCGGTCCGCGTTTCTCGGAATCCGGTTTCCACCGGCTTCCCCTTTTGAAGGCTGCACAGCAGCAGCGTGAAATCAGGCTTGGACTTGCCCAAGACCGGTCTCGCGCTCCAGCTGTGCGGCCACTTTGGGCTCGAACTTTCGGAGGTGGCGAATGATCTTCGCCGCCTCGTCGGGCTCTTGCCGGTCCACATGAACACGCGCCAGCTGGTACCAGCCGTAAGGGCTCATGGGTTGCAGTTCGGTGTTTTTCCGCAGGGCGGGAATGGCTTCCTCGAAGCGTCGCTGGCGGATGAGACTCAAGGCCAGGCCATACCAGGCCCGGTCGAGTTGGGGATCGATCTCGGTGGCGCGGCGGAAGGCGGCCTCGGCCTCCTCCAGTTGCCCCATCTCTTCGCTCAGGAAGCCCAGGTTGAACCAGGGCGCAGAGCGGTCGGGCTGCAGCTCCACGAGTCGCTGCAGCGCTTGCAGCGCGCCCGCCTTGTCCCCCAGTTCAGCCAGCACATGGGCGCGTGTGGCCAGCGCGTAAACATCCGCCGAATCGGCACGCAGCATGAGGTCGAGTTGGTCAATGGCAGCCTGGCGCCGGCCCAGCACCAGCAGGCCACGGACCTGCCAGCGCATGAACCAGCGGTTGACAGGGTTCATTGGCACAGGCTCACCCCGATCTTGAGGCAGTGGTTGATCTTGGCGATCGTCACACCCACCCAGACAAAGGCCAGAATGAAAAACGCCACCAGAGGAACGTGGCGTTCGAGCACGACCTTTGGCGTCACCAACCGGGCCACCAGAACAAAGGGTTTTCCCACCTGCTGAAGCACTTGGTAGAACAAATTTTGGTCTTTCTTTTGCCCCGCGAGCAGCCCCAGAACCCACTGTCCGAACAATGCCAGAAGCGCAATTTCAGCAATCAGTTTGACGGATGAAATGAAGAAGAGCATGGGACTTTGGCTTGGGTTGGCGCCATTCTGGATTCGCACCTTACCGACTTCTTACAAACGGAGTCAGCTCCCATTTGAGGCAGGTCAAACCCTCTAAGGATTTACCCGCACTCCCTTATGAATGAGGGGTATACGATGAAGAACAGATCCTTAAGTCCTACAAATCTCATGACCATGGCCTTGACCGAACGCATCGATCCAGCCACCCGCACCCTCGAAGCGCAGCCCTCCCCGGGAGACGCTGCGCTCAACCTGATGAACACGCCGGTGAGCGCGCTGATCCGGCGCGCGCCCATCACCTTGCCGCCACACACCAGCATCCGCGCCGCTGCACAGGTCATGAGCGAGCAGCGTGTGTCGTCCATCCTGATCGTGGAACAAGGTCATCTGTTTGGCCTGATCACCGACCGCGACTTGCGCAACCGCGTGATCGCCGTCGGGCTGGACACAGAGCGCCCGATCGTGGAGATCGCCACGCTGGCGCCGTTCTATGTGAACTTGACCGACCCGGCATTCAACGCGCTGCTGCTGATGGCGCGCCACAACATCCACCATGTGCCGGTGCTCGACGGGCAACGCATCGCCGGCATGATCACCGCGACCGACCTGACCGAACAGCACAGCACGTCTGCCGTGTACCTGGCGGGCGACATCTACAAACAGACCACGATCGAGGGCCTGCAGCGCGCCAGCAGCCGCATCCGCGCCCTGCAGCAGAGCCTGGCGGCAGCGGACGCCACCGCCTACAACACCGGCCACATCATCACCACCATCACTGACGCCATCACCACCCGCCTGCTGCAACTGGGCGAGGCCAGGCTGGGCCCCGCACCGGTGGACTACGTGTGGGTCGCGGCCGGCTCCCAGGCCCGCAGCGAACAGACAGCCAAGTCCGATCAGGACAACTGCATGGTGCTCGACGACGCGTACGACGAGGCCCTGCACGGAGACTACTTCCGAGAACTGACGCAATTCGTCTGCACCGGTCTGGACGCCTGCGGCTACGTGTTTTGCCCAGGCGACATGATGGCCATGACCGATGCCTGGCGCCAACCTCGAGCGCAGTGGGCGGAATACTTCCGGCGCTGGACCAGCGAGCCCGAGCCCACGGCGCTCATGCTCACCTGCGTGTTCTTCGACCTGCGCGCCATCCACGGCCAGACCAGCCTGCTCGACAACTTGCGCCGCGACGTGTTGCAGCGCACCCGGGGCAACACCCTCTTCCTCGCCCACATGGTGGGCAACGCGCTGACGCACCAGCCGCCGCTGGGCTTCTTCAAGGGCCTGGCGCCTGTGCGCAGTGGGGAGCACAAAGGCACCATCGACCTCAAGCACACCGGGGTTGTGCCCATCGTCGATCTGGCACGCGTGTATGCGCTGGCCGGTGGACACGCCGAGGTCAACACCCACGACCGTCTGCTGAGTGCGGCCGATGGCGGCGACATCAGCGCACAGAGCGCGCGCGACCTGCGCGACGCGCTGGAGTTTCTGGCTGCGCTGCGCATCCAGCACCAGGCCCGGCAGATTTCGCAAGGTGAAGCACCCGACAACTTTCTGGATCCGGCCGACATCTCCAACTTTGAGCGCACGCAACTCAGAGATGCGTTTCAAGTCGTTCAGACCCTGCAGTCGGTTCTATCGACCCGCTACAAGTTCTGAAACACGATCGCGGCGCGGTGCGCCCATCAGCTCAATACTTCAAGCGTGCGTAGTAGGTTTTTTGTGCTGCTTCGCGCGCTTGCCCGAGGGTGTGGATGCCCTGCTGGGCCAGCAGCGGAATCAGCTTGATAAAAATTTCGGCCGTGACCATGGCATCGCCCATCGCCGTGTGGCGCCCGATCACCGGCACATCGAAGCGTTCGGCGATCGCCTCCAGCCGGTGCGATTCCTGGTTGGGGTGGATCACCGCCGAGAGCAGCAGCGTATCCAGCACCGGCTGGTCAAACACCACGCCGGTGGACTTCTCCTTGAGTTGCAGAAAGCGCATGTCGAACGCGGCGTTGTGCGCCACCAGCACCGTGTCCTGCGCAAAGGCGTGGAAGGCGGGCAGCACCTCGGTGATCTTGGGTTGCCCCACCACCATGGACGGCTGGATGCCGTGGATGGGAATGGAGGCCGCCGGTATGCCGCGCTGCGGATCGACCAGTTGCTCGAAGCATTCCTGATGCAACAACTTGCCGTTGACGATGCGCGCGGCGCCGATCTGGATGATCTCGTCGCCCTGTGACGGCTCCAGCCCGGTCGTCTCGGTGTCAAACACGGTGTAGACCAGATCGACCAGGCGGCGCTCGTCGAGCGATCGGGTCTGCTCGGTGGCCTTGAAGAGATCAAAGTCGTAATACTCGGGCCGGCTTTCGTTGCGCACGAAGTTGATCGAATCGGCCTGGTCACGCGGTTCGGCCAGCGGCAGCAGGATGCGGAAGAAGGCCTGATGGCGCAAGCGCTCGCGCTCGAACCAGAAGGCGCCACCGTGGCGCTCCACCACATCGCGCACCGTGAGACCGGTGGTCTCGGTGCCCACGGTCATGGCGTCCATCTCCCAGCTCATCACCGCCTCAAAGCTCATGGCCTGACCCGACCACACCAGGTCGAGCTGGGCCTTGCCCGAACTTCCGGTTGCATGGTCCAGGCGCAGCTGCACGAAACGCACTTCAAACTCGTCCGCCAGACGCCCCGCGAGATACACCAGCACCTGCAGCAGCGAAAAACTCTCGACCTTGAGCCAGAGCGCTGGATCCACCTCCAGCGCCGACGCCGGCAGGCCGGTCACGATCTCGATGCGGCGCAAGGCTGCCGACACGAGGTCGGCACCGAGCATGTCCTCCAGCGGCCAACGCGTCTTCAGGCTTTGCGCAGCGTCCGATTCGATGCTGGCGATCCGCCGGCCCAGCGCGGCGGTCTCCTCGCGGATGACCCGCAGAAAGCGCTCACGCGCAGCCGGTTCCAGATCGGGGTGGTCCAGCACATCGAGCGCAGCCTGTGTGTTGGCCAGGCCCGAGCGCGTGCCTTCGGTCAAGGTGTGCAGCACGCGGTCGCGCGCCGACTCGGCTTCGAACTCGCGCGTGATGTTGTCGAGCATCAGCACGAAACCGGTCAGCTCGGCGCGATCGGCCGGGTCCTCTGCCGCCTGGGCCTGGCTGGAGCGCACCGGCGCCATCTGCACACGCAGCAACTGGCCCACAGCGGTCGAGGTCACGAACTGCGCCGATGGTTGGGCCACGCCCGAGAGCATGCGCTGCTGGATGTTTTCCAGCGCATGTGCCACCAGCTTGCGGTCGAACACGGCGTAAATGGAACGGCCGAGACCGATCAGCTCGGCGCCTCCGGCCACCTCCGGTGCCTGGGACAGTGCCCGGAATTGCTGCTTCGCGCGCTGGTTGTAGAGCAGGATGCGCCCGTCCAGGTTGCACACCACCACGCTCTGGGTGAGTTCGGCCATGAGCGCGGCGAGCCGACCTCTTTCCTGCTCGATGTCGCGGCTGGCTGCCTGCACACGTGCATCCATCTCTTCATGGAGCCGGGTGCGCTGCGCCACCAACTGGTTGATCACGCCGATGACGGCCCGGTTCTCGGCACTGCCTTGCAGGGGCAGGCTGCGGGCCACGTCGGTACGCACCAGCACCATGCCTTCTTCGCCCAACTGGGCGGCAGGTTCGATGAAATGCGCCACCAGGGCCCGCATCGCAAAGGCCAGTGCCGCCATCAGCACCACGACCATCATGATCACCAGCATGCTGCGTGGGGCCAGCACAGCGGCCAGGCGCTCCCGCTCCGGCCCATCCAGCGTCGACCAGACGATGCCCGCTGTCAGCCCCAGCCACAGCAGCAAACCAACGCCCGCCAGCGCCATGCCCAGCCACAAGCGCCGGTCCACGCGCCGTCGGCTCATGCCTTGGGCTCCAGCAGTTCGCGCACCTTCTGCACCAGATCCTTGGTGGAAAACGGTTTGGTCATGTACGCGTTGGCGCCCAGCGCCAGTCCCTTGGCCACATCGGTGTCCCGCCCCTTCGCTGTCAGCATCACGATGAGGGTGTCGCGCAGGTCATCGTTGGCTCGCACCTCGCTGCACACGTCGAACCCGGTCTTGATCGGCATCATCACGTCCAGCAGCACCAACGCCGGGCGCTCCTTTTTGATGGCGTCCAGGGCTTCCTGGCCGTCGCGCGCCAGCACCACCTCGAAGCCTTCGCGCTTCATCAGGAACTCCAGCGAGATCAGGATGTTGGGCTCGTCGTCTGCAATCAGGATCTTGTGGCTCACGTCTTGTCTCCTTGTTCTGTTGGTCCCGGTGTCCGCCGCGGCAGCGAAAATCCGAACGTGGCGCCCCGCCCCTGTGCGGAATTCAGCCACATGCGCCCACCGAAATGCGCAACGATCTGCCGGCTGATCGGCAAGCCCAGGCCGGTGCCGCCCGGTCGGTAATGTGCATCACCCCCGACCTGGCGAAACTTCTCGAACACCATGGCCTGCTGGTCGGGCGCGATGCCCGGTCCGTTGTCCGTCACCTCCACCTCCACACCCTCCTCTGTCTCCCTGAGCCGCATCACGACCCGCCCTGTGTCGCGCGGGGCGTACTTGGCCGCGTTCGACAGCAGGTTGAGCACCACTTGCATCAAGCGGTCGGCATCGGCGTGCAGGGGCTGCACTCCCAGGGGCAACTCCAGCTCCAGCCTCACGCCGCGCTCGCGCAACGGTTCGGCCATGGTGCCGGCGGCCTGCTCCAGCAGGGCTTTCATGTCCACCTCGTCGTCGTGCCACTCGGCGTGACCCGACTCGATCTTGGCCATGTCCAGCACCTGGTTCACCAGACGGCTCAAACGCTCGGTCTCGGCGACGATGATGCCCACAAACTGTTGCCGTTGCACGGTCTCCATGGCTGCATCGTCGCGCATGAGTTCGGCCAATGCCCTGATCGAGGTCAAAGGTGTGCGCAGTTCGTGCGTGACCGACGACATGAAGTCGTCCTTGAGGCGGTCCAGGCTCTTGAGCTGCTCGTTGGCCTGGCGCAGCTCGGCCGTGGCGCGCTCCAGCGACTGCGACTTCTCTTCCAGCGCGTGTGAATACGCGCGAAGCTGGGAGGCTTCATCCAGGATACGCATCACGTCGTCGAGGTCGAGTGCCTCCTCTTCCACCACCGAGGCCACCATCACCCGTGCCGAAGCGCTGCCGATGGCACCGGCCAGTTGGGTTTCCACAAAGTGCACCAGCCGCGCATCGGCCGGAATCTGGTCGATCTGCTTGACCCCGGCGCGGGCAGCGTAGTCGGCAAACAGGCGCTGCGCCGAATCCACCCCCAGAAAACGCCCCACCAGGGGCAGCAAGGCCGACACCTGCGCCTTGCCCTGCCAGAACACCGGGCGCGACGCTGGCGTGCGATGGAACACATCAACAAACAACAAGGCCTGGCTGGTCTCGCGCGCCGTGGGCGCGCGCCAGAGTGACACACCCACATAGCCCGCCACATTGGCCAACAGGCTCCAGATCAGGGAGTGTGTGAGGTTGTCCAGCCCGGCCAGGCCCAGAAAGGCCTCCGGCCTGAGCAGCCACCAGCCAAAGGGCCCCTGCTCCATGAAACCGGCGGTGAGCCAGCCTGATTTCACCAGCGAAGGCAGCATGAGCGTGTAGGCCCAAAAGGCAAAACCCAGCAGCAGGCCGGCCAGCGCTCCGCGCTGCGTGCCGCCTTTCCAGTACATGCCGCCCAGCAGCGCAGGTGCAAACTGCGCCACCGCGGCGAAGCTGATCAGGCCAATGCTCACCAGCGCATAAGCCTCGCCCGCCAGGTGGAAATAGAGGTAGCCCAGCAGCAGGATGCCCAGGATGGCCAGGCGGCGGATGCGCAGCAGCACCGCAGTGAGGTCACCGCTGGCGCGCGCCCCAAAGCGCCGCATGCGCAGCAGCAGCGGCATCACCAGGTCGTTGCAGACCATGGTGGAAACGGCGATGGCTTCGACGATGACCATGCCGGTGGCCGCCGACAGTCCGCCCACGAAGGCGAACAGTGCCAGCGCGCCCTGCCCTTGCGACAGCGGCAGCGAGAGCACGAAGGTCTCGGGGTCCATGCGACCCGGGCCGAAGTGCAGCAGACCGCCCAGCGCGATGGGCAACACAAAGAGGTTGATCAGCAACAGGTACAGCGGAAACGCCCAGACTGCGCGTCGCAGGTGGTTCTCGTCCACGTTCTCCACCACCATCACCTGAAACTGGCGCGGCAGAAAGATCACCGACAACATGGCGAGCAGCGTGAGCCCCAGCCACTGCGCGTAGGCAAATGGCTGGCCCTGACCAAACTGCATCAGGCGACGCAACTCGTCCACCGCATGGGCCTGGTCGAACAGCGCCGCCGGGCTTGAAAAGAGCCCGAAGCAGACAAACAGGCCCACCGCCATGAAGGCCACCAGCTTCACCACCGACTCGAACGCGATCGCCGCCACCATGCCTTCGTGGCGCTCGGTGCTGTCCAGATGGCGCGCACCGAACACGATGGTGAAGCCGGCGAGCGCCAGTGCCACATACAGCGTGCTGTCGCTCCACCAGTCGGCACTCTGCACGGCCGGCATGCCCAACGGCGAGGTGAGCACCGCATACCCGCTGGCGATCGCCTTGAGCTGCAGGGCGATGTACGGCACGATGCCCACCACCGTGATCAGCGTCACCATGCCCGCGAGCAACGGGCTCTTGCCGTAGCGGCTGGCAATGAAGTCGGCAATCGACGTGATGCGGTAGGTCTTGGCAATGCGGATCATCTTGCGCACCACCATCCAGGCCAGCAACATGGCCAGCATGGGGCCGAGGTAGATCGGCAGGAACCACACGCCGGAACTGGCTGCACGCCCCACGCTGCCGAAGTAGGTCCACGCGGTGCAGTACACCGCCATGGACAGCGCATACACCCACGGGCTCGAGATCACAGATCTGCCCTGCGCCGCACGCAGGTCGCCCCAGTAAGCCACCGCAAACAGCAGCAGCAGGTAAACAAACGAGACGACGATGACCAGCGGAGCCGACAACATGATCAGTCGAGGGGTGACACGTTGCTGTGGTGCTCCACCACCCAGGCGAGGACGGCAATCAACAGGCCCCAGATCACGAAGAGCGCGAGCGGGAACAGCGGGAGTCCCCACACTCGGGCATCGTGGTCCCAGAGGGCCAGCAAAGGAAAGTTGAACAACGCCGCAGCGGCGAAGAACAGGGCCACCAGGCGTTGGGCGGCGAGGCCTTTGAACATGGTCGTCTCCTCCATCGTTCACCGCAGAACAACGCCGGCGGTGAGCGACTGGATTGTGCGCCCGCCGCCAGCTCCAGACCGATCGGGACGACCATGAAAAAAGCGGCAGGGTTGCCCGCTGCCGCTCTCCGGTCAAACGCCGAGGCGTTGACCACTCACTTCTGGCTGGACGACAGCAGTTGCCAGGTGTCGACCACCGAGTCCGGGTTCAGCGAAATCGAACTGATCCCCTCGTCGCGCAGCCACTGCGCGAAGTCGGGGTGGTCGCTGGGGCCCTGGCCGCAGATGCCCACGTACTTGCCTTCGGCCAGGCAGGCGCTGATGGCCATTTTCAGCAGCGCCTTCACGGCCGGGTCGCGCTCGTCGAAATCGTGCGCCAGCAGCTCCAGGCCGGAGTCGCGGTCCAGACCCAGGGTGAGCTGGGTCAGGTCGTTGGAGCCGATGGAGAAGCCGTCGAAGTACTGCAGGAAGTCCTTGGCCAGCACGGCGTTGCTCGGGATTTCGCACATCATGATGATCTTCAAACCGTTGTCACCGCGCTTCAAGCCCTTGTCGGCCATGAGTTCGGTCACGCGTTTGGCCTGCGCCAGCGTGCGCACGAAAGGCACCATCACCTGCACGTTGTCCAGGCCCATGTCTTCGCGCACCCGCTTCAAGGCCTCGCATTCCATGGCAAAGGCTTCACGGAAGTCTTCACTGATGTAGCGCGCCGCACCGCGGAAACCGAGCATCGGGTTTTCTTCATCGGGCTCGTAGCGCGAGCCACCCACCAGCTTGCGGTACTCGTTGCTCTTGAAGTCCGACAGGCGCACGATCACCGGCTTGGGCCAGAACGCTGCCGCGATGGTGGCCACGCCTTCGGCGACCTTGTCCACATAGAAGGCACGCGGCGACGCATGGCCACGCGCCACCGACTCCACCGCCTTCTTCAGATCAGCGTCGATTTGCGGGTAGTCCAGGATCGCCTTGGGGTGCACGCCGATGTTGTTGTTGATGATGAATTCGAGGCGCGCCAGGCCCACGCCGCCGTTGGGGATCTGGCAGAAATCAAACGCCAGCTGCGGGTTGCCCACGTTCATCATGATCTTCACGTCCAGCGAAGGCATCTCGCCGCGCTGCACTTCGGTGATCTCGGTCTCCAGCAAGCCGTCGTAGATGTGACCGGTGTCACCCTCGGCGCAGCTCACCGTGACCAGCGTGCCGTCTTTCAGATGCTCGGTGGCGTCGCCACAGCCCACCACCGCTGGAATGCCCAACTCGCGCGCGATGATGGCCGCGTGGCAGGTGCGACCGCCCCGGTTGGTCACGATGGCACTCGCCCGTTTCATCACCGGCTCCCAGTTCGGGTCGGTCATGTCGGTCACCAGCACGTCACCGGGCTGCACCTTGTCCATCTCGCTGATGTTGTGCACCAGGC
>LNFM01014063.1_pt1 | contig 10001 bp, 8 predicted proteins | sample 596031 | NCBI WGS metagenome assembly LNFM01 (sample SAMN04254537, study PRJNA301005) | activated carbon metagenome | isolation source: dual media filters at the Ann Arbor, Michigan drinking water treatment plant | place: USA: Ann Arbor | reverse complement strand
TCCATCGTGGTGTAGGTCTCCAGCAGCCTTCTCATAGATGTGGCAAGCAATATACCCCATGCTTTTTGTGGATTAGATTGGGGATTACTCCGGGGTGGGATGGGTCCGGTGCTCTGGGCCGCTGCACGGTATTCCATCGCGTGCATGCTGTTCCGCTCACCTTGACCTGCGCCGGCCGCGTCTCCCCACCCTGACGGAACTCTCTTGATGACCACCGAACGTCGAACATTCCTTAAGAACGCGGCTGGCCTGCCGGCCGCCTACACGCTGCCGGCCCTGGGCCTGGCCCACGGCCCTGCTGCCCATCGACTCAAGCACACCACCGACCCGGTGGTGGCGCCGGTCAACCAGGCCCTGTTCGGTGGCTGGGAAGGCAACTGGCTGGCCTGGAACATGGCGCAAGACGTGGCCCTGCCCTGTGCCAAGGGTCCCAAACTGGGTTTCCTGATGTACGCGGTGGCCGAGACCGCCGACGAGCGCCTGGACTGCTATTCACCCGACGCCTTCAAATACCAGATCACGGCGCGTGAGCCCACGGTCTGAGGCCCCTGTGAGGGGAATTGCAAAGGGCGCCGTCGGCGCCCTTTGCAATTCCCCCCAGAGAACTCCCGCTTACCCTCACCCCCTCAATTGCGCAGTCGTCCGTTGCGCGTGACCATGGCCAGTTCCACATACTTGCTGCCGTGGTTCTGCTCGGGCCCGTAGTGCACCGTGTACCCGCCGACGTCATACGTGCCGAGGTTGCGCAAGGCGGCCAGCAAGGCCTTGGGGTCCCCCACGCGCTTGCTGCGGCGCATGGCCTCGGCCAGCACCTTGGCACCGATACAGGCTTCCAGGTGCGTGCTGTTCATGGTTTTGCTGATGCCGGCATCCTGCAGGGCCTTGCCGCATTCGCGGACGATGGGCAGCGAGGCAGAGGCGTTGGGCACCACCTGCGAGATGGAGGCGCCGGCGCCGGCTGCCCCGGCCGCGTCGATGTACTGCTGGGCCCCTACAAAGGACAGGCTGGACATGGGCACGTAGAGCCCGCGTGCGGTCAGTTGCTTGCTGATGTCGGCCGCCGGGCCCGAGAGCACGGTGTTGATGATGACCTCGGGTTGCAGGGCCATCAGCGCGTTCATCCGGGCCGCATCGATGCCCGCATTGCGTTGCAGGGCGAAGGCCTTGGGTGTCTTGCCCTGGCGCACCAGGTACTCGGTGACCACGCCCAGGTTCTGCACGCCGACCTCGTCGTCGTAGTGCACCACCACCACCTGCTTGAGGCCCAGGCTGGTCCAGAAGGCCAGCATTTTCTCGAGCTCGTCACCGTAGGAGGCGCGCAGCGTATGGACCACGGTGCTGGGTTTGCGTACCGGGTTGGCGCCGGAGAAAGGGGCGTAGAAAAGCATGCCGGCCTTCTCGGCCTGGGGCATGGCGTCCAGGCTCAGCGTGGCCGAGCCGTAGCCGAACAGGGCCACCAGGCCCCTGGTCTGCAGCAGCTTGCTGGTGTTCTCGCCGGCGATCTTGCGCTGGTTCTGGTCGTCCAGGGTGAGCAGCTCGACCGGGGCACCGGCCACGCCGCCCTGGGCATTGATCATCTTGAAATAGGCCTGGGCGCCATCGCGGATGTCCTGGCCGAACACCGCATTGCTGCCGGAGAGTGGCGCGGACTGGCCGACGATCCAGGCGTTCTGGGCCTGGCTGTGGGTACCCAGCATCAGGCCTGCGGCACACAGCAGGCTGGTGAATGCGCGGCGATGGAAGAGCTGCTGGTTCATGGCGTACCCCGGTCAAAAGAGTGAATGCCCTGATCGTGCGCGCCTGTTTGTTTCAGGACTAGCCCCCAAACAGAAACACCTGTGTGCAGACGTACGGCTGTGTAAGCGGACGTTACGAAACGCCTGCCCGGCGGGCCCGTTAGCGTCTTTTGCGCGGTCGGCCGGCCCGGGAGCCGTGGCCGGTGCGGTGTCCTATCGCTCTTTCCAGTCGATGAGGACAGGCTGTTCGGCGCGCAGGATCGCTGTCACCGGGTCCGCCATTCCGAAACTGTTCGCCAGCCTTGCCGTGCCGCTGGCCGTGAGGTGCCCCTTGTCGTAAATCATCAGTTTCTGCCCCTCGAAGAGTGGGCAGGCCGTGCCTCGGCAGAAAAGGGAGATCTTGTCCACATAGCTGATGCCCTGCTCCAGCGCAAATGCGCGCATCGCTGCATTCAGGGCGACATTGCGCTGCTGGAAGCTCTCCTGGACGTGGTCGTCGTAGGCGGCCGGTGGCTCGTAATCGGAGAGGATGCGATAGACATCCTTCTTGAAGGTCAGCGACGGCCCGACCAGGGCGATCTTCCTGACGTACTGCTTGTAGTGCGCGATGTCCGGCGCGACCTCCTCGAACGATGCCAGCCATCGGGAGGTCAGCAGCACCAAGTCGACGTGGTGGTTCTGGACATGCGCCATCGCGCCATGCACCACCTTGCCGCACAGGGAGTCGGGCTTCTGGTAGCGTTTCGAGATCGGCACGCAGCCGCCATCGATGAAGGGGACGAAGGTGATGTCGGGGTAGGCCAGGGTCAGGGCGTGGTGGACATTGGCGGCGTGGCTGTCACCCACCACCAGTACGACCCGCCGGCCCTGCGCGGCGTCCCCTGCAGCCTTGCCGCACCCTCCCGCGTGCACGAGTGCGCCGGAGCAGAAGAGCTGCTGGTTGTTGACAGCATTCGAGTCGTCCCGGATCTTCTGGAGTTCGGTCGAGTCCTTGCGCAGCTTGGGGATCAGCAAGGCGAGCTGGGCCGCATCTTCCTGGTCCAGCGCGAAACTCAGGCGTGTGGCCTGGTCCTGCGTCGTGGTGCTGGCGGGTGCCTGCTGCAGCAGCTTGCCCAGTGCGATGCGCCCGTTCACCTCCCTGAAATCCAGGCCGTTGCGCTTGTAGGCGTTGAAGCCGAGGTAGCCGATCAGGGCCAGCATCACGAACAGGACCACGGGGACGGCGGACGAGCCCATGCGTCGCACGGGTGTCTCCACCAGGTAATAGCCAGTCACGGCCAGCGCAAAACTCAAGACCAGGGTGGCCAGGATCTGGAGCGGGGCCGGATCCACGACCAGCTCGTTCAGGAAGAACAGGGCAGGCCAGTGCCAGAGATAGAAGGAATAGCTGGTCAGTCCGACGAAGACCAGGGCCTTGTGGCTGAGCGCCTTGCGCATCGCGGCAGATTCCGCTGCGCCCAGCAGCAGCGCGGCCGTACCCAGGCAGGGCAGCAGCGCCAGGTAACCCGGGAAACCCGCGTCCTTGTCGATCAGCAGGCAGGCGCAGACCAGCATGGCGAGACCCGTCCAGGCCAGCAGATCGGCGGTGCGGCCTGTGATGCGGTATTGGCGCGACAGCAGGACGGCGATGCCGCCCAGGGACAGCTCCCAGAAGCGCGCGAAGGGCTGGTAATAGGCGGTGCCGGGATCGCTGCGGGTCAGGTGGATGCCGTAGGCCAGCGATGCCAGCGAGATCACCAGCAGGAGCTTGAGCAGGGCACCATCGTCCATCTTGCGGGCCCGCCGGGCGTAGACCAGCAGCACCGGCCAGACGAAGTAGAACTGCTCCTCGATGGCGAGCGACCAGAGGTGCAGCAGGGGCTTGGCGCTGGCGTCCACATCAAAATAACCCGACTCGCCCAGGTAGACGAAGTTGGAGATGAAGGCGGCTGCAGCGGCCATGTGCTTGCCCAGCGTGGCGTAGGCATCGGAATACAGCACAAACCAGCCGAAAAGAAATGCGCTGGCCAGCACGACGGACAGGATCGGGAAGATGCGCTTGATGCGTCGCGCGTAGAAAGTCCGCAGCGAGAATCGGCCGGCATCGAGGTCGGAGACGATGAGCCCGGTGATCAGGAAACCGGAGATCACGAAGAAGATGTCGACTCCGACAAAACCGCCCGGCAGGAACTGCGGGAAGGCATGAAAGACAACGACAGCAAGGATGGCAATGGCGCGCAGGCCGTCAATGTCAGCGCGGTAGGTCGTGGTCATGGAGGGTGATGGGGATTTTTGTTGTCAGGGGGCCGCGCCCAGCCCGCTCACCCGTCGGCGTGCGGTCACCGTGGGATTCTAATGAGGGTCCGCCTCGTGCCGGCGCGCTGGCTCCGGCTTGGCGCCTTGGCGCAGGAGCAGACGAGCCCTGTGAGGGCTCGCGGACTCAGTTGCGCAGCTTGCCGCCGCGCGTGACCATGCCCAGTTCCACGTACTTGCTGCCGTGGTTCTGCTCCGGGCCGTAGCTGACGGTGAAACCGCCCGTATCAAAACTGCCCAGGTTGCGCAGGGCGGCCAGCAGGGCTTTGGCATCGCCCGGTTTCCTGCTGCGGCGCATGGCTTCGGTCAGTACCCTGGCGGCGATACAGGCTTCGAGGTGCGTGCTGTTCATGGCCTTCTTCACACCGGCATCCTGCAGGGCCTTGCTGCATTCGCGGATGACGGGCAGCGAGGCGCCGGTGTTGGGCACGACCTGGGAGATGGACACGCCGGCGCCTGCCTCGCCGGCCGCGTCGATGTACTGCTGCGCGCCGACGAAGGAGAGGCTGGACATGGGGATGTACATGCCGCGCGCCACCAGTTGCTTGCTGATCTCGGCCGCCGGGCCCGAGAGCACGGTGTTGATGATGACTTCGGGCTTGAGCGCGGCCAGTTGCGTGAAGCGGGCGTCGTCCAGCCTGGCATTGCGCTCCAGGGCGAAGGCCAGCGGCTGCTTGCCCTGGCGCGCGAGGTAATCCTTGACCACGCCCAGGTTCTGGATGCCAACCTCGTCGTCGTAATGCACCACCACCACCTGCTTCATGCCCAGGCCGGTCCAGAAGGCCAGCATCTTTTCAAGTTCGTCGCCATAGGAAGCGCGGAGGGTGTGGACCACGGGGCTGGGTTTGCGCACCGGGTTGGCACCGGAGAAGGGGGCAAAGAACAGCATGCCGGCCTTCTCGGCCTGGGGCATGGCGTCCAGGCTCAGTGTGGCCGAGGCGTAACCGAAGAGGGCCACGAGGTTGCGGTTCTGCAGCAGCCTGGTGGTGTTCTCGCCGGCGATCTTGCGCTGGTTCTGGTCGTCCAGGGTGATGAGCTCGATGGGCACGCCGCCCACGCCGCCCTGGGCATTGACCGACTTGAACCAGGCCAGGGCGCCGTCACGGATGTCCTGGCCGAACACCGCATTGCTGCCCGACAGCGGTGCCGACTGGCCGACCACCCAGCTGGTCTGGGCGAGCAGGCTGCCATGAAAGAAAGTCCCCAACGCGCAAAGGAGCGCTGCAATCTTAGTATTCATAAGCAGTCACCATATAAGTCGCCGCGGAAGTCTGCGGTGCCTTATATGGTGACATGCGACTCAGGGTTCGGCGATAGCGTTAGTACCTATGAATTCATCAACCTGGGTGTCGCTATAGCCGAACTCTTTGAGCAGCTCGCGCGTGTGCTGGCCCAGCAGGGGGGCGGGGCGCGTGACCTTGGCGGGCGTGGCGGAGAAATGGATCGGGCAGCCCAGGGCGCGCGTCAGCCCGGCCTGCGGATGGTCCAGCTCCACCACCATGCCGCGTGCCAGGGTCTGCGGGTGGCTCAGGGCCTCGCCCACGGTGTGCACCGGGCCAGCCGGTACCCCTGCGTTGTCGAAGGCGGCCTGCCACTCGGCGCGCGTGCGCGTGCGCAGCACGGCGTTCATCAAGCGCACCAGTTCCTCGCGGTGCGCCATGCGGTCGCTGTTGGTCTTGAAGCGCGGGTCTTCACGCCACTCGGGGTGGCCCAGCACCTCGGCGATGCGTTCCCAGTTGGCCTGGTTGGCGCCGCCGACGTTGATCCAGCCGTCGCTGGCCTCGAAGGCCTGGTAGGGCGCGGTCAGGATGTGGGCCGAGCCGGTGGGCTCACTCGACTTGCCGGTGGCGAAGAAGATGGCCGCGTGCCAGTAGAGCTGCTGCAAGGCGGCGTCGCTGAGCGAGGTGTCGACGATCTGGCCTTCGCCGGTTTTCAGCTTGTGCACATAGGCCGCAACGATGCCTAGCGCCCCGAGGATGCCGGCGTTCATGTCCGACACGGCATTGCCGTTCTTGGCCGGTGCGCCACCGGGCTCCCCGGTGATGGACATCAGCCCGGCAAAACCCTGGGCGATCAGGTCAAAGCCGCCCTTGCCGGAATAGGGCCCGTTGCGGCCGTAGCCCGTGATGGCACAGTAGATCAGGCCGGGGTTGACCTTCGCGAGCACGTCGTAGCCCAGGCCGAGCTTGTCCAGCGTGCCGCCGCGGAAGTTCTCCACCAGGACATCGGACTTCTCGACCATGCGCAGCAGGATGGCACGGCCGTCCGGGTGCTTGAGGTCGATGGCGATGCCGCGCTTGTTGCGGTTCATCATCATGAAAGGGGCAGAGACGCCGTTCACCAGCGGGTCGCGGTAGGCGCGCGCGTCGTCGCCGCCGGGCAGCTTCTCGACCTTGATCACGTCCGCGCCCATGTCGGCCAGCAGCTGGCCACAGGTCGGGCCCGACATGATCTGCGTGAGTTCGAGCACGCGCAGGCCGTGCAGCGGGCCGGGGCGGGCGGTCTTGTGGCTCATCACTTTCCTTTCCAGGCCGGGGGGCGCTTCTCGACGAAGGCGCTCACGCCCTCGCGGAAGTCGGCGCTGCCGTAGGCGGCGCGCACCAGGTCCTCGCCCTCGGGCAGGCTGTGCACGGTCAGGCGGCGCAGGCCTTCCTTGCTGACGCGCTGCGTCACGGGCGCGAGAGCCGCCAGCTTGCCGGTGAGGCGCGCCACGGCGGCATCGAGTTCGGCTGGCGCGGCGATCTCCTGCAGGTAACCGCAGGCCAAGGCCTCGTCGGCGTTGATCATCTCGGCCAGCAGCAGCATGCGCTTGACGCGCTGCATGCCAAAGGCCGCACCCAGGCGCGCCAGGTTGCTCACCGACAGGCAGTTGCCCAGGGTCTTCGCGATCGGCACGCCGAACTTGGCTGTGGATGTGGCGATGCGGAAATCGCAACCCGTCGCGATGGCCACACCGCCGCCGACGCACCAGCCCTCGACCACGGCCAGCGTGGGCATGGGCAGGGCGCCCAGCAGCTCCATGCAGGCGTCGATCTGGCGCTCGTAGGCCACGCCGTCCTCGCCGCCTTGGGTGCCGCTGCCAAAGTTCTGGAACTGAGCGATATCGGTGCCGGCCACAAAGGCCTCGCCGCCTGCGCCGCGGAAAGTCGCGACGCGTACCGATGTGTCGGCTCGCAGCTGGCGGCAGATCGCCATCAACTGCTCGTACATGGCCCAGGTCATCGCATTGCGCGCCTGGGGGCGGTCAAAGATCACCGAGGCCACGCCGGCCTCGATGCGCAGGCTTACTTGCCCGGTGTCATTCATGGTGGAAAAGGAAAAGAGAGGGTGGGCGTGAAGGGGCTTGATGCGCGGGACGCCGTGGAACCGGCTTTGCCGGGCCACTGGCGTCGCCCCCTGCAAGGGGGGAGAGGTGCCACACATCGTGCGGCACCTCACGGGGGTTAGCTCTCTACAGTGACCTTGGCATCCCTGATCACCTTGGCCCACTTCTGCTGCTCCGCGCGGATGAAGTCGGCAAACTGCTGGGCCGTGCCGCCGCCGTCCTCGGCGCCGTACTGGTCCAGCTTTTCCTTCACGTCGGGCATGGCCAGCACCTTGTTGATGTCCTCGTTCATGCGCTGGGCCATGGCGGCCGGCATCCTGCCCGGGCCCACCAGGCCGTACCAGGTGGTGGCTTCGAAGCCGGGGAAGCCGGCCTCGGCCATGGTCGGCACCGTCGGATGACCCGAGGCGCGCTTCTGACGTGTCTGGGCGATGGCGCGCACCTTGCCGCTCTTCACGTGCGGGGTGGCGGCGGTCATGGTGTCGAAGGAGTAGTGGATCTGGCCGCCGATCAGGTCGACCAGCATGGGGCCCGAACCCTTGTAGGGCACGTGCAGCGCGTCCACGCCGGCGGCGAGCTTGAAGGATTCCATGGCCAGGTGCTGGGCCGAACCCTGGCCGGCCGAGCCGAAGCTGACTTTGCCCGGGTTGGCCTTGCAGTGCGCCACCACGTCGGCCACGGTCTGCGCGGGCAGACTGGTGTTGGCGATCAGCAGATTGGGTGTGACGCCCACCAGGGTCAGCGGCGTGAAGTCGCGCTCCACCACGTAACCCAGCTTGGGCATGAGCCCGGGGGCCAGGGCGTGGCTGTTGATGTGCGCCATCAGCAGGGTGTTGCCGTCGGCCGGGGCCTTGGCCACGAAGTCGGCAGCGATCACACCCGAGGCACCGGCCTTGTTCTCGATCACGACGGTGGTGTTCCACATGGCCTGCAGCTTCTGGCCGACGATGCGGGCCAGCACATCGGTACCGCCGCCGGGGGCGAAGCCGACGATGATGCGTACCGGCCCGCCGGGCAGGGTTTGCGCCTGGAGCATGGGGGCAGCCAGGGTGGCTGCGGTGGCCGCCGTGGCGGTAACGAAGGTTCTGCGTTTCATGGTGTGTCTCCTCGGGTTGTGGTTGGAATCGCGGGGTCTTCTTCTTGTTGTCGGGCTAGGGGCTTCAGGCTGCCTTGCGTTGCGGCAGCGCGGCCGGGTGGCCGGCGTAGTAGTCCATGATGGCCTGCACACCCGAGCCGGCCAGCTTCACGCCGCCGAGCTTCAGGCCCATCTCGCAGGCGGCCACGGTGCCGATCAGCGTGAGGTCGTTGCTGTCGCCCAGGTGGCCGATGCGGAACATGCGGCCCTTGATCTTGCCCAGGCCCGTGCCCAGCGAGCAGTCGAAGCGTTCGTAGATCACCTTGCGGATGGCGTCGGCGTCCACGCCCTCGGGTGTCATCACGCCAGTCAGGATGGGGGAGTGCACGCTGGCGTCGGCGCACTGGATGGGCAGGCCCCAGGCATTCACCGCGGCGCGCACACCGGCGGCCCAGCGCTGGTGGCGCGCGAAGACCACGTCCAGGCCCTGGCCCAGGATCATGTCGGCCGATTCGCTCAGGCCGTAGAGCAGGTTGGTGTTGGGCGTGTAGGGCCAGTAGCCCGTCTTGTTCATCTCGATGATCTCGTCCCAGGCCCAGAAGCTGCGCGGCAGCTTGGCGGTCTTGCTGGCCTCGATGGCCTTGGGCGAGACGGCGTTGAAGCTCATGCCGGGCGGCAGCATCAGGCCTTTCTGCGAGCCGCTGATGGAGACGTCCACGCCCCACTCATCGTGGCGGTAGTCGGCCGAGGCCAGACCCGAGATGGTGTCCACCAGCAGCAGGGCCGGGTGTTTGGCGGCGTCGATCGCCTTGCGCACCGCGGCGATGTTGCTGGTCGCGCCGGTGGAGGTTTCGTTGTGCACCACGCACACGGCCTTGATGGCGTGGCCCGTGTCGGCCTTCAGCCGCTGCTCGATCAGGTCGGCCTGCACGCCACGGCGCCAGCTGGCCGGCACGCCGTTGTCGGTGCCGGGGTGGGCGATGACCTCGGCCTTCAGGCCCAGGCGCGTGGCCAGGCGGTTCCACAGGAAGGCAAAGTGGCCGGTCTCGTACATCAACACGTGGTCGCCGGGGGAGAGCGTGTTGCTCAGCGCGGCCTCCCAGGCGCCGGTGCCCGAGGCCGGGTAGATCACCACCGGGTGTTTGGTCTGGAAGATCTTCTGCATGTCGGCCAGTACCTTGAGACCCAGGGCGCCGAACTCGGGGCCGCGGTGGTCGATGGTGGGCAGGCTCATGGCGCGCAGCACGCGGTCGGGCACGGGCGAGGGGCCCGGGATCTGCAGGAAGTGGCGGCCGGTGGGGTGGAAGTCGGTGGTCAGCATGGCAAGTAGTAAATAAAGAACGCAGCCATTTTTTGCATACAAAATTTGTTTGTCAACCAGAAAGACCCTAAAATCGCTTGAAATCAAGATCTTTTTGAATACAAAGCATATCCATGGCTGAAATCCTGTCCATGCCGACCGCCCTGCACGGGCAGGTCACCCAGCGCCTGCGCCAGCTGCTGGTGGAGGGCCAGATCGCCCCCGGCGCCAAGCTCAATGAACGTGAGCTGTGCGAGCAGATGAAGGTCTCGC
>LNFM01019017.1_pt1 | contig 10002 bp, 5 predicted proteins | sample 596031 | NCBI WGS metagenome assembly LNFM01 (sample SAMN04254537, study PRJNA301005) | activated carbon metagenome | isolation source: dual media filters at the Ann Arbor, Michigan drinking water treatment plant | place: USA: Ann Arbor | reverse complement strand
ATCAGCAGGAGAAAATGACTGTGGGAATTGACGCCAAATGTTAACTTTGACCATGCCAAAAGCACTCCGGCGATAAAGTTATGATTTTTAACTTCGTCTCCGACCAATTCGCGGAAGAAAATATGCGATTCTTCTTTACTCCGCAGTACCTTCAAAATATCTGTTTCTTCAGAGCGGCAGTTTAATTGGCGCCCCAAAAGCTTCCACAGATGAGTTTCTCCTATCGATAACAATTCTGCACTTTCGTCAGTCAGATTTAGCCTGGTTTCCAGTGGTTTTATTTCTGGAGAATATTTGGAATAAGAAATCTTATGTTCTTCAAGTAAATACGACAGTGTATATCGCACGGAGCTAGGCCATTCATTGCGGGGGCCGAAAATACAAAATCCGTAAGCTTTACCTTCGTCAACAGGTCGCTTCTCAGGAATCTGGCCATCAAAATGCACATGTTGCGGTTTTCTATCTAACAAACCCAATAAGTACTCTGATTTACGTATTGATTTGCTTCTTTGATCGACTTGATCCAAATCACCAGAATGGTAGAGAGATTTTTTGTCACGCGAGTGCGCTTGCGATGCGGTTCTTTGTGGTTGTGCATCAAAAGTTAGCGGCGTACCAACCGTGCGAGGTTTTATTTTTAGCAAACCAATAGGACCCGGTTCCACACCGCCTTGATCCAACAAGTCATCGTAAAGCACTTGGTAATTGGCCTCGGTGTTCAACACATAACGGGTTCGTGACCTTAGCGGTTTTGGAATATACAATTCGTCGGTTGAGTGACGCAGCACTGGAATGAATTTTTTTGAAACACTGCGCGCATCGTAGAGCTCTTGCGCTATCATCGCGCCTTCCCAATCCACGCCCTTTCCTTTGTCAGGAACCTCGTGCCCGTGGAAACGGCGGTAATAGGTTTCCGTGCAAACGCACAACACATGCGTCGTCTCATCCAGAGAATCAGACATCCAGCGCGGCCAGCCACCCGGCGGGGAACCGTTTCTGACATAGCGGTCAAGTATCGTTTCAATGCCAACCCACTCGCGGTGCTCGTCGGAATCGTGGCTGTAGCTGATGAATACTTTGATCATGGAGGGCAAATGTACTGAAAGTCCAATGCATTGTCAAAAGCGTCGATGAGCGGATAAATTGCCGGCTCAGAAAAACAATTTCTAGCAGAAAACCCAGGAGCTACTGAATTATTTGCCGTACCGGCGAAAGCTGGTGACCAGTTCATTGATCTTCTTAATTTCTACTTTCGCCGGAATGGCGCATCCTTAATAATTCAGCAGTCTTGTAACTAATCGTGTATCAAACACCAGTTGTTCTGGAAAAACTACCCGAGGAAAAACTGTCACCTACCAAAACGCATGGCCAGGTAGGCCGAATCGACTTACTCGGCGTACCTGGCGCCGCCGCGTGAAGGATGGAAAATGATTCCTCAAACGCTCCAGTGTATCGCTGATTCATGGCCGATCAATTATTTTTCCGGGACAAGGGGACTAGTACAAAGCTACCAACACAAACCTACTAATAAATTGGGATTAATTGACTATAGCAGTAAACAGCTCTAAAAATTATGATGAAGCCACTCATGAAAAATGTATCTAAAACTTAATGAATCAAGTGTCACAAAAAACAGTTCTATTGAACGCATCAAATGGTAGCTTTATAACTAATTCTTTTTGAGGTGTAAAAATGAAGAAAAAATTTTCCATGCAACAGGCAATTATTGCTGCAGCTTTGCTGATTACGTGCGGCGCTGCTAATGCAGGGCTTGTATTCGTGCCAACCGATACAGCAACTCGAACCGAAGCATTTAATATCGGGGGGTTTGCTACCCTAGCTGTTGGCTCAACGTTAAGTGTCGGTCACCTCGATTACACAGGCTCAGGCTCGCAAACGGTAACTTACACCTTTCTTGGTCAAGAATCCGGCTATAACAATAAATTTTATGACAATTTAGGTGGCACGACACTGCTCGAATCCGATCCGATTGGAACATCGGTCAGTTCAATAGTCAGTGCACTCGGACCGTTAAATTTTAATTTTGAAGGTAATATTGGAAAATTTGCCTTCAATGGCGGGCATTGGGACAAAGGTACCTCGATCGGACTGATTGGAACAAACATGCTCATCGGCACCACCACTTATCAGTATGTTATCGGCTACAACGATAGCGCGGGCAAAAAGAATCTTGGTGATTGGGATGATTTTGTTATCGGCGTAAGTGCCGTTCCAGAACCAGAAACGTATGCCATGATGTTAATTGGACTTTGTTTAATAGGTTTTTCGATTCGGAAGCAGAAAGTACGCTAATATAAGCTTCAAATTTTAGTTCAAGAAACCCCTGAATAAGTAATTGTTCAGGGGTTTTTAGTTTTCCAAGCAAGAGCATTGGTATCTTGGTTTTGTACACCGTACATGGAGAGAGGGTATAAAATTTACAATTTATGACGAATTGCCAATACAAGCTAGTTCCCTGGCAATCAGCGAAAATCCCTTTAATTTCCCTAAAGCATCATCGAATGATCAATCTAACGGTTAGCGATGCTCCGCTGGAGCATCGCTATTTTATAGGCTGTTATGAAAACGTATTCGAAACAGTCGATGCAAGGCTCCAACAGGCGGAAAAGCGCAGCTTATTCACAATAAATGAGCATTCTTAACCTGTTTTAACACTGTAGTAGCGATATTTTTCAACGGTTAGCTAATGCAACCGCATACAAATCATGCGTATCCGAATCAATAATTTCAACTTCAATAAAATCTCCAGGCTGAACGTGATCCGCCTTGTTCACATATACCAATCCATCAATTTCTGGCGCATCTGCACTACTTCTTGCAATCACCTGATCCGCAGCAAGACCATCAATCATAACCATCATCTTTCGGCCAACTTTCTCTGCCAAACGTTGACGGCTGATTTCTTCCTGCAATTGCATAAAGCGCGCACGACGATCTTCCTTAATTTCTTCCGGGACAGGATAGGCAAGCTGGTTAGCTGTTGCACCTTCAACCGGTGAATAGGCAAAACACCCGACACGATCTAATTGCGCCTCCTTCAAGAAGGCTAATAATTCTTCAAACTCCGCTTCAGTTTCACCCGGAAAACCTACGATAAAGGTGCTGCGTAGTGTGATGTCGGGACAAATTTGGCGCCATTGCTGAATGCGCGCCAAATTATTCTCAGCATTGGCGGGTCGTTTCATGGCTTTCAGGATCCGTGGATTTGCATGCTGAAACGGAACATCCAGATAAGGCAGTATTTTACCTTCAGCCATGAGTGGGATAACTTCATCGACATGCGGGTAGGGATAAACATAATGCATGCGCACCCATACTCCTAATGTACCCAATGCCTGCGCAAGCTCGGTCAAGCGGGTTTTAATCGGCCTGCCCTGCCAAAAACCTGTACGATATTTTACGTCTACGCCATACGCGCTAGTATCTTGTGAAATGATCAGAAGTTCCTTCACACCGGCATTCACCAAATGCTCTGCTTCCTGCATAACCTGATGAATCGGCCGGCTTACCAGATCACCGCGCATCGAAGGAATAATACAGAACGTACAGCGATGATTGCAGCCTTCAGAAATTTTGACATACGCGTAATGTTTGGGCGTTAAGCGGATTCCTTGTGGCGGCACCAAGCTGGTAAAAGGGTCATGCGGTTGCGGCAAATGGATATGAATGGCAGACATCACTTCCGGCAGGGCATGAGGTCCGGTTACGGCCAGCACCTGAGGATGGGCTTTCTTAACCATGTCTCCATCTTCTTTCGCACCCAGGCACCCGGTGACAATTACTTTCCCGTTTTCAGCTAATGCTTCACCAATCGCATCCAGTGATTCTTCAACCGCACTATCAATAAACCCGCAGGTATTAACAACAACCAAGTCTGCGTCTTCGTATGAAGACGATATTTCATACCCTTCGGCACGTAACTGAGTCAATATTTGTTCGGAATCCACCAGCGCTTTTGGGCAACCGAGAGAAATAAAGCCAACTTTTTGTGAAGTTTTTTTTAATGAGGACATGAAATAAAAATTAAATAAGAATAGGATATGGCTCTTGAATACTCGTTAAATTCTATCTGATTATGGATTAAAGTAATTTATTTCTTCGTATTGAGTGAAGTGAAAACACTTTAAATGATTTAGGATCATGCATTTATATTGAATGAAAGCAAGCAGGAAAAAGACTATTGAAGATTTTTTGAGAGTATTCAGCAGAAATTTGAAACTGCCGATCACCTTTGAGACGGTATCTCCGCTATACCAGTTATTCACATCACGTATGGCAAGACTCACGAAGTACTGATTTTATCGGTCTCTATTTTTGAGAAAAAACAGTTGCAGCAGACCTTACAAAACGCCGTTTACATTCCAGAACAGTGCGGTGCCGATAACCAACTAAATTTATTCAATTCTTGACCGGACACTACTGGTCTTCATTATTTGCAATGTAATAACCCATTCCGTTTACTATGCACACCGTGCCAGCCTTTTTGTCACCCATTTGACAATCGGTCAGATGCCTTGCAGTATTGGCAATATCAATCCCAGAGAGCAAAAATCGACTTATCACGTGTGTCTCGTAAAATAAAAATAAGGATACCTCAAACAAATGAACGTAAACATTCACCCCATCATCCTTTCCGGTGGAAGCGGCACCCGGTTATGGCCGCTGTCGCGCGCCAATTATCCCAAACAACTGTTACCGCTCGTTGGAAAGGATACCATGTTGCAAGTTACACTCGCCCGAGCAGCCGCACTATCGAATACGCAGGCACCGATTATTGTGTGTAATTCCGAACATCGTTTCTTAATCCAGGAGCAATGTGAAGCGATAAAAATCAAGCCGGAAGCAATTTATCTTGAATCGGTCGGACGCAATACCGCACCGGCCATAGCGCTTGCTGCATTTCATCTGGCGCAGATCGATGAAAATGCCTTAATGATCGTTTTGCCAGCCGATCACGTCATTGACGATCAGATTGCCTTTGCACAAGCAGTGGAAACAGCGAAAGTGGCAGCTCTGGAAGGCTATTTGGTGACTTTTGGTGTCGTACCCTCTGCACCGGAAACAGGCTATGGTTATATTAAAGCTGGCACACCACTCTCGTTTGCCACACCCATTGCACTGGCTGCTTATCAAGTTCAATCTTTTTTTGAGAAACCTAACCGGGAAACCGCTACGGCATATCTACAGGAAGGCGGTTATACCTGGAATAGTGGCATGTTCGTTTTTACTGCCAAAAATTATCTGCAAGAATTGCAACGGCATCGGCCGGATATTTTTGCCGCCGTTCAAAAAGCTTGGCAAGAAAAAACTACGGACCTTGACTTTATCCTTCCCGGAAAGGATGCATTTACGGCTTCTCCATCGGATTCGATTGATTATGCCATCATGCAGGTAACAGATCGTGCCGCTGTGGTACCCGCACAGTTCGGCTGGAGCGATGTAGGATCTTGGGATTCCCTATGGCAGATTGCACCTAAGGATGACAACGGCAACGTCACCAGCGGCGACACTCTCGTGTTTGATACCCAAAAAAGCTATATTCGCGCGGATAATCGGCTAGTCGCCGTTATCGGACTCGATAACGTGATTGTCATCGAAACAGCCGATGCTATGCTGGTTATGCACAAAAGTAAGGCACAACATCTCAGAACTGCAATACAGCAACTCGAATCCAATCATCGCAAGGAACATCTCGAACATCTACGAGTCCATCGTCCTTGGGGTTGGTATGAAGGAATCGACAAAGGGGAGCGTTTTCAAGTCAAGCGAATCATGGTTAAGCCGGGAGAAAAATTATCACTTCAAATGCATCACCATAGAGCGGAACATTGGGTGGTTGTCAGCGGCACCGCAAAAGTTACTGTCGAAAATCAAGCAACTTTGTTTACAGAAAATCAATCGACGTACATCCCACTTGGCAAATCGCACCGCCTCGAGAATCCTGGAAAAATTCCTTTGCACTTAATAGAGGTCCAATCAGGAACCTATCTGGGCGAAGACGACATCGTACGATTTGAAGATTCTTATGGACGCACCATTTAAATGAAAAAACCAGCACCTATGATTTTATAAAAACAACTTTCTCATCCATACTTCCAATCTTCGGGTAGCGATAACATCATCACGGTTATAACGCAGTATTTCCGCTTTGAGTTTTTCTTTCTCAGCTAGATCTGTTTCTAATCGAAAACGATTGAATTGCACAACTGACCATTGCGATCCGGATTCTTCATTTTCCCATTGAAAATTAACCAGATCCGGATGTTTGCAAATGTCTTTAAGACCGTACCCCTGTAGCGGCAGCACCAGACAATCCAGAATCGGATTTTGCATATCAAACAGAGGGCTATTCGCGCCGAGCAACCATGTCACAGTGGTATGGTTTTCCATTGCATAACGTTCGGCATATTTTCGGATAGTGGCTTTTTCGTGATTGGAGTAATGGGCTAGTACCAGTGGAGAATAGCGTGCACGATACTCTTCAATTTTCTGCAAGAAACCGAGCCAGCCTTTGTAATCACTGGCTTCATCATCGGTCCACACATAGTGAAAGTTCTCCCGGGCATATGTGGGTATCAGAAACCCCCAAAGATAGACATGACGCTCCCGGTTTGGCGTTAAGGGATTATCTTCAATATCGAAATGAATCCAGGTGCCATCCGGTAAAATGGCCTTATTCAACTGAAATACCTTACCGCTTAAAAACGAACCCGCCTGCAGGATAGCGCGGTGCTTTCTTTTATTGCCTTTGAGATACGGCACATCCGGTATGGATTCGACTGTACTCACGGCAAGTTGCGAAATTGTTGAAATACCTGCTTCCGTCAAATGTTCAGCGGCTTTTCCGTGAACTCCATAAAGCAACGAGATATCTTCTTTCGTTTCAAAATCCGAACGGCAATAAGCATCATACGGACAGATACGGCATTTACTGTGGCTATAACGAACCGTCGGCTGTTGCGGGAGACCTAGCAATGCTCTCATACCGGTTATAAATTCATCGACTACTGGGTCGACTTCATCGCCAAGCGTTGCTGTGCGGCCATCTCCGAGAAAAACCATTGCGGGTAATTCATTTCGCAGCAAACGGCGATATATTCCCAGTTGAATCTGAATTGCTTTCTTATTTTCATTGAGTGAAAGCTTGGCATCAGCAGGTTGATATTCACCACTTTCATGACGAATCAAGAAATCAGGATAGCCCACCAAACCATGTTGCTTATCCACCAGACGTCCTTGATAAATAACTGGCGCGCCTTGCTTCATCAAATCTTGAGTATGATCGAAGGAAATTGCTTGAGTCACAGGATACTGGCTCTCTAGTCTGGCCAGTATGGCGGCCTCATGCGCTAGCCCTAGATCGCTGAGTAACTGATTAAATGCATCCGGCTCATAGACAGCGGGTTGATGCTTATCCAGCCAGACACGACGGATGCATGCAATCCACGCGGCAGCATCACTGGGTTTGATTAAAGTTTGGGTAGAGTGATTAGCAGTCATGGCTTTTATTCAAAAGCCTCCAAATAAAACTGCCTATTTTAGCGGATTTAGCTAATGCGCATTCACCGGGTACCTGCGCCGCAATTTTCATAGCAGCATCCCTGCCGGTTAGCCACGACTAACTGTAGACACTTTCTTTGAATTGCTGTTGAATCAATTCAACTTTCTTCTGGTTCTCAATCAAAGCATACACGCAATCACTGTCCAGTTTCTCGCCAGCAAGCTGTTTGAGCATGTTAAATGCTCTCTCATTGCTCCAAGCTTCCTTGTAAGGGCGACTGGAAGTAAGTGCGTCAAATACATCAGCAACCGCAATAATACGAGCTTCGAGCGGAATATCATTGTTCACCTTGCCAACTGGATAACCGCTGCCGTTAATGGCCTCGTGATGAAATTCAGCGATATTTCTTAAAATATCGATGTTACTGAGATTACCAAAACCAAAATTTACAACAATATCATCAATCATTTTCCTGCCTTTACTTGCATGCGTATTCATGATCGATCGCTCTTCCTCACTTAACGGTCCCGGCTTTAGTAGAATGCTGTCCGGTATTGAGATCTTTCCAATATCATGAAGCGGCGAGAACATAAATATATGTTCAATATACGCATCATTCAGATCATATTGATCGGCAAGCGATTCGGCGATGATGCGGCTATAGCGTGACATTCGATCTAAATGACTACCCGTTTCAGGGTCGCGCATATGTGTAATATTCCTGGTTGTTTTTAATGCTGCACTCATGACTTTTAACGTGGAGAGCTCGTTCACGACCATCAGTGCAATCAAATGCCCATAAATATCGAGGATGCTTAAAACATTCTCTGTAAACACGTCACTTTCGTGTGAATTGAAAAATAAAAATCCAACAAACTCACCGCTATGAAAAATTGGCATGGTGTAGCTCGCCGCATAACCTTGGCGGCCGATCCTTTGTGTGTGCTCATTCGTGCCATTTTCAAAAGTCACTAATGATGGCGCATTATCCAAGGGCGCTTGATAATGAATCAATGGTTTGTCTTCTCCGCTACTGTCCATATAAGTTTTCAAAATCCGTGTTTTGCTATCGTACAGTGCTATAGCGATACGTGAAATGAATGAAAATTTATCCTGAACAGAATGGTGCGCGCTGATAATCTTATCTCTTAAAGGCAATGGCTTATTGAGATCGTCAAGCAGGTCGTAATGATCAAACATAGTTCCAGCCTCAAGAGAGAAAAATAACATAACGGTCATACCGGACTTGAATTTGAATTTATTTAAAACTGAACAGATCATGTGCTATAAACAAGAAAAGCTTACTTGCTCTTTACACAAAAATTAACAAACGTTTGACAAAATAACGTTTTCAACATGGGTTCCATCCATTGCAAATCGGGTGGCTTTATCTATTTAATTGCAACAACTAATGATATGGGTTTTTCTTCGCAATCCAGCTAACAAAACCAGATTATGGCTGAGCATCTTTAATAACTCAGCATGAATCCTTCAGAAATAAGAATCCCGCCGCAAGCAACAGGGCATTCTTGCTCAGAGCAATGCAAGCTGATAATCCGAGTATAATTTCTGATACGTTTTACCTTGATTCTGTTCATACTTGCCAATCAGCTGCTCATCTCCATGCTTGCCAACTACACTTGCAAAATAACCATCAGTCTAAAATTCTCCACCCAAAGCTTCTTCTTAACTTGTGGACATCGTCTGAAAATTTCTCGTTCGGTTATGCTCTTAATGAGCACCATAAGCTTGGTCAAGCGATATGTCGGTACTGACTGTACCAAAAAAGTGAACATGATCCATGAATTGTGAACTGCTTAACTTCATTCTATTTTGTTAGAACTGAATACTAATTGCCATTAATCCGATTAGAATAATGATTTCTATCATGTCGTTACTTTTTCTAGCGTACCGATACTGGCAGTCAATTCACGAGCAAACTAAGGAGAAGCTGTATTTTGCAACGAGATCTGTGGGGTAGGTGGTGAGCTTCCGGCATATAGAGCCCACCACATCAAGCTTTTTCTAATGCCCCGTAGTTTTGTACGAGGCTGTTTGTCGTCTACGTTTCAATTAGTACCATTCAATATTAATCGATACAGGTAGTATAGTTTTCGGGACAGGTCGAATTCAATCCGCCGGATGGATTGCTATTTTGTTGTCTCAAACTCAATGTTTCCAGCACTTTTTTATAATAACCAAGGTCTCGTACCCAGAAAATGTAGTTGACCTTCAGATTATCCCGAGCAAAATTGAGCAGCTCAGAGACGGTTGGCTGATAACCTTTATTATCCCACCGAGTATTCCGATAATTCGCTGGTTCCACTTTAACTGTCAGGGGCATCAGACCAGAATTTTTAGGATAGTATGTATAGAGACCTGGAGGAGACCATTTATTCCCTGGATAGTTTAATCCCGGATCTTCTATGAAAACATCCGGACAACCCAGTGCCGATCCCATTCCTTTGAGATCATCTACT
>LNFM01014062.1_pt1 | contig 10002 bp, 11 predicted proteins | sample 596031 | NCBI WGS metagenome assembly LNFM01 (sample SAMN04254537, study PRJNA301005) | activated carbon metagenome | isolation source: dual media filters at the Ann Arbor, Michigan drinking water treatment plant | place: USA: Ann Arbor | reverse complement strand
ACAACAGTTTGCCAACTCGCCTGACCTATCCAACGAGTTGATGAATGCCATTATGGATGCCTTGGCTGCCCATAGCACCATGAGCAAACAAGCCCTGGAGTCAGAAAAAGTGCGGAGCGGTTTGCGGGATATTTTGCTCGGCCCGGCGCAACTTTATGAGGCGCTTAGGGAACGATCGGAAGGAACCGGGCTTCGCTAAATGACAACACAACACAACACAACACAACAAAACCATAACCAACAAAAGACCGTCTTTGAATGTATCCTTGAATGGTCGTTGTCGCGCCTATCTGGCAACGTGACGCTCTCCGCAGGATCATTGCAAAAGGACGGCCTCCTAGTTGTCGCCTGAACGTATGAATTTCTGCATTCTATTGCATTTCGCACACCTGTTCCTCGGCCAATTAATTGAATACTACGGATAGCTCCAAGCTCATTTCATAGGAAGTGGTGCCGTTGTAGATGAAATGTCTTAACAACAGAGCATTCCTTAATGGACCGAGAACAGCACATTACACCGCCAAACCCGAAAGATGAAGTGCTCCGTAAAATTGGCAGAAACTTACTGATATTTCAGCAAATCGAGGGCTTACTAAAAATCAGCTCGAAGCCTTTGAAATGATGCGTGAGTAACGCAATCGGCTGGTTCATCATTTCTTGCCATATTGGCAACCCGATTCTCCTGAAAATTTGCTCCAAGCCAGTGACTATCCCGGACATTCTATCGAATCCGTAAGCCTTGATCACAATTGACATCCAATGATGGAGAAAATAATGGCTAGAAGAAATGGCATTGCTGAAGACTTATTCAAAATAACTGCAACATTGCCTTGGTGGGTGGGAATCGCTCTTGCTGTTGCGGTTTACGTTCTTTTGCAACCTTATGCTGTTCTTGAGACGCCAATTCAAGCAGCTCCTGGACAAATCAGCCGCATGGTTGCCGGGCAAATGGGTAGAACGTTTGCGTATTACGGGCAATATATTTTGCCGCTGCTATTTTTATCCGGTGCGCTGGCATCTTTTTTCAAACAACGCAAACGTAAGAATCTTGTTCGAACTGCCGGTAGCGGAAAAACAAATGATCCGTTGCACGATATCAATTGGAAAGATTTTGAAATGCTTGTAGGCGAAGTTTTCCGGATACGAGGCTTTACGGTTATTGAGAATGACAGTGGCGGAGCGGATGGTGGGATTGATTTGGTACTTAAGAAAGATGGTGAAATATTTCTTGTTCAGTGCAAGCAGTGGCGCGCCTATAAGGTGTCGGTCACTGTCGTGCGTGAGCTACTTGGTGTGATGGTTACAAAAGGAGCCGCGGGCGGATTTGTTGTCACTTCAGGTGTTTTTACTTCGGAAGCACAATCTTTTGCCAAAGGACAGAATATTGAACTGATTGATGGATCTATACTGACGGCAATGATTGAAAAAACGCATGGAATGACTTCAAATAAGGTAGATCGCGCTAAAAAGAATGTTACGGAATCGACACCTTCTACAATCACTGCAGTGCCGAGCTGTCCCCAATGCGGTAATGTAATGGTCAAGCGTGTAGCAAGAAAGGGAGCGAATTCTGGAAAAAACTTCTGGGGTTGTGTTGAATTTCCGAGATGCCGAGGTATTAGGGCCATTGGCTAAAGTAGCGATAAGTTATATTGTCGCCAGTTGATGTCAGTGGTGTGCTACCCGCGGTCATTGTTTGGAGAAATTGTTTCAGAAGGTTGTTAATCGTAGCTTTCTAATTTGCTGTACCTTTTCGAAACTTGGAGTCTTTTGTAAAGGTATCTTCTAATTCTTGATGCATGGCCGACAGCGGTTTATGGATCGCTCCAACTCGACTAAGCTTCGATTCCCAATAAGCTCCGCCAGTCACGTGCCGCATGTAATACACGCACGGCCGATATACCGTCTTGGTGTGATAGATAGAAGATTAGGTGATTATCAAAGTCTTTAACTCGCCATTGCGCATGCCCGCTAATGTTGAATCGCATAGCGTTAATGGTGCACCGATCATGGGTTGTTCAGCCAGAGCATTGAAGCTGGCTTTTGTCTGTGCCAGAAAGCGTTCAGCTGTTTCCAGGTTCGCATTTTCCGCAAGATAAACGAAATGCTCTGCCAGATCGCGCCTGGCTGCTGCGCGTTGATAGATTTTAGGCGTCAGCGTTGTTTCTTTCGTGCTTCCAGCTTGGCTAAGGCTTTTTTGTGAATATCACTCCAATCCGCCGATGTTAGTTCGCTTTCTGGGCCACTCAATCCTTCCAGCAACTTAGCTTCAAGCTGTTCTTCCGCTTTGCGTTTTTCATCAGCGCGGATCAATTCGCGCGCATATTCGCTGGCACTGCTGTAACGGCCCTGGGCGATCTGCCCATCCACGGATTGTTTCAAGGGATCAGGCAGAGAAATATTCATACTTTGCATAGGTAACCCCCCTAATCTTGCCGCATAATGTGTAATTAATGACGCAAAATGGAAATTATTGCCATAACAAGGATATCAATTGAAATTAAATGAAATTGTTATTGATACTGAATATCTGGAATTTGTAAATATAAGTGGTTGCAAATTAAATGTGGCACGCCTAAATGATATTACTGATACGAGGATTGGATCGAGCGATTACTTGTAACTATCGCCAAAATCAGATGATTAAATCAAAATCTTTTTGATGGGGTAATTGATGGTAATTTAACTGCCCTATGATTATAAATAGCTGAGTACTAGATCCTTGGCGGAGAAGGCGGGATTCGAACCCGCAGTCTAAATAAATAATATGATATTTATCAGTTAGTTATAATTTACATGTTGCCCAAAAATAAGCATAAGTTGGCATGTTTTGGCATAGTTTGGGCAACATTTAGGGCAACATATTTTTGTGATTAACAGAGGATTTTCGGTTTATCTGTTCCAATTAAAAACAACAATGAACCCGGATGAGCAACAATTCCTCAACGATCTGAATAAATAACTCTGGAGGGCTGCGACAAACTGCGTTTCAACCTCGATGCTTTTCAATGTTGATTTCACCCTTTCCCTGGTAAATTTTGCACGCTGATTAACAATATTTAGAAAGGCGGCAACGATTTTTATGCTACTTTGTCAAGCTTTTTTCTTATTTTCTTGGGATGATTTGCCTCCTTTTGGGCTGAAACTCTAAACTCTAGAATCAGCATATAAAGCGCTTAAAACTTGATTAGCGGTAGAAATTGTTGATCAGCTCTGACTTTCCTAGCCATTTCAACAAGTGCAGAACATGGAAAATAGCAATCAGTGAAACACCTCCAGCAGTATTAACAGTGATTTGGTTAAGCCATCATTCCGTATTGCGTAATAAGGAATTATTGGATATTATGTATAACTAAGATGATTAAAAGTTTTAAACATAAAGGACTGGAGAAATTTTTCACAACTGGCGACACTGCAGGTATTCAAGCTGCTCATGCAACAAAAATTCGTGATAGGTTAGCGTTCTTGCATGCAGCTATGACTATTGAAGATATGGATATTCCAGGTTATCGACTACATGAATTGAAAGGTAAACTTAAAGATCACTGGGCTATCGATGTTAGCAAAAATTGGCGTATTGTGTTCCGATTTGAAGATGGCGATGCATACGTTGTGAACTATGAGGATTATCACTAATGACTATTCAGCAACATAACCCACCCCATCCGGGAGAACTGATTAAAAGAACGTATATTGATCCGTTTGATGAAATTTCTGGCAATCAAATTGCTAAGCGCTTAGGTGTGGCTGTTAGTACCTTTAGTCGCTTGATAAATGGAGTTTCAGACGTTTCGCCAGAAATGGCTATTAGGCTTTCAAAAGTTCTTGGAAGATCTCCAGAAAGTTGGCTTTTACTGCAAAGCAATTATGATTTATGGAAAGTTCGGCAGACGGTTAACACTGATAACCTGGAGCCCATCAAATTTAGGGTAGCTTGAGGGATACTCGGGCAATCTTTATTAATTAAATACTAAAAGATGTGCTAACCGTAGAGGGCTCTGATTATCGTTCATTGCGAGAAGAAGGGTTATTTGCGTCCATGCCCGGTGAAATAAGCGCCATTTTTAGGAAGCCAAGAGCCTTTGTGAAGGAAGATGGTGGATTGGGCAAACGCAAAAGTCGTATACGCTGACAGTTTATTCGGTATTAAATCTCTATATAGTATACTATAGTGATCTTTATATTATAAAATGTTTGCTATAGTATTCATTATGTCTGTCAGATCATTTCGTGTTGAACAAGTCCTGAAGAAACTCGGTGGTGACATTCGTGACGCAAGAAAGCGCCGGGGAATTACTGTGCAGTTGATGGCTGAGGGCATGGGCGTTACACGGGTGACGGTTGCAAAAATTGAACGCGGTGAGCCTAATACCAGTATGGGCAATTACGCGATGGCGTTATATATCCTCGGTAAAGCCGATGAACTCGAAATGCTGATAGATCGTACCCATGATTCCCTCGGTCTGGATCTGATGGATGAAAAACTACCCAAACGAGTCAGAGTTTCTAAATGAGTGATACACACCTGCTTGTCTCATTGGATTGGCAAGGGCAGTTACATCGCGTTGGTCACTTAATTGCGACATAGCCTTTAGCTAACTTAACAAGGTATCCTGTCTCGCGTCAACTCTTGCAAGCACTACTTATGATCGGATAGCGTAAGGCATGACGCCAAGCAGCATCATAATCAGTGATGAATCTTACAATTGACCAAAAATCTATCCAACTTCTTCAGTCATTAATTACGCAATATTTGCGGTAAAACAGATGTTAGATCGTTGTATTGGAGATCGTCAGTAAAAGATTATTGGAGAATTATCGCGAAGGCTGCCTTGTACGTTAAGTAAATTTTTACTGGAGTGAATCAATGAAAGAAATCAAGCTTGAATTTGAGAAAGAAGGGGAAGGAATATCGAAATCTCTGTCTGCGTTTGTACGCTTAGGGGATTCGATTTTTGCAGCAGGCGACGAAGGGGTTGATCTAGCCAGACTTAAAGAATCTGATGATGGCACTTGCTTTAAGCTCAAAGAATTGATCAATTTGAGTAATTGGTTTGATTTGCCGATCCCACAACAAAAAGAACAGACAAAACAGGTGATGGAAATTGATCTTGAAGGAATGGATTTTGACTGTACAAATCAGCTCTTATGGATGGTTGGATCGCATAGTCTGAAGCGCGGCAAGGCGAAGGCAACGTATGATACAAAGAAGAATTTGGAACTACTCGGTAAAGTGGAACCAGATGCAAATCGATTTTTTCTAGGTTGCGTGTTCCTGCATAAAAACAAAAATAAGCAGTTCCGACTTTCTCTGAGTGAGGGGGATAACAACACACGTGCAGCTCAGCTTAGATGTGACGCAACCACAAGTGAACTGCTGGATGAGATTAGACGCGATACGCTATTTACTCGTTTTTGTGACAAAAATGGTGGAATTCCGGGCAAAGATAATGGTATAGATATTGAGGGCTTAGCATGTGCACCTAATGGAAGAGTGCTTGTAGGAATGCGCGGGCCAGTGCTGCGAGGAATCGCAATTATTCTTGAATTAGCGCCGGAGCGGATTGATTCACCTAATACGAAAGCCGCTCAGTTGCAACTGACAAAAATTGGCCCCACTGGGCTTAAATATCGTCGCCATTTTTTGGATCTGGCTGGGCATGGGGTTCGTGATTTATGCTGGGATGGTGATGATCTTTTAGTTCTTGCCGGTCCAACTACAGGTCTTGACTCACCACCATTAATTTTTCGATGGAAAGCGGCGATTAAAGCATTTGGAAAAATGAGTAGCGATGAAGAGAAGTTCATTTGGCGCTCAGAAAATGTGCTTGTGCAACAAGCCATTGGGTCAACCGGGAAGCAGGCTGAGGCAGGCGCTGATCATGCTGAAGCGATTGCTTTGTTTGACAAGAAACGCTTGATGATTGGTTACGATTCACCCAGTACAAAGCGTTTTCACAAACCGGCTTCGGTTATAGTGGATATCGTTGATTTGTAAAGCCAAAGTAAATCTAAATTTATTTCCAAAAGTTTGGTAAAAACCACCGTCTAAAGACAGCGATCTTGACAGCCTGATTCTCCTGTCTGGTTCAGCGAGTTATGCGAAATTTATTATACCAATTAGAACTGAACCAAACCGCAGCACTTGCTCGTTAAGGGGACAGCAGTCATATCAAACAGCGGAAAATGGAAACCCTGGCATCCAAGGCCGGTTTTAATCGCTGCTGAACAGTTTATGGAAAAAGACCATGACAACCAGTCTCACTGGGTACCCTTGGATACAAGAATGGCGATTCAAGGACTATTGGCAGAAAGAGATGATGAAATGCGGGTTTATGTGGTGACTATCAACACGCCACATGAATATGCCTGGATACATCACCGCTGGCCTCGTTTGATCAAAGTATCAGAACCAAAACTATCAACTTCTGACGAAATCTAGCAGTTAGCTTTCTATTATCTGGAATTTCACGTTCATTGTTTTGTGGATTTGACATCGCTACGGCTGATGTGTTTGAATGCTGTTTCGTGTTTCAAACATGGGCCATTCGAAAAATGCCAAATCGTGGCGGAAAAAGAGAAAATGCGGGCAGACCACGCGGTCAGGGTAAATATGGCGAACCGACGGTTACAATGCGTATACCTGAGAGTCAAGGAGCTACCATCAAAAACTTTCTTGACGCATACCAGCGCAAAAGAACAAGCTCTGATCATGAAGCAACCAACGTGGATGAGTTTCTTATTCCTGCCATTAGCGACCAACCGACCTTGTTACCGCTTTTTTCCACCAAAGTGGCGGCAGGTTTTCCCAGTCCGGCAGATGATCATGTCGAGAAAAGCCTCGATGTCAGTGAATTTCTGATCGATCATGCCGCATCGACGTTCTTCGTGACGATTAAGGGAGAATCGATGATTGATGTCGGTTTACTGCCAGACGATAAGGTTGTGGTAGATAGATCAAAGACACCAGGCATCGGTGACATCGTGCTCGCGGTGGTTGACCGTGAATTCACCATTAAAATCCTTGATTACGGGGCGAACAAAATGCCCAGGCTGATGCCAGCCAATTCAACGGGTGCTTACAAACCCATTTACATTTGCCCAGATACGCAGTTTGAGATTTTTGGTGTCGTGATCGGATCATTTCGTCGTTTCAAATGAGTACACTGTTGCCGTGTTATGTATTGCTTGATCTGGAAACAACAGGTGCTACCCCAACTCAAGACCGTATCACTGAGATTGGCTTAATCCGGTATGAGAACGGTATTGAAGTCGGCCGTTGGACTACGCTCATCAATCCAGAAGTCAGTATCTCGCCATTCATTCAGCGGCTGACCGGCATAACCCAAAGCATGGTAAAAACTGCGCCGACTTTCTTTGAAGTTCGCAACACGCTGCTAGATTGGCTGGATAATGCGGTATTGTGTGCTCACAATGTGCGTTTTGATTATGGTTTCCTCAAAAATGAGTTCAAGCGCATTGGTATTACTTTCCAGAAAAAACTCCTGTGCACGGTTAAACTTTCAAGAAAGCTATACCCGCAACATAGAGGACATGGCTTAGATGCCATTATAGAAAGATTCAAACTGGTTTGTGAGAACCGCCACCGGGCCATGGGTGATACCGAAATGATGGCGGCGTTTATTGCTGCGGCCTTCAATGAATTAGGTGAATATGCTGTTCAGGAAGTTGCTCTGGCATTACTGAAACAGCAAGCCATTCCGGCTAATCTCGATCAACTTGAAATCAATGCCATACCTGACACCTTTGGTGTTTATTTATTCTATGGAGAAAGTGCGCTGCTGTATGTCGGTAAAAGCGTCACTTTGAGAACGCGTGTACTCAGTCACTTTCAGGGTGATCATAGCTCAGCCAAGGAAATGCGCATCGCTCAAGAAATCAAGCGAATCGAATACCGGGTCACCAGCGGAGAACTGGGAGCACTGCTACTAGAATCGCACTTGATTAAAGAATATCAGCCTATCCACAACCGGCAGCTCAGACGTGAGAGACAATTATGTGCATGGCAGGTTTCAGATGACCCCGCGGCCCGGCCATTGGTTACCTTGATTTATGAAAGTGATATTGACTGGACTACGTTAGAGAATGTTTTTGGCACTTTCAAAACCAAACGACAAGCACTAGAGATTCTAAATAAGCTTGCCGATGAACATGGGCTATGTGATAAGGCATTAGGACTGGAAAAAGGCTCTGGTGTGTGTTTTTCTCATCAATTAAAACACTGCAAAGGCTTATGTGCGGGCAAAGAATCCGCGGAATCACATCGCTTACGCCTTTTGATAGCTTTAAGTGGTTACAAGCTTTTGGCGTGGCCGTTTGATGGTCGCATTGGGATTAGAGAGCATAATCCGGATAATGATATGTCAGAAGTGCATGTCTTTGACCAATGGTGTCATCTCGGAACAGCAAGAGATCATCAGGAGTTTGATGAAATAGCGACTCATCCACATTTTGACCGTGATACTTACCGCTATCTGTTGAAATTCCTGAACCGCAAAGATGTCGAAGTAATCGCATTGCATGGATAAGCATAACCGCTCCATCGCGTTAATTGACGTGAACAACTTTTATGTCAGTTGCGAGCGAGTATTCAATCCCAAACTGGAAGACAAGCCGGTTGTCGTGCTATCCAACAATGACGGTTGTGCAGTTGCTAGAAGCAATGAAGTGAAAGCTTTGGGCGTCAAAATGGGTCAACCGTGGTTTCAACTCAACGACTTGGCCAAGAAACACGGAATCATTGCCTACTCATCCAACTATACTTTGTATGCCGACATGAGCAATCGAGTGATGAGCATACTTGCAGTGTTTAGCCCAAACCAGGAAATTTATTCCATTGATGAATGCTTTCTTGATCTGACTGGATTCAGAAAACAAAACCTGATTCTCTATGGTCAGCATATCCGTCAGCGGATCAAGCAATGGACGGGATTGCCGGTTTGTGTCGGGATAGGATCAACTAAGACACTTGCCAAGCTTGCTAACCACATTGCCAAAAAGAATCCTGAGTTCAATGGTGTGTGCGATCTGAACGCCATGTCACCACAGCAGCAAGATGAATGGTTCAGAAAAATTGATGTCGGTGAAATATGGGGTATCGGCAGACGGCTTTCCCCCAAACTGCATGAAATAGGCATCAAGACCGTGCTGGATCTCAAAACAGCGTCGCCATCGCAACTGCGCGCCCGCTTCTCGGTCGTGATGGAGAAAACCATTCGCGAAATCAATGGCACTGCCTGTATCGAACTGGAAGAAATTAATCCTCCGAAAAAACAGATCGTCAGTTCCCGCTCGTTCGGAATGCCTGTATCCGATCTGGCCAGCCTGGAAGAATCGGTATCCCTCTACATCAGTCGTGCCGCAGAAAAACTACGCAGGCAACAGTCGTATGCCGGATCGGTTCACGTCAATATTCGCACCAGTCCATTCAATGAAAAAGAACCGTATTATGCCAACGGTATGACAATTGCACTGCCAAGGCAAACGGACGATACGATATTACTAACCAAGGTTGCGCTATGGGGATTACGCAGAATTTATCGCCGTGGCTACCAATATCAAAAAGCGGGTGTGATGTTGTCTGAATTGGTACCCAGGCAATACCGGCAACTGGATCTCTTTGGTTCGGTATCAGCAGCAGATAATCAATCCAGCAAGTTGATGAGTGTCATGGATCAAATCAATGCTCGTATGGGTCGAGGCACTTTGAAACTTGCATCCGAAGGTTTTAAACAGCCCTGGAAGATGAAACAGGGAAATAAAAGCCCCAATTACACTACAAGATGGGATGAGTTGATTTGTGTTTCAAAATGACTTAGCAGTATATTTTTACTTCAATTAGCATTAATTCTTACCGTTTATAACCTGCTTCTTTCTATATTAATTCGCAGAAGTGTCCGGAGATTTAATTGAATAGATTCAGTTGGTTATTATTTTTAGACATGGTTATTTGCACCTCTTCATTTTTAACCAATTGATCGA
>LNFM01014061.1_pt1 | contig 10003 bp, 8 predicted proteins | sample 596031 | NCBI WGS metagenome assembly LNFM01 (sample SAMN04254537, study PRJNA301005) | activated carbon metagenome | isolation source: dual media filters at the Ann Arbor, Michigan drinking water treatment plant | place: USA: Ann Arbor | reverse complement strand
ATCATGCGCGTGAGCGCACAAATGCGCGCCGCCTACATCGCCGCCGACACCGCCGACTTCGACACGCTGCAAACGCGTCTGACGCCGATCATCGAGTCCGAGTCGCGCTTCTCATATCTCGCGCGCGAGCTGCTCGCGATGGAAGCGTGGGAAGCCGGCCAAAACGATCTCGCACGCGATACGCTTGAAGCGCTGACACTCGCATTCGACGCGCCGGAAGCCGTCCGTCAACGCGCGCAAATCGCGCTCTCAGTCATCGGCCCAGCGCCGCAAACCTCAGCGGACGGCGCAGCTGCACCCGCGCCCTCCGAAGGAGAGAATCAATGACCCGTTTGGCAAAGAGCCGTTTGGGACCGATCGCCGTACTCGCTGCGGCCGCTGCTTTGTCGGCGTGCTCGACTGTTGAGCGCGTCGGCAGTGCGCTGAACCCGTTCGATGGCGGCGGCGAAGCAGCACCCACAGCGCGTCCGGATGACGGACGCGTGTCGGTGCTCGCGTTCGAACAAGAGCTGACACCCGATCCGGCGCTTGCAGCCACACGCATCTCGGTGCCGGCTGCTGTAGATTTGGTCGAGTGGAGCCAACCCGGCGGTGTCGCAGACAACTCGCCGCCCAACTCGCGCGGCGCGGCCGTGCTTGAGCGCGCCTGGCGCGCTGATCTTGGCTCTGGCTCGACCAATCGCGTGCAAGTGGCGTCGCCGCCGGTGATCGCATCAGGCCGGCTCTACTTCCTTGACTCGGATCATCGTGTGATCGCGGTCGATGCAAGTAACGGCCGCCGCTTGTGGAGCCAGCAGATCCGCTCCGAGGCGCGTGACCGCCATGCGCGCGGCGGCGGCGTCGCCGTCTCCGGCGGACGCGTGTTCGTGACGACCGGTTATGGCTTCATGGTCGCGCTCGATGCGGCATCAGGCGAAGAAGTGTGGCGCACGGAAGCAAGCGCGCCGTTCCACTCGGCGCCGACAGTGGCCGGAGGCCGCGTCTACGCGATCACCAATGATAGCGAGTTGATCGCGTTCGACACGTCAGACGGCTCGGTGCAATGGAACCACCAGGCTATCGCCGAACCGGCACGCATCCTCTCTGCGCCGAGCGTTGCGGTCGCGAACGATTCAGTGATTGCGCCGTTCGCGTCAGGCGAACTCGTCGCTTTGCTCGCCGCCAATGGCCGGCGCTTGTGGAGCGACTCGGTCGCGCGTTCATCGAGCCTCACCTCGCTGTCGGCCATCAATGATATTGCCGGCCGTCCGGTCGTGCAGAATGGCGTCGTCTACGCCGCCAGCCATTCCGGCTTGATCGCCGCCATCGATCTGCGCAGCGGCAACCGCATCTGGGCGCGCAACTTCGCATCGACGCAAACGCCATGGATCGCTGGCGACGTGGTCTATGCCGTGAGCACGGATGGCGTGCTCGTCGCGCTCAATCGTGAAAGCGGCAACGCCTATTGGGTCCGCCAGCTGCGCCGCTTCGAGAACGAAGAGAATCGGAGCGGCCGCGTCGCTTGGCAGGGCCCGATCATGGTTGGCGGACGTCTGATCCTGGCCAACTCTGTCGGCGATGTGATCGCGGTGACGCCTGAGAACGGCCAGACCGTCGCTGAAGCCGATGCCGGTGGTGCGGTGTTCATTCCGCCGGTCGTGGCGGGCGGCAACATCTATGTCGTGACCGACGAAGCTCGCCTCGTCGTGTTCAACTGATTGATGGCGCCATGACGATCAAGCTCGCGATTGTCGGGCGCCCAAATGTCGGCAAGTCCACTTTGTTCAACCGCTTGCACGGCAAGAAGGTTGCGATCGTGGATGATACGCCCGGCGTCACGCGTGATCGACGCCAGGGCGCAGGGCGTCTTGGCGATCTCGACTTTACGCTGATCGATACAGCAGGCTTCGAGGATGTGACGGACTCGTCGCTCGAGTCGCGCATGCGCGAGCAGACGGAGGTCGCGATCAATGAAGCGGACGTCATTCTCTTTCTGATTGACGCCCGCGTCGGCGTGACGCCGCTCGATGAAGCGTTCGCCGCTTTGCTGCGCCGTGCGGACAAACCCGTCGTGCTCGCAGCCAACAAGGCCGAGGGCCGGGCTGGCGATATCGGCATCAGCGAGGCGTACGCGCTGGGCCTCGGCGAGCCCATCGCGCTCTCGGCTGAGCATGGCGAGGGCATGAGCGAACTTTACGCAGCCATCGCACCACACGCGCCCGTGCCCGGCGAAGCCGGCGTCGAGGCGCTGGATCGGCCGATCCAACTTGCGATCGTCGGCCGGCCAAACGCCGGCAAGTCCACGCTGATCAACGCGATGATCGGCGAGGATCGTCTGCTCGTCGGCCCTGAAGCTGGCATCACGCGCGACTCCATAGCCATCGATTGGAACTGGAACGGCAAGCCCTACAAGCTCGTCGACACAGCCGGCATGCGCAAGAAGGCGAAGGTCCAAGAGAAGCTCGAGCGTATGTCGGTGGGCGATAGCCTCCATGCCATTCGCTTCGCCGACGTCTGCGTGTTGGTGATGGATTCTGAAGAAGCGTTCGAGAAGCAGGACATCGTCATCGCCGATCTGGTCGAGCGCGAAGGCCGTGCACTCGTCTTCGCGCTGGCCAAGTGGGACAAGATTGCGGACGCGCGTGCACATTTCGAAGAGATGACGCTGGTCGCGCGTGAGCGCGTTCCGCAGGCGCGCGGCGCGCCCATCGTAACGCTGGCAGCGCAGGCAGGCGTTGGACTTGATCGGCTGATGAAGGCTGTCGATCAGGCGCACACGGATTGGACCGCGCGTGTCAAAACCAAAGACCTGAACGAATGGCTCTACGAGACCATTCAGCGGCATCCTCCGCCGGCCGTCCGCGGTAAACGCATCAAGCCACGCTACCTCACTCAGATCAAATCGCGCCCGCCAACCTTCGTGCTCATCTGCTCGCGGGCGGAAGACATGCCGGAGAGCTACAAACGCTATCTTGTGAACGGCTTGCGTGACGCGTTCAATCTGCACGCCACGCCGATCCGGCTTGTCGTCAAGGCTGGCAAGAATCCCTACGCCGAAGGCGAAGGCTAGCTATTGGCGCCAGCCTGGCGGGCATTGTTCGCCGATGATTGCGCACATGTCGCGCCGCAGCCGAGCAGCAATGTGCGGTGCGCCCGTCGCTGCTTGCCCGACTTCCGACATCAGCACGCCGAGTTCGGCCGTGCGAGCTTGAAATGCGGCGCCGCCAGCTGTCTGTGAGAAGCGCTCCAATGCTTCGGTCTCGGCGGGCGAGGGCGCAGTGGTCGGTGCCGTGCGGTTTGCTTCTGCGTTGACGCCATCGATGACGCTGCGGCGGAAGAGGGCCGAACCCTCTGGCGAACGCATGTAAGCGCTGATGTCGCTAAGCTCCGCTTCGCTGAACAGCAGCGCCATGCGCGGCGCAAAGCGCGTGATCAAGTCAGGGGCACCGCGAACCGCCTCTTCCTGGCCAATCGGACCGATGCCATCGATGTAGGTCGTGATTGCTTGCTGACGCTGCGGCGTAAGCGTCGCGTAGAGCGGGGAACTGGTGATCTGCGCGCGAAATTGCGGCGCAAGCACTGAGTAAGCCTGGTAGGAGCCGGCGGAGATGGCGCCGCTCTCGATCAACATTGCGCTAAGCGTATCTTGCGCTGCCGCAATATGGCTGGCGCTGAAATTCATTTCTTGCGTGTTGTCGGACGAGGTTTGGCTCCATGCCGGTTGCGTCACAAAAGCGAGGCAAAGCCCCATGATCGCCGCAGCAAACAAGCGCATCGCACTATCCCCAAATCTTTCCCTCGCGCACGACATTAGAGAGCGGCTGGCAACCGCGCCAGTGCGTCAATGCAACGTGTGGTCCGTCGCATCACACCCGTCGGCAAGCGCGATCAAAGCGCTTGCGCCGCCGCCCAGCCGCTCGACCAGGCCCACTGGAAATTATAGCCGCCGAGCCAGCCAGTGACGTCAACGGCTTCGCCGATAAAGAAGAGGCCGGGCACGGTGCGCGTTTCCATCGTCTTCTGTGAGAGCGCATCGGTGCTGATGCCGCCGACGGTGACTTCGGCTTTAGCGTAGCCTTCGTCGCCCGCTGGCGTGAGGCGCCAGGTTTTCAAACGCTGCATCGCCTCCACGAGTGCGGCATCCTTCAGATCGCCCAGGGGAGGCGCCGGCAACGTTTCGGCGAGCGCGCCAGCGAGGCGTTCCGATAACGCTTCACTCAGCGCGCTTTTGATATGCGCTTTAGGCCGTGCGCGTTTGCGTTGCGCCAGCCAATCATCGTTGGCGTCCGGCATCCAGTCGACGCAGACACTCTCCCCAGGCGTAAGGTAGGACGAAGCTTGCAGCACCGATGGGCCTGATAGTCCGCGATGCGTAAAGAGCGCCGCTTCGCGGAACGCGGCTTTGCCGGCGCTCACGACAACATCGGCAGACACGCCGCGCAGCGGGCTCATCCAAGCGAGATCGCGCTCGGCGAACGTCAGCGGCACGAGACCTGGGCGCGTTGGTTCGATCGCGATGTCGAACTGGCGCGCAAGATCGTACGCGATGCCCGTCGCGCCGAGTTTTGGAATTGAGAGCCCGCCGGTCGCGACCACCAAGGCAGTGCTCTCGAACGCGCCTTGGCTGGTCTCGATCACGAAGCAGTCTGCCTTGCGGACGCTGGTGATCTTGCAATGCGTGCTAATCGCGGCGTGCGCGGCGGCGCATTCGTCCAGAAGCATGCCAACGATGCGCGCCGAAGAGCGCGCGCCATCGCAGAAGAGTTGGCCCAGTGTTTTTTCGTAGTGATCGATCCTGTGCTTGCGGATGAGAGCGATGAAGTCGTGCTGGGCGTGCCGCGTCAGCGCCGAGCGGGCGAAGTGTGGGTTGGCGCTGACGAAGCGCGACGGGTCGTTGGCGTTCAGATTGGTGAAGTTGCAGCGGCCGCCGCCGGAGATGAGAATCTTCGCGCCCGGATCGGCATTGTGCTCGAGCACGCGGACGCGTCGGCCGCGCTTGGCCGCGTGCATGGCGCAATAGAGACCAGCCGCACCTGCGCCGATGATGATGGCGTCATAGTGCGCCATTGCGTGCCTCAGGCGCGCTGAAAACGGATGGTGGCGCCGTTGGCGTCGTAAGTTGGCTCGAGCATGTCAACAATCGAGGGCGCGACTTCGGCCGGTGTCGGTAGCGTCATCGGATCTTCGCCGGGGAACGCCTTGGCGCGCATCGCGGTGCGAACCGGGCCGGGGCTGAACAGATTGGCCTTGATCGGCGTCACGTTCAGTTCAGCGGCGTAGCACTGCACAAGCACTTCGAGTGCGGCTTTGCTCGCAGCGTACGGCGCCCAATAAGCGCGCGGATCGCGCACGACGCCGGTGGTTAGAAATACGGCGCGTCCCGCATCGGACTCGCGGAGCAATGGATGGAACGAGCGGATCAGGCGCTGATTGGCCATGAAGTTCACGCCGATCGTGTCTTCCATGATCGACGGCGTCGCTTGGTGAGCAGGCGTGAGCGATCCGAGCACGCCAGCGCATGCGGCCAAGCCATCAAGCCTGCCGAAGCGCTCGAACAGCGCCGCGCCCAGCTGATCGATGCCGGCGTAGTCCTTCAGATCCATCGGTACGAGCGTTGCTTCGCCGCCCAGCGCACGAATGTCGTCGTCGAGTTTCTCTAGCGCTTTCTGGGCGCGTGCGACGGCGACCACCCGCCAGCCGCGTTGTGCCAGTTCAAGTGCTACAGCGCGGCCAATGCCGCGCGACGCGCCGGTGACCAGCGCAACTCGCTTCTGTTCGCTGCTCATTCCGCGGCGCGTTCAGCCAGAAGCGGCAGTTGAACACCTTTGCCCGAACGCATCGCTTCTTGATCTGCGAGCGGTGTCGGGTAATCGCCGGTGAAGGCGTGATCGGTGAATTGTGGATTTGCAGGATCGCGCTTGGCGACCCCCATCGCGTCGTAGAGGCCATCAACCGAGAGGAAGCCGAGCGAGTCGACGCCCAGGCTCTTGCGCATTTCTTCGAGCGTCATTTGTGCGGCCATCAGATCGGCTACCGCCGGCATATCGATGCCGTAGAAATCCGGATGCTTGATCGGCGGCGACGCGCTGCGGAAGTGGACTTCACGCGCGCCGGCTTCGCGCACCATCTGCACGATCTTGCGCGAAGTGGTGCCGCGTACGATCGAGTCGTCGACGAGCACAACGCGCTTGCCCTTGAGCACTTCACGATTGGCCGAGTGCTTGAGCCGCACGCCGAGCGCGCGGATTTCTTGCTTCGGCTGGATGAAGGTGCGGCCGATATAGTGGTTGCGAATGATGCCGAGTTCGTACGGGATGCCGCTTTCTGCCGCGAAGCCCATCGCCGCCGGCACACCCGAATCCGGCACCGGCACGATGACGTCGGCTTCGACGCCCGTTTCTCGCGCCAGCCTGCGGCCCATGCGTTTGCGGAGGTCGTAAACAGAACGCCCGTCCACGATGGAATCGGGGCGGGCGAAATAGACGAACTCGAAGAGGCACGGGCACGCTTGGCGTTTGCCGAACGGGAAGTGGCTGGTGATCTCCACTTTGCCAGATGTGCCGTGCTGAATGACGACCACTTCGCCTGGCTCGATCGTGCGCACGAACGTCGCGCCAATCATGTCGAGGGCGCAGGTTTCGGATGCAAGGATCGCAGCGCCTTCGCGGTCGCCCAGTACGAGCGGGCGAATGCCGATCGGATCGCGTGCGCCGATCATCATGTCGCTGGTCAGGCCGACAAGCGCATAGGCGCCTTCGATGTCGTGCAGCGCATCGACGAAGCGATCGACGATCGTCCGGCGCTCGGAGCGCGCGATGAGTTGAAGGATACACTCGGTATCGGAGGTCGACTGGAAGATCGAGCCGTTCTGCACGAGATGATCGCGCAGATAGACGGCGTTCGTCAGGTTGCCATTGTGCGCGATGGCAAAGCCGCCGAAGGCGAGCTCCGCGAACAGCGGTTGCACGTTGCGCAGAATGGTGCCGCCGTGCGTGGCGTAGCGTGTGTGACCAATGGCGGATGGCCCGGGCAGGCGCTCGGGCATGTTCGAGCCGGCAAAGTGCTCGCCGACCAAACCGAGATAGCGCTCGTGATAGAAGCGTCCGCTCTCGTGGCTGACGATGCCGCAGCCTTCCTGGCCGCGATGCTGAAGGCCGTGCAGGCCCAGCGCTGTCAGAACCGAGGCGTCCTCGCTGCCGAACACGCCGAACACGCCGCACTCTTCGCGCGGCTTGTCATCGTGCTCCCATCGATCAGCCGGGTCTGCCGGCGCCTGGAGAAACTGGAGTGAGGGGCGCTCGGCGGTCATTGGTCCTCAGGGTGCCCCCCTCAAATTAAGGCTGGGCCTGGGTTTCAGCGGGCTCTGCCGGCGGGATTGGCGCCGACTCGCCCTGACGACGTTCAATTATATCACGAGCCCGGTCTTGGGCCCGCGGGGTCAATGCAAGGATGGCAGAGGCCACGCTGGAATAGATAGGATAAGTGCGCGCAGCTACCACCCCATCTCGGTAGACGCTAGGTTCATTCTGCGCTTCCTCCGGCATCATCACGCGAATGGGAAGCACGAAGAACACAGCCACAAAAAGGATACCGCGCAGGATGCCGAAGGCGAGGCCGGCGGCGCGGTCGAAGCTGCCGATTTCGGTCGACTGGTGAAACGTTTTGGCGACCGAGGAGGTCACCACGGTGATCACCACGAAAATCACCAGAAAGATAAAAAGACCGCCGGCCAGATCGGCCATCAGGCCTTCGAGCGGCGTGATGCTTTCCACGAATGGCCGCGTCCAGCCCATGAAGAACAGGAAGAGCGCGCCGAACACGCCCGCGCCGAACGCCACGATCGAGAACACTTCCCGGATCAAGCCGCGTGCAAACGCCATTACGCCCGAGAGACCCACAACCACCAGGGCCGCGAAGTCAAACCAAGTAAGGCCGAGATCCATTCCGTCCGCTCCCCACCCCATGCGCCGCTCATCCTAAGCGGCTAGCCAGCGATCCTGGGATAGCCGTACCCGCGCGGCCTGGAAAGTCCGCTCAACCATACATGCCGCACCTCAATCGGTCGTTTCGACCCCGATCGCGGCGGCGAGGTCCGCGATGTGGCTGATGTTGCGCATTTTGACGGCTTCGCTGCCGCCATTGCGCTTCTGCGGCGGCGCGAACGCGCTTGAGAAGCCGAGCTTGGCGGCCTCTTTCAACCTGAGATCGGCACGCCCGGCCGGCCGCACCTCGCCCGAGAGGGCGACCTCACCGAAGATCACGCAATCCTTCGGCAGCGGCCGATCCGCGAGCGCAGAGATGAGCGCCGCCGCGACAGCGAGGTCGGCGGCAGGCTCAGTGATCCGCAGGCCGCCGGCCACCGAGAGATAGACGTCGCGCCCGGAGAACGAGAGCCCGCAACGCGTCTCAAGCACGGCGAGGATCATCGCCAGACGCGATGAATCCCAGCCGACCACGGCGCGTCGCGGCGTGCCGTAAGCCGTCGGCGCCGCGAGCGCTTGAATCTCAACCAGCACGGGCCGCGAGCCTTCGACGCCTGCGAATACGGCCGCGCCCGATGGCCGCTCACCCGCGCCGCCGAGAAAGAGCGCGGACGGGTTGGGCGTTTCGACCAAGCCTTGTTCGAGCATCTCGAACACACCGATCTCATCAGTCGGTCCGAAGCGATTTTTCACGGCGCGCAGGATGCGGAACGGCATGCCGCGCTCGCCCTCGAAATAGATCACAGCGTCGACCAAGTGCTCAACGACGCGCGGTCCGGCGATCTGCCCGTCCTTGGTGACGTGGCCGACCAGGATCAGAACGCAGCCACTTTTCTTGGCGAAGCGCACCAATTCATGCGCGCATGCGCGCACCTGCGCGACGGTCCCGGGCGCTGCTTCAACGCCATCCGCCCATACCGTTTGGATCGAATCCACGATCGCGACGTCGGGTTTGAGCTGCTTTAGGCCCTCGAGAATCTTGCGGAGATCGGTCTCGGCCGCGAGTTGCACGGGCGACTGTTCCGCCTTCAACCGCCGCGCGCGATCTTGCACCTGTGCTTCGGCTTCTTCGCCGGTGATGTACGCCACGCTTTGACCGTTTCGCGCGAGTGCGGCAGCGGCTTGCAGCAGCAATGTCGACTTGCCGACGCCCGGATCGCCGCCGACCAGAATGGCAGAGGCGGGCACCAACCCGCCGCCGCACACGCGGTCGAACTCGGAAATGCCAGAGGCGAGGCGAGAGGGCGGCTCTGCGTCGCCGGCGAGTTCGACAAAGGCGAGCGCCTTGCCTTTCTTTCCCATCGGCGCTGCGAGCGCGCCGGGCACGGCGGTGCGCGCGGCTTCTTCCACGAGCGTATTCCACTCGCCGCAGGCCTCGCATTTGCCGGCCCATTTCGGCCAGATCGCGCCGCAGGCCTGGCAGGTGAAAACGTGGTCTGACTTCGCCATGCGCGCCCCGAATCTCCAGCCTCAGCCTAGCCTGTCCGCGCCCTGAGGTTCCGTATTGCCCCGAGTCAGGAGGAGAACATATATAGAACAAATGCAGCTGCGCGAAAAGCTCCGAATTCTGGCCGATGCCGCCAAGTACGATGCGTCCTGCTCGTCCAGCGGCGGGCGCAAGCGCGACAGCTTGAAGAGCGGCGGCATCGGCTCGAACGAGGGAAGCGGCATCTGCCACTCCTACACGCCCGACGGCCGCTGCGTGTCGCTGCTCAAAATCCTGCTGACCAATCAGTGCCTCTACGATTGCGCCTATTGCATCAATCGCCGCTCCTCGAATGTGCCGCGCGCGAAGTTCACGGTGGACGAGGTCGTCAAGCTCACGCTCGATTTCTACAAGCGCAATTACATCGAGGGGCTTTTCCTATCGTCCGGCATCATCAAATCGCACGACGAGACGATGGAAGAGATGGTGCGCGTCGCGCGCAGCCTGCGCGAGGAGCACAAGTTCGGCGGCTACATCCATCTGAAGCTGATCGCCGGCGCCTCGCCCGAACTGATTGCGCAAGCAGGCGCTTACGCCGACCGCGTCTCCGTGAATG
>LNFM01014060.1_pt1 | contig 10004 bp, 25 predicted proteins | sample 596031 | NCBI WGS metagenome assembly LNFM01 (sample SAMN04254537, study PRJNA301005) | activated carbon metagenome | isolation source: dual media filters at the Ann Arbor, Michigan drinking water treatment plant | place: USA: Ann Arbor | reverse complement strand
GGGAAGCTATTGTGGCAATTGCTAATATGCCAGCTATGAGAGCTTGTATCCACACTTACCTGAATTCTCACGTCTCCAGCAGATTCATTTATGTCGATCCGAGTGAATATGAAGTAGCTTTGTTTTTACCAGTCCACCAATTCGTCAGAGCCAATGCAGGGAGAGTCTGGAGAGACTCTCTGCGTGGTGGACCAAGAGCCTAGAAGTGTTTGATTACGTCAATAATTCCGTCTTCTTCGAACACTTCAACGGTGTAATCACCCGTCAATTCTTTAGTAACACTCGTTAATTCTTCACCAGCATGTTCGAGCATTGCTATATTATAACCATGGAATTTTTGGATACCCACGAAGACGATTAAGATAGAATCGACATCCTCTTCCCATCAAAATCATCAAATGCCATCTTTGTGGCTTCTTGGACAATAGTTTTCAATTTCGCGAACTGCTCTTTGTTGTTAAGAGTGACTGTTGCCATCAGTTGAACAGTCCCATCATCCACATCTGGCTCTGACACCAAAATTTCATATCCTCTATTGGATGATTCTTTTAAAAATTCGACGAATTGACTCATTTCATGGTATTATTGATCGACCGACACACTATTCAGAAGTTCTTTATGAGTATCTGGGATTTTAGTTGGATCTAGAACAATGATACGTTCGGGAAACATTAAAGTACCTTTTTTAGTGGTAAGTTGGGGTGGGCGACTCTCCCAATCATCATCAACACCTCGAACGGTGATGCGGCAATGAAGTGTTTTGTAATATTCATCTTCCTTCTGAGCCACCTTGGTGACTTTACCGATTCTAATACCAGCACATCTCCCCAGAGCGTGTCCATAAGCAATGATAGAACCGGGAAGTATGGGTTGTCCCAATTTATCGCAGAATGTAATTTCCTTTGAATTCATAATTACCTCATCAATCAATTGTTATTTTATCTAAAATTGTCTTGTAAGCTTCTGGAATCTGAAACGAATCTAGAACGAAAATACGTTCAGTGTTCTTAAGAATGCCTTTTCTGTCAGTGAGTCGGAGTGGTAATCCTTGTCGATCATCATCAATGCCTTGAACAGTGATGCAACAAGGAGGGAAAGAAGAATTGACATTCTTCTTTGGTGTCATTCTAATGACTTTTCCGATTCTGATATGGCCAGATCTACCCAGAGCATACCAATAGGCAATTACTGAACCCGGTCCAATGGATCGTCCGAATTTGTCCTTATATTCATTTTCCATTAGTCATTTCCTTATATCCTATCATCACAACATCATGGACTACATCCAGAAACTCACATTTGGGATCGAATTGGAGTCTATAATCTCCGGGGAGAGTCTTGATTAATTCCATCATGAGCACACTTAATCTCGCAAGTTTAGTGACATCATCTCGGAAATTCTGGAATCGGACGACAACGAAGTTGATATCCGATAAGGCATCAAAACTTTTGATACCCTCTTCAATTGCCTTATTCAAAACCGACTCGAACTCAATCATATCGTATTGATATACATCAACAACCACCATTATTTCAGCAAGACGTCGATTTGGTGGTAGAACTGTGATACTATAGTGTTTGTTGGACATGGATTCCTTCTAAATTCAATGTTTGAACCAAATCTAAGAATTCACAATGTTCATAATAGTCTATTTTGTATTTGCATCTCTTTGGTAGCTCACAGATTATACCTTCCAGCAACATACCCAAGGTGACGGTTTGCACTGGGTTTCGGAGAAGCCCATGAAATCTGTATATGACTGAACTAATCATTGAATCCTTTTTGTTTTTGATATTTTTAAGAGCTTCTTCTTGAGCTTCATTTAGAGCAGATCGCCACATGATCATATCGAATTGATGTATATAAATTTCCACCACTAATTTGGTAGCAGCATCTGAATATGGTTCTTCTACTAGAATTGCATAATTTTTAGTTGACATATTATTCTCTCTCCAAAAGCGGTAAGGTTTCAGAATACAATTTCTCTGTCTCGATAGCTTTCTCAAATGCTGTGACCACATCAGTCGCTATCAACAATTGGAGACGAGGATTTTTATATTGGCTGACCCAACTTATGACCCATTCATCCAGCCCAACATAATTCAAATTGGCTCTATGCTTACTAGTCCATAGGATTAGTTCTTCTCTTGTTAGTCCGGCGAATATAATCATAATAACTTTCTCAATGAATTATCAAGTATGACATATAGAAATAGACTTGATCTCGATAAATTGGTCATCACCCAGATACCCGCGCCAAGAGGTGTTGGTAGACTGCCGCAAACCCATATACACAAATGTCATCTTACATTCATCGTTCTGCTTATCACTACAACGAATGTAGTGGCCTTCGATAGATATGTGCGTGAATTCATATGAGGTCTCTTCATTGTGTTCATCAATAACTGTGATTATCACTGGTCATTCCTCTAGGTCGTATGATCGGGGAGTGGAACCCTGATCAAATCATAATTTATGTTAGTATGATGGTCGAGATAAATCTCTTCTGTTGGGGAATATCCCATGAGCGACAACCAATTTATCACATCTTTACTATTCCAGAATCCACCCATGCATCTTTTTCGGAGATGGACCCAAAAATCGGATTCCCGAATTTCGAGTTCTTTTGTAACGTAACTATTAATAGACAATATTTGACAGCCCACCCAACTTATCAATACAGGATTCTTGTCGTAAATCAGCTTGGCCGCTGCTTTTTGTGTATCAGCGAAATGTTCTTGCCTTAATTCCTTCATTTCTTTGAATGTCATCGATGTTCCTTAAAGAAAAACCCCATTTAAAACCTTATCAATATATCTTGCGGCATCTTGATCGGACCATGCATGAATCCATCTATCACCTATAGAAACCTGTTCATCCTTGAAAAGATTCCCGGCATATAAAGGATTTGTCCTCTTTTCCCATTCGATATGCCAGACCCTCTTTCTCCTACCAACTTTGATTGGTCCTTTGTCAGTCCAAACGCGAAACCATTTTCGATCAAAGTAGTAGAAATCATTCGAATATTCATTAGGAACCTCTTCTAGGTAGATTGCTCGTCCACCAAAAAATGATCGAATAATTTTTTCATTTTCCTCTATCTTTGCCGTCGTCTCTGGTAGTCCTCTATAGATCCGTAAGTTGACCATTTCAATCAACTGGTCTGTCAGCTGTGTTATGAACTTTTTGTTCTCTTCGGATGCATGGAATTTGGATGAAGCGATTCTAATCTCTACACCAACACTTCCGAAGGAAGAGGAACTCTCATATTTGGAGTATGTCTCGTAATCTTCTGGTTTAATCATGTTTCACTCCCTTGCAGTAGCTAGCTGATGCAGCATCATAGAAATCATTGAGGATTTTGGAAACTTCTGCGTGACGAGATTCATCCCAATTATGACTTCGATTAATGGCTCCATTGGGATGATAATGCGGATCTGGGATACGAATAACATCCGCCTCGACCAGATCCAAGACATCTTTGGCCATAGCCTCAGTGATAATGGCGGTGGGGAAGAATTTTTGTAAAAATTTGAATGCTGTTGTGCGATCACAGGTTGCGAATTGAAAGCTCATTTTGCCCTTCCGATACTCGATAAGTTATCTGTCCTTTATAGATGCCATCAAGAATCAGAATCCCTTCTTTTGCCAATCTACGACATTTCTTCCTCAAATTGGTGCTTTTGCTATCATATTTGTTGACATAAAAGCCACCATTTTGAGCAGCAATTTTCACAATTTGTTCTCTGTTGAGACCATCTCTCACAATGTTCCACTTTCCATCATAGGATTATTGTCGATGATGATTTCGCTTGTATAATTCTCGAAACGATCCATCATGGCTTGAATAGTTTCCTTTGGCACCCCATGCCGATTACGTGCAGCGGCAATTTTGGGGTCGCAGACCAGTCTGATTACTGTAACAATGTAACCACACTTCTCAGCCTCTTGGATATATTTCTGTATTTCCCAGATGCGAGTGTTCGTATTATCGACCACAATAAGTGGGTCTGAAGATTTAAGAGCACGCTGGAAGTTTTCCCAACATTGATTGTGTGCATCCTTCAACTTATTGGAGTCAAAAATATAATCACCCGTCTGACAATTAACAAAGAAATGATCAGCACTACAGACAGTTGGAACTTGGAGACGGGCCTTTTCAATGACCGTCTCGATATAAGTGCTTTTGCCAGCACCAGAGATTCCGCGCAAAATAATAACATTCATGTTAGACATGTTTCAGTAAAATCCTTTCGAGTGAATTTAATTCGTCATTGCTGAAATGCTGATACATATAGAAATCGCGACTAATAGTATTAGCCTTCCTTGACACAGTAATTGTGGAATTCTTGCCGTTCTTGACATTGAAGGTAATAAATTTTTTACCATCGATAATACCAGTACCTCTTGCGAAGATACTCTTGACCTCGACAGATCGGCTACTAATGGGATGAAGGACTTGATCACCGACTTTAAGATTTTCGATATCATCCTCTGTAGGTATTTCAATGGGGATACCGTTGACGAACAGGAATTTGAATGAGGATTGAAGATTCAGATTGACCATTTGGTTTCCTAGCAATACACAATGATGCAATCTAATGAGTTGGCATGCTGTGCCATGTCTCTCAATCGAGTAGCCGATTCAGTGAAGTACCCTTCTCGACGACCCATATCATAGACAACAACATTCTCCAAACCCTGATGGAAAATCGAGGAGTTAACCTCTCTCATTTCCTTGGCCGCATCCAACTCTGGTATTGCTTTGTGAATGTCGATCAACCTGTTACATCGAGTGATCAATTCATCCATATCAGTAATGATTCCACATCCATCTTCACTCAGAATGTAACCTAATGCTGTGAAGAGAGCCTGTCCATTCGAATTGCTCATGCTCATAGAGAGGCCATCAATATCAATCAAGGAAGCAAGATCGTCCTTGATCAAACACAATGGCATATTAGTCTTACGAATAGAGCCATCAGGCATTGTCATTTCGTAGTTCGGTCGTGCGACATCAAGTGAAATTCCCATAGAAAAATTATAACATCTGGTATCAGTTCGTGGGAAGGAATTTTGGTAATATCACCCATCCATCATTCACGAAATCAATTTTACCATCTATAATCTCAGCCGATTCTTCGATGGTTAACTGTCTGCCGGGACATTCCTTTGTGAGTGAAGCTTCTGCCCCTCCACAAACAGAACAACACCACAGAGTGCATGTGAAACATGTACCACCACAATCCAGATTCGAGCAAATTTCTCTTTTATGCTGCATCAGGAAACCAATCAATGATATTTTCGGAATTAAGAACACCAGAATTAAGCAATGTATCCAATAAATTAGGAACTGGATCGTTCTCAGATATTTGTGTTTCTGCATCGACATTGATCAACATGAAACTCATCAAGTACAACATGAGATCATGGACTTTGGGGATATTAGTTGAGTATGTAAAAACATGGTCTCTTTCCCCACGACCAGAACCATAATAAATTCCGATAGGTTCGTTGTCAAATTTTATCACGAAAAGACTGGTTGATCGAACACCATCAAGGCAATTGTAATGACCAACATAGGAAACTTCAATTCTGGTATCATGTACGACTCTACGTCTATCAAAATCATCAGAGTCAATCGATAAATACAGAATTTGATTTACGAACTTGGTGGCTATATCAAACACTTCTTCCTGATCGATTATCATAGGACTCATCAATTTAGGCAGATTGTAAACATGGCGCATTGTAATGTCTGTTGGTACATTCAATGCTACAATGCTTTCGATTGCGATGAGATGCTCTGACGGCAATCCGCTATATCCCTTGTTCATGTTAGCCAGTGTCTTCGTGTAAACTTGAGTTGCGGCATCAAGATCTTGATATTGCTCAATAGTCGTTCTTTTGGAGTTATCTTTTAATGAAACCAATGTAATTTTAAATAGCATAATTTATCCTTAAATGTTTGGAAAGAATTTCCCTAGATTTTCACCGAAACCGTTTATTCCGTCATTCAATCTAACAGTCTCACCATATTCCTCTCTAACGATATCACACAATTTTTGATAGAGTTTCTCATTACCACTACAAATAATAGTGACAAGACACCCATCTTGATAGGTAGTAAGCTGCAAATCACCAATATGTGTGATTATATTTCCGAATTCGTCTCTGGTAGTTTTAGCGTCCATTTTGTGTTGCCCTTATATTGACTTTGCGGAATAATCTAGAAATGTCTATGCTGGAGTTATTCAGAAATTTGTCGATCGGCAAGATTTTCTCCCCTGTGATAATCGAATGATGATGAATGTTTGATGTGGATATTAGAGATTTCAAGTAATCATACATCTGATAAACCAACTCTGGATTAGTTGTATAAGCGACCTTATACACTTTTGAGCGAATAAACCACCCAATGTCGATATCACGAAATTTTATGACTACTAAATCAATATCAAAATGTGGTTTGACAGACCCATTAGCCTTCAGGCAGACTTTCAATCTCTTATGGCTTTTTAACAAAGAATAAGAAATGTCGTGGAAATCACTGACAGCAAAATCAAGCCCTAGTTCTAGGAGGAAATCCAAGTATATCCTCAAAGTTTCATAGATATCGATTTTCGGCTTTCTGATGTCAGGCAGATTATACACATCATTTGACGTTAATTTCCATCTATTTCTCATACAAACAATTATAACATAACTGAATACCACTAATAAATATTTGCAAATGGGTGCCCTCTTCAATCCGGTTGTTGGTCTAATTCCTAGAGTTCCGCAAATAAATCAAGGACGTGCGGTAATTGAAAGAGGTATTGCCACAGCCAACCAATTGTTGACAGCCTTGTCACCAGTTAGCAGAGTGCCGGGAAGAATACGGAGCAGGGCCTCCAAATTCATGCCGTTGAATTTCATCGCTAATATGAGGAATTCTGGCGGGGATCTCGATCGACAACACAGATTTGACGTCGTTATTAACATCCCACGGTTGGTCAGCAATCTCTCCAGAGCAGTTTATGGCACAGCGTTTTTTGACGTCTTGATGAATTCTAATTTGAGTAATTCTTTATCCACCAGATTCAAAACTTTCATCAATAATTCCCAACTACCCGGTATGACACTCGGTTTTGATGAATTGCATATCTATGGTCCTACATTCAAAATGCCGAATATCACTAGCTTCGGTGACGTTGATATGAGATTCTACTGTGGCTCTGATATGGAAGAAAAGAAATTCTTTGATGCGTGGATGTATTCAATCAATGATCCGTATACGAACGACTTCGAGTATTTGGTCAATTATTCAACAGAAATCTACATAACCAAATACGATGCTCTTCATAATGTGGTCTATCAAGTGAGGTTGCTTGATGCATATCCGATATCAGTGAATCAGCTGGATTTGGATTGGAACGGTAGTGAGAACATCTCTGAGTTGGTGGTTACATTCACCTACAAAAGGTATATCCCAACAATCTTGGAGTTCTCTAATACTACTGGTGCACCATTAAGAGGCGGGTTTGAAGACTTTGACTCGACAGTTACAGGCCCACCAGTACAGCCCTAGGCACGCAGGGTAATTAAAAAGGTATCATCAGCTGCATCGTATGTCATTTTGATCCCGATCTCAGCCAAATCCTTAGCCACTTCTTCCGGATCAAAATATTTCCAGTCCATAGAGATTGCTGTCAATCCCTTAGTATTTTGGATTTCAAGGTAAGGTGAATCATCCCCATCGTCCAAGGCACCTTTGGCAAGTTCAATAGCTTTTTGGACCAATGCGGGATTCTTTGAAATAAAAAAGCCACACTGATCTTGGCCTTCCAGCATAGGATCTTCTTCAGCAGTTAATCCTATCTCTTTGGCAGCTTTTATTAATTCACTACAAAAACTTTCTCCCAAAGGACGTTCGACAACAAATGATGTCGATTTCTTTTTGGCCTCGTTCAAAAACTTTAAGAAACTCATAGTTGTATTTATTCCATCAGAGAGATTGTGACATTTATAGCCATACCATTTGTGTTCTTGAATGGAATTGTATTTACAGAGAGGCCAATTTTATTGAGAGCAATTCTATAATCCTCTGGGATACAATTATGTGGGTCAAAAACGATATGAGCCAATCCTTGGATTTCTGAGGAATCATCGAATTCACCAACACCCATCATAGCTTTCTCGATGATTTCTAGGGTCTTGTTTATAAGCTCCTGATCCTTAGAAATCAGTAAACCACAAGCATCTTCACCGAGAAATGAGGGATCATCTTCTACTTTATAGCCTAGCTTGGGCAGACAGTGACTCAAACCCTCATAAAATCCATACGACCATGGATGATTGACTTGGAATTCTATAATTTGTTTGGGCATATGGTTTCAAATCTTGTATTTTGCTCGAAGTTCAATTATCTCGGGTATGTCGTTGATATTTTTATCGCTGTTCATAAGAGAATCGAATAATTTCTTTGGTAGAGGAAGGAATTTAGAATCGGGTTCTTCTCTTAACACATCCAGCTTATCGGTGCATAAACCAATGATTTTGTTAGTATATGCACCGATAATAGCAAAATATTTTGGTTTACTTGTCATTAACTACACAGGATTTTGTCATGAGATCGTAATTTTGATTTCTTTCGCTGCATAATTCTCTCAGCCGATTTGACTGTATAGTAGATACAGCATCGATAATGATGACAAGAACTATGATTCCTACAGCAATCAATATCTTTTTGGTGTCTGACATATATTCTCCTAATCTATTGCAAATAATCTTTGTTTGATACCACACGTCATGCCTGATTGATATTCGGCATGACGGATTTTCGATGATTCATCATACCACCTATTCAGGGCAGCAGCGAGTTGTTCATGATCCATTTCAAGACTGATGTTTGTGATAGGTGGGAATCGCACTGGGATTTTCTGCAATTCGGCTATCAATTCATCTGTGGTAAATGTTCTCACGGAACGAAGACCCCTTCGTTATCAAGCATATTATTAAGAATAGCTGTCAGACGTCTTTTCGGAGTTTTGTATCGTGAACCGAATTGGAATGCTTTGTACCTGCTACGTTCCAGACGTTTGAATCCAAGCTTGGTCATCCCAAAAGTAAACTTGGTAGCATTAGGACTTTGCAAGTATCCGCCACTGAAAGATCTACTCACCTCAAAAGCTCTCTCAATTAGGATTAACTGTGATGATGCAAACACTTCTCTTAGGGAGTCAAGAATCTGCGTATGATTAGGTTTCCAAAATTTGGACTTCAAATCACATACATCATGAGGGCTAAATTTAAATTTTCGTGATAGCAAACCCATGAACAAAGCACCGAGACCACAGACATGACACCCTTTAGCTAGAGATTCAAATTCCGGCGAGAACTTACCCCTTTTTATATTCTTCTCTTGAAATGGAGTCAAACTCTTCAAGACAAATGTATCCTCTTCAGCTACCATTTTTGGGATTAGCCGAAGAGCATCTTCTATAACCATGATTCTCAGTTGCTTTTTGGTCATTAATATCTCCCAAATCACTCTATTTACAAGCTTTAGTAGTGGAATCGAATTGTTTGTCCTTTTGTAGACAAGTCTGAATATTGATCTGTTCACTGTTGTGTTGCACCCAAAACATTACAAAAACACCCACGATCCCCAACATCCACACGATATCCCAACCGTCAATTGTGATCTTCATAAGTTAGTAGCTCACTTCCATCTCTTCTCCACTTTCATGTTCGGCCTGACTGTCATATAAATCGGAGTCATATCCGTCACTGTCCGGAAAGTCTCTTTTGGATTCAGAGAATTTCTCAGATCTGACTTTGTCCATTTTAGCAATAGTCTTGGCGGTGGATTGAATTAAATTATCTTTTCTCATAGGAACTTTCTCAAGTGGTCTCCGGGGCGGGACTTGAACCCGCACTCTCAGTGAAGAGAAACGGATTTTAAGTCCGCTGCGTCTGCCGATTTCGCCACCCAGAGATAAAACCATTATACCACAATCCG
>LNFM01014059.1_pt1 | contig 10004 bp, 12 predicted proteins | sample 596031 | NCBI WGS metagenome assembly LNFM01 (sample SAMN04254537, study PRJNA301005) | activated carbon metagenome | isolation source: dual media filters at the Ann Arbor, Michigan drinking water treatment plant | place: USA: Ann Arbor | reverse complement strand
TGGTGCGACGGCTGTGCTGCCTTCGCCTGTTCGTTCGTTCGGATTGCTCTCGGCCCTCGTCGTAGCGCGCCAAGCCCACAAGGAAAATCGTTCGTTGTGCCGGCGCCTGCGCAAGGTCGAGGCGAAGCTGCTCGGCGTGCGTCACATCGCCGACGCGAAAGTGATTCTGATGAAGACGCACAGTCTGTCAGAGACCGAGGCATACGATCTGATTCGCGACCAAGCGATGAGCAAGCGGGTGACGACCGAAGAAGCCGCCTCCGCGATCGTCAATGCCAGCGAAGTGTTGTCGCTCGGTGCGAAGAAGTTCGAGGGGAAAACCTAGGGCACGGCATGTCTGCATTGCAGACCCGTTGAACGGCAGCTATCGGCTTAGTTGGTCGAGCAGGGTAAGCGGCTGCCATGGGTCGACTCGCGTCTCCCGTGGCCGAAGGCAGCCATCGGTCGGCGGCTTGGACTCGTTCACGACAGCTGCTGGCTGCCTGCACCTCCTCACGATGCCGGTCATGAGCTGTCGCGCGCGGGAGGCCTGCCAGTATCAGCGCACCGTCTCCCACCAGCGCGTCGACTAGAAGGGCCTGTCGGCATCGACCATCTCGCCCGCTCGTCCCAGTCGTGGTACGCCAGGTTGAAGGTGGACCAGTGAACCGGAAACATGCGCTGGCCGCGCACGTCGCGCGACACCTGCACGGCCTGCTCGAGTGTCATTGGATGTCGGTCCAGGCGTCACCGGGCCCATAGGCGCCGATCTTCACGAAGGCCAGGTCGAAGGGCCCGAAGCGCTCACCGATGTCCTTGAACGGCCGGCCATAGCCGGTGTCGCCGCTGTAGGAGAAGCGGTGCTGCGGGCCGACAACCGTCCAGCTCGACCACAGCGTGCTGCTGCGGTTGTCTAGGCCCCGACCGGAGTAGTGCCGCGTGGGCGTGCACACGATCTGCAGTGAGCCGAGCGAGCGCGACTGCCACCATTCGAGTTCCTCGACCTGCGCCGCCGGCACGCCCCAACGCTCGAGGTGCGCGCCAATGCCCAGTGGCACGAAGAAGCGGGAACCGCGCCGCGCCAGGTGCTGCACTGTCGCCATGTCGAGATGGTCGTAGTGGTCGTGCGAGATCAGCACCGCGTCGATCGGCGGCAGATCGGCCAGCGCGAGCGGTGTCGGATGCAAACGCCTCGCGCCGACCGGCAGCGGCGACACCCGCTCGGCGAAGACCGGGTCCAGCAACACGCGCAGGCCGTCCATCTCGACGTAGGTGCTGGCATGGCCGATCCAGAAGGCCCGCAGGACGCTCGCCGGCGGCGCCGCTGCCAGCGCAGATGGGTCCACCGTCACCACCGGAATCGGCGACAGCGGCTCGCGCACCTCCTTGCCCGACAGCTGCGCATCGCGTAGTCGAACAGCGAGGTGGTGCTCGGCGCCTCGGGCTAATATTGACGAAACGGCCTTGGAATTGCGGGTTGGCCTGCGCCCGTGCCAGCCGCGCACCCGTCATCGGCGCGCCGAACTGCGGCTGCGACAGCACGGCCCACGTCGTCGCCGCGAGGGCCACGGCGAGCACCGCCAGGACCGCCAGCGCATGCAACAGCCAGCGGGAAAGTTCGGGGTCATCAGTGCGGGCTCCGGTTTTTGCCAGGCATGAGGCCATATCGCGGCGGGTGCCGGCGCCGACAGGCCCGCGGCCGCCTGCACACACCCGCTGCGGCGAACGGCGCGCGCCGTGACAAGTATCGACCAAGGGTCGTCGCAGGCATCCAGTTCGGCCGGATCGCCTGCGTCGTACGACCGCATCACCCCGTACAGCCGCCGTTCGTCCGAGGGCCGGCCGTGCGGACCAGCGACCGCCTTGTGTCAATCAGCGTCAGGACGGCGGCCACCGGTAACCGTCGGCTTACGCTGCCTTGCAGGCATTGCTGTTCGCTTCGCGGGGCCGAACGTTGGCAGACAGTCCGCCAGGGTCGGTCGACTTGCGTGGCCGATGCGCGATCGAGTCGGCGCACGCCACGGTTGTTCCGTGGGAAGGCTGCCGAGCTAAGGCCGACGAGCCCGTCCTGACAGCCATGCTTGTCGAGGGTTGACGGGGTCTCCGCTCTCTTCGGGGCGCTGCCCCGAGGGCGCTGGCCACAGCCCCGCAGCGTGGGCGCTGTGCACTCACGGGGGCGGGAGCCGCTCAAGCAGGGGCGTCTCGCATCTGGTCGCCCTGTCGTTGCACTTCGGTTGCCCAGCCGCGAGACCCCCCTTCGGCGCTCGCCTTATCCCCCAAGAGAGCGCCCAGCGCGGTGCGCTCGGCTTCGGCCTGCGCTTCGCTTGGTGGGGTGCGCCGCGATGCGGCGGGGATCGCTCACCTGGAGGGTTCGCGCGTGTCGTTGGTGATGTGGGGAGCCGGTCTGTGCTCTCGATGGCGCGGGGTGGTTGAGCTGCTCGTCGGGTCGCCTCTTTCCGACGCATAGCGCCTGCCACTCATGCCTCACGGGTGAAGGCTTTCGCCCCCGTCCTCACCCGGTCTCTGCGCTGCGCTTCGAGCTGCGGCTTGTGGGCGTGCCCTTGTGTCCTGCCTGGCTGTCGCTGGCCATGCGTCGAGGCGAAACCGATGGGCAGATTTCTTTCAACCACCACAACGAGGGCATCCACATGAGCGAACAGACCACCCACACCACCAACGACACCGTTGATCCGCAGTTCCTCGGCCCCGAGGCTGGCCAACAGGCAGGGGTGGGGGAATCCATCTATGGAATGACGGCGACGTACTCGCCTGACGACAACAAGCTGCGCCTCACCAGCGCGAGCCGCTTGGACCGCGCCACCTATGACCGTGTGAAGGAAGCCGGGTTTCGCTGGGCGCCGAAGCTGGAGCAATTTATCGCGCCGATGTGGACCCCATTGCGTGCTGACCTGTGCGTGGAACTCGCCGGCGAGATTGGCGACGAGGACGGTTCACTGATCGACCGGGCGGAAGATCGCGCCGAGCGGTTCGAGGGCTACCAGGAGAGCAGGGCCGACGAAGCCGAGCGCGCCTCTGCGCAGGTGCGCCGCATCGCGGACGGCATCCCGTTCGGTCAGCCCATTCTCGTCGGCCACCACTCTGAGCGCCACGCACGCAAAGATGCCGAGCGCATCACGAACGGCATGCGCAAAGCCGTGAAGGCCTTCGAGACGGCCGAGTATTGGAAGTACCGCGCTGCCGCTGCGATCCGTCATGCCAAGTACAAGGAGCGTGCCGATGTGCGCGCCCGCCGCATCAAGACCATCGAGGCCGACAAGCGCAAGCAGGAGCGGGTCATTGCCGAGGCGCAAACCCACCTCGAGGCCTGGCAGCGCGAAGGGCTCACGATGGAGCAGGCCTTGCATGTTGCGAATTTCTCGTACGTGTCGCGGTGCTTCACGCTGGCCGAGTTCCCGCGCAGCCCGCCGGCCTCGCAGTACGAGGGACCGATGGGGCTGTGGTCGGCCTTGTCCGATGGCGTCATCACCGTGGCGCAAGCGCAAGCGATCTGCCTGCGCAACTACCCCGCGACGATCCAGTGGGCGCAGCGCTGGGTGGACCACTACGAGAACCGCCTTGCCTACGAGCGCGCCATGCTGGCCGACGCCGGCGGCACCGTGGCCGACCAGACCGGGCCGCAGAAGGGCGGGGCCGTGCGGTGCTGGGTCGGGCGGGGTTCGTGGGTCTACATCCAGAAGGTGAACAAGATCAGCGTGACCGTGCTCGACAACTGGGGCAACGGCGGGAAGAACTTCACCCGAACGGTGGAGTTCGACAAGCTCAAGGCGATCATGTCGGCCGACCAGGTGGCGCAGGCGCGCACCGATGGGCTGCTGGTGGAGCTGCAAGACAAGACCGGTTTCATGCTGCGTGCTGCGCCCACAGACGAGGCCAAGGAAGAAGCCACGGATGAACGCAATGCCCGCTTGCACGCCGAGCACATGGCGGCGTTCAAGCCCGCGGCGCCGAGTGCGGACATCGAGGCGATGCGTGCGACGCTGAAGGCCGGTGTGCAGGTGGTCAGCGCGCCGCAGCTTTTCCCGACGCCGCCGGGGCTGGCCGCGCGCATGGTGGAGCTGGCTGGCATCGAGCGAGGGATGCGCGTTCTCGAGCCCAGCGCGGGCACCGGGCGGCTTCTCGCTGCCATACGCGAGGCGACCGGTGGCGGCGCGGTACGCACCGCGATTGAGATCAGCGCACGAATGTGCGACGTGCTGCGGGTTCGAGAGGAAGGGGCGGACACGCGGAATTGCGACTTTCTGGAGTGCAGCGCCGAGCAGCTCGGCGGACTGTTCGACCGGGTTGTGATGAACCCGCCCTTCGGCGCCGGCGCCGACATCCAGCACATCACCCACGCGCTAACGATGCTCAAGCCGGGCGGTCGGCTGGTGGCACTGTGCGCGAACGGGCCGCGCCAGAACTCGGCGCTTCGCCCGCTTGTCGATGCCAGCGAGGGTGATTGGGAAGACCTGCCCGCGGACTCGTTCAAGGCCGAAGGCACGGGGGTTTCAGTAGCCCTCATCACGCTGCATGCCTGACAGCGCGCTCGGTGCACGCGCCAGCGATGGGGCGCGGCATCGGGTGGGCCGCTCTCTTCGGGGCATGGCCCCGAGGGCGCGGGCCACAATCCCGCAGCGCTGGGCGCTGCCCCGAAGGCACTTGGCAGGCGTGCCGGCCTGGGCCTTCGGGCATCATTCAGGCTCAAAGGCAAAGGCTCGACGACACTGGAACCCATTCATCGCAACAAGTACCCCGAACCTGACCGCGCGCAGGTTCAGGAGGACGCGATTGCATCAGCTCAGTCGAGGACTGAAGTACATCTTGCGATGTACGTGGCTGATGCCCGTTCGTTCGGTGGCCGGTACGTCGCGGCCGATCTGTTCAAGGAGACCTTCGCGGCTTACGCGGAGTCCAGAGAGTCGCGCAACCGCTACAACGCGCCGGTTCACAACTCGGCGGCGGTGCTGTCGGCCGAACAGTTTCGGCGGGTGCTTCGACAGGTAAACGATCCGGCGCGCGACACCGTCGTGCTGCTCACGGGGATTCCCGGCGCGGGCAAGACCTCGTCGGTGTTGGCCGGTGGGGGGCTGTCGCCGGACACCAAAGCCGTGTTCGAGGGCCAGCTGGTCAAGCCGGAAACGACGATCCCGAAAGTGCAGCAGGTGCTCGATGCCGGCCTGCGGCCGGTCATCATCGCGGTGCACGCGACGCCCGAATCCGCCCTGCGGAACACGCTCAAGCGGTTCGGGGAGGAAGGGCGGGGCGCCAGCATCAAGACCATGGCCGACATCCAGGGCGGCCTGGCCGAGGGCTTGCGTGCCGTCCATGGGCACTTTGGTGATGCGGTCGAGCTTCGTGTGTACGACTACCGGGACCGAAACAACCCACGGGAACTCAAAGGGTGGGAAAATGTCCATGTACTTAAATCGGAGGGCAATCGTGAGCGCATTGCACAACGTCTTGGAGACGAACTTGAGCGAGGTCGAGCAGCCGGCGAAGTCGGAGACGCCGGCTATCGTCAAGCCTCAGGACAAGCTCCCCTCCCGGCCGCTCGATCAGTGGTCCAAGACCGTGATGGGCAACATGAAGCGCATGGCGACCGACGAGGACTACCGGAAGTCGATCGCGCAGAAGCTTTCCTGAGCTTGCCGCGAGCGCAGGCCTTGCGCCTACGCCCCGAGCTGGGGCCGGCCTTCGCCATCGTTGACGCTGCGAAGCTTCAGCTCGAGCAGCGTGGCGTGGCGCCCGACAAGCAGAGTGTCGTGCTCGACAAGGTTCGTGCCGAGGTGGCCGAACAGATTTCCCGGCGCGGCATCCAAGGCATCGTCGCCGGTCGAACCGGTCCCCAGGTAGATCCCGAGCGCTGATCGATAGCGCTTTCCAACGAGCCAGATTGGTGGTGAGGCAGCTGGTCTCGCTGCGCAAGACGTGCGACGGCGACACGGCGCACCCATGCGCCATCCTGGAGTCGTTCACGTCGGCAGCAGAGCAGCACGCCTGCGCCTGTCACCTTGCATAGGCGGGGTTCAGCGAGCGCAGCAGGAGCGGTTGTCAGCCTGGATGGGCGGGCACTTGTTGGTGCCGTATGAGCAGAACACGCAGCAGTCGCCCTGCTTGGGCCGCAGCACCGCCCTGCAGTTCTCGCACTCATAGAACCACTGGCACGCATCGGTTGGCATCATCTCGTCCTTCACGTGGCCGCACTCGGGGCACGTGATCGTCGATTGAAGAACGACTTGGCTCATCTCACTGGGCCTGCTTCACAGAGGACGGGAAGCCTGCATCTGCCGTCGCCTTTGTCAGCGCTTCCGGCGTTGTCTTGGCAGGATCGAAGGCAACCACGGCACGCTTGGTCTTGAAGTCGACCTTGGCGGAGTCGACACCGGGCACTTTCTCGAGCGCCTTGCGAACGGTAATCGGACAGACCGCGCAGTCCATGTTGGTCACATCCAGCGTGGCCGTGTGAGCACCGGCGAATGCAGCGGACGAAGCAACCAGCGCGGCGAGTGCGAAGGCGAGCGATTTCATGTGAATACCTCAGTAGAAGAGCGGCGCGTAGAGCGGGAATGCCATCAGCGCTGCTGCAACGAGCGCGACGACCCAGAAGATGACGCGCTGGCGTCGACGCACGGCCGGCACCGCGCACACCTCACCGGGCGCGCATGCCTCGGCCTTGCGGTATAGGCGGTAGAACGCGAATCCAAAGAACGCCAACGCCGCGGCAACAAAGAAGGGCTGATAGGGCTCCAATGCCACCAGTCGAGAACCCCAGGCGCCTCCGACGCCGAGCACGACCAGCAGCAACGGCCCGGCACAGCACGCCGACGCGCCGACGGCGGCGGCGGCGCCAGCGAGTAACGAACCGGAGGTCCAAGGGCGTGACATGGCTTTGCGGGTCATCAGATTGGAGGTAGTCTAGGTACGTACCTGAGTACGGAGTCAAGTCCCTATGCCCGAGATGACCATCGGCCAACTGGCCACCGCCGGCGGTGTCAACGTCGAGACAGTTCGGTACTACCAGCGCCGCGGTCTTCTGGCTGCACCGGAACGCCCGAGCGGAGGCATTGGGCGGTATTCGTCCAGCGCGCTGACCCGCCTTCGGTTCATCAAGCGTTCCCAGTCGCTCGGTTTCTCGCTCGACGACGTCCAGGCATTGTTGTCGCTCGACGACGGCCAGTCGTGCTCGGCTGCACGTGCTATCGGGGAGCACAAGCTGAGCGAGGTACGGGAACGCATACAGAGCCTTCAGGCGCTCGAAGTTGCGCTCCATGACTTGGTCGACAGATGCTCGACGCAACGACGAAAGGTGAGCTGTCCGCTCATCGCTGCCCTGATGAAGCCGGAACCACGGTAGCCCAGGTGTCCCAGGTGACCTGCGGCTTCAGCCTGCCTACGCGAGCGCGCAGCCAAACGGCTCAGTCGTGGCGACTCGCACCGCTTTGCCGGCCAGAATATCCTCAAGCGCGGGTCGCACGTAGCTGTGCGCGGCCAGCACCTTCTCCGGGTCCATGGTCTCGCCGTCGTCAATGCCGCCCGCGTAGACCAGTGTGCCGTCTTTACCGATGATGAACATGTGATTGGCAGTCTTGGCGCCGTACGCCGCGCCGACTGCGCCGCTCGAGTCGATGAGCAATGCCGAGGGTGCGCCGCCGCGGCCGCGGTTGAACGCCTGCGCTTTGTCCGGCTGCAGATAGTCCGACCTGGACGGGTGGCTCGACAGGACCGTCAGCCAAATGACGCCTTGCTGCTCGGCCCATTTTTGCAGCTCCGGCATGCGACCGCTGACGTATTGCGGCTTCGCGAACGGGCACGAGGGACTCGTCCATTCGAGTACGACGGGCCTGCCTGTGAACTCCGCCAGCGTGCGTTTGCGTTTCGACGAGTCAACGACCTCAAATGCCGGCGCAGGCTGGCCCACTGCAGCTTGGGACCTGGCAGGTGTCGCGGCCAGCACGAGACCAGGTGCGACGGCTACGGAGGCTGCCGAAGCTAAGAGGACGCGTCTGTTCCGCATGCCTTTGCTCCTTCTGTGCGTTTTGTCGATGCTCCGCAGCACGGGCTGCCAGTGACAGGTCGCGCCATCTCGGCAGGGTGGGCCAGGTCTTCGAGGATGGTGCAATCGACAGCTGCCCCGCCAGCGCAAGCGGTGTCACAGCTGACCACGCAGGCGGACAGACTGGATTCGAGGGCTTGGAGTTCCGCCAGCTTCTTGCGAACCTCCGCCAGGTGACCGGAGGCGATGTCGCGAACCTCGACGCACGGTCGTTGCGGCTCATCGACAAGCCCGACCAGCTCGCGAACCTGCTCTATCGAGAAGCCGAAGTCCCGACAGCGCCGTATGAACGTCAGTCGCTTGACCGCAGGCTCACGGTAGAGCCGGCGTCCTGCCTCGGTGCGCGGGCCCGCCGGTAGCAAGCCAGTCTCTTCGTAGTAGCGGATGGTCGGTACGGTGCAGCCCGTTTGCTGGGCAAGCACGCCGATGGAGATGGTTGCGTTCATTCTGGGTACCTCATGCCGACCATCGTAGGTCAGGCGCGACAGCATGCGCATTCGCTGGCCTTGCCGGCGTCCTCTGCAGGCAGCCCGGCCTGTGGAAGTAACTGCGCAAAGAGCCATTGCGCGTCGGTACCATCCTGCTCAGGCGCCGTGATGGACAGTTCCACCGCGTCGGCTGACACCTCGAGCTCGAAGGCGAGGAACGCGCAGCACACGCGCTCCAACTCGACGATGCGGGCCACTTGTTGCCCTGCCGCGATGTCGTACGTCAAGCGGAGCGTCCGACCTTCCACACGGTGAGAGCGCAAGTGCTCGCGAGTCAGTTGGCTAATTTGCGCCAAGCGAGGCCCCATCGCTTGCAAGTCCAAGGTGCATGCAATCGGTGCTGGTTCAGTTGTTGGCATGTTCAACTTCAGTTGGGCGCGAGGGCGCGCAGGCGCACGAGCTGCTGCGCACCGCTCGACGCCGCCACCACCAAAGACCGGCGAGCGCAGTGGCGATGACGCCCAGCACGATAGCGGCTGGGAGGAACTCGTCGGCGGAGGCCCATAGCGCCGACGCAAACACCGCCAGCCCGCCGGCAACGCCCAGCAACGGTATGGCACAGCATCACTTTCCACGGTCTCATCCAGACTCCTTCAAGACGGGACCAGTCGTCCCTTGCTGGAAGATAGAACCTCAAGCTACTTGAGGAGCAAGCGATTTCTAAATCAGCCCATTGAGCACAATCTGTGCATGGAACCCTTGAAGACCCTCGCACTGTTCGTGGCCACGGCGCTCGCGGAAATCGTCGGCTGCTATCTGCCGTACCTGTGGTTGAAGCAGGGCAAGTCGGTCTGGCTGCTGCTTCCTGCTGCGGCCAGCCTCGCGTTGTTTGCGTGGTTGCTAACCCTCCACCCGACGGCCGCGGGCCGGGTCTATGCGGCCTACGGCGGGGTTTACATCGGGGTCGCCATCCTGTGGCTTTGGGCCGTCGACAAAGTGGTCCCGTCGCCGAGTGATTGGGTAGGCGTGGCGGTTTGCTTTCTCGGCATGGCCATCATCATGTTCGGGCCGACAGGCTCGGGAGCACGTTGAGGAGGCACTGCTTCGCGGCGTGGTTCAGCAGAAGCACGAGCAGAGCTTCCGTCGACGAGTATTGGCGATGTTGCCAGGCACTTGAACGACCGGGGCTTTTTCGCGGGAGCGAAAACCGGGATGCCCATTCCAGGCGCGCGCCGTCGCGCTAGGTCCCTGCGGGACTGCCGGCGCGCCGTCACCTTGCAGGCCACCCTAGCCCTGCGCGCTTCGCTTGCCTGAAGGTCAAGGCCGGTGGTGTGGGGGGTGTGGGTTGCTGTGTCGACCCACCGTATCACGTCGTTCTCGCCGTCAAGGTCTGCGCGAGCGCGGGGCGCTCCCTTGCGCCCTTCGGTCGTCTTTGAACCCTGACCGCTGCGCTGCGACGTGAGGGATTCGGTCTCGGGCAATCCCGCCCGATCAAGACCGGAGTTCCTCATGTCGCAGTCTTCTTTCTCCTTCGCTGTCTCTTC
>LNFM01014841.1_pt1 | contig 10005 bp, 8 predicted proteins | sample 596031 | NCBI WGS metagenome assembly LNFM01 (sample SAMN04254537, study PRJNA301005) | activated carbon metagenome | isolation source: dual media filters at the Ann Arbor, Michigan drinking water treatment plant | place: USA: Ann Arbor | reverse complement strand
GGAAGCGGAAGGCGGGGGGCAGGCCGACATCGGTCAGCGCCTGCACGACGCGGGCATCGCGGTCTGGCATTCCGTGGATCGCCAGCGGTTCCGATAGGGTGCGGTCGATGGTGTGGCGGGGATGGAGGCTCGCGTAGGGGTCCTGGAAGACCATCTGCACTTCGGTGGAAAACGCCCGCCCGCGCGGGGTGGGCAGGGGCTGCCCGCCGATCCGGATCGTGCCACCAGTGACCGGCGCCATGCCGCAGATCGCCCTCAGGATCGTGGACTTCCCCGATCCGCTTTCGCCCACAAGACCATAGCTTTCCCGCGCGCCCACCGACAGGCTCACGCCTTCCACCGCGCGCACTTCCCGCCCCTTGGAGCGGAAGGTGACCGTCAGGTTCTCGATTTCGATCAGGGTCATGGTCAGATCCCGGCCCGGTCCAGAACCGGCAGCGGCCCCCGCGGGCCGCCGATCCGGGGCAGGCAGTTCAGCAGGCCCTTGGTATAGGGGTGCTTTGCGACCACCAGCCCCTTGTGCATGACAAGGACCCGGTCACAGAACCGGGCCACCAGCCGCAGGTCGTGGCTGATGAAGATCAGGCCCATGCCGCGGTCGCGGACCAGCCGGTCAAGGATCGACAGCACCTCGGCCTGAACCGTCACATCCAACGCACTTGTGGGTTCGTCGGCGATCAGAAGCTCGGGCTCCGGGATCAGCATCATCGCGATCATCACGCGCTGGCCCATCCCGCCCGACAGTTCGTGCGGGTAGGCATCCATCACCCGACCCGGGTCGCGGATCTGCACGGCTTCCAGTGCGGCGATGGCCTTGGCGGTGGCGTCGGCCCGGCCCAGCCCGTCGCGCAGGCGCAGGCCTTCGGTCAGCTGGCGGCCCACGGTCATCACCGGGTTCAGCGAGTATTTCGGGTCCTGCATCACCATGCCGATGCGCTTGCCGCGCAGGGCGCGCATCTCGCGTTCCGAGGCATGCAGGATGTCCTGGCCGTCGAAGGTCATTGCATCGGCCTCGATCCGGCCGGGCGGGCGGATCAACCGCAGCACGGCCCGGCCGGTCATCGTCTTCCCCGAACCGGATTCGCCCACGATCCCAAGCCGTTCATGGCCCAGCGAAAACGACACGCCGCGGACCGCCTGCACCAGGCCGGTCTCGGTGTCGAAGGTGACACGCAGGTTCCTGACCTCAAGAAGGCTCATCGCGACGCACTCCGCGGGTCCAGGACGTCACGCAGGCCGTCCCCCAACAGGTTGAAGCCAAGGCTGACGATGAAGATCGCAAGGCCCGGCATCGTGGCGACCCACCATTGTTCAAAGAGGTATTTCCGGCCGGACGAGATCATCAGGCCCCATTCGGGTGTGGGCGGCAGGACGCCGAGGCCAAGAAAACCAAGACCGGCGGCGATCAGGATGACGCCGGCCATGTCCAGCGTGACCCGGATGATGACCGACGGCAGGCACATCGGCACCACGTGGCCCGCGATGATACGGGGCGCGCCGGCCCCCTGCAGTCGGATCGCGGCGATGTAGTCCGAGGAGCGGACCGTCAAAGTCTCGGCTCTTGCGACGCGGGCATAGGGCGGCCAGGCGGTCAGCGCGATGGCGAGGACGGCGTTCTCGATGCCGGGGCCAAGGACGGCGACAAGGGCAAGTGCCAGGATCAGCCGGGGAAAGGCCAGGAAGATGTCCGTCACGCGCATCAGGATGGCGTCGATCCAGCCACCGAAGTATCCCGCGACGGTGCCGATCAGCAGGCCAAGGACCGGGGCAGTCACGGCCACCAGCGCGATGATGTATAGGGTAATCCGCGCGCCATAGATGATGCGCGACAGGATATCCCGGCCGAAGTCGTCGGTTCCAAGCAGGTTGCCGGGCGTGCCGGGCGGTAGCAACCGGCGCGTCAGGTCCTGGGTCAGGGGATCATGCGGGGCGATCAGCGGGGCAAAGGCCGCGACCAGAAGCAGGATCGCAACGATGATCAGCCCCGCCATCGCCAGCCGGTTACGCTGGATGCGCTGCCAGGCGAGCCAGGCTTGCCCCAGCCGCGCCTGCCGCCGCGAGGCGGGGTTCGGGTCACTCAGCCAGGCGCGAAGTGCCGTCATGTCCGCGCCCTCGGATCGACCAGCCGGTACAGGATGTCCGACGCCATGTTCAGCGTAACGAAGACCACGCCGACGACCACGGTGCCGCCCAGGACTGCTGGCATGTCGGCCGAGAAAAGCGCATCGGTGATATAGCTGCCAAGGCCGGGCCAAGCGAAGATCGTCTCGGTCAGGACCGACCCTTCCAGAAGGTAGGCGTAGGACAGGGCGATGACGGTGATCAGCGGCACAGCCACGTTCTTCATCGCATGCACCCAGACCACCCGCCATTCCGGCATTCCCTTGACCCGGGCGGTGGTGATGTATTCCTGGCCAAGCTCGTTCATCATGAAGCTGCGGGTCATCCGGCTGATGTAGGCCATCGAGACATAGCCCAGCAGGCCCGCGGGCAGGATGATGTGGCTGACCGCGTTGCCGAACACGTCCCAGGCGCCGTTCAGCGCGCTGTCGATCAGGATCATGCCGGTGTAACTGGTCAGGGTGAATTCCATCATCATGTCATAGGTCGGGTCCAGCCGCCCAGGCCCGGACACCCAGTCCAACTGGCCGTAGAACACCAGCAAGCCAATCAGGCCCAGCCAGAACACCGGCATCGAATAGCCCATCAGGCCGACAACCCGGACGATCTGGTCGGCAATGCTGCCGGGCCGGGTCGCGGCGAGCACGCCTGCGGGCACACCGACCAGCGTGCCGAAGATCGTGCCCAGCGTCGCAAGCTCCAGCGTGGCGGGGAAATAGCGCGCGATTTCCGAGGCGACGGGCGCCCCGGTCTTGATCGAAGTGCCAAGATCGCCGCGCATCGCATCCCAGACGTAGATGAAGAACTGCTGCCACAGCGGCAGGTCGAGACCCAGCTTCTCGCGGATCGCGGCGATCTGCGCCTCGGTCGCGCGCTCGCCGACGATCGACAGCACCGGGTCGGTCGGCACGACACGGGCAATGACGAAGGTGATTAGCAACAGCCCCAGAAGGGTGATGGCCAGGGTGCCAAGCCCAAGCAGGATCTGCGTCACGACGGGAAGCAGACGGTTGCGCGGCGGCGGGGCGGGAGTGGAGGTCATGCGGTAATCGGGCCGCCGCCGGGTGGGGCGGCGGCCCGGTCGCTTACTTGGTGACGGTCCAGTAGGACGCCGAGTCGGTCGCCCCACCGGCATAGAAACCCGCCACATTGGCGCGCACCGCGTCTTGGCGGGCTTGCTGGAACATCATCACGAAGGCCGAGTTGTCGCGATGCTTGCGCTGGATTTCCTCATACATCGCCTTGCGCTTCTCGGTGTCCTTCTCGACCACGGCCGCTTCGGTCATCGCATGCAGCTCCCCCGGCTCCCAGGCCGTGCGCCATGCGAGGTAACCGGTGTTTCCGGCCTCGTCCGAGTTGTCGGGGTTCATCGCGAAGGTCGAAGCGTTGGTGTGGGGATCGGGGTAATCCGGCCCCCAGGTCTGCAAGGTGATCTCGTGCGTGCGACCACGGTAGACTTCCAGCCCCTGCGCGCCGTCACCGACGTCGAGGACAAGGTTGACGCCGATTTGCGCAAAGGTGTTCTGCAGCGAGGTGGCGATGTCCAGCCGTTCCTGGTTGTTGCGGACGGTGAACTTCACCTCCAGCGGCAGGGTGACGCCCGATTCCGCCATCAGCGCCTTGGCCTTTTCCACGTCCAGGCTATAGGGCGTCTCGGTCAGAGCACCCAGGAAGCCCTGCGGCAGGAAGGCCTGGTGGACGACCCACTGGCCCTTCAGGATGCTGTCGGTCATGCCGACATAGTCGACCGCCCAACGCATTGCTTCCTGAACCTTGGGGTTGGCCAGCTCGGCCTTCTTTTGGTTCAGCGCCAGATAGTAGACCTGGCCGCCCACGTCGTTCTGCACCTTGATGTCGGCGTTGCCCTCGAACCCGGCGATGTCCGTCGGGGTCAGCTCCCGGCCGATGTCGATGTCGCCCTTTTCCAGCAGCAGGCGCTGGGTCGCACCTTCCGGGACGTGCTGCATGAACACGTTCTTGATCTTCGCGTCGCCGCGCCAGTGCCCCGTGCGAGCCTCAAGCACATAGCCCTCGTTCGGCTTGAACGACCGCAGCACATAGGCTCCGGTCCCGGCGCTGTTCGCCTTGAGCCAGGCATTGCCCATGTCGCCTTCGGCCTCGTTCGCCATGACGGTCTTCATGTCGACGATGTTCGCCACCCCGGCGGTAAGGCAGTTGTAGACGAAGGACGGCGCATAGGCCTTGTCCGTCTTGAGGGTGACGGTGTCGCCCTCGAAGGTGATCATCTGGTCGACGTTTTCCGGAGTCAGGCCGAACTGGGTCAGGATGAAGGCCGGCGTCTTGTTCAGCTTGACCACGCGGCGCAGCGATCCCGCCGCGTCTTCCGCCGTCAGCGGGTTGCCGGACGAGAAGGTGATGCCCGACTTGATCTTGAAGGTATAGGTCATGCCGTCGTCCGCCACCGACCAGCTTTCGGCCAGTCCTGGGACCAGTTCGCCGGGCTTGGTCGGGTCCAGCTCGATCAGGGTATCATAGGTGTTGTTGTTCAGGTCCACGCCCGAGAATTCGAACGCTTCATGCGGGTCGATCGACACGATGTCGTCGATGGCATCGGCCACCACCAGCGTGTCCGCCGGGGTTTCGGCCATAAGTGCCATGGGTGCAGTCCCGGCCATCAGCGCAGCAAGGGCTGCTGCACGGCCAAATCCATGCTTCAGGTGCATCGTCTATCTCCCTGTGTTCGATAGTTGAGGCGGCGCCAAGCGCCAGACTCTGTGCCGATTGGATGAAAGCGGGTGACTGGAGTCAATGCCTAACGGATGGCAACCGCAAGAGAACTTTCAAACACTGCCTCCTCCATGCAAGGCACTGACCGAGGTCCGGGCCGAACTGTCGACGATCGAAAGGAAGCTTCGCTCCGTTTGAGTCATGCGGATACGTCCGATGCTTTGCGCAACGCGTTCAGCCCGCGGCGCTCGGTCTCGGTTGCGGGAATTACGAAGATAATGGTATCGCCGATATGCGACTACCCTGATTGGCATGCGTCTGCGACGTGCGACGCGACACCATCAACTTGTTTTGGTTGAAGGCAGACAGAACCACCCGAGCGCGCATGATCCGGAGGGAACCGATGCGCGGATTCGGGCTCTGCTGCTGCTTCCCGACACAAGTGAAATGTGACTGAGGAACTGTCAGCCGTCCCCAGGCGAAGAATCAGGTCGGACGAGTGGTAAGCGCACGCTCGTTCAATCTTGGGTGCATCTCGACATAGGCCGACCGTCTGCTGAAAAGGTCCGCGCGAGCAGTCCGGGAAACTGTTCCTGACGCGCAAACTCACTTTGTGTAATTATTTGATTTTTCGGGATTTTTAGATTTGGTCGGAGCGAGAGGATTCGAACCTCCGACCCCCTGCTCCCGAAGCAGGTGCGCTACCAGACTGCGCTACGCTCCGACCGTGGCGGGGGGTTACCCCGTCCGCCGCGCTTTGGCAAGAGGCCTCAGGCCTGATCGCCGCCGCGATCGAACCGCTTCAGCCAGCTGGAAATCCGGGGCAGGGTGCCGATCTCCAGGCGGGTGCGGTTTTCCAGCACCGGGCGGTTCTGGCTGACCTGCGGCGTATCCTCGCGCAGGACGATGTAGATGCCCGAAGCGATGATCACCGACGACCCGATGGCCGTGTAGAAGTCCACGCGCTCGTCGAAGAACAGCCAGCCGTACAGCACGGCCCAGATGATCTGGGAATACTGCATCGGCGCCACAATGATCGCCGCCGCGATGCGGTAGGCGGCAATGCTGGCAAGCGCGCCGATCATGCCCAGGAAGGCCATCACCGCAGTCAGCGCCAGATCCTCGACCGGCATCGGCTGGTAGACGAAGGGCATCGTCGCGCCGGTTGCCACGAAGGTCAGCACCATCGGGTACAGCATCAGCACGACCGACCGTTCATCCCGGCCGATCTTGCGCACGATGATCGAACTCAGCGATCCCGTGGTCGCCGCGCCCAGCGCGGCAAGGTGGCCCAGCGAAAAGCCGTCCCCGCTGCCGGGCCGCAGGACGATCAGCACGCCCAGAAGACCCACCATGACAGCGATGCCGCGGCGCATGCCGACCTTCTCGCCCAGCATGGGAATGGCCATCAGGGTGATGAACAGCGGCATCGCGAAGAAGATCGCGTAGCAGGTCGCCATCGGCAGGACCGAAAAGGCATAGAACCCCATCACCCCGGTCACGACGGCGCTGACCGTGCGGATCGCCGTCCACCAGATGTGCTTGGGGATCAGTGTCCCGTCCCGCCGGTCGCTCAGGAGAAGCACGGTGACCAGAGGAAAGCCCATCAGCCCGGCGAAGAACATGGTCTGGAAGGCGGAATAGGTGCCGCCCAGATACTTCACCACGACATCGTGGGTGGCATAAGCGGCAAAGGCGGCCAGCGACAGAAGCGCACCGCGAAGCGAAGGAGACATACGAAAAATCCGGAGCTGTGGCGCGTTCGGTACGCCGCGTTAGCGGAAACACTGTTGCGCCATTCCCGCTGTGGATGCAAGGCCGGGTGGGGCTCAGGCTAGGGTCTTTTGCCGCTCCTGCCGCCAGACCACAAGGATGCCCGCCGCGGCGATGATGACCATGCCGAAGGCCGTGCTGGCCGTCATCGGCTCGGCAAAGAACAAGGCTCCAAAGGCCGCGGCCCAGGCGATCTGCGAATACTGCGTGGGTGCCACGACCACCGGCGGCGCGATGCGGTAGGCCGCGAACATCGCCAGCGTCCCGGCCATGCCAAAGACCGAAATGCTTGCCAAGGTGGCGATGTCGTGCAGGGGCATCGGCTGATACCGCGAGGGCAAGAGCAGGAAGGCCGCGATGGATTGCCCCAGCACCGGATAAAGCAGCATGGCGACGGAGGACTCCGCGCTGCCCGTCCGGCGGATGATCAGGTAGTGCACCGCCGCCATCAGCATCGCCAGGACGGCGGCAAGATGGCCGACCCCAAAGTCGATCCGGCCCGGATTCAGCGCCACGATCACGCCGAGCAGCCCCAGCAGAACCGCCGCGCCGCTTAGCGCATCGACCCGGTCTCCCAGCACCGGCCAGGCCAGCAGCGTCAAAACCAGGGGCATCGTGAAGAAGATCGCATAGGCTTCGGCCAGCGGCATGGAGGTGAAGGCATAGGTCACCATCAGCGCGTTGATGATCAACGCGACGGTCCGGATTGCCATCAGCCAGGGATGCACCGGATGCAAGCGCGCCCTTGTCTTCAGCCACAGAAGCCCGACCAGCGGCAGGGTGAAGAGGCTTGCAAAAGCCACGATTTGCACCGGGTGGTAGGTGCCGCCGAGGAACTTGATCGTGCCATCGGCCACCGAGAATAACCCGAAGCCCGCCAGCCCGAGAAGCACGCCCCGGACATTCGCAGTAAGGATGGGCATGTTGGGCTACGGTTCCTGACGGCGTCGTGCGACGCTGGTTCTTGCAACTCTGTCGCGACGCATAACAAGCTCGGGCTTCGGCGTCACCGTATAAACGGTACTGTGTGACGACCGCGTCAGAAGGCAGGCCGCTCCCGCGCCCTTGGTGCCCTGATCGCCGCATGCAGCGCAAGGCCGAAGCCAAGCAGGACCAGCACCGGCGTCAGCGGCACGCCGAAAAGCCAAAGGGGGATCGCTGCGGTGGGCATGCAGGCGGCAACCAGAATCAGGCTGCACCGCCGCCACGGCACCCCGGGGGTCTCCTCGGACTGGTTGCAGAGCAAAAGCAGCGCGGCTGCGGCAATCGCATAGTCGTAGGTCAGCCAGTAGGGCACCGCGACCAGGGTGGTCTTGATCGTCAGCGCAGCGCGCAGCCCGGCATCCGGGCAACGCCACAGCGCCCATCCGGCGATCCCGATGGCCGGAACCGCGACCGCCGCATGGACGGCCGCCGCGACCTGCGGATCAACCTCAAGCATGCGCAGAGCACCGAAGACGGACGGCATCATGCCCAGGAAGATCCCGGTGAAATCAGTCACGACCCGCGACTGATAGGCCAAGGTCTGCGTCAGATAGCCGTTCCAGCTTTCCCAGCCGAATAGCACACCGGACAAGACGACCAGCCCCGCCGTTGTCAGAGAGGCCGAAGCTATCACCAGCCAGCGCTTCTCGACCAACAAAAGCAACGGCAACAGCGCGCCAAGCTGCGGCTTGATCGTCAGGCAGCCAATCAGGACACCGGCGAGGACAGGTCGCTTCATGCGCAGCGCAAGCCCTCCCAGTAGCAGGGACGCCGACAGAAATCCGTTCTGCGCATGATAGATGTTGTCGAAGACCGCGGGCAGCACAATCGCTGTCGCCAATGCCAGGCTTATGGTGGTCGGCCCGACAAAGGCCCGCAGCGCCCAAAGGTAGGCCACCAGCGTCACGCCCAGGAACCCTGCCATGGCGGTGCCATAGCCAAAGAACCCAAGCGGCCAGATTGCCAGCAGGTAATGCGGCGGATAGCTCCAGGCCCGCCAATTCGTGTCCGGCCCAAACCGATCAGTGAGATGCCGGAAGTAGGTGGCGTGATCGGCAAAAAGATCCAGAACCTGTCCGTTCAGCAACAGCTGCGCTGCCGTCCAGTAGTTCGCGAAGTCCTTGTCGATCAGCCATGCTTCCATGCAGTTACAGGCTCGCGTCCAGTGCTGCGATGACGGCGTCGCCCATCTGCGCGGTCGAGACGGGCGTTCCACCCTCCGGCCCCATCAGGTCGGCGGTCCGCACGCCGTCGGCCAGGACCTTTTCGACCGCCTTCTCGACCCGCGTGGCGTCTTCGCCAAGGTCGAACGAATAGCGCAGCGCCATCGCGAAGGACAGGATGCAGGCAATCGGATTGGCCTTGCCCTGACCGGTGATGTCGGGAGCCGACCCGTGCACGGGCTCATACAGCGCTTTCGGGCGGCCATTGGCCATCGGCAGACCAAGCGAGGCCGAGGGCAGCATCCCCAGCGAACCGGTCAGCATCGCGGCCATGTCCGACAGCACGTCGCCAAAGAGGTTGTCGGTCACGATCACATCGAACTGCTTCGGCCAGCGGCACAGCTGCATCGCTCCGTTGTCGGCATACATGTGGGTCAGCGCGACATCCGGGTAATCGCGGTCGTGCACTTCCTGCACCACCTCGCGCCACAGGATGCCAGATTCCATCACATTGGCCTTCTCCATCGAGCAGACCTTGTTGTTGCGCTTGCGGGCGAGTTCAAAGGCCGACCGGGCGACGCGGGCAATCTCGGACTCGGTGTAGCGCTGGGTGTTGATCCCGACCCGCTCGTTGCCTTCCTTGAAGATCCCGCGCGGCTCGCCGAAGTAGACGCCGCTGGTCAATTCGCGGACGATGACGATGTCCAGACCCGCAACAACTTCCTTCTTCAGCGACGAGAAATCGGCCAGCGCGTCAAAGCACTGCGCCGGGCGCAGGTTGGAAAAAAGGTCCATCTCCTTGCGCAGCCGCAGAAGGCCGCGCTCCGGTTTGACGGAAAAGTCCAGGCTGTCGTATTTCGGCCCGCCCACGGCACCCAGAAGCACCGCGTCCACCGCCTGCGCCTTGGCCATCGTGGCATCGGTCAGCGGGGTGCCATGCGCGTCATAGGCGCAACCGCCCACCAGGTCCTCGGACACGTCGAAGTGGACGCCGCGCTTGGCCCCCATCCAGCCGATGATCTTCTTCACCTCGGCCATGACTTCCGGGCCGATGCCGTCGCCGGCGAGGATAAGGAGGGAAGGATTTGCCACGCGCGTGCTCCTGCGAAAAGTGTCGCGGTCCGCCTAGCCCTTCAGCCCGAAAACTTCAAGCGGGGAAGGCTGCGGCCAGCGCGTCCCACACCCGTCGCAAGCGCGGCGACTGGCGCAGGCGCGGCGCGGCGGTCAGCCAGACCGGCAGGCTGGGCAGGTCCGGTATCAGGTCGATCCGTTCCAG
>LNFM01014057.1_pt1 | contig 10005 bp, 10 predicted proteins | sample 596031 | NCBI WGS metagenome assembly LNFM01 (sample SAMN04254537, study PRJNA301005) | activated carbon metagenome | isolation source: dual media filters at the Ann Arbor, Michigan drinking water treatment plant | place: USA: Ann Arbor | reverse complement strand
GGCCCTGCTTCATGTCGTGCAGCAGGTTGGCCATGCCCTTGGCGATGCTCTCGCCCTGGGTGTCGATGGCCTTCTTCTGCGCTTCGGCGTTGAAAGCAAGAAAGTTGCTCGGCGCACTGGCGTCGATCCATTGCTGCACCGCGAAGCGCACGCGGGTACGCGTCTTGGCATCGCCCTGCACCGCGTCGGCCAGGGCCATGAGGGTGCGTGCATTGAGCAGGTACACCGCAGCGGAAAAGGCAGCCATCGGGTTGCTGGCCCAGGCTTCAGACGCAAAACGGCGGTCGCCTTCGGGTTTGACGGAGGGGCCCTGGTTCCACAAGCCGGTCACGTCCTTCAAATACTGGTTCTGAATCTCCAGCAACTTCGCGGGATCAAAGCTCACCTGCTGGCCCGACGCGTTCTTGAACATGTCGCCCATACCGGGCATGGCAGGCATCGCGGGCATGCCGGGGAAGGTCGCTCCACCCGTCGGCATGACCATGCCGAACGGGTTGGCCGCACCGGCCTGCGGCATGAAGGCCTTGAACGCGGCAAAAGGATCGCTGGCGCCAGCCTTCGGGGCAGCGGCAGCCCCGGGGAAGGCCTGCGCCACCTGAGTCCATTGCTGAATGAGGTTTTGCTGGAACTGGTTGGCAGTCTCCAGCCAGTCGGTGGGTGGGGTTTTGCCCGATGTCATGCTGGTCTCCTGTGTTTTTGTAGGCGGCCTATCATTCCCCGGATGGGAGAAGGTGTCCGGCTTTTCTCGAGTATCTGCGTGGCGGCTTCCAGCAGACTGACGCACTTGACCGGCCTGCAAGGATCGCTGTGTACCTGGTTGTGATTGGTTGGATGTATGTCGTCTTGATGATGTCGGTCGCCGAGGCCAGCAACACCACAGGGTCGGTGCTGGGAGCCATTGTGACCTTTTTTCTGTACGGGCTGCTCCCGGTAGTACTGGTGGTTTACCTGATGAGGACTCCCGCGCGGCGCAAGGAGATCAAGGCACGCGAAGCGGCAGAACACCAGGCGCAGATGGCACGACTCGCGGCCAACGCAGAGCCGCAAGCGCCTGCATCAAGCGATCCAGACGCAGGCCGCCATGCGCCCGGTGCTCCCGAGCTGGACGGCATCGCGCCGGTGCGAAAAGAAACGTGAACTTTGTGTGACGGTGCACCAGTCTGGCGAGCCATCGTTGCCGTGCACGTCGGTGATGCCCGCACGCTGAAGCCGGCGCCGCGCCAACGCGGGCAGGTCGGCCAGATACTTCCCGTGGCCGAGCGGCCAGAAATGCGCCACCGTTTCGTGGTCGGCCAACACAAACGCCTCGCACACCTCTTCACCCACTTCGAAGGTCTGGGGGCCGATGCAAGGACCCAGCCAGGCCATGACGTCGCCTTCGCCCGCAGCTTCGCGCAAGGCGCTTGCAGTGGCTTCGAGCACACCACGCACCAGACCCCGCCAACCCGCATGCGCAGCGGCCACCGCGGTACCTGACCTGTGCGCGAACAGGACCGGCAAGCAGTCGGCCACCATGATGGTGGCGGCCAGGCCCGGCCCATTCACCACACTGGCGTCGGCCACGGTGCCATCCAGCGTGCCAGAAGTCAGCCGCACCACCTGCGTTGCGTGCACCTGCTGCAGGAACACCGGGCGCGCGGGCGAAGTCAGCGCAGCAAGCCGTTCACGGTTGCCCGCGACGGCCAGGGGTTCGTCACGCACGTGGTCACCGAGATTGAAGCTGTCGAAAGGCGCCACCGACACGCCGCCCTCACGCGTGGTGCACAGCGCTCGAACACCCGCCGGCGCGGGCCAGTCGGGTGCAAACCAGCTGGAGGACATCAGGCCTCGGCGTCCGGGCAGGCCGACGGCTGTGCCTGCTGGAACGCGGAATGCTTCATGCAGGCGTCGAACGCAGCCATGGTGCGCGGCAGGCCCGAGAAGTCGACGTTGAACCGCTGGCCGTTGAAGATCTGCGGCACCAGACAGCAGTCGGCCAGGGTGGGGGTTTCACCAAAGCAGTAAGTGCTGGCGGTCTGCGCGGCCAACTGGCGCTCGAACGACTCCAGCCCGCTGCGCACCCAGTGCCGGTACCAGGTGTTCTTGGCGTCCTCGTCCAACTTGAGGTCCTTGCTCAGGTACTTGAGCACGCGCAGGTTGTTGATGGGGTGGATCTCGCACGCAATGATCTGCGCCAGCGCCCGCACCCGCGCACGGCCCAGCGCATCGGCCGGCAGCAGCGCGGGCGTGGGGTGCATTTCATCCAGGTATTCGATGATGGCCATGGACTGCGTCAGTCGGGTGCCGTCGTCAAGTTCGAGCAGCGGCACCAGTCCTTCAACCGCCATGTCGGCGTAGGCCGGCAACTTGTGTTCGCCCTTGGCCAAGTGCACCGGGTGGTATTCGTAGTCGAGGCCCTTGAGCGCAAGCGCGATGCGCACGCGAAACGAGGCCGAGGAGCGGAAGTAGTTGTAGAGCTTCATGCCCTGAGGATAAACCGTGGGAGGTATCCGGGCGAGGCCAGCGCTGATGGGTATAGTCCCGCTCGATGCAAGTGCATCGATCAGAAAAATGAGAGACAACATGAAAGCACGCATGGCCGTTATGGCCCTCGCGGCGGTCACACTGACCGGCTGCGCCTCGTTCGTGGCCCCCACCTACAGCCCGGACTACCCGAGCATCGACCGGCTCAAGGCCGCCCAGCTGGGCAAGGTCGCCGTGGGCGAATTCCAGCCCCGCAGTCCGGAGGCACCGGTCAACAAGATCACCCTGCGCGGGGCACCCTTCGTGTCGTCCAACGGCTCCTTTGCACAGTACCTGGAAGACGCTATCCGCTCCGACCTCACCGAGCTGCGGGTGCTCGATCCCAAGTCCGAGACACGCATCGACGCCACGCTGCTGAAGAACGACATCGATGTGTCGGGCATCAACACGGGCGAGGGCTTGATGGAAGTGCGCTTGAGCGTGATCAAGCGCGGGCAGACGGTGCACGACAAGATCTACTGCGCGAAAACGCAATTCGAGTCGAGCTTTGCCGCGGCCGTGGCCGTGCCCAAGGGCCAGAGCGAATATCCGCGCCTGGTGCGCACCTTGCTGCAGACCGTCTATACCGATCCCGCTTTCATCACTGCCGTCAAACCCTGAACCGAAAGAAACCATGTCCCTCCAGAACTTCTGGCGCCTGCCCCTGGCCGCCACTCTGCTCGCCCTGCTCACCGCCTGCGCCCACCCGATCGGCATCAGCCCGCTGGAAACGCCGGTGCGCAATGAAGCCGGACTCAACCCGAAAAAGGTGGCCTACGTCATGACCGAGGCCGACCGTGCCAAGGAGGTCATCACGCCGGGCGGTGGTGGTGACAAGGTGAGCTACTTTCCCTACCGCGATCTGGAAAAGTCCATTCGCGATGCCTTGCGGGCGGTGTATGCCGATGTGTTTGTGGTCAAGTCCGCGAGCGACCGTGAGGCCATCGCGTCGTTTGGCGTGAGCTATGTGTTTTCTCCAGCCATCACCACCACCACCTCATCGCCCTCGCCGTTCACCTGGCCACCCACCAAGTTCGACATCGACCTGACGTGTGAAGTCAGCGACGCCGAAGGCAAACCCGTGACCAGCGTCAAGACGCAGGGCAAAGGAACCGCCGAGTTTGCCGAATTCAAGAGCGACTTCGGCCTGTCGGGCCGTCGTGCCGCCGCTCAGCTGTCGGAGCAACTGAAGCAGCAGGTTCTGGCCGATCCCAGGCTGCGTTGAACCTGTGCAAGCCGGCACCGCCGCTTTGGCAGTGCCGGCCGTATCAGGCGGCCAGCGCCGGATAGTCGGTGTAGCCCTTGGCACCACCGCCGTAGAAGGTCTTGCTGTCCGGCTCGTTGAACGGGCCGCCTTGCTTCAGACGCTCGACGAGGTCTGGATTCGCAATGTAGGTCTTGCCGAAGGCCACCAGATCGGCACCATCATTCACGGCATCCTTGGCCATGGCCAGGTCGTAGCCGTTGTTGACCATCCAGGCTGCCTTGCCACCTGCTGCGTGGTAAGCGGTGCGCAAGGCGTCGTAGTCGAACGGACGGTCGGCCAGTTCGCGCGGGCCGCCCGTGGCGCCTTCGATGAAATGCACATAGGCCAGTTCGAACTTCGCCAGTTCGTTCATCACATGGGTGAACAGCGGCTGTGGATCTGTGTCGACCACGTCGTTGGCCGGGGTCACGGGCGAAAGACGGATGCCGGTGCGGCCAGCGCCGATGGCGTCGGTCACGGCCTTGACCACCTCGACCAGCAAACGGGCGCGGTTTTCGATGCTGCCGCCGTAAGCGTCGGTGCGCGAGTTGCTGCCGGTCTTGAGGAACTGGTCAATCAAGTAACCGTTGGCGGCGTGGATCTCCACACCGTCAAAGCCGGCTTCGATGGCGGCCAGCGCAGCCTTGCGGTAGTCGTCCACGATGCCGGGCAGTTCGCTGGTCTCCAGCGCACGGGGCACCGAAGTCTCCACAAACACGGGCGCGCCGTCCTTGATCAGCACGGTCTTGGTCTTGGCAGCGATGGCCGAGGGCGCCACCGGCGCGGCACCATTGGGCTGCAGGTCGACGTGTGAAACACGGCCGACGTGCCAGAGTTGTGTGACGATCTTTCCGCCCGCGGCGTGCACCGCAGCGGTCACGGCCTTCCAGCCGGCGATCTGCTCGGGGGCGTACAGCCCGGGCACGTCGGCGTAGCCCTGAGCCTGGTGGGTGATGGCGGTGGCTTCGGTGATCAGCAGGCCGGCGCTGGCGCGCTGCTCGTAATAGGTGGCCATGAGCGGCGTGGGCACTGCGTTGGGCGCGCGGTTGCGCGTGAGCGGGGCCATGACGATGCGGTTGGCCAGCGAAATGCTGCCGGCGGTGAGGGGTGAAAACAGCGAAGTGGTGCTCATGGGAACGGTGCAGTCCATTGAAGGAACAAAGGGAAAACCCCAGTATTCCCGCACACCTCCTTTCACGGGTCGGCTCTGCGCCATAACCCGCGCGCACCACGGCCATTTGCGGGCGACCCCACAAACTCTCCGAGCGCATGGCAGCCCGACGTGCTCAATTGCCGCCGATGTGGATGCGGTAAGCCGCGCCGTTGGAAAAGGTACAGGTGCCAGCTCCCTGGAAGGGCGTGTTCATCTGGTACTCGCACGACATGTAAAGGCCCTTGGGACTGAACGCGCTGGCCACACCGCGGCGCTCGTCGTTGGAAACACGGGTGGCCTCCCCGGTGAGCACCTCACCGAGGTAGGAAACGTTGAAGACGCCTTTGCCCGTCATCATGTTCGTGACAGACCCGGTGACGATGCCGGTGGAGGTCGCGATGTCGTTGATGGGGTAGAGGCGCGCCGGCAGGTTGGCGGGTGTGGCTACGCCACCGGGGGCCACCCCGACGCGCGCGGGCGCCACTGTCCCCACCGGCGGCAAGGGGTAATGCTGGTAGAGAACCTGCCCATCAGCCTGGCGTTCGGGCACGATGTAGCAGGCCGTCAGGCCCGATGACAGCATCAGCAAAAGGGCACAGGACAGGGCGGAACGCATGAGGAGCTCCTTGGAGAAACAGGGACCATTCCCCTACCCGGCCAGTCTAGGCAGCCACCCCGATCTGCCGTTGAGCAACCTCAATGACTTCAGACACCCCGCAAAGCTTCCACGACGGCGGGGACGATGCTCACGGCGTTGGAGGCGTGCGAAATGCAGTCGGTGCTCCAGATTTCACCCACTCCCGAGCTGCGCACCAGCTGCACCGCGCCCGGCACAAACAGCGCGTGTGTGACCGCCACGTCGACCGACCTCGCCCCCGCGGCGCGCAGCTTCACCGCCGCGCGCGCCAGCGTATGGCCCGAGCTCGCCACGTCGTCCATGAGCACCACCGCGCGGCCGGCCACCGGCAGCTCGGGCAGTTCGATGTCCACCTCGCGGTCGCCGTGGCGTGTCTTGCGGCAAACCGCATGCTCCCACCCGTGGCGCCGGGCGGCCAGCGCCACCCACTGCAGCGCTTCTTCGTCCGGCCCCATCAGCAGCGGATTCTGGCGCTGGGTGGCGATGTGGTCGGCCAGCAGCGGTGCGCCGCTGAGCGCGATCGCGTCTTTCACCGGCATGGCCTCATGCAGCGTGGCCACGCGGTGCAGGTGCGGGTCCACGGTGATGATGGCGTCGAACAAGCCGGCCAGAAAACCACCCACGATGCGCTGGCTGATGGCTTCGCCCGGGTTGAACGCGATGTCCTGGCGCATGTAGGCCATGTAAGGCGCAACCAGCGAAAGGTGTTTTGCGCCCAGCCTGCGCGCAGTCTGCGCGGCCAGCAGCAGCTCCACGAGTTTTTCGTTGGGCTGCTGCAGGCCGCGCCAGAGCACCACACGATCGGGCAACTCGGCCGGCAAGCGCAGGCGCATTTCTCCGTCAGGGAAACGGTGGCGCTCGACCACGGCCAGTGCCATGCCGAGTGCGCTGGCGGCCTGATCGGCCAACGCGGTCTCATCGTCGAAACACAGCACACAACCCGCAGCGGGTTTGTTGGAGAGGGACATCAGAACTCCACAAAAACCTGGGGCACCTGGGCGGCAGTACCCAGGCTGAAACCACTGGCGCGCGCGCAGGCCTGGCGCGCAAATTCCAGGTCGGCCGGGTAGCTGGCGTGCACCCGGTAGAGCACATCGCCAGCAGTCACCGCCTCACCGAGTTTGATGCACAGGTCCACACCCGCGCCCCGCACCTTGGGCGCGCCGGCCAGCCGCGCGATCTGCGCGATCTGCAGGTTGTCGATGCCAATGACCACGCCGGCAGAAGGCGCCTTCACCTCCAGCGTGAGCGCGCCCAGCGCCGGGTGGTGGTGGTCAAAACCCCGGTCGCCTTGTGCCTGCACGATGGCCCGCATCTGCGCCAGCGCACGGCCCGAATCGAGGATGTCGCGCGCAATGGAAAACCCGTCGCCGCCGCGCACATCGGGATTGCATTCGATGAGGCGACCCGCCAGCCGCAGCGATTTTTGCCGCAGGTCGTCGGGCGCGCGCGGGTCGTTCTCCAGCACCTGCATCACGTCGCGCGCTTCCAGCGCCGGGCCCACCCCGCGGCCCACCGGCTGGCGGCCGTCGGTGATCACCACGTCCAACGAGAGGTGCAAACGCTGCGCCACGTATTCGAACAGGCGGCGCAGGCGCTGCGCCTCGGGCATCGATCGCACCTTGGCTGTGGGGCCGATGGGGATGTCGAGCACGAGGTGGGTCGCGCCGGCGGCGATCTTCTTGGACAGGATGGACGCCACCATCTGCCCGGGTGAGTCGATGGACAGAGGACGCTCCACCGAGATCAGCACATCGTCGGCTGGCGACAGCTGGGCCGTGCCACCCCAGGCCAGGCAGCCGTGGTGTTCGCGCACGATGCCGGTGAGCTGTTCGAACGGCAGTTCGACATTGGCCAGCACCTCCATGGTGTCGGCGGTGCCTGCGGGCGAAGTGATGGCGCGCGACGAGGTCTTGGGAAACACCAGGCCATGGGCTGCGACGATGGGCACGACCAGCATCGAGGTGCGGTTGCCGGGGATGCCGCCGATGCAGTGTTTGTCAACCACCAGCGGCTCGTGCCAGTCGAGCCGACGGCCGCTGGCCACCATGGCCTCGGTCAGAAAGTAGACCTCCTCGCGGTCGAGTTCGCTGCGGTTGCAGGCCACCACGAAGGCGGTGAGCTCGATCTTGGAATAGCGCAGCTCGGCGATGTCGCGAACGATCTGGCGGAAGTCATCGCGGCCCAGCCGCTCGCCGTTGATCTTGCGAAACAGCGCCGGAATCGATTCGGGCGGCTCTGCCGGCGACACCAAGGCGGGGTGCCCACCGGCCACGTCCAGCCGGGCAAAGGCGTCTTCTGACACCCCGATCTCGTTGCAGCCCACGATGCTGCTGTCGTCCACCACATTGAGCGTGGCCAGAATGCGCCGGCCGTTGGCGCGTACCTCCACCTTGGACAAGGCCTGGAAGCCCTCGGCCCGCACCACCTCGCAGTCCCGGTGCAGGTAGGCCACGTTCTCGTGGTACGTATCGATGGCCACCCGCCTCAGCGTGAGACCGGCAGAAGGAACTGTTTCGGCATTGGGCGACATGCCCGGGACGATACACCGCGGCCGCGTCCTCAGCCGACAACGAGCCGCATGACCGGCATCACGCGTTCGGACTCCGCGCGCCGCTCCAGCGCCAGGCGCATGTTCATCTGCGCCACCTCGGTGTGCTCCACGGCCAGCGCCTGGGCACGAGCGCCCTCGCCGCGCTGCAGGGCGGCAAACAGCATGTGGTGCTGGCGGTGCGCGTAAAGCATCCAGTCGCGGTCCAGCGCCACCGTGCCCTGCATCGGCAGCATGGCCGAGGCCGGGGCGAACGGCAGCTTGTCGTTGAGGGCGACGGCCCGTTGCAACGCCCGGTTGCCGCAGGCTTCGAGCAGCAGCGCGTGGAAGCGGTCGTTCATCACCGCATAGGCCGCGTAGCTCTCGATGGTGAGCGGGCTCTCAGTCAGCAGCCGGTCGCCCTCATCCAGACAGGCCTGCAGCTGCCCCTGCAGCTGGCGCGACACACCATGCTCCGCCACCAGCCGCGCCGCCATGCCCTCCAAGTGGCCGCGCACCGCGATGGCGTCGGTCACTTCCTGCGCGGTGAACTGGCGCACCAGGTACTTGCCGGTCTCGTTGGCTTCGACCAGCCCCTCCTGCTCCAGCGTCACAAGCGCGGCGCGCACGGGCGTGCGCGAAGCGCCCAGCCGCTCGGCCAGCTGCTGCTCAGCCAGGCGGTACCCGGGCTCGAACTGGCCGCTCAAGATCAGGTCGCGCAGTTGCATCAAAACGGTGTCTTGCAGGCTCATGGCGCAAACTGTACACTGAATTAAATAAACGGGATACTGTTTGAGCACCACCCACCGGAGCTTCCCTTGAAAGCCGAACTCAATCAGCGCCTGACCCAGGTCGGGCCCCGCACCCCCGGTGGCGAACTGCTACGCCGCTACTGGCAGCCGGTCGCCCTGCTCGACGAATTCGACCCTGCGCTGGACCCGTCCATGGCAGTGCGCCCGGTCAAGGCCGTGCGCGTGCTCGGGCAAGACTTCGTGCTGTTCCGCGATGCGCAAGGCAGCTACGGCCTGCTCGACCGCGACTGCCCCCACCGCGGCGCCGACCTCGCCTTTGGCCGCAACGAAGGTGATGGCCTGCGCTGCCCTTTTCACGGCTGGAAGTTCGACACCACTGGCCAGTGCATCGAAACCCCGGGCGAACCCGCCGGCAGCACGTTGTGCACCCGCATCCGGCAACGCAGCTACCCGCTGGTGGAGAAGAGCGGCGTGCTGTTCGGCTGGTTCGGCCCCGAAGACCAGACACCCCCACCCTTCCCCGCGCTGGACTGTTTCAACGCCCCGGCCTCGCACACCTTCGCGTTCAAGGGCCTGTGGAACTGCAACTGGCTTCAGGCGTTCGAGGTCGGCATCGACCCGGCGCATGCCTCGTACCTGCACCGCTTCTTCCACGACGCGTCACTCGACGACAGCTACGGCAAGCAGTTTCGCGGCGCCAGCGCCGGCGACGTGGGCGGCGAGCGTTGGCCCATGACGCGTGTGATGCGCGAGTTCGGCCAACCCCTGATCTCCTTTGAAGCCAAACCCCACGGCCTGCAACTCACCGCGCTGCGCCCCATGACCGACGAACTCACGCATGTGCGCGTGACCAACGCCGTGTTTCCGCAAACCTTCGTGATCCCGCTCTCCGAGACGATGACGATCACGCAGATGCACGTGCCGGTGGACGACACCCACAATTACTGGTTCGCTTTCTTCACCAGCTTCACCGGCCCGGTGGACAAGGACGCCATGCGCACCCCGCGCCTCGCAGCCGTGACCCTGCCCGACTACAAACCGAAGACCGGGCGCCACAACAACTGGGGCTTCAACGCCGAAGAGCAGCAGAGCCGCACCTACCTGGGCATGGGCGAGGACGACATCAACGTGCACGACCAGTGGGCCTGCGAGAGCATGGGCGCCATCCAGGACCGCACGCGTGAA
>LNFM01014055.1_pt1 | contig 10006 bp, 6 predicted proteins | sample 596031 | NCBI WGS metagenome assembly LNFM01 (sample SAMN04254537, study PRJNA301005) | activated carbon metagenome | isolation source: dual media filters at the Ann Arbor, Michigan drinking water treatment plant | place: USA: Ann Arbor | reverse complement strand
GCAGCATGTCGCGGTCGTCGTTGATGCCGGCCTCGTCGAGGCCGATCGCGGTGTTGATGCCCTTCTTCTCGAAGTGATTGAGGGCGGCCACGCCCGAGCGCAGGCGGAAGTTGGACGAGCAGTTGTGGCAGACGCAGCCACCGGCCGCCGCAAGCCGGTCGATGTCCTTCTCGTTCAGCCACACCCCGTGGCCCAGCGTGAGGCGTTTGTTCACCATGCCGAAGCGGTCGATGTATTCCAGCGCCGTGCACTTGCCGCGCCGCCAGGCGTACTCCTTCTGGTAGGCGGTCTCGTTCAGATGCATGTGCATGGGTGCGTCATACTTGGCCGAGGCATCGGAGAGCTTGGTGAGCGCGCCGTCCGAGCACCAGTGCAGGTTGGCCGGCGCCAGCTGGATCTTTACCCGCCGCTTGTTGTGATGCTGCGAATGGAACGACTTGAACATGTCCATCGCATCGTCGAGGCTCATCTTGAACCGGTCGAACCAGCGCTGCATCGGCCCCTTCAGCTCCGCCGGCAGGCTGGCCAAAAACTCCTCGTCGGCCTGGTAGACCAGCCGGTTCTGGTCGCGCACGGCGTAGCAGTAGGACACGCGCATGCCGATGTCCTCGTAGGCCCGGATGGTTTCGGTCGCGCGCTTCTCGACGTCCGGCAGCGTCCCCGGCATCCAACCCTGGATGTGCTGCACCGTGGTAATGCCCGAGGAGATCATCTCGAAGGCCGAGTAGAGCGTGTCGAGGTAGAGGTCGACGTTGCGGATCACCATGCGGGTGATGAACCAGAGTTCGAGCGGCATGTCGGGCGAGCCCAGCTGCACCGGCGTCAGGCCGACATGGTGATGGCCGTTGACGAAGCCCGGCAGCAGGATCTCCTTGCCGGTGCCCACCACCGGCACGGTCGGGTGCCTGGCGTGCAGATCGTCGTAGGTGCCGACGGCCACGATGACACCGTCCTCCTGCAGGACGGCGCCGTCTTTCACCTCGTTCCAGGTGAAGCGGTCCCTGGTGCCGGTGATGGCGGCGCGGCTGCGAACGAGACTGGTGGCCATGCGAGGCTCCTCCTACCTGCGGTTTTCTACCCATCGTCCCGAACGAGGAGCGACGCAGTCAATCCTTGTTCGGCCGGACCAACGCCAGATATCGCAACCGCTCCTGGTGGCCGATGTAGAGGCCGGAGCAGACGATCACGGCCGCGCCGACCCAGGTCCAGAAGTCGGGGATGTTGTCGAACACCAGGTAGCCCAGGATCGCCGCACCCACGAGCTGCGTGTAGTTGAACGGCGCCACCACGGCGGCCGGTGCCTGGCTGTAGGCGATGGTGAGGAAATAGTGGCCGATGGCGGCCATGGCGCCGAGGCCGAGAAACAGGACGAGGTCCCAGCCCAGCGCCGGGGTCACCCATTCGAAGGGCAGGAAGGGCGCGGCCGCCACCGTGCCGACGATGGTGGCCATGTTGGCCGAGGCGTCGGGTCGCTCGGTCTGGCCGTAGCGCCGCGAATAGAGCTGGTAGAGCGCGCTGCTGGTGGTGCTGGCCACGATCAGAAGGGCGTACCAGTTGAAATCGGCGGAGCCCGGCCGTACCACGATCAGCGCGCCGGCGAAGCCCACCATGACGGCGATCCAGCGTTTGGCGCCGACTGGCTCGCCGAGGAAGCGCGCCGACAACGCCGTCACGATCAGGGGCGAGCAGAGCGAGATCGACGCCGCCGTCGCCAGCGGCATGTGGACCAGCCCGTGGAAGTAGAAGAGCGACGAGGCGAACAGCAGCAGGCCGCGGACGATCTGGCTGCCGACATTGTGCCAGCGGAACAGGTTGCGACCGCTCCTCGGCAGGAACAGCACCAGCATGAAGCCGAAGGCCACGATGTAGCGGGCCCAGACGACCTCGGCGACCGGATAATGCTCGGTCAGCGTCTTGGAGATCGCGTTCAGGACCGAAAAGCACGAGACCGAGAAGAGGATGGCCAGGATGGCGCGCAGGACCCGGTCGGTCGGAGGAGTGGCCGGCGTCGGCGCGTTCGCGGTCATGACGCGGAAACTAGCGTCCGTTCCGCCCCGGACAAGCGCGCTGACCGGCGACGCCTCTTCACGATTTGCATGGGTGAACGCACGTTCTTTGCCGGAGCGTTCAGGACGTCCGCTCGATCTTCCGCTCGGCCTCGTTGGGCCACAGCATCAGGGAAATGATCAGCAGGATCGCCATGCCGCCGCTGATGCCGACGAAGCGGTCGATGCCCGGCATGATGCTGGTGGGCGGCGCGGGGCCCTGGATCAGCGTGACGATGAAGACGAACGCCGCCTGGGTGCCGAGGTAGCCGACGCCGTGCCGGCCGTTCTGGATGTGCATGCCGATCCACACGCTGCCGGCGATCATGGCGAGCCACCAGGGGAACGACTCGATCTGCAGCGCGAGGCAGAGCAGCGCTGCGATGCCACCCAGGAAACAGCCGAGGATCCGGTGCAGGGATCGTTCGGCGACAGCGTGCCTTGTGCCCAGCGATCCATCGCCGATGACGGGGGCCGACATGACGACCGCGATGCTGATGCACATCTCCGTGACCTGCGGCAGGTCCATCCAGATCCAGACCTGCATCATGATGACGACGGCGATCGCCGCGCGCATGCCGTGCAGCATCGCGGGCCATTGCGCGCCCAACAGGTGACGCCATCCCGGTACCGGCGGCGCCGGATCGGCGTGCCAATGCATCAGAAGATTGGCCACGATGGCCGAAGCCGTGACGCCGATACCCACTTCGAATATGCGATAGAAGGCGATGTACGGCACCTGCAGGGGATTGTTCAGCCCCTCGAGCAGCACCAGGATCGAGGTGATCGTGCCGAACAGCCACGCAAGCCCATGGGGGCTCACCTGCATGGCGACCACGCCCAGCATCGTGGCCCCGGCGAGGAACAGGCTGAGAGCAAAGTGATCGTAGGGCAGCCATCGCGCCATGATGAACCCCACCGCGGCGCCGCCGATCGTGCCGGCAAGCCGGAGCAGGCCCTTGCGGATCGAAGCTGCGCCCGAGGCCATGATCGTCATGTAGCCGCTGATCGCCGCCCACCACACCGACTCGGCGTTGAGCCACAGCGCCATCGTCGTCGCCAGAGGGACCACGAGAGCGGCGACCAGGCAGATCCTGGTTCGCGCCGGATCCGTCCCGAGTTCGCCCAGCTCCTTCCACCAGCCCTGGATTGCGCGATCGGCCATGCGGCCGGCCTCGGCCAGATCCTCGATCACCGACCGGACGATCGACTCGGTCATGGAAAGATTATCGTCCGCGCGTCGGCACCCATGTAGAGCTTGAAGCCGGGTGGCGGGTCGACCAGCGTGATGGTGACCGGGATGCGGCGCTGCAGCCGGATCCAGTCCGTGGTCGGCGCAACGTAGGGCAGCAACTTCACCTCCCCTACTTCGCGACTGAAGCCGCGGGCGATGCCGTCGATGCGGGCGCGATGGAAACGGAACGGTTGGGTGTCCAGCCATACCCACGCCGTGCCGCCGATGGCGAAGGAGCGGATATAGTCCTGCTTGTAGTTGGCCATGATGCGCCAGGCGTGGGCATCGACGATGCCGATGATCGGCACGTTGGCGTTGGCCGTGTCGCCCGTCCGCACCGTGAGATTGGTGATCGCCCCGTCGGTCGGCGACACGACCTGCGTCTTGCCGAGCGCCCATTGCGCCGTCGCCATGTCGGCCATCGCCTTGTTGAGCGCGGCCTGGTGCGCCACGATGCCGTTCTGCGCCTTCTCGATTCCGAATTCGGAAATCCGCATCTCGGCCGCCGTGCGGCGCAGATCGTCGTTGGCCTTGTCGAGTTCGGCGCGCGGCGCATACTCGCTCTTGGCCAGGTCGGCATAGCGGATCTGCTGCTGCTCCGCATAAGTGTGTGCCGAGGTCGACGCCGCCAGCGCCGCGCGGGACGAGGAAAGTTCCTCCTCGGACACCTTCACCAGCGCCCTTTGCTCGTCGATCGTGGCCTGGCGCTGGTTGACGATGAGCTGGAAGGGCACGGGATCGATGGTGAAGAGCGGGTCGCCCTTCTTGACGTCCTGGTTGTCGACGACATGCACTTTCAGGATCGGGCCCGTCACCTCCGAGGCCACGGCCACGAGATCGGATCGCACGTAGGCGTCGTCGGTGTAGGCCACGAAATAGACCGCGACCTGATAGACCACGAACAGGCCCAGCAGCGTGCCGCCGACCGTGAGAAGGCGCCGGAGCCGGCTGACCTCGCGCGCGGGCATCGCACTCTCGGCTGGGACGACAGGGGTCGGGGGCGCCGGTTCGACGATATCGACGGCGGTTGGCTCTTTCGAAGGCGCGGTGACGCTCATATCCGGAAACTAGCGCCTTCGCCGCAACGGGCAAGCGTGCGACCGGGCCTCAAAAGGATATTGACTATCCTACCAAATAGCCTATACTCCTATTCTTGAAGTTTCCCCGCCCGAACTGCGCCTCCCTCTCGACGGCCCAACATGTCCAAGCGTCCTGGCGGGACAGGCGACGTGAAACGAATCATTCGGTGTCCAATACGCCGGCGCCGCGAACCGCGGATTCAGCCAATGCGATCAAGAGCTTGGCTGGTGAGACACAGGAGGCTTCGCGACGTAGACCCCTGTCCAACTGACTCCGAGTCAAGTCAGCTCTCAGCCGGGCGCGATCAGCGAAGCCACGAACTTCGAGAGCTCCACGGCGCTGTAGGGTTTGGGAAAGACATGCACGCCGGGCGTCGCCGCGCCGCCGCCGGCGCCGGAACAGCGGACGATCGGCATGCCCGGCCGGTGCCGGACCGCCGCCTCGATCACCTTCTCACCCGACATGTCGGGCAGGCCGATGTCGACGATGATCGCCGACAACGGCTCCGGGCCGGTTACGACGTCGAGCGCCGCCTGACCGGTCGCCGCCTCGATGCAGGCAATGCCGATGTCGCCCAGTGCATCGACGAGGACCGCGCGGATCAGGAATTCGTCTTCGGCCAGTAGGACGCTCGACATGACGCTGCTCTACTCCGCGGCTTTGGCCATTTCGGGCTGAGGTTTGAAGGCTAGGATCGAGCCGCCACGGGCGGCCGGCAGCGGCAGCGCCGGCGTCTCGACGCCGAGCGCACGGGCGGCGTTCCAGCCCCAGCGCGGATCGACCAGGAAGGAGCGCGCATGTGCCGTGCAGTCGGCTTCGCCCGAGGCGATGACATCCTCGGCCTGCTGAGGCTCGGTGATGACGCCCACCGCCCAGGTCTTGATGCCGGCCTCGCGGCGGATGCGGGCGGCAAACGGTACGTGATAGCCCGGCACGACGGCGATCTTCTGGGCGGGCGAATTGCCGCCAGAGCTCGCATCGACGAAGTCGCAGCCCAGCGCCTTCATCTGCCGCGCCGTCTCGACCGTGTCCTCAATGGTCAGGCCACCGTCGACCCAGTCGGTTGCCGAGAGCCTGATGCCCATCGCCTTGTCGCGGGGCCAGGCCTTGCGGCAGGCCTCGAAGACCTCGAGTGGAAAGCGCCGGCGCTTCTCCATGGTGCCGCCGTACTCGTCGCTGCGCGTGTTGCTGAGCGGCGAGAGGAACTGATGCAGCAGGTAGCCGTGCGCGCCGTGCATCTCGACCAGGTCGAAGCCCAGCCGCGCGCTGCGCTCGACCGCCGTGACGAACGCCTGCTTCACACGCTTCAGGCCGGCCGCATCGAGCGCGACGGGCGTGTGCCATTTTGCGGCGGGATCGTAGGGCAGCGCCGAGGCCGAGAACGTCGTCCACGGCAGGTCGGGCGCGTCGGCCTGGGTGAGCGGTCCCCCGCCCTTCCACGGCCGCTGTGCCGAGGCCTTGCGGCCGGCGTGGGCGAGCTGGATGCCGAGCTTCACCTGGGGCATCCAGCCGCGCACCCATTCGACGATCGGCTTGATCGCGGCTTCGTTATCGTCGCTGTAGAGGCCGAGGCAGCCCTGGGTGATACGACCCTCGCGCTCGACATGCGTCGCCTCGAGGCAGAGCAGCCCGGCGCCGGACATCGCAAGCATGCCGTAATGCACCTGGTGCCAGGGCTGGGCGCTGCCGTCGACCGCCGCGTACTGGCACATCGGCGAGACGACGATGCGGTTGGGCAGCGTGGTGCCGCCGAGCTCGACCGGGGTGAAGAGTTGGGCGGTCATCGTGGTCCTTGTAGGTTAGCCGGTGATGGAAGCGCCGGCCTCGTGACCCAGCCACTCCTCGATCAGGCGGCGGGCGATGGAGTCGCGGCGCGGCATGAAGAACGAGCCGTCCTTGGGCATGTTCTCCGGCCGCAGCTCCTCGCGGGAGAGCCAGCGCGCGCTCTCGAGTTCGGATTCGTTGACGCTGAACTCCATCGACTCGGCCTCGGCATGGAAGCCGATCATCACCGAGGCGGGGAACGGCCAGGGCTGCGAGGAGCGGTAGATGACGTTGTTAACGCGCACCTTCACCTCTTCGTAGACCTCGCGCGCCACGGCGTCCTCGAAGCTCTCGCCGGGTTCGACAAAGCCCGCCAGGGTCGAATGCATGCCGCGCGGGAAATGCTTGCCGCGTCCCAGCAGGCACTTGTCGCCATGATGGACCAGCATGATCACCGCCGGGTCGGTGCGCGGAAAGTGCTCGGTCTTGCAGCTGTCGTTGGTGCACATGCGGACGTGACCGCCGCGCGTCACCTTTGTGGTGGCGCCGCAGACGCCGCAGTAGCGATGGCGGCGGTGCCAGTAGGTCATGCCGCGGGCATAGGCCAGCACCGAGCCTTCGCGCGCGAACAGCAACGGGCCGACCTGGCGCAGGTCGACGAACTCGCCCAGTTCGCCCAGCGGCGTCTCCTTGCCGGTGACGTCGACGGCGAAATAGGGCGTGCCCTCGACATAGCCCAGGAAGATCTGGGTCTCGGCGGCGCTCGCCACGGCGCGGGCCATCATGCCCTGCAGGAACACCGCCTCGGGATTGCCGCCGGTCTTCACCAGGTTCTTTTCGGCGTCGATGGGTACGAACCGCGCTGCGCCCGACGCGGCGAGCTCGATCATCCGTTCGTCGTCCTCGCGTTCGTGGCTGGCGCGGTCGATGTCCGCGGAGGAGTAGGGATTTCTGGGTCTTTGCATTTGGCGGCGACGGTGCCATAGCGCGCCGGTGGCTGCAATGTTGGCGGGTGTCGCCCGTCGTCAGACGAGGGCGCGGGCCAGCACTTCCGCGACGTGTACCGCCTGTCGGTCCGTGCCGTCGGCGATCTGGTGGCGGCACGAGGTGCCGTCGGCCACGACCAGCGCGTTGGCATCGGCCTTGCGCACGGCGGGCAGCAGCGAGAGTTCGGCCATGGCGATCGACGTCTCGTAGTGCTCGGCCTCGTAGCCGAAGCTGCCGGCCATGCCGCAACAGCTCGACTCGATCGGCGTCACGGCAAGGTCGGGCACCAGCGCCAACGCCTCCTGTACGGCACTCATGGTGCCGAACGCCTTCTGGTGGCAGTGACCGTGCAGCAGGGCGCTCTTCTCGGCCAGCGGCTTGAGGTCGAGCTTGAGTCGGCCCGCCTTCTTCTCGCGGACCAGGAACTCCTCGAACAGGAAGGCATTCTTCGCGACCGCTTCCGCTTCCTCGCCGAGCCCCATCGCCAGGAACTCGTCGCGCAGGGTGAACAGGCAGGAGGGTTCCAGCCCGACCACCGGCACGCCCTTGGCCACGAATGGCAGGAGCGCCTGCAGGAGCCGCATCGCCTCCTGCTTGGCCTTCTCGATCTGGCCGGTCGCGAGAAAGGTCCGGCCACAACAGAGCGTGCGTGCGCCGAGCGTCGGCCAGGCGACGGCGACGCGATGGCCGGCCGCCTCCAGCACGCGCCGGGCAGCATGCAGGATGCCGGGCTCGAAATTGTTGGAGAAGGTGTCTGCGAAGATCACTACCGTAGCGTCGGCAGCATCGACGTCGGTCGTCGCCAGGAACGTGTCGCTTCGCCAGCGCGGCAAGGTGCGCTGCTTGGCGAAGCCGAGATAGGGCTGCACGAACCAGGCGAGGTTGAACAGCCACGGCAGGCGCCGCGCCCACGGTGCCGTCTCCGGCAGGTTGCCGACAAGCCGGTCGCGCAGCCTGAGGCCTTTGGCCATGCGCCGCGCCGACTTGGCCTCGATCTTCATGCGCGCCATGTCAACGCCGGTCGGGCAGTCGCGCTTGCAACCCTTGCAGCTGACGCAAAGATCCATCGCCGCCGCCACGGTATCGGAGCTGAGCGCCGCGGCGCCAAGCTGTCCCGAGAGTGCAAGGCGCAAAGTGTTGGCACGGCCGCGCGTGAGATGCTTCTCGTCCCGGGTGACACGGAAGCTGGGGCACATGGTGCCGGCATCGAACTTCCGGCAATGGCCGTTGTTGTTGCACATCTCGGCGGCCTTCGCGAAGCCGCCAGTCGGATCGCCGCCGGTGCCCGGCGCCGACGTCACTTCCGTCATAGGGTCGATCTGCACGTCCCACGCCGACCAGTCGAGCGCCGGCGTGTAGTCGATGCCGATATGACCGGGCTTGAAGCGGAACAGCGAGCGGTCGTCCATGCGCGAGGGCCGCACGATCTTGCCGGGATTGAGCAGGCCCTCGGGGTCGAACAGGTCCTTCACCTGCTCGAAGGCCTTGGTGAGGCGCGGTCCGAACTGCCAGGCGACCCACTCAGAGCGCACAAGCCCGTCGCCATGCTCGCCCGAGAAGGCGCCCTTGTACTCGCGCACCAGCGCCGAGGCCTCCTCGGCAATGGCCCGCATCTTGGCGGCACCCTCGCGGCGCATGTCGAGGATCGGCCGCACATGCAGCGTGCCGACCGAGGCGTGCGCGTACCAGGTACCTCTGGTGCCGTGTTTGGTGAAAACGTCGGTGAGGCGCTGCGTGTAGTCCGCGAGGTGTTCCAGCGGCACGGCGCAGTCCTCGATGAAGGACACGGGCTTTCCATCGCCCTTCATCGACATCATGATGTTGAGGCCGGCCTTGCGGACTTCCCAAAGGGCCGACTGCGGCCCCGGCTCCGGCATCTCGACGACGCTGCCCGGCAGGCCGAGATCCGCCATCAGCTCGACCAGCCTCGCGAGATCGCGCAGCTGATCCTCGTGCTCCTCACCCGCGAACTCGACCAGCAGGATTGCCTCGGGCGCCCCGATCAGCGCCCGCTCGATCACCGGCCGGAACGCCGGGTTGGCGCGGGCCAGCTCGATCATGGTGCGGTCGACCAGCTCAACGGCGGTAGGCTTCAGCTTCACGATGTGCTGGGCGCTATCCATCGCCTTGTGGAAGCTCGAGAAGTTCACCACGCCGAGCGTCTTGTGCCTGGGCAGCGGCGCCAGATTCAGCGTCAACCGCTGCGTCACCGCCAGGGTGCCCTCGCTGCCAACCAGCAGATGCGCCAGATTCACCGAATTGTCGGTCGTATAAGGCCGCTCCGACTGCGGGAAGAAGATGTCGAGGTTGTAGCCACCCACGCGGCGCAGCACCTTCGGATACATGCGCTCGATCTCGGCCTTCTGGGCAAAGGCGAGCGCCGCCACCTTGTCGGCGATCTCGCGCACGCCGGCCGGCATGTCCTCGGGCCGCGCTGAACCGAAGCGCGCCCGCTGGCCGCTGGCCAGGATGGCGTCGATCGAGGCCACGTTGTGGACCATGTTGCCGTAGCGGATCGACCTGGAGCCGCAGGAATTGTTGCCTGCCATGCCGCCCAGGGTGCACTGCGCTGACGTCGAGACATCGACGGGATACCAGAGGCCGTGCGGCTTCAGCCAGGCATTGAGCTGGTCGAGCACGACGCCGGGCTGCACCGTGACCTGGGCCTTGTCCTTGTCGAAGCCCATGACCTCGCGCAGATGCTTGGAAACATCGATGACCAGCGCCTCGCCCACCGTCTGGCCACACTGCGACGTGCCGGCGCCGCGCGGCACGATGGCGGCCTTGGCGTCGCGCGCGACGTCGACGACCAGCGCCAGGTCGGTCTCGTCGCGCGGCACGACCACGCCCACCGGCTCGACCTGATAGATCGAGGCGTCGGTCGAGTAGCGCCCGC
>LNFM01014054.1_pt1 | contig 10006 bp, 9 predicted proteins | sample 596031 | NCBI WGS metagenome assembly LNFM01 (sample SAMN04254537, study PRJNA301005) | activated carbon metagenome | isolation source: dual media filters at the Ann Arbor, Michigan drinking water treatment plant | place: USA: Ann Arbor | reverse complement strand
TTAGTGATCCGCCAAACAAAATTCCGCGCAGGAGTTTTAACAACTACTTCGTCACCCACTTCTTTTTTCAGCAGCGCAAGGGCCATGGGCGAATCCATCGAGATGTGATCTGTAGTACCTATAAGTTCTTCACCACCCACTATGCGCAGGCGTTTCTTCATGCCTTTATCATTCTCTATTTCCACCCACGCCCCAAACATCACTTTGCCTTCCTGGAAGGGGTTATAGTTTATCACTTTTAAGTCATCGATGCATTTGCGTAAATAAAGGATGCGCTTGTCAATTTCGCGCAGGCGTTTTTTATTGTAATGATAGTCTGCATTTTCAGAACGATCGCCAAGGCTGGCCGCCCAGGTAACTTTTTGCGTGGTGTCGGGCCGCTCAACCCGCCATAGCTGATCGAGCTCAGCCTTTAACTTCTCTAAACCCTCGGGGGTTATCATCATTGTATTCATGGAGTAATAATAACTATAATTCCACAAGGTTTACGTGGGCGGTGTTAGGTGTTGTCATGGTACCAAGGTTTGTTGTTAGTCGCCTGAACATTGACGTTAACTTAAGATTGGCGGATTTAGATCAGTCTCGAATTAACATACGCAGTTAGCTCGCTCGATTCTTCCAGTGATTGCTGAAAGACCTTCGTACTTTCGCGGGAGGTGCGGATGATGGCGGGTGCGGAAGGACGGCAGTCTGGAAGCAATCACGAGGCCATGCGGCCGTGGAGCAAAATCTTTATTTCAATTTATATTCGCCAATGTTGTGCCCGATGTCGGTGCCTGGCAACAAACTTATTTATTTGCCAGCAGCTTCTTCAAGTCAGGATGAGCCTGCGAAGTAAGAAACTCGGTAACCGTAAATTCGGCAAGCTTGCGAATACAAAAAGGATCTTCGGCCATGATGCTCTCCACTTCGGCTTTTGATTGTGCGAGCACGAGAATGATGCCACCGGTGCGGGGCACCTTTCGACCCGAAGCAACAAACGTATTTAACTTATAATGTTTGTTTAAAAATTTCATATGCTCGGCCATAGCCGCATCAATTTGCTCAAGTGGCACAACGTAGGTGAGGTTAACAATGAACATAAATGAAATTAATAAATTTTCTACAGTTTAATGCGGTTGAAACTTGAATCATTCAAGTTAACTCTTCCCTCTCCTTTGGAGAGGGAATGGGGTGAGGTCTCTCAAAACCTCCACAATCCTCACCATCGCCAGCGTATCCAATTTACAATACGCCCGCAGCGCTTGCCGCTGTATCGTAGCCGTAACGGCATCCTGATATTTCAATTGAGAATATATCAAACTGGCCATACCACCTTCCTGGATGTCCAGTTCATCAAAGCGCAGTGCCGGCACCAGGACCGGCAACACAGCTTTAATAGAATAACTTCCTTTAAAATCCGGGTGATAATACCACTGCTTGCGAAACGGAATCATCAGGTCAACTATTCGGGTGTTCAGGTTATCAAGTCTGTTAGCATGCTCAGGAAATAATTCTACCAATTCGTTAAGCCTGCTCTTTTCAAAACTCATGTTGTAACAAACGATGCTGCCCGAGGTGCCGAGGTACGAGAGTAATGTTTCGGTAAACTCTTTACGCGGATCATGCAATCCGTCTCCAAGGAATTCAGAATGATCAAGTACGCCTCCGGGTGTCTGTTGCACATGCAACGAAAACTGAAAAGGAATTTGTTGATAAGGCCGACTTTGATCAAACTCGGGAATGCCCGGCATCATTGTTTCAAAATCTAAAAAGTAAAGTGGGTAGGTAAGAGTTGTTAAAAATTGTTGCAGCGCTTCGTGGTCTAGGTGCACGGCACCCGAGCGATGATGCGTAAGTTGCATACGGGCCGTTGCATTCAGTTCATAGTCATCCGGTATTTGATCAAGTGTTTGATACTCGTCTTCATATAATTTCCAGCCTGCTCCGCGCGCCAACTCAAACACAGAATTTTCGGCCGGTATATGTGCCCAACAATGATTCATAAAATCGCAAGGGTAGGGGTCAACACAATGCGGACCAATATCTACTACAGGTTCAGTACCGCTGCCGAGCATGGCTTTGAGTTCGGTTACTTTCTGCGCGATCGTTTCCTGTTGTTCGAGCACTTCTTCCAATACAGATTCGGTGGAAAATAAACTTTTAATGTCCAGCGCACCTTGTCGCACATAATTATTATTGAGGTGGATGATCGAGATATCGCTGATGGGCAGACTGCAGTTTTTTAAAACATAGTATTGCAGTGCAGCATCCTGAATGTGTTGTGGTTTTACGCGCGTGGTGCTCTTCACTTCAAAGGCATACCATTGGGTTCCGTTTTGTACTAAGATGTCGATCGCACACAACACACCTTCATATTGAAAGGCGGCTTCGTAAAGGATGGTTTCGCCCCGCGCGATGAGCGCCTGCGTTCTTTTAACAGCGAGGTGATAGGAATAAAAGTCGGGCGGAGTTACATCGATACCATAGTTAAAAAGTTTGCGTGCGAGTTCACCCACATGGGTGCCGGCACCGAGAATAGCTTGTTGTTTTTCATCAGCGGGGTTTCGTAAGGCAGGTTTATGTTTATGCAGGAACAACCGTTTGGGGCACTGGCATCCATACATGAACGTAGACTTCGAAAGCAGGTGTTTCTCCAAGGATATTTTTTGTAGTGTAAGGTATGATATTCTGAGTGGTTTTTAATTACTCTTCTTTTCAATCAATTAAACTTCCTCTCTGGATCTAAATCGCCATCACGTGAGTAGGTTGGGGTGAGTTTGAGGGCTTCGCGATTTATTCATTAATTGATTATCATGACCGCTTGGCAAAGTCGGGTCAGGAAAAAAATTGTTACCTTTAATTAATTCCAACTTCAAAACTTCAACCCCTATGGCAAAAGGAAACTATGTAGACGGTTTTGTAATCCCCATTCCCAAAAAGAAAACAGCCCAATACAAAAAAATAGCGCGCGAGGCGTGCACCGTCTGGCTTAAAATGGGTGCCCTCGATTATAAAGAATGTATACTGGATGATGCAAAGCCCCCGTTCATTACGTTCACTTTTCCCCAGATGGCAAAGGTCAAGATGGGTGAAGCAGTTTGGTTCTCATTCATTGTCTTCAAATCACGCGCTCATCGCGATGCCGTGAATAAGAAGGTGATGGCCTATTTCTTAAAAAAATATGGAAGCGATATGGGCAGCGCAATGCCATTTGATGGGAAGCGCATCGCCTTTGGAGGTTTCAAGGTTATGGTATCCTGACCAGCATGTAAGCATTAATAGTAAGCCTATCAGGAATTCCTTGATGTTCGTAGACGTTCACTGATTTTCAGCTTTCAATTAAGCTATTGTTTTGAGAAAAAAACAAGATCCCTTTGGTAATTCCCTATAAAGTGAAAGATAAGAGTAATAAAACACGGAATCATGAAGCTTAGGCCCCGCTTGGAATAGGTCTTCCGAAATGTAAACTCCTCGAAAGAAATATAAATTAATAGAAGCAAAGTCTTAACGACTTTGCTTCTAAAGAGACATCTTATTTAGATTTTTCCGCCAGCTTGGTAAGACCCACGTTTAAAAACTCTGTCATCATCCGGCCCACTTCTTTCTTATAAAGTTCGTTGTTGCATGTTAGAATATGCGAAGGTCGCAGGTCTACATTTTCAACAAACACAATGGCTGCGTAGTCAGGAATAGTGGTGGATTTTGCTAATGCTGTTTCGCGTAGTTTTTCATCTTTGTTAAAGACAGGCTCTTTACTATAGATTTTTCCTTTCAGACCAGTCATAATGGATGCCTCTGGTGCCGACAATTTTTTGCCAAAGGAAAAATTAATGTATGAGGGAATTAACGTAGAGCCAGCCAGCATCTCACCAAAGTGAAAGTCAGGCTTTCCTTTTACAGACGACATGTTGAGTAACTGTGAGCGCATGACTGTTAGTTCAACAAAATTAAAGGTGAGTGTTACATCCGAAACAATAGCATCATGGAGGGCTTTGGAAAGCACACCTGTGTTACTTCCAATTCCGCCCATGCCCATGGAGCCTGCACCGGTACCTTTTTCTTTACCTGATTTTGTTTCCCTCTTGACAAAGTAAGAATAATCCGCTGGTACTGCCCGTACATATCCAACAGCTTGCGTAGAGCTCAATTGGCCACCCTCTTTCCTGATCCAATCGCTTAAGACATCGGTCTTCCCGGCTTCATCCGCTGAAATGATTTCAAAGCCTTGTGATTTTAATTCAGTTACATAATGTTGGTACGCATTGTTTGCTAGCTCCATGAAATCTTTGCTGTCTACCCCATCAAGGGAAACCCCCATAGCTACTTTGGTGTCACCCTTCAACCGCCCAAATGATTCACCTCCTTCGGTGCTGGCAGAAGCACTTCCAAACACCTGGAAATACACATTGAAGGAGTTTATGTAAACACGCTTGGGTGCATCCTTAAATTTACCGGCATTGAAAGAACCATGATTAGCCGTTTCCTTTTCTGTGATGGGTTGTGCATCTGTTAACGCGGATAGGAGTACGACTGCACAAATTAATACAATTATCTTTTTCATAATGCTAGGGTTTGTTTAGTTGTCTAACTGAAAGAGTTGCCAAGGTCTTACTATGAGGCAAACCAAAACATACAACGGAGATGGTATTCTTATATACCATGTATTACGGATGGCTGCTTGTATCCAGTCGGAGTGCCATGTTTATCCGTAGTTCACGGTAGTACATTTACCACGTAAAGGGTATACTTCTGTGAAGTAAACGAGACTAAGTTTGCAGCGTTATATTCCACACATTTATTACAGGCTATGAAATTTATCACTTCACTACTCGTATTTACTACACTTTGCTTTTTCTCCGGATGTGATCAGAAAGAAGACTTTAGCTGCGACCGCAACGCTCCGATAGAAATTCAAAAGGAAAAAATCTGTGCATTTGCCCGAAGTGAATATTACCGGCATTATGTAAATTTCCAAACAGGCATTGAAATAGAAGAAATATCATTATTTGTTACCTACTCTACGGGCAATTTTACCTTGCGTGTAACGGTTGCGGCTGAGAATGGAGATGGTTCGAACCTGCGAGAGCTAATTAAAGTAGGGCAGGAGTATACCTATCAAAACAACGAAGGGCGAATTATTTTTCCGGGCATAAACCAGACCTTTAGTGGTAAAATAATTTTTTCATCGTTCGATCGGATAAATAAAAAGGCAACCAGTACTTTTGATTTTAGCGTGGAGAGCAGTGCTAATCCTTCGGCTCCTTTTCCAATGTCAGGAAGTTTTCAGGAAGTTGGTTTTGAATAACCCAGTTGCTCGATTTTAAATCAAATTATTAGCGTATGCAAATTTGATAAGTCCGACCAACGTATTGGTATTCGTTTTCTTAAAAATATTCTTTCGGTGGGTTTCAACAGTGCGTCTGCTAATGAATAGCTCTTCAGCAATTTGCTCATTGGTAAATTCTTTCGCAATCAGTTTAAGTATCTCTCGTTCGCGTGAGGAGAGCAATTTGTGTTCACCGGGCACGTGCAGGGAATCCACCAGCATTTTGTTAATGTCGCTACTCAGGTACAGTTTCCCTTCGCATACCTGTTCAATAGCTTTATGCAACTCGCGATGCGAATCGTTTTTAAGTACATAAGCGTTTATACCTGATTTTAATACTTCGCGCACAATATGCGGCTCATCGTGCATACTCAGCACAATTATTTTCAGATCAGGATGTAGGTGGCGCACCTTACGCACGATGTCCAAACCAAAAACGTCCGGCAAACTAAGATCCGTAATTAGTACATCTGCTTTGTTTGTGGCAAACCAATTGATGGCAGCACTCCCATTGTTGAATTTTTTTACAACCTCTACGTCACCTCTGCTTTGCAGGATTTGATCTACCCCGTCCGAAACGATTTCATGGTCATCAATCAGAACAATCTGCATGTTATCCTTTTTAGATATTAATCTTTTCCACCATGTTGAGCGGGAATTCATCCCGAAAGATATTAACTAATAAAAATCCACTCCATCAGGAGTTTGCGGTATTTTTAGTAAGCAGTTCTCTATTTTCCTTTGTTAAGGAAAGAGAGGGAACTATAATCATAAACGAGGTGCCCTTTACTCCTACAGTAGTTTCAAGTGTATATTCACCTTTCATTAAATTAATTCTCGAAAGCAGATTTTGCCAACCGTGCCCTTTTGCTTTATTAAGGATGGTTTTATCGAACCCATTACCATCATCATCAATGGTAACGACCCATTCATCTGCATGTCCTATAAGTTGTATTTCAATTCGATGAGCCTGATTGTGTTTTACAATGTTATTGACCCATTCCTGTGCAATCCGATAGAGGTTTATTTCGTACACTTCCGGAAGGCGTTCGGGAAAATCATAGCTGGATACTTCGAGGGCAAGAAGGCCACCCGATTTATTTACACGCAGCGCTAATTCTTCCAGGGCTTTTATAAGCCCACCATTAATGAGGGTGGGGGGCATCAGGTTAAAGGCAATACTTTTTATCTCTACCCGCATTTCATCGAGTATCTTTTCGGAGGTTTTAGCTATCGAGAGTCTCTTCTCTGTATCGGGGTTATTTTCCAAACCAGCTAATGTCATCTTTAAACCAGACACCAATTGACCTAACCCATCGTGCAGGTCTTGGGCAAAGCGCTTATGTTCTTCTTCTTTTGAAGTAAGGGCTGAACTGATCTGGGCTTCTTTAATACGTATCTCTTGTTGTTGCAGCAATAGCTGTTCTTTCTTTCTATTACGGTTAATCAACAAAATTGTAAGCATGACCGAGAAAAGCGCAACAACCAAAAGAAAAATGAAAATAAAAACATTTCTCTGTATGGTGGCTCTTTGCCCGACCAATTCAATATTTTGAAGTGCTATCTTCTTCTCCTTTTCTTCATTTCCCAGTTTGGCCTCAAGATTAGCAATAACCGTTGCATGCTGCTGCGAAAAGGTGCTATCGATCACAGTGGTGTAACGGGTCAGAAATTCATTTCCGAGGATTGAATTTCCTAACAGGTACTGGGCTTGCGCGGTAGCCTTAAGGAGTGTTGCTGCAAAGGCTTCCAACTCTGGGTTATTATCCAGTATATCTAACGCTTGTTTGGAATAGGTTAATGCTTTCTCAGGTTTATTCATTTCTACAAAAATGGTTGTCAGATTGCTTAAGGTACTCAAGTCAGTTTTTGGATTAGCTCCTATGATGGCACCTCTTTGGACTGAAACTAAAAAATAAGTAAGTGCCGTTTCATATTCTTTTTGATCCAAAAAAGTATTTCCCAGATTATCATGGAGTGCATAATACATACGTTGATTACCCGCTTGTTTTGAAAGCGCAATAGCCTGTGTATAATTCTCAACCGCCAGCGTATGGTTGCCGGTGTTTTTATAGCAAACCCCAAGATTTGCTCGTGAGATTGCTTGATCGTTTGGTAAGGCAAGCTGTTCACGAATAGCCAATGCTTTCTTGTGATAGGATAAGGCCACATCAAACTTGCGCAACTCCTGGTTGATTAACCCGATATTGTTCAAGTACTTTGCTCTATTGATCTGGTTTGCAGGTAGATTTTTTTCATTGAGTGCAAGCGCTTGAGAAAAATACTGCAACGCCAAGTCAAAATTCCCTTTGTTCCAGTAATTCATGCCCAGATTGTTCAGACTTTTTTCTTCAATGTGAGGCCATTTTTTCTGTTGGCTAAGTTGCAGCGCCTGCTGAAAATAATAGGCTGCTGAATCCACCTGATGCAAAACATCAAAATAAACACCCTGCGTGTTTAACAGCTCATTGTAACCAAATAAAAAGCCTGTGCTTTTAGCCATGGTTTTGCCTTTGTATATCATGGAGAGAGCCTTCTCCGGATCGTTGAAGATGTAGTAGAAAGCAGCTTCGTTCATTGATCTGATTCGGATGGAATCACTTTCGGAAGATTCTATCTGATTAAGCAATTCGTTAATTTTTACCTGGCCCATCACCACACATGGCCAGTACAAAGAGATAACAATCAGGATGATAAGAAAGTGTTTCATCAGCAGATTAATAATGAATGTAGTAGGTGAGATGTCATCATACTTGGTGGAGAAGGTAAAAATAAGGAATAACTTTTATACCAAAAGAGTTAGGGCATCACCATAATCACCATAGTTGGTGTAAGGTCCAACCTTGCACATACAGTGTTTATACTGAGCCGAATGAGAACCTTTTTACCCTTAATCCAACCTCCAAGTTCGAGTACAAGTGACCTCATCAATTCCAGAATCTTGCAGAGATTCGTTACAAATAGTAAAAGAGGAGACGGATTTTTCGTTTTCGACACATAATTTCATTCTTTTATATATGTTTTTTATCACCAATAAGTACCAAATGATAATAGCGAGAAAAGAGGCGATTTATTTATTGACAATCGTCTTTATTGCTATCGGATGTAAAATGGACGATGAGGGTTTACAACAATCAATAACAAAAAAATGTTACTTGCTCAAATCTACCACCACTCATTCTATTAATGATTTTATTGACGAGGAAAGTTATGTGCTCAATTCTGAAGGAAGGGCTATAGGATTGACAAAAACGTTAAAAAACGCATCATCCGATGTTAGTTATAACGAGAGTTATTATTACGCACAAAATGGTAAAATTTCCAAAGTAGAAGGTTCGACTTATTATACTACCTATAATTACAATACATCAAACCAATTAATTAATGCTAGTTATTATTTGAATAATATGATTACAACAATAATCGAGTATCAATATAACGTAACTGGTCAATTAGTTAAGAAAATTTATTCAGAGAAGCAATCAGATGTGCTCGTCTATAGTGGGTATCGGGAATACGCATACCTAAATAGTACCTCAAGGAATGCTAGCAAGGAATCATTTTATAATACAGGGAGTATACTTCAGTTTTATGTTGAGTATGAGTACGATGAAAATCCTAACCCACTATCTACTATTGGACTAGAACAATTATTAACTGTGCCAACAGTCAATAATATTACCAAGTCTATTTATACTCAAATTGCCGGAGCACCAAGCATCAATGTTACTATTAACACCTATCAGTATAATGATATCGGCTATCCAAGTCAAATGTTAAAATCATCTTCATTTGATGAGACAATCATTTTTCTCTATGACTGTAAATAAAGCATCACCTGAATTGTGTAAGTATCGCACTCTTGCATATTACCTTCGATTCAGAATTATGTTGAATTAACCTTGGCTTTAGCTCATCTAGTGCATCTCGATTAACTCATGGCTAAAACGCATGGCCGTTTACTAACCCATACACGGCTAAACATAATTGTTCATTTAACACTTCCATGTGGAGAAAGGTAAGTTAGGTCAACTTAAGCATCAACAGCCGATCCTTCCCACCAGTTAGCGATCTGGATTGGGTTCAGTTGTTTGGCTTTAACAAAGCCACTACACTTTCATCCACACGTTTAGGCTTCAGCGTATCACCGTCAAGCAAGCACCAAACTGTTTTGGCTTTTGCCAGCAGCTTACCGGCCTGATTCGTTATGTAAACAAACCGTTCCGAGCGCGGTCCATTCGATTCACCTACCCAGGTAGTGGCAACAATACTATCACCACGGAATGCCGGGCTGAAGTAATCAATTTCATGCCGCAACACAACCCATAAATACATTTGCCTTGCTTCCGCAGATGCCAGGGCGGCCCAATGCGCAGCCGCTACCTCTTGAACCCAGCGCACATACACCACATTGTTAACATGACTCATATCGTCAATGTCACTTTCCAAAACCGGCAAGGTGATGCTAAAATCGTTTTCGTTAGGATGGGAGTTCATAACCAAAATAAGGATCAAGGTATATGTTTTGCAGCTATTGGCCATAGGCATCGATTCCAAAACAAGATTCACGAACTTATTGTACCTTGCAGCATCAACGGCCTAACGCCTTTTTTTAACTAATAACAACACCTACATTTTGACGTTTCACGATTTTACCTTCCATCCTCGCTTACTGGACGGATTGGACGCCATGGGATT
>LNFM01014053.1_pt1 | contig 10006 bp, 7 predicted proteins | sample 596031 | NCBI WGS metagenome assembly LNFM01 (sample SAMN04254537, study PRJNA301005) | activated carbon metagenome | isolation source: dual media filters at the Ann Arbor, Michigan drinking water treatment plant | place: USA: Ann Arbor | reverse complement strand
CCCTAAGCGCTCCAGCAGCGCCGCGACCCCGCCGTGGTTTCGCGCACGCGCCATATCCAGCGCAGTTTCACCCTTTTCAGATTTCGCCTTCGCGTTGGCTTCGTGCGCCAACAACAGACGCACCAGATCTTCATCGCCATTCGCCGCCGCCGAATGCAAGGGGGTGTAGAGCCCCGCCTGCTCGGCGTTCACTTCCGCGTTGTGCGATAGCAGCAGCGCGCAGATCTCGCGATGCCGTCCCGCGGCCGCCGCGTGCAACGGCGTGTTGCCCATCGTATTGGCGCTCCGGGTCTTCACACTCGCGCCCAGTTCAAGCAACGCCTCGACACAGTCGAACTGCCCAAAAAAGCAAGCCAAATGGAGTGCCGTCCAGCCGTCGGAGCTATGCATGTTCACTGGCTTATCCGGCCCGCCCAGCAGTTCCCGCAGCACGCTGACGTGCCCCAGGGCCGCTGCGGCGAACTGGTCCAACTCCGCACCCCGCGCGAGCAACATTGCGGCCACTTCGCGCCTGCCACTGTATGCCGCCAGCATCAGCGGCGGGATGCCCGCGGCGCCGCCCCCATGGACCAGCGACGCGTCGGCGTCGAGCAGTTCCGCGATGCGGGCCTCGTCGCCGGATTTAATCGCGGCGTGAAGGGCCTGCGCAGGAGACATGCCTACTTCCCTTCCTGCCCCGCGGGAACGAACAGTTCCGCGCCCTCGGACATCTCCATCGCCAGATGGTTCAGGTAGAACACAAGCACGCTCTTGGGCAACTTTCCCGAGAACTCTTCCCATACTCGCTGCTGCCAGCCGTCGGTCAGGTGCGCCGAAATGTCGGCATCCTTATCGAAGAAGCCCTCGGTGTGCGGCACGCCCAGAAAGTTCAGCACGGGAACGATCAACGTATCGACATGGGAGACGAGAATGGCCTGCGAGAGGTCCATCGCCAGGTCGCCGTCGCGCTCATCCTGCAAGCGGGCCCATTGCCGGGGCGCGCTCTTCAGAAGCGACTCTCCGTTCAGTTTCACCACCCGCAGGCGGAGCTTAATCCGTTCGAAAAGCTGGTACGTCCGAAGCTTCCCCAGGCTGATTTGTTTCAGCAGATCCCGGAACGTGGCTTCGCCCAGCCCCAGATAAATATCGCAAAGCTGCATCCTTTCGAGGTTAGCATAGTGCGGTAGAATTAAAGATTTGGTTTGCTCATGAGTAACATAATCGTATTGGGAGCGCAGTGGGGCGATGAAGGCAAAGGGAAAATGGTCGACCTTTTCTCTGAGCGATTCGACATCGTCACCCGCTATCAAGGCGGGCACAACGCCGGCCACACCGTCTATATCGGTGAACAGAAATTCGTGCTGAAGCTGATCCCGAGCGGGATCCTCCGGCCCGGCGTTCAGGCGGTGATCGCCAACGGGGTCGTCATCGATCCCGCCGCCCTGCTCGACGAAATCGCGACGCTCGAAAAGGCCGGCCTGCCGGTCTTCCAACAGTTGCGCATCTCCGATCGCGCCCACGTCATCTTCCCCTTCCACCGCATCGTCGAGAAGATGAGCGAGGCGCGGACCGACCGTACCGCCATCGGCACCACCTCGCGCGGCATCGGCCCTTGCTATGAAGATAAAATCGGACGGCGCGGCATCCGCATCGCCGATCTGTGCGACCGCGAAATCTTCCGCAGCTTGTTCACCGCGCTCGCCGATGACAAGAAAACAATGGCCGACGCGTTCGGCATCCCGTGGGAGCTCGACGTCGCCGCCCTGCGCGAACAATACGAAGGTTTCGCCGAACGCATCCGCCCGATGGTTTGCGATACGTCGCTGCTTCTCGCTAAGGCGATGAAGGGCGGCCAGCGCGTCCTCTTTGAAGGCGCACAAGGCACCATGCTCGACATTGACCACGGCACTTACCCCTTCGTCACCTCGTCCAGCGCGGCCGCCGGCGGCGCCTGCACCGGGGCGGGCGTGGCCCCGACGCGCATCAATGGCGTCATCGGCGTTTCAAAAGCCTACATCACCCGCGTAGGCGGCGGCCCGTTCCCGACGGAAGACCATACCGAAGTCGGCGAGCAGATCCGCAAGGCCGGCAAAGAGTTCGGCGCCGTCACCGGACGACCCCGCCGCTGCGGCTGGTTCGACGTGCCTCTGCTGCAGTACACGGCCACCGTCAATGGCTTCGACAGCCTGGTGATCACCAAGATGGACGTGCTCGACGAACTCGCCGAAATCCCCGTCTGCGTTGGCTACAAAGTGAACGGCGAACTCATCGAAGGCATGCCCGCGGCCAACGATGTCGTCGAACGAATTGAAGCTGTGTACGAAACTCTGCCCGGCTGGCAGACCGTCACCCGCGGCACCACCCGCATTGAGGACCTCCCCGCCGCCGCCCGCCATTATCTCGACTTTCTTGCCGCCCAAACCGGCGTCGAAGTCGGCTGTGTCTCTGTCGGCCCGGAGCGCAATGAAACCATCATTGTCCCCGGCTCCAAGCTTGAGAAGCTCCTTGGCTAACTGGCAAAAACTAGCTCTGGCAGGTCTGTTCGCCGCCATCGTCTTTTACGGTGGCGCCATTTGGATGGGCATCCGGTTTTCGAAGCAGAAACCCGGGGTGCCCATCAATACCTTCGCGACATTCGCCGTCGGCGACCCCATGCCGCTGTTGCGCTTCGAACGCACGGCGTCCGAGAAAATGGACGACATCGACTCCTTCCGCGGCAAACCGGTGCTGGTCTACTTCTATAGTCTCGGCGGCACCGAACTCCCCGCCCGTCTGGCCGCCAAGCACACGGTGCTCGCCCTGAGCGACGAAAAGCGTTACGCCATCTTGAAGGACCTGCTCGGCAAGCCGCAACCGTTCGTGTCTGGCCGCATAACGCAGTCGGAGATCCGTTCGCAGTTCCCCTGGTTCCGCCAAGGGCCGCGGCCCCGCGCCGTTCTGGTCGACGCCGAAGGCCGCATCGCCCGCTTCTTTGAAAAGCGAAGCGACCTCGAACAATTCGCCAACTAGAGCTTGTAGCTGGCCAGCACCTGGTCCCACGGCTTCCGGTAGGGCCGCGTCAGCATCCGCGCCGCCTCGGCGTCGCCGACGATGGTCTCTTTCTCGGCGTCCCAGGTCAGCTTTCGGCCCACGCGCAGCGAGATGTTCGCCAAGTGGCAGGCGGTGGCGACGGCGTGCCCATCGGCCACGTCGGCCACCGGCCGTTGCCGCGTCTTCACGCAATCGAGAAAATTCCGCACGTGCAGGTCGAACTGCTCATCCGACGAGCCCGGCACCTTCATCGCCTGCGTCCACGGCTCGGGCGGCGCATCACTCCTCTGTGGTCCGCCGCCCGGCGTTCCTTTGAATCGCGGAATGTTGTTCGCCGGGTCCACTTTCATATCCGGCACGATCTGAAAGCCGCCCCGGTCGATGACCAGCGAACCCTTGGTCCCGAAGAACTCGAGCGAGCCACTGCGCGGCGTCCCGCGGGAAGCTTCGCGATGGTGCCAGGCGGCCGACCAGCCGGGAAAGGCGAAAAGAGCGTCCTGTGTATCCGGCGTTTCGCCATCATCTTCCAGGGCATAGCGCCCGCCGACGCTCACCACCGACTGCGGTCCTTTGGGCGCCAGCGCAAAATACATGATGTCGATCGAATGCGCGGCCAGATTCGTCATCTGCCCGCCCGAAAAATCCCAGAACCAGCGGAAGTGATAGATCCCGCGGTGAGGCGAATAGGGCTTCATCGGCGCGGGCCCCAGCCACATGTTGTAGTCGAAGTTCGACGGGGCCGCCCCGCCGGGAGGCGAGCCGAAGCCGGGCATTACGTTCCGCGTTGCCTGCATGCGCACGTGGTGGATCTTGCCGATCGCGCCTTCGCGCAGCAGGTCTTTGGCCTTGGCGTAGTGGCGGCCGGAGCGCTGCTGCGTGCCCACCTGCACTACGCGGTTGTACTTGCGCGCGGCCTTGATCATCCACTGCCCTTCGGCGTGGAACAGCGTCATGGGCTTTTCGACGTAGACATCTTTCCCCGCGCCGCACGCCATGATCGTCATCAACGCGTGCCAATGGTCCGGCGTTGATACGACGACCGCCTGCAGCTCTTTGTCGTCGAGCAGTTTTCGAAAGTCGCTGTACGCCCGCGGCTTGCCACCCATGGCTTGCAGGCCCTCTTCGAGGCGCGGTTGATAGGTCTCCGCCAGAGCGGCCATATCGACATCGCGCTGGTTCTTGAAGTCGAAAACGTGCTGCGCCCCAATGAGCCCGTACCCGATGAAACCGACCTGGAGGCGATCGTTCGCCCCCCAGACGCGGGTCGAAGCGGCAGCGGTGGCGGCGCCCAGAAAATAGCGGCGGGTCGTTGACATGGCGGCGATCATATCACTCCACGCGATAGACTGTCGGGTTAGCCCATGTCCACAATTTTCGATTCCGGCGACGCGTCGCTCTACGATATCCGCACCAAGGTTCCTGGCCCCAAAGGCCAGTTACCCATCACCCCCGAGATGCTTCTCAACCGGCCCTCCGGCGACTTGTTCGGCTGGACCCTCAACGCCGGCATGGGTTGGGACCCGGCCAAACTCGGCGGCCGCGAGGTGCTGCTGCTTTCGACCCACGGCGGCATCCGCCGGCCCGACGGCTCCCCTGTCGCGCTCGGGTATCACACCGGCCATTGGGAGGTCGGCCTGCTCGTTGAAGCCGCCGCCGAAGAGCTCAGCCGCCTGGGCGCCGTGCCCTTCGCCGGCGCCTGCACGGACCCCTGCGACGGCCGCAGCCAAGGCACGCCGGGCATGTTCGATTCCCTGCCCTACCGCAACGACGCGGCAATGGTATTCCGGCGGCTGATCCGCAGCCTGCCCACGCGTCGCGGCGTAATCGGCGTCGCCACCTGCGACAAGGGCCTGCCGGCCATGATGATGGCCCTGGCCGCGCAGCACGATATGCCCTGCGTGCTCGTGCCCGGCGGCGTCACCCTGCTCGCCGAGGATGGCGAGGACGCGGGCAAGGTGCAGACCATCGGCGCCCGCTTCTCGCACGGCCAGATCACCCTTGAAGAGGCGGCCGACATGGGCTGCCGAGCCTGCGCCTCGCCCGGCGGCGGCTGCCAGTTCCTCGGCACCGCGGCCACGGCGCAAGTTGTGGCCGAAGCGCTCGGCATGACGCTGCCCCACAGCGCGCTCGCCCCCTCCGGCCATCCTATTTGGCTCGACATGGCCAAGCGCAGCGGCCGCGCCGTACTCGAACTCGGCAAGCTCGGCTGGACGATGTCCACGCTGCTCACCGACGCGGCGCTCGAGAACGCGATGGTGACCCATGCGGCCTTCGGCGGCTCGACGAATCTGATTCTGCACATCCCAGCCGTCGCGCATCAGGCGGGCCTGCGCCGGCCCACGGTGGACGACTGGTCCCGGATCAACAAGCTGGTGCCGCGTCTGGTGGACGCGCTACCCAACGGCCCGCGAAACCATCCTACGGTTCAGGTGTTCCTCGCCGGCGCGGTGCCGGAAGTGATGCTGCATTTGCGGAAGATGGGCCTGCTGAACCTGCAGGCCAAGACCGCCGCCGGCGGCACGCTCGAGGACTCGCTCAACTGGTGGGAGCAGAGCGAACGCCGCGCGGAGCTGCACAAAGTGCTGCGCGACCGCGACGGCATTGACCCCACCAACGTCATCTTCTCGGCCGACTCCGCCCGCGCACGCGGCATCGGCTCCACCGTCTGTTTCCCCACCGGCAACCTGTCGCCGGATGGCAGCGTGATCAAGAGCACGTCGATTGACCCCTCCGTCATCGACGCCGACAACGTCTACCGCAAGCGCGGCCCGGCCAAGGTGTTCACGAGTGAGCCGGCCGCCATTCGCGCGATTAAGGAAGGCAAGATTGAAGCCGGCGACATTATGGTGCTCATGTCCCGCGGGCCTATGGGCTCGGGCATGGAGGAGACCTACCAGGTGACGAGCGCCCTAAAGCACCTGCCCTTCGGCAAGCACGTCGCGCTGATCACCGATGCCCGCTTCAGCGGCGTTTCCACCGGCGCCTGCATCGGCCACGTCTCTCCGGAGGCGCTGGCCGGCGGTCCCATCGGCCGGTTGCAGGACGGCGACACGATTGAGATCATCATCGATCGCAACTCGCTTGAAGGGCACGTGAACCTGCTCGGCGCCGACGGCACCGCGGCCTCGGGCACGGAGCTGCTGTCGAATCGGGAGCCGCATCCCGGGATTCAAGCGGATCCCCTGCTGCCGAAGGACACCCGGCTCTGGGGTCTGCTGCAAGAAGTAAGCGGCGGGCCGTGGGGCGGCTGCGTCTACGACGTCGACGCTATTGCTGCTGCTTTAGAGGCTGGCCGGGAAGCCCTGCGCCAGAAATCGTAAGCTCCAGCTTGTAGAGATTGATCGTGTTCTGCAGTTGCATGGCGACGAACGGGCTGGTCTTTTGGACATCGAAGACCAGCGCCTGGGCCTCCAACTGCCGCTTCTCATTCAAATAGGCCACCACCAGGTGCCGCGCGGCCACAACATGAAACGGGTCGAGCGCGCAGACTTTTTCAAACGCCTTGATCTTGTCGTTCGCTGCCCCCGTGCGTTCATAGGCAAGGCCCAGCAGATACCAGGCCTCGGCGAAGTCCGGCTTCTTGTCGACGGCCCGCCGCAGATGGGGAATCGCCGCGGCGGCGTTCCCTCGGTCGAGTAGGGGCGCCCCCGCCCTGAGGTGGGCCTCGGCCGCAGCATCGAGTCCCTGCTTCCACTCCGCCAAGGTCTGCGGCTTCCGCGTCTGCACTTGCACGGGCTGGGCCGAAAAGAGCATCTCTGTCCCGCGGTTGGGTAGTTCAAAGCCCAGCAGGACCTTGCCGCGGCTGACGTCCTCTCCGCGGACAGCCGCGAAGGGCAGCTCATTACCCGCCGGGGTTCGGGCGACGATCTTTTCGGCCCGGACGAAACAGGCCCGCGGTGTCTCCACCACGCCGGGTTCATTCGCCAGGCGCCCTTGTTCGGAGCAGATCTGCTTGCCCGCGCCGTTGAAGCCCACAACCGTCAACATCATTACCTGCGCCGGGGCCGCGACCGCAAAGAAGAAAACCAATGCCCGCATATCTTTGATGGTAGAGCATCGCTTGTTCGGCGGGCGATGTTCGCCCTCACGGATTCGGCCAGGTCTGTTCGATAATAGAGGTTTACTATGGATTGGAGTTCGCTGGACCTCAAAAAGACCGTAAACCTGCCGCAAACGGCGTTTTCGATGAAAGCCAATCTGCCCAACCTCGAGCCGAAGCTGCTCGGTGAATGGTCAGAGGGGAAGCTCTACGAGCAGATTCGAATCAGCCGCCGGGGGAAACCACGGTTTATTTTGCACGATGGCCCACCCTATGCGAACGGCAACATCCACCTCGGCCACGCCTTCAACAAGCTGCTGAAAGACTTCATCGTGAAGTCGAAAACGATGTCCGGCTATGACGCGCCTTACGTCCCCGGCTGGGATTGCCACGGCCTGCCGATCGAGATCAAGGTCGACGGCGAGCTCGGCGGGAAGAAGGCGCAGATGTCGACGGTCGAGATCCGCCGCGCCTGCCGCGCTTACGCGCAGAAGTACGTCAATCTCCAGTCCACCAGCTTCCAGCGCCTTGGAGTCTTCGGCCGCTGGGACGATCCGTATCTCACGATGGCGCCGGAGTATCAGGCCGCGATCGCGAAGGCGTTCGTCGACTTCTACGCCAACGACTACATCTACCGCGGCCTGAAGCCGGTGAACTGGTGCATCAACTGCCGCACCGCGCTGGCTGAGGCCGAGACCGAGTACGAGAACCACAAGAGCCCGTCGATCTGGGTGAAGTTTGCGCTGACCTCGGACGCCGCCGCGGTGGATGCCGCGCTGGCCGGGCGCGAGGTGTTCGGCCTCATCTGGACGACGACGCCGTGGACGATTCCCGCCAACCTGGGGCTTTGCTTCCACCCGCGTCTCGAGTACGTGGCGGTGGATTCGCCGCAGGGCGTGATGATTGTGGCCGATGGTCTGCTGGCGCAAGTGGCCAAGGACCTCGGCTGGGAGAGCCACACCGTGCTGGCCCGCTTCCCCGGCGCGAAGTTGGATGGAACGGTGTTTGCGCATCCCTTCGCCCAGCGCGAAAGCAAGGGCATTCTGGGAGAGCACGTGACGCTCGAACAGGGCACGGGCATCGTCCACACCGCGCCGGGCCACGGCATGGAAGACTACATCGTCGGGCTGCAGAACGGGTTGCCGGTCTACTGCCCGGTGGATGCGGGCGGGCGGCTGTACCACACGGAAACCGAACCGGGGCACTTGCCGGAAGAGTTGATTGGCCTCACCGTTTGGCAGGCGAACGCCAAGGTGATGGAGATCCTGACGGCGGCCGGCGCACTGGCCGGGCACAAGACCATTGAGCACTCCTATCCGCACTGCTGGCGCTGCCATAAGCCCACCATTTTCCGGGCGACGGAACAGTGGTTTATCGGCATGGAGAAGAACAACCTTCGCCACGAAGCGCTCGAAGCCATCAAGCGCGTGAAGTGGATGCCGGCTTGGGGCGAAGAAAGGATTTCGAACATGATCGCCGGCCGCCCCGACTGGTGCATTTCGCGTCAGCGGACGTGGGGCGTGCCGATCGTCGCCTTCACGTGCACGAGTTGCGACGAGCTTGTCAAGGACCGAACGGTTCTCGATGCGGTCGTCGAACAGTTTAAGACACATTCGGCAGATTTTTGGTACGAGAAGACGGCGGCGGAGTTGCTGCCCGCCGGATACCAGTGCGCCGAGTGCGGCGGGGCTGAGTTTTCAAAGGAAAAGGATATTCTCGACGTTTGGTTCGACAGCGGTTCGAGCCACCTGGCGGTGCTGTGCGACCGTTACGACCTGCCGTGGCCAGCCGACCTTTACCTTGAAGGCGGCGACCAGTATCGCGGTTGGTTCCACTCCTCACTATTGGTGGGCATGGGGACGAAAGGCGACGCGCCCTATCGCGGGTGTCTCACCAACGGGTGGGCGCTCGATGAAAAGGGCCGCGCGATGTCCAAGTCGCTAGGCAATGTCATCGAACCGGAGAAAGTGATCAAGCAGGCGGGTGCGGAGATCCTGCGCCTATGGGTGAGCTCGGTCGAATTCTGGGAGGATGTCCGGCTTGGTGACGAGATTCTGCAGCGGCTCACGGAAGCCTATCGGAAGATCCGCAACACCTTCCGGTATACGCTTGGCAACCTGCATGAATTCAACCCGGAGACCGACGCCGTCCCCGCTGAAGCGCTGGAACCGATCGATCAATGGATCCTTGTCCGGGCCGAAGAGCTGGTCGCCAAATGCCGTGGCTGGTATGAAGAGTACGCCTTCCATCGGATCTATCAAGCCTGTTATGCCTTCTGCACGTCCGACCTGAGCGCCGTCTATTTCGATGTCTTGAAAGACCGGCTCTACACTACGGCCACCCGCTCGCAAGCCCGCCGCAGCGCGCAGACGGCGCTCTACCGGTTGACCGATGCGCTGGTGCGGTTGCTCGCGCCGATTCTGAGCTTCACCTGCGAAGAGATCTGGCGCAGCCTGGGCCACACGGAAAGCGTTCATCTGGCTTACTTCCCGGAGGCGGCGGAACTGACGGCCGGCATCCCCGACGCCCAGCGCGCGAAACTCGCCGATTGGGACCGCCTGATGGCGCTGCGCCCCGAGGTCACCAAGCCTCTCGAAGCCGCCCGGCAGGCCAACCTGATTGGTGCTCCGCTCGAAGCGAAAGTGAAGATCACCGCTGACGAGACCACGTTTGCCCTGCTCGACGCCCATCGCCGGGAGTTGGCCGGGTTGTTTATTGTGTCGCAGGTCGAGTTGACGAATTCCGGCACGGCGCCGATCGCGGTCGAAGTGGAACGCGCGGTGGGCGGCAAGTGCGAGCGGTGCTGGAAATTTGTCTCTGACATCGGCGCCGATGCGGATCTGCCCACCGTGTGCGGCTCGTGCGCGGGTGCGGTAAAGGAGATGTTCTCCGTCTAGTTGTCTATGACGCGAATCCAAGCGGCCATCGTCAGTATCGTCCCGGCGGTTTTTGCGCTCG
>LNFM01014052.1_pt1 | contig 10006 bp, 10 predicted proteins | sample 596031 | NCBI WGS metagenome assembly LNFM01 (sample SAMN04254537, study PRJNA301005) | activated carbon metagenome | isolation source: dual media filters at the Ann Arbor, Michigan drinking water treatment plant | place: USA: Ann Arbor | reverse complement strand
GTCGCGGGCTGTCGAAGTCAGGCAAGATAGCTGACAACGATTGGCCGTTGGGAGTTGGTGTGTGCATTGACCTGGTAATCTTCCTTATGGTTGAATACCGAAACGGCATAGCTCGTGAAGATCATCGACATCGATATCGCGACGGCAACCCACAGGCGGCTTTCACTTTCTTTGGCGCTTTCATTGACGTTCAGTCGTGCGTTGGTTTCGGTGCTCATTTTGGTCTTCCCTTTGTTTGTCTTACCGGCATTGCCCGGTTTCCAATCATATAGCAGGGACCGTGCCAATTTGATTTTTTGTCGGATTTCAGCCAGTTTTTTCTCAAATACGCCATGAAGTGATAGTAAATATTGCTATAGTGTAGTGAAATATGCCAATGTTTGAATATGGATAGGGAGAGTCATCAATTTATCGGGCAATCGTCGGCATTTTTGGATGCCGTCGAACGTGCCAGCCGCGCTGCGCCGTTGAACCGGCCGGTGCTGGTGGTCGGCGAACGCGGGACCGGCAAGGAACTTATCGCTGAACGCCTTCACCGGCTAAGTTCTCGCTGGGACGGGCCTTTGGTGACAATGAACTGCGCCGCCTTGCCTGAGACGTTGATCGAAGCCGAATTGTTCGGGCATGAAGCAGGCGCGTTTACCGGTGCTACCCGTTCGCGCGAGGGGCGATTTGAAGAAGCCGATGGCGGCACGCTGTTTCTCGATGAATTGGGGACGCTTAGCATGGGCGCGCAGGAACGATTGCTGCGTGCGGTTGAATATGGGGAAGTTACGCGGATCGGATCGTCACGTCCGGTGCGTGTCGATGTGCGGATTGTCGCAGCGACGAATGAACATTTGCCCAATATGGTCGAGGCAGGACGGTTTCGCGCTGATTTGCTCGACCGATTATGCTTTGAAGTCGTGACCCTGCCGCCGCTGCGCGTACGCGAGGGCGATGTCGAAGTGTTGGCGGAGTATTATGGACGCAAAATGGCGGCTGAACTTGGCTGGCCGGGTTGGCCGGGCTTTGGTGACGTCGCGTCGCGCGCGCTCGAAAATCATTTATGGCCGGGCAATGTTCGCGAACTTAGGAATGTCGTCGAACGCGCGGTGTATCGTTGGGCCGACCCAGCACAACCGGTGGATTATGTGCAGTTCGACCCCTTCGAAAGTCCCTGGCGAAGCGGGATTGCACAATCCGCGCCGACGCACACGACCGTCGACAGCGATACCGGCACCGAAACGCGCTATTCAACTGACCTAAGTCAGGCCGTTGATGTCACCGATTTTCGCGACGCGACCGAGAAATATGAAAAAGCGGTGCTCGAACAGGCTTTGGCCAAATGCCGGTATAACCAGCGGCAGACCGCCAAGGCGCTTAACCTCAGCTACGACCAATTGCGCCATACGCTTAAAAAGCACGACCTATTGGGATAAGAAAAAGGGCGACCAAAGCCGCCCTTTTTCGAAATTCGCTTCGATACGGGATCAGCCGCCGTTGGCGCTGACCATGCAATAAAGCATCGGGATCGACAGCAATGTGTTCAGCCGCGATGTCATCATCGCGGTGGTCGCCGCCTTGGCCTTGGTCGCGTCATCTGCTTCAACGATACCCAGAGCTTTCTTCTGGTTCGGCCAGATGATGAACCAGACGTTGAACGCCATGATAAGCGCCAGCCACATGCCAACACCGATGAGCTTGTACGGGTCCTGCAAAGTGAACGCCTGATGCGCGTAACCCGCTTGAACGGCGATGATCAGTCCGAACAACACGGTCGCTGCTGCGCCCCAGCGAAAGAAGAAAAGCGCAGATGGCGCAATATGCTTGGAAATGCCTGGTTTCAGTTCGGCAGGTATTTTCGGCATCGTCGGAATTTGCACGAAGTTGAAATAATAAAGAAGGCCAATCCACACGATACCTACAAATGTGTGCAACCAACGCGTAACCGATTGAGCGGTCACCCCGTCACTATCAACACCGAACATGACGGCAAGAGCGAAAACAAAGCCCGCCACCAGCACCAGATGCAAATTCCCAAAAAACTTTGCCATTTTGCTTCCCCTATATTCTTTAATGCAATCGTTCGTCGTTTAGCCAAGCCCCGTGATTGTTACAAGTCGGCAGGCGGTGTCTCGCGTTTTTCATCTCCGAGATTTAATCCGTGTCGCATCAGCATCGGGATATTAGCCATCGCAAACAGGAAGGTAAGGGCAGTGACGCCCCAAACCTTGAGGCTCAGCCACGTATCGAATGGCACCAAGGCGCGCATCACCTCATTGAGAACTGCGAGCACGGTGAAGAACAGTCCCCAACTCAACGACAGTTTTAGCCAGCCGATATCGCTCAGGCCGTCATAGGCATTTTCGAGAACATATTTGAGCAATGCCTTGCCGCGAAACCAGCCGCCGAGCAGCAATACAGCGAAAAAGGCATAGATGATCGTCGGCTTGATTTGAATGAATCTCTCATCGTGAAACCAGACCGTCAGCGCGCCGAAGAACACGCCAAGTGCGGCCGTCAACTTCAGCATCGGCGATATTTTGCCGAGCTTCACTTTGGAGACGATGACCGAAATAATGATGGCGATCATGAAAGTCGCGGTGCCGATGATCGCGCCCTGTTTGGGGTCAGCCTGGGAACTGCCCAACTTTGAAGCTACAAAGAATAACAGCAGTGGACCAAAATCTAACAGGAATGTGAGCATCCCGGAGGGCTTTTTATGCGTTTCAGTTGTCACTGCGCACCGCCGCTAATGGCGCGGGCCAAATCCTGTGCATTGAATGGGCGCAAGTCGTCGATGGTTTCGCCGACCCCGATTGCGTGAATGGGCAAACCAAATTGCTTGGCCGCCGCCACCAAAATGCCGCCGCGCGCGCTGCCATCGAGCTTGGTCATCACAAGGCCTGTTACATTGGCGACTTCCTTAAAAATTTCGATTTGTGACAGGGCATTTTGCCCCGTGGTCGCATCAAGCACCAGCACGACATCATGCGGGGCTTCGGGGTTTAATCTCCCCAGCACGCGCCGAATTTTTGCAAGCTCGTCCATCAATTCGCGTTTGTTCTGTAAGCGTCCGGCGGTGTCGACGATCAGAACGTCGATACCCTCGGCGGTCGCGCGTTTGACCGCATCGAAAACGACACCCGCCGCATCGCCGCCTTCGGGGCCGGTAACAACCGAAATGCCGAGCCTGTCGGCCCAAATCTTCAATTGCCCGATGGCAGCAGCGCGAAACGTATCGCCCGCCGCGAGCATGACACCATAATCCTGTTCGAGAAACAGATGCGCGAGCTTGGCAATTGTCGTGGTCTTGCCCGACCCATTGACGCCGATGACCAGAATCACCTGAGGACGCGGGAATGCATCAATGTCTAACGGTTCGGCGACCGGCGCCAGCACGGCGGCAATTTCGTCCTCGACAATCTGGCGGATACCTTCGGCATCGATGCCCTTGTCAAACCGGCCTGCCGCAATTTTCTCGCGAATTTGCACGGCCATGGCTGGCCCCAGGTCAGAAGCAATCAGCGCGTCCTCGATTTCGTCGAGATCAGCTGTATCCAATTTGGCTTTTGTCACAAGCCCCGTGATATTGTCGGTTAGCTTGCTCGACGTCTTTTTAAGGCCGCCGAACAACCGGTCGGTCCAACCCGATGCTTCGTTCATTCGATAACCCTTGCGTGCAACATGCCGTCCTTTAATTCGATGACCTGCGCCGATACGATGCTGCCCTCGGGGCTTTGCCTGTCGAGTTTCACATAAGCAAAATTTTCGGCATGACCAGCGGTGCCGCTATTTTCAACGGCGATTTTCTGGGTGGAACCAATCAGTGATTGCAGCCAATGCGCGCGTTCGCGCTCTATTGTTTCGCGCAATGCTTTTGCTCTGCCCTTAATGACCTGCGGAGCCACCTGCGGCATACGTGCTGCTGGCGTGCCCTTCTTGGGCGAGTAGGGAAAGATATGTCCGTGCACGATCTGGCACTGACCCACGAGATCGACGCTGTTTTCAAACATCGCGTCGTCCTCGGTTGGAAAACCGGCGATGATATCCGCGCCGATGGCAATTTCCGGCCGTTGCGCCTTCAGCCGGGCAACAAGGTTGATGGCCAGCTCACGATCATGCCGCCGCTTCATCCGCTTAAGGATCATATTATCGCCAGCCTGCAACGACAGATGGATGTGCGGCATCAGGCGGGTATCACCGGTGATAATATCGAACAGCCGCTCGTCGATCTCCACGCCATCGATCGACGATAGCCTTAGCCGCTCCAGATCAGGCACAAGCTTCAATATCCGCTCGACCAACTGCCCCAAATTGCCTTTGCCGGGCAGGTCATGGCCATAGCTGGTGACGTCCACCCCGGTAAGCACGACTTCCTTAAAGCCTTTGTCCACCAGCATCCGAATATGCTCGACAACGCTGCCTGCAGGTACCGAACGGCTATTACCTCGACCATAAGGAATGATGCAAAATGTGCAGCGGTGGTCGCAGCCATTCTGCACTTCGACAAAAGCTCGGGTCTTGCCCGAATAGGCGGTAACCAGATGCGGCGCGGTCTGCTGCAAGGTCATGATGTCCGACACGACCACCGGACGACCGGGCATATCGGTCAACTCGCGCAGAAAATTGCTATCCTGTTTTTCGGCATTGCCAAACACGGCCGACACTTCGGGCATTTGCTCGAACGTTCCAGGCTCGACCTGCGCAGCACAGCCTGTCACCCATATTTGCGCATCGGGACGGCGTTTTCGCGCTTGGCGTATCGCCTGCCGGGTTTGCCGAACGGCTTCGTTGGTCACCGCACAGCTGTTCACAACGATTATATCATCGTGCCCCGCCAACTGCTCGGCGAGCGCATTGCTTTCGGCAAGGTTTAGACGGCACCCCATGCTAATGACTTCGGGTTTGCTCATGTGAAAGCCGTCCAGTCGAGCTTGCCCTTGAATACATAAGTAGCACCGCCGGTCATCAATATGGGTGCGCCCGGCTGCCAATCGATGGTCAGCGTCCCCCCGGCCTGATGGACATTGACCGGCGACGTGGCTTTTCCTTGCCTGATTGCTGCAACTGCGGTTGCGCATGCGCCGGTACCGCAAGCTCGGGTCAGGCCGACGCCGCGCTCCCAGACGCGAAGCCTGATTGCGCCATGTTCGAATGAGGCGACGTTGACATTTACCCGATCAGGAAAGGCGGCATCATGCTCGATGAGAGGGCCAAGCCGTTCAAGGTCGATTGCATGCGCGTTACCGACAAAAAATACGGCGTGCGGGTTACCGACATTGACCGCCATCGGCTTTGCCAGCTCGTCCCATGCAAGCGGCACTGCTGCGGTGTCCATCGCGAACGCGAGCGGAATGTCCTGCCATTCAAAACGCGGCGGCGGCATTTCGAGCGTGATCGCGTGTTCGCCAAACCGGCCCTCGATCAGGCCGCCGTCGGTTTCGATCCGCACATCTTTACCAAGCAGGGCCACGACGCAGCGCGTCGCGTTACCGCACGATTCCACCTCGCCGCCGTCGCTGTTAAATATCCGCATCCGGACATCGGCAATATCCGATGGCGCTAACAAAATGAACTGGTCGCAACCAATCCCGCTTTTGCGGTCGGCGAGCGCGACTATCTGGCTTGCGGAAATAACGACAGGAGTTTTGCGCGTATCGATAATGACAAAATCATTGCCCAATCCGTGCATTTTATGAAATTCAATCCGCGCCATCGCGGGCGATTTAGGGACTGTCGCCGGTCAAGTCCACAATTCATGCAGTCGGCGATTTTCTTCGCGATGTTTACGACGCTTTCCGGCCCGGTTCCTGAAAATCCAGATCATCGCGGATTTCTGAATTGCGCCGCCGATGCGGTAGCATATCTTTTTGCGCCAGCAGCGTGCGCACCTGGTCGATATTCATCGGTTGTCCAAAATACCAACCCTGACCCTTGGTGCAACCAAGCGCCTTCAATTTACCGATAATTTTGTCATCCTCGATACCTTCGGCAGTGATCGGGACATCAAGACTTGCCCCCAGACCTGCTATTGCGCTGACTATGGCAGCGCTTTCGGCATTTTCGAGCATCGAGGAAACAAAGCTACGATCGATTTTGATACGGTCGAAGGGAAGCGCGCGCAAATGCGCCAGCGAGCTGTACCCCGTGCCAAAATCGTCGAGCGCGATGCTGATACCCTGATTTTTGAGGCTGCCGACTATTGATTGGGCAAGGCTCAGATTTTTGAACAACGAGCTTTCGGTGATCTCGACTTCCAAGCGGCTAGCCGGAAAGCCTGTCTCAACCAGCAGTTTGACTATTTTTTGGGCAAGCCAAGGGTCCTTTAGCTGCACCGGCGAGATATTTACCGAAATCGTGAGCTTGGGGTCCCAATCCTTCGCTTCGATCATCGCCTTACGGATGATGTTCATCGATAAATCGCCGATCATGCCGGTTTCTTCGGCAACGGCGATAAAATCATCTGGGGGGATGAGTCCGCGGACCGGCGATACCCAGCGCGCCAGCATTTCAAAGCCTACCAGTTCGCCCGTAGCCAGTTCGATTTGCTGCTCGAAATAGGGCACAAATTCATCATTGGGTATTGCTGCACGAATGTCGCCTTCGAGCGAATTGCGCGACCGCAGCTCAACTTCCATGCCATTTTCGAACCAACTATAGCCGTTTCGACCATTTTTCTTGGCGGCGTAGAGCGCGATATCAGCCCGGCGGATGAGCATGTCGATGGAATCGCAATCAAGCTCGGGACGGCTGATGCCGACCGACGCGGTTATCGTCTGTTCGCTATCGGCGATGTGCACTGGCCGCGCCAGCGCATCGACCAGGTCTTCCGCAATCCGGTCAACCGATTCTGGATATTCGGGTTCGAACACCACACAGATGCCGAATTCGTCGCCGCCAAGGCGCGAAATAACACTGCTAGGCGGGACAACATCACGCATTCGGTCGGCGACTTCGCGCAACAGTTGATCGCCTGCGTCATGGCCATAGAGGTCATTGATTTTCTTAAAGCCGTCGAGATCTACCATCATGAAAGCAATTGACTTGCCTCGCCGTGAGGCGCGAGCGCTCAACTCGGCGGTTTTTTCTTTCACCGCGCGCCGGTTGAACAGATTGGTCAACGGGTCTGTCATTGCGAGGTGTTGCGCACGGGTTTCCGCCTGCCGATAAACATCTATTTCATCGCTTAACGCGCTCGTGCGGCGCCAGATCAACAGGATGAGCGCGATATTGAGCAAAAGCGCGGTGACCATCGCTTGATCGGCACCTTGGCTGTCGCCAATAAGTGTCCTGACCGTCTGCGCCCCGACTTGTCCACCGATTGCCACAAACATGGCGATGGCGGCAAACATCACGAGGCTGTAGAAGATATTTCTGCCGCGTTGACCTTTTGGCATTTGCGCTTGGTCCTTGTTTTCGGCGTCAATCATCTTGTGTCCCGCTGGGTCTTTTGTCGATAACATTGAAGGAAATACTGCACTTAAAAGGGTCAATATTTGATTAATCCCGGTATTTTGGGTGCAATGCTAACAAGCGAACATCTCGTAATGACATCGTTTACCGATTGCTTTTGGTGCGACAGTCGAGTACCACCATAGCAACCACGGCGTTTGCCGATGCGTTATTTATTGGAAATCAATCATTTCCAAGCTGGTCGGCGAAGTTTCGCTCACCGGCTTTTTGTTCGTTCATGCCTTGAAAGAGGCATTTTGGTTAGGAAAAAGCATGTTTGACAAGCTGAGTGACCGGTTAGGAGGGGTTTTCGACCGCCTGCGTGGTCGCGGCGCGTTGAATGAGGCCGATGTCCGCGAAGCTATGCGCGAAGTGCGCGTGGCGTTGCTCGAGGCTGACGTTGCACTGTCGGTAGTGCGCGAGTTTGTCGACAAAGTCACCGAGACTGCGGTTGGCGCTCAGGTTCTGAAGTCGGTCACGCCGGGGCAGCAGGTCGTCAAGATTGTCAACGACGCGCTCGTCGAAATGCTCGGGGCAGAGCAGAGCGATCTGAATTTGGCCGTTGCACCGCCTGCGATCATCATGATGGTTGGTCTGCAAGGCTCGGGTAAAACCACCACGACCGCCAAAATCGCCAAGATGCTGAAGGCCAAGCAGGGCAAGAAAGTCCTGATGGCTTCGCTCGACGTCAACCGTCCTGCCGCGCAGGAGCAATTGGCGACTTTGGGCACGCAAACCGAGGTTGCGACGCTACCGATCATGCAGGGCCAGCAGCCCGTCGATATTGCCAAACGCGCGATGCAAGCCGCAAAGTTGCAGGGCTTCGATGTCCTTATTCTCGATACCGCCGGTCGTCTGAACGTCGACCAGCAGTTGATGGACGAAATGAGTGCGGTCGCGAAAGTCGCGACGCCGCAGGAAATCCTGCTGGTTGTTGACTCGCTGACAGGCCAAGACGCGGTCAATGTCGCAAAGAGTTTCGGCGAGCGCGTTGACCTGACAGGCATCGTGCTGACCCGCATGGACGGTGATGCACGCGGAGGCGCAGCGCTTTCGATGCGCGCCGTAACCGGCAAGCCGATCAAGTTTGCAGGTGTTGGTGAAAAGCTCGATGCAATCGAGGCTTTCAACCCAAGCCGAGTTGCGGGCCGTATCCTTGGCATGGGCGACGTCGTTGGTTTGGTCGAACGCGCGTCGGAAATGGTCGAGAAAGAAGATGCGGACAAGCTCGCGGCCAAGATGGCCAAGGGTCAGTTCGACATGGACGACCTGCGCATGCAATTTCGCCAGATGACTAAGATGGGCGGTCTCGGCGCGCTGGCAGGCATGATGCCTGGCATGAAAAAGGCCAAGGCAGCGATGGACGCCAGCGGCATGAACGACAAGCTGCTGATCCACATGGACGCCATCATTGGTTCTATGACGCCAAAAGAACGCGCCAAACCCGAATTGTTGAACGCGAAACGCAAGATCCGTATCGCCAAGGGTTCGGGGATGACCGTTCAGGACGTCAACAAGCTGATCAAAATGCATCAGGAAATGGCGACCGCGATGAAGCGCATTCGCAAAATGGGCGGGCTTAAGGGCCTTGCTGCGATGTTTGGAGGGAAAGGCGGAGCAGATCTGGGCGGCGCGATGGAGGGCATGCACGGGCTGCCCCCGGGCGCGATGCCGCCGGGAATGGGCGGCTTGCCCGGCATGGGCGGTGGCGGCGGAATGCCACCAGACCTCGCACGACTTCTTAGTAAAAAGAAATAAGTATCAGTTCTAGTTTATAATATTTCAGAAAGGTGAGTTAGTTTTATGGCATTATCAATGCGTTTGTCGCGGGGCGGTTCGAAAAAGCGTCCTTATTATAAAATCGTCGTAGCCGACGCCCGCGCGCCTCGCGATGGCAAGTTCATCGAGCGGATCGGCAGCTACAATCCGCAGCTTCCCAAGGACAGCGCAGAGCGCATGATCCTCGACGCAGAGCGCGCAAAGCATTGGCTGGCCGCAGGCGCACAGCCTTCGGACCGCGTTGCCCGTTTCCTTGACATCGCTGGCGTTAAAGAGCGCAAGGTCAAGAGTAACCCGAACAAGGGCGAGCCTGGTCAAAAAGCAAAGGATCGCGCCGAGGATAAGGCTACCAAGCTGGCAGAAGCTGAAGAAGCAGCGGCAGCAGCTGCAGCCGCTCCTGCACCTGAGCCAGAACCCGAGGTTGTTGAAGAAGTAGTGGCCGAAGAAGCTGCACCGGCGGCAGAAGAAACGCCTGCTGCAGAAGAAGCTGCGCCAGAAGCAGCAGTTGAAGAGGCTGCTCCAGTTGAAGCGGCCGCTGAAGAAGCACCTGCCGCCGAGGAAGCTGCACCAGAAGCAGCTGCTGAAGAAGCGCCTGCTGCGGAAGCCGAAGCTGCACCGGCAGCCGACGGAGCAACCGAAGAAAAGGCCGAGGGCTAAGCCTTGGCCGACAACACCGTCACGCTTGCCGCCGTTTCCGGCGCGCACGGCGTGACGGGTGAAGTCCGTCTCAAGCTGTTCACCGATAGCGTGGACAGCTTGAAGCGGCACAAAAGTTTCAACGACGGTGCGC
>LNFM01036928.1_pt1 | contig 10008 bp, 9 predicted proteins | sample 596031 | NCBI WGS metagenome assembly LNFM01 (sample SAMN04254537, study PRJNA301005) | activated carbon metagenome | isolation source: dual media filters at the Ann Arbor, Michigan drinking water treatment plant | place: USA: Ann Arbor | reverse complement strand
GCAAGGTGACGTTGACCTTGATGCTTTCCGTTTTCTGCGTGACCAGGTTGTTGAACTCGAAGCGAAAGCTTTCCGCGTGGGCTGGACCTGCCAGTGGAGCAAGTGAGAGCCAGAGAAGAAACCAGGCCGTGGCAGAGTGCATGACCGCACTTATCGGTCCCGGGTGATGAGTCTTGAGCGCCGAGGCCGTCGGTCCAAACGCCGGCAACTCGGCCCAAGCCCGGCCCGCAGCGCTCAGCGTGGCTGGCGCGTGATCGACACGCCGGGCAGCGCACCCTTCACGCCGCGGTGCACGATGGAGCAGTTCAAGACCACGCGGGTGGCTTCCAGCGCGGCGGCGCCACGCTCCACCGCGGCCAGCACGTCTTCCTCGGACCTCAGGATCTGCGGCGTGGCGCCGGCCGCCCAGGTCACCTTGACCATCTGCCACAGCGGGCTGTAGGCGGTGTCGCGGCTGCTCGAGCCCATCGGATACGGCGCCGACGCGAACACGCTGGCCTGCTTGAAATTGGTCACGGCGTAGACCTTGTCGACCGACGAGCGGCCGGGAGTGGTTCGACCCTCGGGCAAGGCCCAGGCCAGCCGGGGTGCGAAGTTCGCTCCCTTGGCCTCGGCGACGTCGGCATGCGAGACGTCTGTGGTGATGTAGAACACCTCTTCACCGTCGAACCAGCCGCTCAGCACGGGCACCGAGGTCAGGCCAGGGCCGGCAGGCGGCTGCAAGGTCGTGCAGCCACTCGCCCACAGCACCGCCACCAGCATAGGCATGGCGACCAGCGCCCGGCGGCTGAGGCCCCACGAAACGCGGTGTCGTGTGTCGTGCGAGGCCAAGTCGTGCGGGCTGGTGTTCACAGGGTCTTCTCCTGGAGGTGAGGCGTGGTGGGTCCGTCGGCTTCCCGGTGGGCTGCATCGCTTTGCTGCCACCGGGTGGGCGTGGCGCCCACCCGCTGCAGGAAGGCGCGCCCGAAGGCGCCCGGGCTGGCGTAGCCGATCTCTGCAGCCACCTGCTTCACCGTCAGCCCCTTGCGCAGCAGCTGGCGGGCCACGCCCATGCGCCAGCCGGTCAGATAGTCGCCCGGCGGCACACCGACCGTGCGCTTGAAATGCGCCGCAAAACGTGCCCTGGACATGCCGGCGAGGGCGGCCATCGAGTCCAGGTTCCAGGCTTGCGCCGGGTCGGCATGCACCGCGCTGAGGGTCTTGGCCAGGCGGGGGTCCGACAGGCCCGCCATGACGCCGCCGTCGACCAGGTGGTGCGCCAGCGCATGGCGCAACAACTGAATCACGAGCACCTCGGTCAGCCGGTCGACCACGGCGTTGTGCCCGCAGCGGCCGGCCTGCGCTTCGCTGAACAGCAGTTGCTGCGCGAGGTCCAGACCGGGCAGTTGCGCCAGAGGCACGCACAGCAGCGGCGGCAGGCCGCGCAACAGCGGGTTTTCGTCACCCGAGCCGAAGTCGACGGAGGCGCACACGAGATCGGCGCCTTCGCCCTTGCCACCATCGAGCCGGTGGGCGCTGCCTTGCGGGAAGAAGAGCACGCTCGGCTCACGCACGGTGCTGCGCTGTCCCGAGGGGGCCGTCACGCGCAGCGGGCCGCGTCGCAGCAGGTGAAGATGGCCGACGCCGGCGGCCCCGTCGAACCTGGCGACGCCGCACAGGGCGCCGCTGTGGAAGACGCGGGCGCGCAGTTCGAAGCGCTGGAGCAGCGCCGACAAGCGGTCAGGCATGAGATGAAAAGTGCGAACTCGGAGACGATGGGTGACCGATCATCTCAGTTCAGCCACTACAGTGCCGGTGCCGATCGACTTCCGGGCCACCCCATGAACACACAGACCTCCTCTTCCGCGCCGCTGTCCACACCTGCCGTGCTGATGCCGCGCCAGGCTGTACCGGCGCTCAGCGTGCCGACGCTGGACCATGGCCTCTTCACGCTCGGCGAAGACGCAGCGCCGAACTTCACGCTGGTGGTCTTCTACCGCGGCCTGCATTGCCCGATCTGCCTGAAGTACCTGCTGGAACTCGGCCGCCTGCAGCCCGAGTTCGAGAAACGCGGCGTGAAGGTGATTGCCATCTCCAGCGACGTGCGCGACCGGGCCCAGGCCATGGCCGACAAGCTGCGCGCCCCCGCGCTGCGCGTGGGCCACGACCTCGGCCTGGCCCAGGCGCGGGCGTGGGGCCTGTACATCAGCACCTCGCGCGGCACCACCTCCATCGGCATCGAAGAGCCGGCGCTGTTCAGCGAGCCCGGCGTCTTCATCGTGCGGCCCGACGGCACGCTGTACTACGGCGCGGTGCAGACCATGCCCTTTGCCCGCCCGCACTTCGACGAGCTGCTGGCGGCCCTGGACTTTGCGCTCGACAAGAACTACCCGGCCCGCGGCGAATACGCCGGGCCGGTGTGAGCGTGCCGGGCCTCTGGATGAACGGCTGGCGCTGGTCCCGCCGCCGCGTGTTGCTGGCGGCTTCTTCCGCCTGGGCCGGCCTGTTCGGCCCCACGCGCGCCATCGCGGCGCCCGCGCCCTGGGCGGCACGCAGCCTGGCGCTGGGCGAGCCCCTGCGCCACGTGCACGCCGGCGGGCCGACGGGCTTGCTGGGCATCGGTGCCGGTGGCAGCCTGTGGGCCTTGTCCCTGGCTGGCCAGGCCCCGCGCCGCCTGGCCAGCGAGCTCGACCCGGCATCGCGCATCGCCACCGGCCATGGGCGCATCGTGGCGCGCACCGCGCGCGGCGGCCTCTGGGTCTGGGAAGACGGCCGCGCCAGCACCTTGGCGTCGCTGGTCTTGCCACTGGCCGTGGTGGCCATCGTCAGCGAAGGCCCCGGGGAGGGCGTGGGCGCACGCCACCGCGTGGCGCGCTTCGAGCCCGCGCAGGGCTCGACCTGGCGCGAAGTGGCGCGTTCGCAGGAAGCGGTGCTGCCCGACGCGCGCCCGGTGCAGGTCGACCTGGATGGCCGCGGCGATGGCGGCCACATCGCCGTGCTGGCCGGCCCGGATGACCGTCGCTATGCGCATGGCGTGCTGGGCGACGGCATCGAGGCCACGCGTGTGCTCTGGCTCGAACGCCACAGTCTGCAAACCTTGCGCTCGCTGACGCTGGCGGCGCCCCACGTCTTAGAAGACATCGAGCCCCGCCCGGTGCAGGTGCAGGCGCCGGTAAATGCGCCGGGTGCGCGCAGCGCGGTGGGCCTGATGACCGTGCGCTCTGGGCCCGATGGTGGGCAACTGGCGCTGGTGACGGCCGACCCGGCGCAGCCGCAGGGCCTGCGTTTGGCCGCGCTGGGCGACACCGTGGGCGGCTTCCACCGTTGGCTGGCACCGACCACGCAGGGTACACACCTGGTCGCGGTGCACACACCGCACATCGGCGGCGTGCTGCACGTCTACCGGCTCGAAGGCCAGCGGCTGGGCCGACGCCGCTTGATGGCCGACGTCAGCACGCACGCCATTGGCTCGCGCGAAACCGACCTTGCGGCCTGGGTGCGAGACCGGCTCGTGCTGCCGAGCCAGGATGGCCGGCTGCTGTGGGTGCTGGACCCGGCGGCCGACTGGGCCGAGCTGTTCACCGTCGATCTGCCTGGCCGTGCCACGATGACGGCAGCGCTGGAAGACGGGTCTGGCTTGGCCGTGCTGCTGGCTGATGGCCGGGTCGTGCGGGTCGGCGCCTGAACCGGGTCTGCGGCCTCAAGCCGCCAGCGGCAGTGCCAGGCACAAGCGCGTGCCGCCACGCGGTGCCGGCAGCGGCCGCAGGCTGCCACCGTGCAGCACGGCCACGCGTTGCGCAATCGCCAGGCCCAGGCCGCCGATGCCGCCGCTGCTGCGCTTGATCGGCGGGTCGCGCAGCGACAAACCCCGGTCCAGGCGCTGGTGCAGTTCATCCGGCAAGCCCGGCCCCGCGTCTTCGATCACGATCTCGGCTCGCTCGCCTTCACGGCGCAGGCTCACACGCACCGCCTGGTTGCCAGGTTCGTCAGTGCACGTTCGATCAACTGCAGATCGCCGTCGAGCTCCAGGCGGCCCGGTGGCACGCCGTGCAGGGTGACGAGCGCAGGCGTGTCGCCGAGCTCGAACTTCTGCACCGCATCGGTGACGAGGTCGTCGAGGCTGAAGCGTTCGCGGTGCAGCACCTGCTCGGTCGACTGCAGCGCCGCCAGCTCGAAGAGCTGCTGCGACAGGCGGCTGACCTTGCGGCTTTGCGCCAACGCCGCCTGCAGTACCGCACCGCGGCGGCCGGGGTCCGGCGCCACCTCGCCTGCCAGCACCTCCAGGTGGCCGTGCAGGGCTGTCAGCGGTGTGCGCAGGTCGTGGGCCACGCTGGCCATCATCTCGCGGTGGTCCGCCACCTGCCGCTGCTCGCGCGCGGCCTGCGTTTCGATGCGTTGCGTCATGTCGGCGAAGGCCTCGGCCAGCGCGCGCACCTCGTCGCCGCCGGCGGGCTGGGGCACGACAGCAGCGCCGGCGTCAGCGTCGTCGGACACCTGCCTGGATCCACCGGTGCGCTGGTAGCTGCGCAGCCCCTGCGCCAGCCGGTGCAGCGGCAGCGTCAGGCGCCTGAAGGTGAACCAGCCCAGCAGGAAGGTCACTGCCAAACCGATGGCCGCCGCCACGGCGGCACCGCCCCACAGCCGCCCGGCCCCGACCTGCGCCGCCACGGCGTCGCGCGCCGGGCTGTCGAGCACGATGTACAGGTAGCCGGGCGGGCGCAGATCACCGGCCCGCACCGGAAACATCGCCGCGCTGAAGACGCGCGGAATGCCCGAGCCCATCGGGTCGGTGCCGCGCAGCGGCAGTTCGGCGCCGGCCAGGAAGGCGCGCACCGCCGCCAGGTCCACCTGGTGCTGCCGCACCATGCCGGGCTCGCCGATGTAGTGCTGCACGCGGCCGTCGGCGTCCAGCAGGTAGACCTGCACGCCGGGGTTCACCGTCATCAGCATGGCCAGCAAGGCGCTGCGTGCCGAGCGCTCGGCCTCGTCGCGGTCGGGCGAGGCGATCTCCGGCCAGTGGCCGACGATGTGCCGCGCCAGGCCGTGAGACAGCCGCTGCTGCGATTCCTGCGCCTGCTCCGCCGCGACCTGCCGCCCGAGCAGCGCCACGAAGGCGCCATAAGCCAGCAACAGCAGCGCCAGCGCCACGGTCAGCCGGGTGGTGAAGGATCGTGGGCTCATCGGCGCATCAGCTCATCGGCACATCAGGACAGGGGTTCGGGGTCGAAGCGGTAGCCCACGCCCCAGACGGTGACCACGCGTCTGGGCTCGCGCGGGTTGTCTTCGATGCGGCTGCGCAGGCGGTTGATGTGCGAGTTGACGGTGTGTTCGTAGCCGTCGAAGCCATCGCCCCAGACGCGTTGCAGCAGCTCGCTGCGGCTGAACGGGCGGCCCGGGTGTTTCAGCAGGAAGTGCAGCAGGTCGAACTCGCGCAGCGTCAGCGGCACCGGCGTGTCGGCGCACAGCAGCTCGCGCCTGACGGTGTCGAGCTTGAAGGGGCCGAAGTTGAACTCCTGGCGCGATGCCGTGGTCGAGCGCAGCTGCTCGACGCGCCGCAGCAGCGCCCGTATGCGCGCCACCAGTTCGAGCATCGAGAACGGTTTGGCCACGTAGTCGTCGGCGCCCAGTTCCAGCCCCAGCACGCGGTGCGCCTCGGCGGAACGCGCGCTGAGCATGATGACCGGCGTGTCGGCATGCCGCGCACGCAGGTGGCGGCAGACCTCCCAGCCGTCGGCGCCGGGCAGCATCAGGTCCAGCAGCACGAGGTCGAAGCGCTGCCTGTCGATGGCCGCCATCGCCTGCTGGCCATCGGCCTCGCGGTGCAGGCGGTAGCCCGCGCCCTCCAAATGCAGGCGCAAGGCCACGGCGATGGCGTCGTCGTCTTCGACCAGCAGCAGATGCGCGTTCATGGGTGGCCGCTGCCACCTGGGTGTGGCAGCGGTGGCCGATTGGACCAGAGGCGCGGCAAGACGGCTCAAGCCGTGGCGCTGCCGCCCTGGGCGGCGCCCGCACGGCGGCGCCGCGCGACGAAGCCGACGGCCAGAAGGCCCGCCGCCATCAGCGCGTAGCTGCCGGGTTCCGGCACCGCGGTGACGCTGAAGCCGATGCGTTGAAGGTGTAGCCGGCGCCGGTGGTCAGGCCGTTGAAGCCGGCCAGCTCGGCGAAGTTGAGGGCCACCACCGAGTTCTGGTTGCGGCGCAGGCCGTTGTTGCCGACGAAGGCCGCTGCGGCCGGGTCGAAGACTTCGGAGCCCGCGTCCCAGATCTCGGCGGCGCCCACGGTGATGGTCGGCACCAGCAGGTTGCCAGCGGCATCGAAGAGGCGGTATTCCGTCGGGCTGTCGTTGCCGATGAAGAAGTCGTTGCTCGGCACCGCCATCGCCGCGAAGGTGAAGAAGGGGTTCACGTCGGTGTCGACGCGGAAAGTCAGGCTGCTGGTCGCACCCGGCAGCAACAAGCCGCCGATGGTGCCGCGCACGGCACCGGGGTCGGCCGCGGCAAACGCGGCCTGCCACAGGTCGCCGGCACCGCCCTCGGCGACGGAGATGATGGGGCCCGTGGCGATGCCGCCGAGGTTGAAGGCATCGAAAGTGCCGCTGTTGAAGCCGGCATGCAGCGGGGCGAAAGCGATGCTGTTGCCCGGTGCAAGGTTTTGCACCGTCACGGTCACGTCGACGAGTGCCGCCTGTGAGGCGGCGCCTGCGGCCATGAGCGCGGCAGCGCAGCCGGCGGTGCGGAGGCGGGCGCGAAGGGGATGAGGCATGGGAACACTCCTGGCAGAACATGGGTTGAGGAAGGCGGCTCGGCCGCCCGAGTCCGCTTCGACCATGCTAGGAACAGGATGTCATCGGGGCCTCATCGAGACTTCACGGCGACGGGAACAGTCCGGCCTGCCGAGCTCGCTGCTGGCGTTGGCGGCCTTCATCTCACGCCCGCACAATGCCTGCACCCGAGCCGGCTCGAGCAGCGCCGGCTGCCTTGCCCTCAGCGGTCCTCGAAGTGGAATCCATGCACGCCCCTACAGAACGCCACGCACACCCGGAACCGGGGCGGCAACGCTTGCCCGCCGCCGGCTGGCCGGCCCCACCCGAAGTGCTGGAACAGCCGCGGGCACGATGAGTACCGAGGTGTCGAAGTGGCTGGGTCAGGCTGCTGCGGGCTTGCGATCCTTGGTTGCGGGGCCGTCGCAAGCTGACGACGTGCCACCGCCACCGGCCGCCTCGCCCGGCGCCATGGAAAGCACCGAGGCTGCGCCATGCGGCGCCGAACCGCTCTGGATGGACAGGCATGCCGCCAAGCGCCTGGACGCCGAGCAGGCCGCCGCCCTCGTGCGCCATGGCGAGCATGTCTTCGTCGGCACGGGTTGTGCCACGCCGCGGCGGCTGGTGGCTGCGCTGGAAGCCCTGGAACTGCGCCAGAGCGACGTGCAACTGGTACACCTGCTGACCGACGGCGCGCTGCCGCACGACGCCGCCGGCGAGTGCAGCAGCCACTACCGGCACCGCTGTTTTTTTGTCGGCAACGACGTCGGAGCGGCGGTGCGCCAGGGCCAGTGCGAGTACGTGCCGCTGTCGGCCGCACGCCTGCCGCAACTCATCGCCAACGGGCGTGTCAGGGTCGATGTGGCCATGATCCAGGTCTCGCCACCCGACGAGTTCGGCTATGTCAGCCTCGGGGTGTCGGTGGATGTCATTCCGGCCGCGGTGGCCAAGGCGCGGCTGGTGCTGGCCGAGATCAACACCGCCATGCCGCGCTCGATGGGTGACAGCGCGCTGCACATCGACGACATCGACCACTGGGTGCCGGTGCCGGCCCATCTCATCGAGTACTTCCAGCCCGAAGCCCAGGGCGAGGTCGTGCAGGCCATCGCGCGCTACATCAGCAGCATCATCGATGACGGCTCGACGCTGCAGATCGGCCTGGGACGCTTCAGCACGGCGGCGCTGGCGCTGCTGGACGATCGCAAGGACCTCGGCGTGCATTCCGACGTCATCACCGACGCCATCGTGCCGCTGCTGGAAAGGGGCGTGCTCACTGGTCGCATGAAGAGCCAGCATCGCGGCAGGATCGTGGCCAGCTTTGCCCGCGGCTCGCAGCGTCTGCATGCCCTGATCGATCGCAACCCGCTCTTCGTCTTCCAGCCGCTGGACGTGGTGTGCGACCCGGCCGTGCTGGCCGCGCAGTACAAGCTGGTGTCGGTGACGCAGGCCTTCGCGGTCGACCTGACGGGCCAGGCCTGCCTCGACCAACGGGATGGCGACTTCTACAGCGGACTGATGGCGCAGCCCGAGTTCATGGAAGGTGCGTCCCGCTCGGTGGGAGGCAAGGCCATCATCTGCCTGGCGTCGACATCGGCCGACGGGCAGCGCTCGCAGATCAAGCTGGCGCTCGAGGGCGGCGAAGCCGCCGGCATCGCGCGCAGCGACGTCCACTACGTCATCACCGAGTACGGCATTGCCTACCTGTTCGGCAAGTCGATCCGCGAAAGGGCGGCCGCACTCGTCGACCTGGCGCACCCCAAGTTCCGTGCCGAACTGCTGGCCCAGGCCCAGGCGCGGGGCTGGCTGCCGGCCGAACAGCAGCTCAAGCACCTGCGGGCCTACCCGGTGGCCGACGAGCGCCGTGTCGTGCTCGGCGACGGGCAGTCGCTGCTGCTGCGCCCGGCCCTGGGCACCGACGATGTCTCGGTGCGCGAGCTCTTTCACCACCTGTCGGAACGCGACATCTACACGCGCTTCTTTCGCAAGGTCAAGGGCCTGTCGCACCGCGACGCCCAGCGGCTGTGCAACCTGAACCTGGAAACCGAGGTCGCCTTCGTGGCCGTGGTGGGCACCCGCGAACACGCGCAGGTCGTCGGCCACGCGTGTTACTTCGTCGACGCCGCCACGCGCATTGCCGAAACAGCCTTCATGGTGCACCCCGAATGGCAAGGCAAGGGCCTGGGCGCGGCGCTGCAGCAGTGCCTGCTGGAGCATGCGCGCAGCAGGAACGTGCAGGGCTTCATGGCCGAGATCCTGGCCACCAACGAAAAGATGATCCGACTGGCGCGCGCTGGCGTGGGCGATGTCAGCGTGACCGCCGACGGCAGCGTGGTGCGCGTGACGACGATGTTCCGCTGAGTAGCCCTGCGGGCACGGCCGACGCTGCCCGCCGGCCGGCCCGCGCGAGCCGGGCTCAGGGGCGGATGACCGTCGTCACTGCCGTTGCGGTGTTGTTGCTGGTCAGCGGCTCGACGCTGGTGGTGGTCGCGGTGGCGGTGCTCTTCATGGTGCCGCCGCCGCCAGGGCGCACGACACGCGTGATGACGGCACTGGCCCCGGGCGGCAGCTTGCCGATCGAGCACTTCAGCGGCGGCTGGAGGCTGCACTGGCCGCGGGTGGTGGAGACCGACTCCCAGGTCATGCGGGCCGACACCGCCTGTGTCACGGTCACATCGGCGGCCAGCTCCGAGCCCAGGTTCTGCACCGTCGTCGTCAGCGTCAGCGGGCTGCCGACGGTGGCGGGGTCGGGCGCATCGGTCAGCGTCACCACCAGGTCGGGGTGCAGCGCCGGCGGTGGCGCGCCACCCTGGTCGATGCGTGCGGTCTGGCCACCGACCAGGTACACCGCCTGGCTTTGCGCGCCGAAGGCCAGCGCGGCGCCGTAGCCGAACGGCGCCAGCACCGACCAGCCGGTGCTGCCGTCGGCGTTGACGCGCGTCGCCGACATCTGCGACATGTTGCTGGCGGCGAGGTAGGCGTTGCCCGCCGGGTCCAGCCGCATCTGGCCGTGCGCGAGGAAGGCGTTGGCCGGGCCGTCGGCATCGCGGTTGGCCCACAGCGGCGTGCCATCGGCGGCGTACTTCAGGAAGGCGACGCCGAAGCTGCCCGCGGTGGGCGTGCCGCCGACGACGATGCCGCCGTCGGGGGCCATTTCCACACGCGCCATGTTGACCGGATCGAAGCGCGTCCACTGCGACATGCCGAACTCGCCGTACTTGACCAGGCGCCCCTGCTGCGTGGCGGGGTCGAGCGTGACGACGACCATGCGG
>LNFM01015484.1_pt1 | contig 10008 bp, 7 predicted proteins | sample 596031 | NCBI WGS metagenome assembly LNFM01 (sample SAMN04254537, study PRJNA301005) | activated carbon metagenome | isolation source: dual media filters at the Ann Arbor, Michigan drinking water treatment plant | place: USA: Ann Arbor | reverse complement strand
AACGAAAACCCCGATCTGGTCGACCGCGACGACGAGATACCGTTCTGAAGAGAACGGGGTCTCCCCCTCGGGCCCGGCGGGGAAACCCGCCGGGATCTGTCGTTTTCGGCCCAAAGCGGACGGTCGGCAGTCAGTCTCCCTTGCAGAACGTCAGCCTTCTTGTGTGTCCAGAAACCTGTATCCGATTCCCGGTTCGGTCGCGATGAAGCGCGGGTTCGTGGCGTCGTCGCCCAGCTTTTGCCGCAGCTGTCGGATGTAGACCCGCAGATACTGGCTGTCCTCAACATGCGCCGGACCCCAGATTGCCTTGAGGATCATCTCCTGCGTGACAAGGCGTCCCCGATGGCTGGCCAGCATCCATAGCATGTCGAACTCACGCCGGGTCAGATGGAGGGGTCGGTTGTCCAGCGTGGCGGAATGGTCGGTCGCATCAATCGCCAGAGGACCGATCCTCACAGTCGAGGGGAAGGTTTCGGTTGCCCGGTCGCGCAGAAGTCCGCGCACGCGGGCCAGGAATTCCTTCACGCCGAAGGGTTTGACCACATAGTCCTGTGCGCCTGCATCCAGCGCCTCGACCTTGCCGGCCTCGTCGGCGCGCACAGAGAGGATCAGGACCGGCACCTGGCTCCATCCCCGCAGGTCGCGCAGGACCGAAAGGCCATCGGCATCGGGCAGGCCCAGGTCAAGCACCACAAGGCCTGGGGTTTCCCGGGCGGCGGCGGCAAGACCCTCGCGGGCTGTGGCTGCTTCGATCACACCGTAGCCCTCGGCCTCCAGCGCCACCCGGAGAAACCGCCGGATGGGGGCTTCATCGTCGATGACCAGGACGCGGGCGGCGGTCATGCGGAAACCTCGGGGTTGTGGAGCGCCAAAGAGATCACCATGCGGGTGCCGGTGCCGTCCTCGGACCCCGCCTCGGCCCGGATCGTGCCGCCCATTGCCTCGACCAGGCCCTTGCAGATGGCGAGGCCCAGGCCGGTGCCCGCGCGCTGGCGGTCGCCGATTGCCACTCGGTAGAACATGTCGAAGACCCGGCCCCGATCGGCCGACGGGATGCCGGGGCCCCTGTCAGCGACGAAGATCTCGACCCGCACGTCCTTCAGCGCCGCACCGATGGTGATAGGGGACCCGTCGGGAGAATACTTGGCGGCATTGTCCAGGATGTTGACCACAACTTGCTCCAGCAGAACGCCATCGGCCAAGATCAGCGGCAGGTTTGGTTCAAGGTCCACCTGCACGTCGTGCCCGCGGAGCACACCCTTCATGCGCGCCCGCGCCCCCCCTACGATTTCGGCCGCTTCCTGCGGGGCAAGACGGGGCTTCAGCGCGCCATGCTCGAGACGTGTCATGTCGAGCAGGTTCTGGACATAGCGGTCCAGCCGCTCGCCTTCCTCGCGGATGTTTTCGGCCAGGTCACGACGGGCCTCGGCGGGCAGGTCGCTGTCGGCCAGATGCCCGGCCGCGCCGATGATGGTGACAAGGGGGGTGCGCAGATCGTGGCTGACGCTGTTCAGAAGGGCCGTGCGCAGGCGTTCGGTTTCCGTGGCGAGCTGGGTGGCCGCAAGGTCCTCGGTCAGCCGCAAGCGTTCCAGGGCCAGTGCGATCTGATCCACCAGAGCGTCCAGAAGCCGCCGGTCGGTGCGGGCCAGCTGACGGTCATCCTCATAGGCGATGCCAAGGACACCCAGACGTCGTTCGCCCGCGATCAGCGGCAGGAAGAACCAGCGGGCGGTGGGCAAGGTGTTCGAGCCGCGACCGGCGGCCTCGCCCTTTTCCCAAGCGAACTGGGCGGCGGACTGGTCGCGGACCTCAAGCCGGTCCTCGGGCGGGAAGCCCCCCACCACCTGCAACTCTGCCCCGCGCGGCATCAGAAGCACCGTCTCGCAGCGCAAGGTTGTCGCGACGTGGCTTACCGAGGCCCAGATCACGTCGTCGGCCGTGGCTGAGGCCGCGACGCGGCGGCTGAAGTCATAGAGCTTGTTCGTGCGGTCCGAGATGGCAGTCTGCGCTTCAATCCGTGCCCGCAGCCGGGCGGCGAGGTTCCCCGTGATCAGAGACGCAACAAGGAACAGGCCCAGTGTCAGGATCTCGCCCTGCCTTGATACCTGAAAGGTGTAGCGTGGCTCGGTGAACAGGAAGTTGTAGGCGAGGAACCCGAAGACGGCGGATGCCAGTGCCGGGCCAAGGCCCCTGCGACTGGCGACGAAGACCACCGCGGTCATGTAGATGACGCTAAGGCTGGCGATCGGGAACAGCTGATCGGCGGCAAAGGAACAGGCCGAGGCGACGGCGACGGCAAGCGCCGCCTCGATCCAGCCCCTGGGCTCGGCCCCCAGGAGTGGCAGACGCAGGCCCAGGGGCTTCGTCCGGTCTTCAGGTTCCGAGGCAAGCGTGACCTCGAACGGGCCCGAGCGGCGCAGGAGGTCCGCCGCCACATCCTCGCCGCCTAAACGCAGCCAGAAGGGACGTGGGCGAGGACGGCCGATGACGATGCGGCGCACGTTGCGGGTCTTGGCATAGTCGAGGATCGCTTCGGCCACATCGTGCTCGGCCTCAAGCGTGGCCAGTTCCGCGCCAAGGCGTTCGGCCAGGCGCAGGCTGCCCGCAAGGCGGTCCTTGTCGGCTTCCGGCAGCGTTTCTGCCCGGGCCTGCATCACGTTCAGCGCAATCCAGTCGGCCCGCGCCCGGTCGGCGCTGCGTTTGGCGACCCGGATCGCCTCACGCGCTGCGGGGCTTTCGTTGATGCAGACGAGGACGCGTTCCTGCGTGGGCCAGGGCCCGCTGATCGCATTGGCCGCCATGTGTTCGCGCAGTTGCGCATCCACCCGGTCGGCGGCAGTGCGCATGGCAAGCTCGCGCAGCGCGGTCAGGTTGCCCTTGACGAAGAACGACGACAAGGCGCGCGAGGCCTGGTCGACCGGATAGACCTTGCCTTGCTTCAGGCGCTCGACCAGCTCGTCCGGCGGCAGGTCGATCAACTCGATCTCGTCGGCCAATTGGAGCGCGTCGTCGGGAACGGTTTCGCGAACCCGGACGCCGGTGATCCGCGCCACGGTTTCGTTCAGCGTCTCGATATGCTGGATGTTCAGCGTGGTGTAGACGTCGATCCCGGCGGCCAGAACCTCTTCGACGTCCTGCCAGCGCTTGTCATGGCGGCTGCCTTCGGCGTTCGTGTGCGCAAGTTCGTCGATCAGCGCGAGGTCGGGCCTGCGGGCGAGAAGCGCATCAAGGTCCATTTCGGTCAGCGCGCGGCCCTGGTAGATCACGGGCTTACGCGGTAGCTGGGTCAGGCCTGAGAGTTTGGCCTGCGTCTCGGTCCGGCCATGCGTCTCGATCAGCGCGGCCACCACGTCGCGGCCTTTCTCGACCTCGCGGTGGGCGTCGTCCAGCATGGCCCAGGTCTTGCCGACACCGGGGGCCGCGCCAAGGAAGACCTTCAGCCGCCCCCGCCCCTCGCGCGTCGCATGGGCGAGGAGAGCTTCGGGTGAAGGGCGGAGGTCGACGTCCGTGGTCATCAGTTCCCAGCGGGGGGCATCGGGAAGGCCTCGTCAAGCGCGATGTTGGTCAGAAGCACGTTGACGCGGGGTTCGCCGTAAAGGCCAAGGGTGCGGCCTTGGACGGCGCCCTCGATCATCGCCCTGATGGCCGCCGGATCAGCCCCGCGCGCGGCGGCGATCCGGTCAGCTTGTGCAAGGGCCGTTTCTGGCGAGATGTCGGGGTCGACGCCCGAGCCCGAGCTCGTCACCGCGTCGATAGGCGCGGGGCTGCCGTTCAGCGCCTCCCACGCTGCGCGGCGGGCAGTGACATCGGCGATCAGCGTGGCGGAGGTAGGGCCATAGTTCGTGGCCCCGGTTCCCGCCGCATTGTAGTTCGAGGCCGACGCGCGCGGATGCAGGTAGCCAGTGCCCGCGAAGGGCTGGGCGATGAGGGTGGAGCCGACGCTGGTGCCGTTCCGCTCGATCAGGCTGCCGTTGGCGGCGGCGGGGAACAGGCCCTGGGCGATGCCGGTCATGGCAAGGGGATAGGCCAATCCGGTCAGGATCGTGAAGAACACGGTCAGGGCGATGGCGGGACGAAGATGGGACAGCATGTTCCGGGTCCTCAGGCAAGACGAAGGGCGACAAGGGCAAGGTCGATGGCCTTGATCCCGATAAAGGGCACGATCAGGCCGCCAAGGCCGTAGATCAGCAGGTTCCGGCGCAGAAGGGCCGCCGCCGTGGAAGGCCGATACTGCACCCCGCGCAGAGCCAGCGGGACCAGTGCCACCAGGATCAGCGCGTTGAAGATCACGGCGGACAGGATGGCACTGGTCGGGGAAGCGAGGCCCATGATGTTCAGCACCCCCAGCCCCGGATAGGCCGCGACGAAGATCGCAGGCAGGATGGCGAAGTATTTCGCCACGTCGTTGGCGATGGAGAAGGTCGTCAGCGCCCCGCGGCTGATGAGGAGCTGCTTGCCGACCAGCACCACCTCGATCAGCTTGGTCGGATCGCTGTCGAGATCGATCAGGTTCGCGGCCTCCTTCGCCGCCGGGGTGCCGGCGTTCATCGCCACGCCTACGTCGGCCTGGGCGAGGGCAGGCGCGTCGTTCGACCCGTCGCCGCACATGGCAACCAGCCGCCCGCCCGCCTGTTCGCGGCGGATGAGGTCAAGCTTCATTTCGGGCGTCGCTTCGGCCAGGAAGTCGTCGACCCCAGCCTCGGCGGCGATGGCGGCGGCGGTCAGGGGGTTGTCGCCGGTGATCATCACCGTGCGGATGCCCATGGCCCGCAACTCGGCAAAGCGGTCGCGCACGCCGGGTTTGACGATGTCCTTGAGGTGGACGGCACCCAGGATTTCCGTCCCCTCCGCCACGAGGAGAGGTGTGCCCCCCGACCGCGCGATGGCATCAACCTGCGAGGCCAGCGCGCCGGGCGGGGTTTGGCCCGTCAGCCGGATCACGGCGTCGATGGCCCCCTTGCGGAAGGACCTGCCACCGACATCAAGGCCCGACAGACGCGTCTGGGCCGTGAAGGCCACGGGTTCTGCCCCCTTCGGCATCGCGGGAACCGTGCCCAACACCTCGCGCGCCTTGTCGACGATGGACTTGCCCTCTGGCGTCTCGTCGGCCAGCGAGGCCAGCGCCGCCGCCTCGGCCAGACGGCGAAGCTCCACCCCCGGCGCGGGGATCAGCGCGTCGGCCATCCGGTTGCCGAAGGTGATCGTCCCGGTCTTGTCCAGAAGGAGGGTATCCACATCCCCCGCCGCCTCGACCGCGCGGCCCGATTTGGCGATGACATTTGCCTTCACCAGCCGGTCCATCCCGGCGATGCCGATGGCCGAAAGCAAGCCCCCGATGGTGGTCGGGATCAGCGTCACGAACAGCGCGCCCAGCACGATCACCGGGATCGCGGTGCCGGAATAACTGGCAAAGGCGGGCAGCGTGACCACGACGAACAGGAAGATCAGCGTCAGCCCGACCAAGAGGATGTTCAGCGCGATCTCGTTCGGGGTCTTCTGCCGCTCGGCCCCCTCGACCAGCGCGATCATGCGGTCCAGGAAGCTTTTCCCCGGCTCGGCGGTGATGCGGACCACCAGCCAGTCCGAGACGATGGTCGTCCCGCCGGTAACACCCGATCGGTCGCCCCCTGCCTCGCGGATCACCGGCGCGGATTCCCCGGTGATGGCGCTTTCGTTGACGGAAGCCACGCCACGCACGGCCTCCCCGTCAGTCGGGATGATCTCCCCCGCCGCGACGTAGACGAACTGGCCGGGCCGGAGCGCGGTCGAGACGACCTCTGTCGCGCGGTCCGGGCTCTCGTCGGGGTCAGAGAGGAGCCGCACCCGCGTCTCCGACTTCGTCGCCCGCAGAGTGTCGGCCCGCGCCTTGCCGCGGCCTTCTGCCAGCGCCTCGGCGAAGTTCGCGAAGAGGACGCAAAGCCAGAGCCAGGCGGCGATGTGCAGGGAGGTGCCCGCACCCGGCACGCCTGTTCCAAGGTCGCGCAGTCCCAGCATGGTCGTCAGCGCCGCCACCACGCCGGTGACGAAGATCACCGGGTTCTTCCACAAGACGCGCGGGTTCAGCTTGACGAAGCTTTCCCGGATCGCGGCGCTGTAAAGGCCGCTCATGTCGGCCGTCTTTTGATGTTTGGACATGGGTAAGCCTCAGAAGCTCTGCCCGGCCACCCGCGCGGTCTCTTCCGCGATCGGGCCAAGGGCAAGGACAGGGAAGAAGGTCAGCGCGCCAAGGATGACGACGGTGAGGACCAGAAGCGTCACGAAGAGCGGCCCATGCGTCGGGAAGGTGCCCGAGGTCACCGGCGCCTGGGTCTTGCGGATCATCGACCCCGCAATCGCCAGCATCGGCACGATGATCGCATAGCGGCCGAGGAGCATGACGATCCCCAGCGCTGTGGTGTGCCAAGTCAGGGCCGCACCGTAACCACCGAAGGCCGAACCGTTGTTCCCGGTCGCCGACGAATAGGCGTAAAGGATTTCCGATAGCCCGTGGGGCCCGGGGTCCTGCACCGCCGCCATCGCCGCCGGAACGGTCGCGGCAATCGCCCCACCGACCAGGATGCCCAAAGGCATCGACAGGAAGGCTAGGACCGCCAGGGTCACCTCACGCGCCTCGATCTTGCGACCAAGGTATTCCGGCGTGCGACCGACCATCAGACCGGCGAGGAAGACCGCCAGCACGACATAGAGGAGCATCCCGTAGAAGCCCGCGCCGACGCCGCCAAAGACGACCTCGCCGATCTGCATGTTCAACAGCATCACGAGGCCCGAGAGCGGCATGAACGAGTCATGCATCGCGTTGACCGACCCGTTCGACGCGGCGGTGGTCGAGGCTGCCCAGAGTGAGGACAGCATCGCGCCGAAGCGCTGTTCCTTGCCCTCCATGTTCGCGCCTAAGCCAAGCGCGGGGTTGCCCATGACTTCATAGACATGGATGACTGCGAGACCCGCCACGAACATCACCCCCATCGCCGCAAAGATCGCAAGACCCTGCCGCCGGTCGCCCGCCATGCGCCCGAAGAGGAAGCAGAAGGCCACCGGAATCAGCAGGATCGACAGCGACTGCGCAAGGTTCGACGCGATGGTCGGGTTCTCGAACGGATGCGCCGAGTTCACGCCGAAGAAGCCGCCACCGTTGGTGCCCAGTTGCTTGATCGCGATCTGTGCGGCCGCCGGGCCGCGGGCGATGACCTGCTCCTGCCCCTCAACGCCAGTGGCGACGACCGCGCCTTGCAGCGTCTGCGGCACGCCTTGTGCGGCCAGGAACAGCGCCAGCAGGATCGAGAGCGGCAGCAGGATCCACAAAACCGACCGCGTCAGGTCCACCCAGAAGTTGCCGATCGTCGTGCCCTTGGCCGCGACAAAGCCCCGGATCACGGCCACAGCCACAGCCATCCCCGTACCCGCGCTGACGAAGTTCTGCACCGTCAGCCCGGCCATCTGGCTCAGGTAGCTCAGCTGCGCCTCGCCCGAATAGGCCTGCCAGTTGGTGTTGGTCACGAAGCTGACCGCGGTGTTGAACGCAAGGTCGGGGGCCATGGCGCCGATCCCGTCGGGGTTCAGCGGCAGAACGGCCTGAAGCCGCAGGATCGCGTAAAGCATGATGAATCCCGCAAGGTTGAACGCAAGGACCGCAAGCGCGTAGGCGCTCCACGACATCTCACGGTCGGGCGATCCGCCCGACAGGCGCAGAAGCGCGCCTTCGATCCGTAGAAGAGGGGTGGGAAGCGTGCCCGCATAGACGCGGGTCATCCAGACGGCCAGCGCCCACGCAAGACCGACAAGCGCAGCAAAGTACAGGGCATAGGAAAGAACGGTCATCGTGCGCCCTCCTCAAAACCGATCAGGGCGCACGAGTGCTGCGCCCAAGTAGACAAAGAGACCCACCGCGACGGCCAGCCCAAGGATGAGATCGAACATTTCCAGCCCTCACAGTCGCTCGGCGGCACGGATGCCGACTGCGAAGGCAGCGAAAGCTGCTAGGCCGAGGAAAATGTAGAGAAGGTCAAGCATCGACAGAGCTCCTACAGATGTATTGGGAACAGGTCTGCGATGACCCCGTAAGAGGGCTATGGGGAATGCGGGTGATCCGCGTAAAGAACGCGTAAATCTGGTCTTAGATGCCCGATCACTTGCGGTACTTGCTAGGCTGCGCCTGCGGACCATATGCCGACCCTAGCCGACATCGACGCCTTCCAGCGCGACGGTGTGATTCTTGTGAAAGGTCTGTTCAAGGATCGTGTCGACGCCTTGCAGAAGGGCATCGAGCGCAACATGGCCGAGCCAGGTGAATACGCGGCCGAGAACCTGAAGCCAGGCGAGGGCGGGCGCTTCTTCGACGACTATTGCAACTGGAGCCGCATTCCCGAGTTCGAGAACGTGATCCGGACCTCGCCAGCTTCCGGAGTTGCTCTGATCTCATGGGCTCGAACACGGTGCAGCTTTTCCATGATCATGTACTGGTCAAAGAGCCAGGGACGTCGAAACCGACACCCAGGCACCAGGATGGCCCCTACCACTTTGTGGGGGGCGAAAGACGGTCAGCTTCTGGTCCCCACTTGACCCGGTCCGCGAAGCGACGCTGCGCTGTGTGGCTGGGTCGCCTCTCTGGCCCAAGGCTGTCCTGCCCAACCGCTGGCTGTCCGAAACCAACTTCTACCCGGACGAAGACAACTATATGCCCGTGCCCGACCCGGATGCCCAGGGCATGGACATTCGCGAGTTCGCGATGGAACCCGGCGATGCCGTCGCCTTCAACTACATGACCCTACACGGCGCACGCGGGAACACCAGCCAGACGCGCCGGCGGGCGTTCTCTCTGCGACTGGTCGGGGACGACGCCCGATATGTTGAACGGCCCGGCCGCACGTCGCCGCCGTTTCCCGGCCACGGTATGCTGCCAGGCCAGCGCCTGCGCGAGGACTGGTTTCCGCGACTGTTCGACAGAGCGTCCACATAAGCGGGCTGGCGACGCTACGCTCAGGCAGCCTCGCGCTGCCCGAGCGCCGCGGCACTGAACCGGAATCAGCGGAATGTCGTCGCGCAGCCAGAACCACGGCTGGGCCGACAACCTGCGCTCAAACCGTAGAGACGTGGTGGCCGACCAGAACGCGACCACGCCCTTCGGACCGAGGGACCTAGCCACCGCGCCGAGACCGCAATCCTCATAGAGCCCCGTGTTCGCCTCCCGGACAAGGGACTCGGGCCCATTGTCAGTATCCATCAGGATCAGATCATAGGCCGTGTCGATCGCTGCCAGATGGGCCTGCACATCGCCGATCAGAACCCGTGTCCGCGGATCGTCCAGCGTATGGCCAGCCAGATGGGCCAGCGGACCCCGGTTCCATTCGACGATCTCCGGGATCAGTTCGCAGACGGTCACTTCGGCATCGGGTGGGGCAAGGTCGAGCACCGCGCGCAACGTAAAGCCCAGACCCAGGCCTCCAATCAGGATGCGACGCGCCTCAAAGTTCATCCGGCGCATGGAGCGCAGCGCAAGCTGGTCCTCCGACTGATGGTTCAGGTTCGACATCAGTTCGATGCCGTTATAGCAAATCTCGAAGACGTTGCCGCGCTGGCGCAAAATAATGTCGTCTCCCGACGCCGTCCCGGCGCGGGCAAGTATGGTCCACGAAGTCATGTCAGGTCCTGTACAGAAAGGGACCGCGCGCGCTGCGGCGGGGGTGATCAGGGGTTCATCTCTTTCCGGGGTTGCCCTGCGCCTCAGGCGATCGGGCAACCCTCAGACATTGTTTGAACTGAACCCGCACAGGAGGGGGAAGACCGCCGAAATGTTGAACAGGGAATTCATTGGCCCAACATGTCTGAAAGTCGCCCTCATGGAGGACGCCACCATTCCGGCATGGAGCCAAGGGGCCATCGAAGCGCGACGCACGCCGTCAAACCGCAGCTATCAAGCGCCAGAAGAAGATCGCGCTCATCCCGAAGCCCACCGTGGCGATGACCCCACGGACGACCGGTTTGGGCAGGGCGCGCGCCAGGGGGGCCCCA
>LNFM01014050.1_pt1 | contig 10008 bp, 12 predicted proteins | sample 596031 | NCBI WGS metagenome assembly LNFM01 (sample SAMN04254537, study PRJNA301005) | activated carbon metagenome | isolation source: dual media filters at the Ann Arbor, Michigan drinking water treatment plant | place: USA: Ann Arbor | reverse complement strand
ATAAAGGCCCACCCGATCCGGAGCAAGCCGAATTGGCGGCGTCAGGTCCCGTTGATCGCGACGGTCGCGCTTTGCATCAGGCCATCCAGCTGCAACCGCATACTGTCGACGAAGCCGACATAACCTTTCAGCACACCGGCAAGCGACGGAACCGCGTCGGCAATGGCATCCGCGCTGCCATAGACGGCGGCACCCAGGATCGCCAAAGTCATGACCATGAGGAACCCGCTGCGGAAGCTGCTGCGGCCCTCCTCCATCGTCTCCATGTTCTGCGCACCGTCGTCCGATACGACCTCCGAAGGTCGCAGGGTCGAATTGATTTCCTCGACATCCGGCAACCGCGCACGGCGGGCCACCAGGGCCGGATCCTCGGCCACCACTTCGGGGGCCTTGCTTGCCACCGGCATGACCTGCTCGATGCCAAGTTCGGTCTGGGTTTCGATCGCGCGGGCCGCCTCGGCATGGCGGGCCCGGGCTTCCCGGTCCGCCTCCTCGCGCAGGATCGCCAGAACCGAGTCGTCGACCGCATAGGCCGCAGCCGCAGCCCCAACCGGCACCTCTTGCGCGGCCTCGACCTCCTCGGCCACCGTGTCCTCGACAGCCTCCGCCGGCGCGGCGACCGGCGAAACCTCCGCCACGTCCTCCGACACCGGATCAGGGGTAGGCGCAAAGTCCACCACCGGCTCCACCGCGATCTCCGGCTCGGGATCAGCAACCGAAACCGGCGCGCTCACCGTGTCGGGAACCGTCTCCGGCTCGCCCCCGGCCACCGGATCGGGCGCCTCAAGCTCAGGCTCTGCAGCCTCCGGCACCGGATCTGGCCCGACCGCAGTCTCTACCGCAGCCTCGACCTCCTCCACCGCGACCGGCTCCGCCACAGCGGGAGCCGCCGCTACCGCTGGAACCACCGCAGGTGCCGCCTCGACCGCTGCCGCGCGGGCTCGCATCTGGTACCAGGAATGCCCGCAGTTCGCGCATTGCACATCGCGCCCCGTTTCCGGGATCGCATCTTCCGGGACCTCGTACTTGGCCTCACAGTTCGGACAAACCAACCGCATCATCGTCCCTCAAGCCTGTTTTTCCCGGCTGCCGTAAACGTTGTAATCGCTAATTCCTGTCATTCCAAGGGTTTGTCGCTTGCCCTTGTGCAATCGTTTCCCCCTGTGCGATGGAAAGCGCACAGGCAGCGGCACGGATGCCGCTTTTTGCGGACGCAGCGGGCAGCAGGGGACAACCGTGATCAGCTTCGAGAACGTGGCCTACAGCTATGGCGGGGGCGAACTTCTGTCGGACGTCTCGCTGAAACTGGCCCCCGGGTCGTTCCATTTCCTGACCGGCCCCTCGGGCGCGGGCAAGTCCACCTTCCTCAAACTCGCCTATGCCGAACTCAGGCCCACCACGGGCCGCGTCACCCTGTTCGACAACGACGTGACCAGACTTTCGCGCGACGACGTGGCCCGCACCCGCCGCCGCATCGGCATCGTGCACCAGGACTGCAAGTTCCTCGACCACATGACGCTGGCCGCCAACATGGCCCTGCCCTTCACCGTCTCCGACCGGGAAAGCGACCCGCAGGACATGGAGGACCTTCTCGGCTGGGTCGGCCTCAAGCATCTCGCCGACGCCCTGCCCCCGCAGCTGTCCGGAGGCGAACGCCAGCGCGCCGCCCTCGCCCGCGCCGTCATCGTCGACCCCGACGTGATCCTGGCCGACGAACCCACCGGCAACGTCGACTGGGAGATGTCGCTCCGCATCCTCACGCTCCTTGTGGAACTGAACAAGATGGGCAAGACCATCCTTGTCGCCACCCACGACCTGAACCTGATCCGCCAGGCCAAGGCCCAGATCCAGGCCCGCGTCCTGCGCATCGCCAAGCACCGCGTCCAGCTTGCGGGGGCCGATCTGTGAGGTTCCCGACCGCCAAACCCGCCTCCCCCGCCACCCGCGCCCTTGAAGTCGTCCCGCCCTCCGGCCCCACCGCCTGGCTCACGACCTTCACCGCCGGCGCGATGACCTTCCTCTGCGTCTTCGCCCTCGCCCTCTCGCTCGCCTCCGGCCGCCTCGCGACCCGCTGGTCCGAGGCGCTGGCCAAGACCGCCACCATCCGCCTCTCCGCGCCCGAGGAACAGGTCCAGATCCAGACCGATGCGATCCTCGCCACCCTGGCCACCACCCCCGGCATCGCCAGCTACCGCCTGATCGACGACGACGAGACGCGCCAACTCCTTGAACCCTGGTTCGGCCCCGGCCTGCCCGTCGAGGCCCTGCCGATCCCCCGCCTGATCGAGGTCGTGGAAGCCGATCCGCCCTATGATTCCGAGGGCCTGCGCCAGCGCCTGACGGCCGAGGCCCCCGGCGCAGTCCTTGACGACCACACCCGCTGGCGCCGTCCGCTGGCCGAGGCTGCCAGCCGGATCCGCCTCCTCGGTGTCCTCTCCATCGTGCTGATCGGGGTGACGATGGCGGCGATGATCACCCTTGCGGCCCGCGCCGCACTGGCCACCAACGCGCAAGAGATCCGCGTCCTGCGCCTTGTCGGCGCCAAGGACAGCTACATCGCCCGCGCCTTCGTCCGCCGCTTCACCCTCCGCACCCTGGGCGGGGCCGCGATCGGTGCCGCGCTTGGCCTTCTGGGTGTCGCCGCCCTGCCCGCCGCCGACGCCGCCGGTGGCTTCCTGACCGGCCTTGGCTTCATCGGCTGGGGCTGGCTCTGGCCCTTGGCGCTCCCGCCGCTGGCCGCTATCCTGGCTTTCCTCGCCACCCGCCGCGCCGCCTTCCAGAAGCTGAGAGAGCTGACATGACCCCGATCCGCTGGCTCCTCTCGCCGGTCTTCGTCGTGCAGATGTATCTCGCGATGGCCGTGATCGCCGTCGTCTTCGCGCCTTGGGCGCTCTTCTCCCGCACCGGCGCGCGCGCCGCCTGCAAGACCTACTGCCGCTGGGTGATCTTCACGCTCCGCCTCCTCTGCGGCACCCGCTGCGAGGTCCGGGGCACACCCCCGACCGGCGAGGCCGTCATCGCCGCCAAGCACCAAAGCTTTCTCGACATCATCCTGATCTTCAACGCCGTCCCTGCCGGCAAGTTCATCATGAAGCGGGAACTGATCTACACCCCCTTCCTTGGCCAGTACGCGTTGAAGATCGGCTGCGTCCCGGTCAACCGCGGCAAGCGCGGCGCTGCGATCACCAAGATGAAGGCCGACGTCGCCGCCGGGGCGGCCGAACCCGGCCAGCTCATCATCTACCCGCAAGGCACCCGCGTCGCACCCGGCGCGACCCTCCCGTACAAGGTCGGCACCGGCCTTCTCTACGAACAGCTTGGCCAGCCTTGCGTCCCGGTCGCCGCCAATGTCGGCCTCTTCTGGCCCAAGCGCGGCATCCTGCGCAAACCCGGCCTCGCCGTGGTCGAATTCCTCGACCCCATCGCGCCGGGCGTGAAAGTGCAGGAGTTCATGGCCCGCCTGGAAACCGAGATCGAAACCCACTCCAATCGCCTGATGGCGGAAGCCGGGTTCCGCGCCTGATGGGCAGCAAGGCCCAGACCATCGCCCACCTCCTCGACGCCCTTGCTCCGCTGCCCCTGTCGACCCGCAAGATGTTCGGCGAATACGCGCTTTACCTCGACGGCAAGGTTGTCGCCCTGGTCTGCGATGACCAGCTCTTCCTGAAGCCCACCCCGAGCGCGCAGACCGCACTGCCGGATTGCCCTGCGGGCCACCCCTATCCCGGCGCAAAGCTTCATCTTCTTGTCACCGACGCGCTGGATGATCCCGAGCGGGTCGTCCTCGCACTCAGGGCCATCGCAACCGACCTGCCCGATCCAAAGCCGAAGCGACCCAAGCCTTGACGCACCAGCCCTTTCACATTTGCCCAAATATCCCACGGGAGGTCCGGAGGGTGTGAAACCCTCCGGGGCCAGCCAAAGGCGACACGATATGAATTGGATCAGCACCCTCGACGACCTCCACAGCCACTACGGCCACCCGGCCGAGGCCGCGACACTCAAGGTCACGCCGCATCTCACCCCGGCCTACCGCGCCTGGCTCGACCGCTCCCGCTTCTGCGTCCTGACGACCGTGGGACCCGAAGGCACCGACGGCTCACCGCGGGGCGACGACGGCCCCGTCGTGACGGTTCTCGACCCGCAGACGCTGGCGCTGCCCGACTGGCACGGCAACAACCGCATCGACAGCCTGCGCAACATCCTCCGCGACGGTCGCGTCAGCCTGATGTTCCTGATTCCCGGCGCGAACAACGCGCTCCGGGTGGACGGCACCGCCCGCCTGACCGCAGGCGCTGATCTTCGCAGCCGGTTCCAGCGCGACGGCAAGCAGCCCCGCACCGTCATCGTGATCCGCATTGCCGAGGTCTACTCCCAATGCGCCCGCGCGCTGATCCGCTCGGCCCTCTGGACCTCCGGCGACCAGAGCCAAGGACTGCCCACGGTCGGAGACATGCTGCGCGAGATCAGCGAAGGGGGGATCGATGGCAAGGCCTACGACGCCGACTGGCCGGGCCGGGCCGCCCTGACGATGTGGTGAAACCGCTCTTCGGGGACTTCGTCCCTCATCGCTGACCGGCCCGCGACGAGAAGACGAAGTCTCACAGGCACGTCACCCACCTGCGAGGAGAAGTCGAAGACGCACGACGAGCAGCACCGCAGCGGTTAACAGATCCTGAACGCCTACGGACAAACTATTGAAATCATTAAGTCGGGATAAGCGCCCACGCGTGGCGCAGATCAACTCAGCGGGCAGTCCGCCACCTCGACATCCAGCGCCAGCGTCGCCTCCGGCCCGTATCCCAACCCAGAGACGTTGATATACAAGGCCCCCGTTTCGGCCCAGACTTCGGTGACCTTCATCGTCGTCCCCGCCGGATCGACCGCCACCTTCTCGAACAGGGCGCAGTCCGTCTCGAACCGCAGCACGTACCCATTGAACCGAGCCCCGTAGAACCGCCCGATCCCCTTCGGATAGCTCAGCTCGATCCGCGTCGGCCCGATCTCCACCGCCACCGGCACGACATCCAGCCCCCCGGTGAATCCCTCCGGTCCCAGCCCGAACTCGGTCCCCTGCCCGACCGTCACCGTCCGCCCCCGCGCGACCAGCAGAGGCGTCTCCCGCAGGTCCCAGGTTTCCACGTTGAAGGTGACCAGCCGCCCGTCCAGCGCGCCGCCCGCAGCCGGAGCTGCCAGCAGGGCCGCCAGCAGCAGCCACCGGATCATGCGAACTTCAGCGCGGCGATCCCGGCAAGGATCAGCATCACCCCCGTCACCCGCATCAGGTTGACCGGTTCATTGAACAGGAACACCGCCGCGATGGCCGTGCCCACGGCCCCGATTCCGACCCAGACCGCATAGGCCGTCCCCACCGGCAGTGTCTTCATCGCCACGGACAACAGGTAAAACGACCCGAGCGCCAGCACGATCGTGACCACCGACGGAACCAGCTTCGTGAACCCGTCCGAGTACTTCAAACCCAGCGCCCAGCACGTCTCCATCAGCCCGGCGATGACGACGATAATCCAGGGATTCAAGCCGCGAGCCCTTTCGAGCCCATCTCGACGAACTTCTGCCGCCGGTCCTTGACCAAAGCCTCGCGCTTCTTGCCGGTCAGCTCGCCCAGCATCGCCTCGATCGCCTTGCCAACCGCGTCCACCGTGTCTTTCGGCGCACGCTGAGCCCCGCCCAGGGGCTCCTTCACGATGCGGTCGATGATCCCCAGCTTCTGCAGATCCTGCGCCGTCAGCCGCAAGGCCTCGGCTGCTTCGCGCATCTTCTCGGCATCCTTCCAGAGGATCGAGGCGCAGCCCTCGGGCGAGATCACCGAATAGACCGAATGCTCCAGCATCGCGACCCGGTTCGCCGTGGCAAAGGCCACCGCGCCGCCCGAGCCACCCTCGCCGATCACCACCGAGATAAGCGGCACGCCGATGGCAAGGCACTTTTCGGTCGAGCGTGCGATGGCCTCGGCCTGTCCACGTTCCTCGGCCCCTTTGCCGGGATAGGCGCCGGCGGTGTCGATCAGCGTGATCACCGGGATGCGGAACCGGTCGGCCAGGTCCATCAGGCGGATCGCCTTGCGATAGCCCTCGGGCCGAGCCATGCCGAAATTGCGCTGGATGCGGGATTTGGTGTCATTGCCCTTTTCATGCCCGATGATCATCACGGGCTGGTCGTTGAACCGCGCAAGGCCCCCGATGACCGCATGATCGTCGGCAAAGGCCCGATCGCCGGCCAGACTGGTGAACTCGGTGAAAAGCTGCTCGATGTAGTCCTGGCAATGCGGCCGGTCCGGGTGACGCGCCACCTGGCACTTCTGCCACGCAGTCAGGTTCTTGTAGAGATCGCGCAGCGCAGTGTCCGCCTTGCGGTCCAGCGCTTCGGCCTCTTTGGACACATCCATTCCCGGACTGGTCTTCGCCATCGCGCGAAGCTCTTCGGCCTTGCCTTCGATGTCGGCGAGAGGCTTTTCAAAGTCGAGATACTGCATGGCGCTTCCTTTTCGGGACCGCCTCTATATGCCCGCGGCAATGGGCTGATGCAACTCGGCAAGATTTGAGTGCGCGGTCAAGGGCACGAGGGCGGAGACCGGTGCCGTCGTGGGATCATTCGTCGTTGCTGTAGGACGTGTCAGGCTGACCGATCAGGCGACGCAGCAGGCCGTCCAGTTGTCGGGCGAGGTCCATCCCAAGTTCGGACCGCAGGGCGCTATCGTAGGCCAGGGCGCGCTTGCCCAGGTCGCTGAAGACCTCCGCACCACGACCCGTGAGTGACAGGATTTCAGCGCGCCGATCTGTCGGGCTGACGCTACGGAGAAGCAGGCCTTCAGCCTCAAGTGCGGCCACGGCACGACTGACCTTGGTCTTTTCAGTATGGGTGACAGTGCAGATGTCGCGAGCGGTCATGGCACCGAACTTGCCCAGATTGGCCAGCACCCGCCACTGCGTGCGCGTCAGGCCATAAGCTGCCTTGTAGCTGGCCTGGAAGGAGCGTGACGTGGCCTCGGCCGCCTGATTGAGGAGGTAGGGGAGGAAGCGTTCAAGGTCGAAATCCGCGGGGTCTGGCATGGCGTCATCCTTGGCGTCGTCGGACCGTGGCACAGGTGTGGGCAAGTCACGTTTGCGGTTTCACACGGTCGGGATGGGCGGCGGCGAAGGCCGTCAGCGCCACTGCCCGTTCCGCGACAGCAGCCAGTCGGGGATACGGGGACAGGTCCACACCCCAGCGCCGGGCGTTGTAAAGTTGCGGAATGAGACAGATGTCGGCCAGGCCTGGCGCCTCGCCGTGGCAGAAGGACAGGGCAGGACCCTGGGAGAGGAGACCTTCGAACCCTTCAAGGCCGAGGGCGATGAAATGGAGCATCCAGCCCTCCATCGTGGCGGAACCGCCGAGGGAGACGGCATGGCGTGCCACGCGGAGGTTGCAGACCGGCTGCGTCTCCATCGCGATGGCATGGGCCAGTGCGCGAGCCCTGGCTCGGGCGGCAGGCTGCTTGGGCAGGAAGCCGGCGGCACGTGTCTCGTCGAGGTATTCCAGGATGGCAAGGGACTGGGTGAGACGGAGGCCGTCGATTTCCAGCACCGGAACCAGGCCTTGGGGGTTGACTGCAAGATGGTCAGTGCTGCGCTGGTCGCCCGTTCCGAGGTCGATGGCTCGCGTAGCGTACTCAAGTCCTAGCAAATTCAGGGCAATGCGCACGCGGTAGGCCGAGGAGGAACGCCAGTAATCGTGAAGAAGGATGCTGTCCTGCATGGGATCGGCCTTCGGCAAGGGAGAGCTGAAGGTCAGGATTATCTTGACTTGGTTGCATGTGCAACTATTATCGTGAGGTAAGCGAAGGCCCTTCGGGTGGCCGCGCCCAGAGGCAGGAGGACCCCATGACCAGCCACAACTTGCCCGCGGGAATGATCCGCGCCGTGTCGTCTATTGGTCCCCATGCGGGGTATATGCCAGGCTTCGGAAATGATTTCGAAACCGAGGCGCTGCCGGGAGCACTGCCGCAGGGACAGAACAGCCCGCAGAAATGCGCTTACGGGCTTTATGCCGAACAGCTTTCCGGCTCGGCGTTCACCAAGCCGCACCCCGAGCGGACATGGTGCTATCGCATCCGGCCAAGCGTGAAACACACCACGCGGTTCGAGAAGATCGACTTGCCGCTGTGGAAATCCGCACCGCATATCCTGCCCGATGTGATTTCGCTGGGCCAGTATCGCTGGGATCCGGTCCCGCACGCTTCTGAAGACCTGACCTGGATCACCGGGATGCGAACGGTAACCACCGCGGGGGATGTGAACACTCAGACGGGGATGGCCTCGCACGTCTACCTTGTGACCAAGTCGATGGAGGATGAGTATTTCCATTCGGCCGATGGCGAGTTGCTGGTCGTCCCGCAGGAAGGTCGGCTTCGGTTCTGCACCGAATTGGGGATCATCGACGTGGAGCCCAAGGAGATCGTCCTGCTGCCACGGGGGCTGGTCTACCGGGTGGAGGTGCTGGACGGCCCAGCGCGGGGCTTTGTCTGCGAGAACTACGGCGTGCCCTTCACGCTGCCCAATCGGGGACCCATCGGGGCGAACTGCCTCGCCAACCCGCGGGATTTCAAGACGCCCGTCGCAGCCTTCGAGGACCGCGACGCCACGTCCGTCGTGGTGATGAAGTGGTGCGGCCGGTTCCACCGGACGCGCATCGATCACAGCCCGCTGGACGTGGTGGCCTGGCACGGGAATTACGCGCCGTGGAAATATGATCTGCGGACCTATTCGCCGGTCGGGGCGATCCTGTTCGACCATCCAGACCCGTCGATCTTCACCGTATTGACCGCGCCCAGCGGGTGGGAGGGGACGGCGAACATCGACTTCGTGCTGTTCCGCGAACGTTGGCTGGTGGCGGAAAACAGCTTCCGGCCGCCCTGGTACCACAAGAACGTCATGTCCGAGCTGATGGGCAACATCTACGGCATCTACGACGCGAAACCGAAGGGGTTCGTGCCGGGTGGCATGTCCCTGCACAACTGCATGTTGCCGCACGGACCGGACCGGAATGCCTTTGAGGGCGCGTCGAATGCTGCGCTGAAGCCGGAGAAGCTGGACGAGACGATGAGCTTCATGTTCGAGACGCGCTTCCCGCAGCATCTGACGGAATGGGCGGCGAAGGCGGCTCCGTTGCAGGACGATTACATCGACTGCTGGGCAAGCCTGGAGAAGAAGTTCGACGGGACGCCGGGCGTCAAGTGACAGTGGCGGACCGAGGGCTTCACCCCTCAAGGTTTTTGCAGAAGGAAGGATGCGGGATGCTGCTTCGCTCATGGATCGAGAGCGCGAATGCGCCGGACCATCCGTTTCCGCTCAACAACCTGCCCTGCGGGGTTTTCTCGACAACCGGGGAGGAGCCGCGCTGTGGCGTGGCGATCGGCGACTATGTGCTGGACGTAAGCAGTCTGGAGGAGACGGGTGGGCTGTCCCTTCCGGGCGGCCCGCTGCTTGATGTGCCGTTCTGGAACGAGCTGATGGAGGCGGGTCCGCAGGCCTGGGCGGCCTTGCGGAACCGGTTAACCGAAGTGCTGGCCGAGGGCGCTGACGACAGGGCGGTGGTGGAACCGCATCTGGTGCCGCGGGCTGAGGTCGTGCTGCACATGCCCTTTCTGGTCAGCGAATACACCGATTTCTATGCCGGGCGGCACCATGCGACCAATGTGGGCACGATGTTCCGGGGGGCGGAGAATGCACTGCCGCCGAACTGGTTGCATATTCCGATCGGGTATAACGGGCGGGCGTCGTCTGTTGTCGTGTCGGGCACGCCTGTCCGCAGACCCTGGGGGCAGGTCAAAGGGCCGGACCATGCGGCCCCGGCCTTCCAGCCCTCGCGTCGGTTTGACATCGAGCTTGAGCTGGGGGCAGTCGTGGGCACTCCCTCGGACGGGCCAGTGACCGTGGCCGAGGCGGATGCGATGATCTTTGGCTATGTGCTTTTGAACGATTGGTCGGCGCGCGACATCCAGGCTTGGGA